>Ga0224559_1000247_pt1 | contig 37818 bp, 31 predicted proteins | sample 714S33034metaG_FD_180676 | JGI IMG/M metagenome (GOLD analysis project Ga0224559, IMG submission 180676) | Peat soil microbial communities from Stordalen Mire, Sweden - 717 S3 30-34 | ecosystem: Environmental > Terrestrial > Soil > Wetlands > Peat | place: Sweden: Norrbotten County, Stordalen... | reverse complement strand
CCTGTCAAGAAAAACCGATGGAACGAGGAATAAATTTGCCGTTTTTTGCGGGGAATTTGCCGGGGAATTGACGGTTGCGCTTGACAGGTTTCCCGCTTTATGGCCAAATACGATTAAATGCAGAAGACAATTCACATTCTGGCAGCCTTGGCGCAAGCCTCCGAGCCGACTCTCAGTCGCTCGTGTTGTTGTTGTTGACCCTGCATATTCTCTCACCCATCTAATCGTCGATATTGCGCTATAGCTGCGCAGCGCCTGCTTGTCGCCGACACCAGCCGGCGTCTTTGCGATTGTGCGCGCTAGCATTTGGCATAATTTGAATCTTCACCGCTCGCTCTGCTCTGCCGTGAGCTGGTCCCGGAAAATCGGACATTGCGATAAGTGGAGGAACTGCTTCCGATCAAGCCATTAAGATGGCAGAAACGAGGAGCAGCGATGACGCGACGTCCCCGCCGGAATCACACAGCAGCCTTCAAGGCGAAGGTGGCCCTTGCGGCCCTGAAGGGTGACAAGACACTGGCCGAGCTGGCGCAACAGTTCGATGTGCACCCCAACCAGATCACCGAGTGGAAGAGTCGTTTGCAGGAGCGGGCCGCCGGCGTCTTCGGCGAGGACAAGGCCGAACAGCAGTCGGTTCAGGTTGATGTCACTCGTATGCAGGCGAAGATCGGTGAACTGACGCTGGAAAATGATTTTTTAGAACATGCGCTCACAAAAGCGGGGCTGCTGAGCGCAAAACGATGATCTCTCCCGACGAAAAACTCTCCATCCGAAAGCAGGCCCGCGTGCTCGGCGTGAGCCGCAGCAGTGTCTATTACCGCTCGCGGCCGGTCTCCGAGGCTGATCTTGCGCTGATGCGTCAGATCGATGAGCTGCACCTGGACTACCCGTTTGCGGGCAGTCGGATGCTGCGCGATTTGCTGGCTCAGCGCGGAGTCCAGGCTGGTCGGCGTCATCTGCGCACGCTGATGCGGCGCATGGCAATCGAGGCCATCTATCGCAGGCCCAACACATCAAAACCCGCGCCAGGAAATAAGATCTATCCGTATCTGCTGCGTGGGCAAAGCATCGATCGGCCGAATCAGGTCTGGGCGATGGACATCAGCTATATCCCGATGGCGCGCGGCTTCGTCTATCTGGGGGCGGTTGTCGACTGGTTCAGTCGCCGGGTGCTGAGCTGGAGGCTGTCGATCACCATGGACGTTTCGTTCTGCATCGAGGCGCTGGAAGAGGCTCTGAACAGCCATGGCAGGCCGGAGATCTTCAACACGGATCAGGGGTCGCAGTTTACCAGCGTGGCGCTGAGGCCAGAAACGGCATCGGCTGCTACATCGGGTTCTACAACCAGATCCGCCCGCACAGCAGCCTGAAGGCGAAAACTCCTGATCAGGTATACTTCAACCGTCCGCCGCAAGCGATGGCGGCATAAAGCTCTCAGAAGCAGGCCGTGGAAATGTGGAGATCAAAAAACGATCTCCACATTACACACCGCCTCGACGACTACGAGCAGTTCTTCCACTTATCGGCAGCGAAAAGCTGTCCAAACTACCGGGACCAGCTGACTTCCACCAAGCGTCAGAGTTCCAACTTCTCCCCGATTCCCCACTCGGTGGAGTCAGCGCACGCAGAGCAGAAGAAGCAGAGTCTCGGTGCGAATTCATAGTTCCAAAAAGTGCTTCTGAGTTCCAGAAAAGCGCTCCCTGGGCGAGCTACGGGCTTCAAAACCAACGGCTGCGCATTTTGTCGCGTATATGCGTTGAATGACGTCTTTTTATCAGTGTACAAATTGCAGTTCTGACGTAGCTTTGTATTTCTTACCGTGTATTTCTTACCGTGATTCCCTGGAATCGCAAGGTGGCAAATAGCAACATAACCTTTCCCCTGGAGGAAGTCACATGAAGAAGTTTGCGTTGATCACTCTCTCAGCAGCAATTCTCTTTTGCTTGAGTGCAGTTCCCAGCTTTGCACAGTACGCCAGGGCCAGAGCGTCCGGCAGCGGTGGCAGCTTCAGTGGCACTCAGGCTTACAGCAGTGGTAACAGCACCGGTTCCGCATCGGATACCAGTACGGGCGTGGGCGCTGGTGTAGCTGCTGCGGGTGCCGGTACCATTAATGGCAATAACAGCACCATTTGGGGCACTGGCAATGTGGCTGGCACTGTTGCGGCAGGTGGAGGTCACACCTACAACAACAGCGACACCAGTTCAACTGGGACTGGCTCTGGCTCCGCGGGTGGCGGCAGTTTTGGCGGTGGCAGCGGCAGGGCCCGTTCTGGTGCCTATACTCCCACTGTTACTCCCGCTGTCGCTCCGTAAATCATTTAGCCTATGCGTGAGGCTCACCCCTGCCCTCCCCCTGATGAGCCTCACGCTGACATTCCAGCAATCCAGGTAACATTTCAGGAGGAACCTATGAACAGCAACCATGCTCTGCTGGTGCTTGCAGCAACGTCTTTCTTTGCTTTGAGCAGTTTCGCAGCCGATCCCCCCTCCAGTGGTGGTGTCGGCGTTGGTGTAGCCCTCGCGGGTGCCAATTCAAACTCCAGTTCAGGCGCCATTTCCGGTTCCAAGTCCTCTTCCAGGAACACCACCACCTACACCTCCACCTCCACCTACAGGGAGGTGCGTCAGGTGCCGACAGCTTACGCTCCAGATGCGTTGCCAACTGCTCCCTGCTTCAAGCCCATCACAGGTGGTGGGAGCAGCCCATTCTTTGGGGTATCATTTGGTGCTGGCAAAATCGACAAGGGCTGTGACGACCGTGAAACCGCGCGTATATTTGCACAAGGAATGCACAACTACACTGCGGCAGCGAAGATTCTCTGCTCGACTGACGCAGCAAAACGCGCCCATTTGACGATGGAGGACTGCATGGACAATGAAGAGACCGTTGCGGCACCCGCACCGCCTCCTGTCGTTGTCAACGTCCCGGCTCCGGCGCCTCCTGCCGTCGCCCCTATCCCTGCCTCTTCCCCCACTTCGGAAGCGGCACCAACCCCTCCGGTGCCCCCAGCGGAGACGAAGAAGATTAGCCAGTGATTGCTACCATTCTTCTCTATTCGGCGTTGATTTGCTTCCAAGGTCACTGTTACCACGCTTTGGTCGGCAAATCAACGCCTACTGGTGTTTTTACCGTGGTTCACAAAACCACCGGAGATCCCGGATACGGTGGGGATATTTTGGAGTTTGACGAGACAGAAGATAGAGCATACGCTATCCATCGCATCTGGCTCCTTAATGCAAAACAGCATCGCGCTGAACGTCTTGCCTCCAGTGATCCGGCTCAGCGAAGAGACGTAACCAATGGCTGTGTCAACGTATCTCCTGAAGTCTACAATCAGTTGAAAGATACACTCATCCAGGTAGAAGTCGTCAATCGCTAGTGTTGTCTAATAGGGTAAGACTACACCGTACTAAAGCTGGACTCATCCTTGAAAAGATTCTTGGACAAATCAAGTCCTCAGAAAAGCTGCGGGCGGGTGGCACAGGTCCCCAGGCGGAAAGAACCAGAATCATGGTGCCCAGGTCCCGCTTTTGTGACCTGGGAGACCGAGTTTGCTGGTTCTCGTGTCAGGGCACTACTGAAGTCGTGCCCTTTCAAACAGGGGCTGAAGCCCGCTTTGATTTTGCAGCATTTTTGGCATGACTGAAGTCGTGCCCTGACACAACGCAAAAGCTCAAGCTTTCTAAAACAAGAAGCAGGTCCCCTTCGACTACGCTCAGGGCAGGCTTTCGACTCCGCTACGCTACGCTCAGGATGACAGCGGCGAGGATGACAACGGCGAGGGTGGGGACCCCGGACCTGGGGCCCCCAGATTGTTTGTTTGGGAAGATGGGCCACCCGCCCGCGAGACTGCCTTGAAGCAGCTCTATTGAGTAACGGATCTGACGCGGTCACCGGTTCGGAAGCCGGAGCCGGAGACAGGGATGCAGACAGCCGAGGCGTCGTCCACATCGGTGGCTCTAATGGTGCCGATGGAGGTTGTAAGGCGGCGGAGGATGTGGCCCGTCTCGGGGTCTTTAATCTCCTTGGTGACCCGCACGACATCGAGCTGGTCGCCCACGTTAACGCCGGCCCTTCTGCCCACATTGAGGATGATTTGGCCACCATCGATGGCGGCTATCAGGCCATCGACGGTGATGGTGCGGACGGATAACCTGGGGGCGTTGGAGACGACATCGGCAGTCAGCTTGTCGACGGCAATCTTGACGGCCTCGCCGATGATGGTTTCCTGGAAGTCGCTGCTGCCGAAGTCGACGTTACCGCCGCCCCAGCCGTGCCAGCCGCCGCCTCCGCCCAAGAGAGAGGTGCTGGAGCGGGAGGATTCGCCCTCACCCTCGGCCACGCCCAGAATCTCGCCGGTATCCACGTTGACGATGCGGGCGGTGATGCCGACATTGGCCTTGGACTTGGAGTGGCCCACGCCGCCGATGCCGAAGCCGCCCCAGCCTCCTCCTCCTCCGCCAACATTCGTATGCTTGGTTTCATTGCCGAATTGGGTGATGCTGCCGACGATGATGGCGTCAACGCCGAGCAGCTTGCCGAGTCTGGCGGCGCTGGTGGGGTCGGCGCGTTCCGAGTTGGAGAAGTTCTGTTCGGCCATGATCCTGTCCAGGGCCTTGCGCTCGATAATGGAGAAAGTGCCGTCCTTGACCAGGCCGGTGACCAGCAGGTCAGTGATCCCCCTGCCCACATCCACGTTGTTGCCGAACAAGGCGGAGGAGGAACTCATCACGGTGGCATAGTCAAAATCGAGCACGGCGATGCGGGGTCTGCGCCTGGGCGCAGTTTGTCCCGCGGCTGGCCGCTCCACGATCCCAGCGGCTATGACCAGAAGAAAGGCGAGAATGGAAAGAGACTTTTTGAAGTTCATGTGTCCTCCGTGCTTGGGAAATGCAAACACTGACAGGGTTTACCGAATGCTTGAACGCTGTCAAGTTATATTTGCTAAGGGTTGGTCATGAATGCGCATACAGGGATGCTCGATCGGCCGCAACGACAAGCGATAGGACGCGGGCGGGTGGCACAGGTCCCAGGCGGAAAGAACCAGAATCAGGGTACCCCAGGTCCCGCTTTTGGGACCTGGGAGACTGAGTTTTCTGGTTCTCGTGCCCTGACATAGCGCCGGGGCTGAAGCCCTCCTCGTTGTGATCGCTTAAAGCGATTGATGAGACCGGTTGTAGCGTTTGGACGGTTTGAGTTTGTCATTACTCCCGACAAGTGCGGGCGTGGACCCCCGCATGACAGCCGGTCTGGAGACCGGCGCTACATTTTAAAACGGCATGCCGCGGAAGAGGTAGACGAGCTCGATCACCAGGATGATGACCACGGTGACCTCGAGGAAGAAGGCGCGGCTCTGGTTGAACTGGTCCACCATGAAGCGGTAAAGCTCCTCGGCGGTGCGGACTTTGCGGGTGACCAGCTCTTTGTAGTCGGGCACGCCTACCTTGAGGGCCGCGAGCTTGTAAAGGCGGGCGGAGAACATGTCGCTCAAGAATTTGATGGCGTTATCGGCGCGCTCGGTCAGCTCGGCTACGTCGAGCAGCACGGTGTGCAGCCGGGTGGCCGTGCGCGCCAATCGCCAGCGCGCAAACAGGCCTGTTCCTTCATCCAGCAGCGTGTAGACGCGTTCCAGCTCGGCGGTCAGCAGTTCGTCATAGTGGCGGAAGGTGAGCAACTGCGAGTTGGCGTACTCCAGCAACTGGATGGCGGTTTCGGCCCCTGAGGTGCTGTCATAGAGGAAGGCCGCGTTCCAGCCGATGACGGATAGGTCATTGGCGTAGTAGGAGATACGCGACTGCAGAACCTCATTGCACTCGCTCGTGGCCAGTTCTCCCTGGTCGCCGCGGACTACCTGGGCGATCTGCGCGCCATGCCGCTCGATCAGCTCGGCGACCGAGAGCGCGCCGGTGATTTCCGAGCTGGTGATTTCCCGGACGTGGAAGATCAGGTAGTCCTCGCTGAGCCACTCCTTGTAAGGCTTGATGAGCGCCGGGGCGGCGCGTTCCAGATTGGCGCGGAGAATGGCCGTGGCCTGGGCGGCGAAGTCCACCTCCCAGACCCAGCGGCTGGCCAACTGGATCAGCTTGCTCCAGCCGCCGGCAAAGGCCAGCTCGAAGACGACGCTGACCACGCCGTAATCGTAGTACTTCATCTCACCCTGAAGCCGCTCGCCGCTTTCGAGCACCAGCGGCTCCAGGGGCACGACGACCGGCGGGCTCTGGAAGCGAATGTTCTCAGGAGCCGGATGGCGCGGCCGGGAGTGCTCAACGGCACGGGCGCGGATCAGCTCGCGAAGATGGTCCAGGCGAATGGCCTCGCAGATGTCGAACTGCAAGAGCACCAGCACCGAGCCGCGCAGGAGACTTTCAGCGGATTGTGGCTCGGGCTCCGGCATGATGGGATGATCTTACCCCTCGGGTGTGAATCCAACAATACAGAAGCGACAGGCCAGGCGGACAGGCGCGAAAAAGACTAGATCGCAGGCGTCGTTTTTTCTTGCCGGGTTTACGGGAAATCTAGTATTGTTCCCCGCCGGGAGGAGAACCCATGAAAATCCGCAATCTGATTTTGAGCTGCGCGCTGGTCCTCGGATTGGCCGCTTCCTGCGTAACCGTCGCCCGCGCCGTGGATCCGTACCGGCACCCTAACCTGGCCGCGGCACAGTCGCTGATCGGCCAGGCCATCGACAAAATCACAGCGGCGCAGCAGGCCAATAAGTACGACATGAATGGCCATGCGGCTCGCGCCAAGGAATTGCTGGTGCAGGCAAACCATGAAATCCAATTGGCGGCCAAGGCCGCCAACCAGAACGGCCACTAGAGCCGGTCTGGCATAGGGGCCCAGCCTGCGGCGGGGTTCGGAGAGTGTCCGTCAGCGCTTTGACGGCGGACAGAGGGATGGTTGTACGCTGAAGGAAAGGACGAGACCAGTCGGCGAGCGGGGCGTGGCTTGACTCCGGCAAATCCCGGCTGGGCTGCGGAATGAGGGCGGGGCCGCATCAGAAGCCCACCATCACCGGCTCCATTTCAAGGTGCAGGCCGAAGCGGGCCTCGACGGCGGCGGTGATCTGGCGGGCCAAGGCGAGGATATCCTGTGCGGTGGCGCTGCCGAGGCCGGCAGAATCACCCGGACTGGCGCTACCGCCAAGATTGACCAGGGCCAGCGTGTGGCGCGAGGAGAGGGCGGCCGCGCCTAGCCGGTAGCCCTTCGTGAAGCCAGCCTGCTCGATCAGCCAGGCGGCGGGAATCTTGACCCGGCCGATGTTCTCGGGCTTCGGCCCGGCGGGAAAGCGCGGCGGGGGCTTGGGGACAGCGGCTGCGATGCGCTGGAGCTGCTCCTCGCCAACCACGGGGTTCTTGAAGAAGCTGCCCGCGCTGCGGCAATCGGGGTCGCCCTCGACCAGCAGCATTCCCTTGGATTGGCGAAGGCCGCGCACCAGCTCGGCTACCTCGGCCAAGCTCAGTTCCCTGCCCTCGGCCTGGCGAGCCGTGAGGGCGCGTTGCAGGTCGGCGTAGCGGATGGTGGGCGCGCCGCCGGGGGTGAGCCGGTAATCGACGCGGGTGACGATGTAGCGGCCGCGATCGACGGAGTTGAAGCGGCTGCGGCGGTAGGAGAAACCGCATTCGGCGGCGAGAAACTCGACGAAGGCGCGCTCGCTGAGGTCAAAGGCCCGCACGCGCGCGATGGCCGAGGCGACCTCCTGGCCGTAAGCGCCGACGTTCTGCACTGGCGTTCCGCCCACCGTGCCGGGAATGCCGGCCAGGCACTCGATGCCGGCACAGGCGTCATCCACGGCACGCTGCACAAAGTCTTCCCAAGCCTCGCCGGCGGCGGCTTGATAGATGCGCTGACCGGATTGATCCTGCGCATCCGTTGCCGTAATGCCGCGCAAGGCCACGCGCAGGACGAGGCCATCGAATCCGGCGTCGGAGACCAGCAGGTTACTGCCCCCGCCGAGCACAAAGAGCGGCACGCGGCGCTCCGTGGCCCAGGCGGCGGCCTCGGCAACCTCTTCTTCGCTGGTGGCCTGGGCGAACCAGCGGGCCGGACCGCCGATCTGGAAGGTGGTGAAAGGGGCCAGGGGCTTGTTTTCTTCTATCAGCATCGATTCAAGGCTATACCACGAGGGGAATGGTTGAAATGAGGTCCGGAAAGTTCCCTGCCGAAGGCAAAAAAACGCACCGCTAATTGCACCTGCTTCAGCCTGCTCACTCGCCCTCGGGCTCGTCGGGCAGCGCCTGCACCTTGCTGTGCTTTATCGAGTAGAAAAAGTAGACGAAGAGGCCAATAATCAGCCAGACGATCAGGCGAATCCAGTTGGCCACGCCCAGCGAGTACATCAGGTAGCCGTTGGCGACGATGCCCAGCGCGGGAACGACGGGAGAAAACGGCGTGCGGAAAGGGCGCGGCTGGTCGGGTTCGATGTGGCGCAGAATGATGACCGCGGCGCAGACCATGACAAAGGCCAGCAGCGTGCCGATATTCACCATGGTGCCGATCTTGTCGATAGGCGTGATGGAACCGATGATGGCCGCCAGAAAACCGACCAGAATCGTATTCTTCCAGGGCGTGTGGAAGCGGGGATGGATGGCGGCAAAGAATTTTCTAGGCAGCAGGCCGTCAGAGGCCATCGCGTAGAGCACGCGCGTCTGGCCGATGAGCATGACCAGCATCACCGAGGTAAGGCCAGCCAGCGCCCCGCAGGTGATGATGTCCGAGGCCCAGCCAATGTTGTGATCGAGGAAGGCGCGGCTGATCGGCGCCTCGACGTTGATCAGTTGCCAGGGCACCATGCCGGTGAGCACGGCGGCCACGCCCACGTAGAGCACCGTGCAGATGAATAGCGAGGCGATGATGCCGATGGGCAGGTCGCGCTGCGGATTCTTGGCCTCCTGCGCGGTCGTCGAGACAGCGTCGAAACCAATGAAGGCGAAGAAGATGTAGGCTGCGGCGGAGCTGATTCCGGCCACTCCGAAGGGGGCAAAACTGTGCCAGTCGTGGCCCCAGTTGGCGGGATGCACGTAGTGTGAGCCGAGGACCAGCACAAACAGCACCACCGCGACCTTGATGATCACGATGCCGGCGTTGAACCGGGCGCTCTCCTTGATGCCTACCACCAGAATCGCGGTTATGACCAGGGCAATCAGAAAGGCCGGCAGATTGAAGCCGATCTCGACGCCGAAGAGCTGCGGAGCATTGAGCACTTGATGCGCGCGGTCGAGAACCAGCGCCGGAGGATTGGCCAGCAGATGGGCCAGTGCGGCCAGAAAGCCCTGGGTGCCGGAGACAAGCTCGGGATGTGTTTGGGCAAGAAACTCACGGGCGGCGATGTTCCGGGCCTGCTCGATTCCGGTCCAGTGGTCGTAGCTGAGCCAGAGGGGAATCCTGAGGCCGAAGACCTTCAGCAATTCGACGAAGTAATTCGACCAGCCGGAGCTGACCGTGCTGGCTCCCATGGCGTACTCGAGGGTAAGATCCCAGCCGATGATCCAGGCGAAGAGTTCGCCCAGCGTGGCGTAGGCGTAAGTGTAGGCCGAGCCAGCCAGGGGGATCATGGCGGCGAACTCGGCGTAGCAGAGGCCCGCAAAGGTGCAGCCGATGCCGCAGAGCACGAAGGAGAGCATGAGGCCCGGTCCGGCCCGGTGCGCGCCCAGGCCGGCCATCACGAAAATGCCCGCCCCGATGACCGCGCCCACGCCCAGCGCGGTGAGCGAAAGCGGCCCCAGCGAACGCTCCAGGTGGTGCTCTCCCACTTGCTGGGATTCGGAGACGATCAGGCTGAGCGGTTTTCTCCTGAAGAGTTTCGCCATGCGAGTGGGCTGCTCCTTTACTTGTAAGTGCAGATGCTGCTATTTGCAGGTGCTGCTGCTTGCAAATGCTGGCAGGCCGAATAGAGTTTATTTCTTCCGCGCGGACCAGAAGAGATAGACCGGAATGCCGAGCAGAACCAGCATCAGGCCCGGCCATGTGTACTGCGGCTTGTATCGCAATAATACGACACAGATCCAGGCCGCCACGACGATGTAAAGCGCCGGCAGCAGCGGGTAGCCCCAGGCCTTGTAAGGCCGGGGGGCGTCCGGTTTTTTGAAGCGCAAAACGAAAAGACCCATGATGGTGAGGGTGTAAAAGACCAGCACCGCGAAGATGATGTAGTCCAGTAACTGGCTGTAAGAGCCCGAGACGCACAGGAAGGCCGTCCACACGGCCTGCACCAGCAGGCCCACGGCGGGGGTTTTGTAGCGCAAGTGCAGCTTGCCGACGGAGCGGAAGAAAAGGCCGTCGCGGCTCATCGCGTAGTAGACGCGCGCCCCAGCCAGCGTCATTCCATTGGCGCAGCCAAACGTAGAAATCAGAATGGCCGCGGCCATCAGCCGGGCGCCCCAGGAGTGGAAGATCTGTTCGAGCGCCGCCGTGGCCACGCGATCCTCGGTGGCGTGCTGAATGCCGCGCGCTGCCACCGTGGCCCCGTTGAGGTCGCCGTGCAGGGGCAGAACCAGCAGGTAGCCCAGCGAGACCAGAAAGTAAACCGTGAGCACGAAACCGGTGCCCAGAATGAGTGAAAGAGGAAGATTCCGCCGGGGATTCTTCACCTCGCCGGCCGTGAAGGTGATGTTATTCCAGGCGTCGGCGGAAAACAGCGAGCCCACCTGCACCACAGCCAGAATCACCAGCAGGTTGACCAGCACCATCGGCCCGCCCACGCCCACCTGCACCGGGTGCAGCGAACTCCAGCCGGCGTTCCTCCATAACTGACTCCATCCCGAACCGAAATTCGCGTTCCAGGCCGTTGCGTTGCGCCCCACCGTGAAGGCGAGCAGGATCAGGGCGGCCAGAGAGAGCGCCTTGGCTGTGGTGAAGATGTTCTGAATCAGCGCGCCCAGCTTGACCCCGAAGATGTTGACCACGGCCAGCAGGAAGACGATCGCCATGCCGGCCAGGTTGGCGGTGTTGACGCCGATCTCCATGTTGCCCACGACCATCGGCCCCACTGGGAGCGCCGGAACGTGGGCGATGTGCCAGAGCCAGTGAGTGGTTGAGACGGCGGGGAAAAAGACGCCGAGAAACTTGCCAAAGGCCACCGCGACGGCGGCGATGGTGCCCGTCTGAATGACAAGAAAGAGCGTCCAGCCGTAGAGAAATCCCCACAAAGGGCCGAGCGACTCGCGCAGGTAAACGTACTGGCCGCCGGCGGTGGGCATCATGGCCGCCAACTCGCCGTAGCTCAGCGCGCCGATCATGGTCAGCAGCGCCGCCACCACCCACGCGCCCAGAAACAGCGCCGGGGAGCTGGTGCCGCGGGCAATGTCGGCGTCGACGATGAAGATGCCGGAGCCGACCATCGAGCCGACGACCAGTGCGGTCGAGGAGTAGAGGCCCATGCTCTGGAGCAGATGGGGCTGACCGGCTGCGTCGGCGATCAGATTACCGGCCGGTGCGTCGGTCTCCTGGCCTGAGGTGAGATTTTGGTTCATCACTTGAAAAAGAATATACGATGGGCGGGGCTACTTACACAGTCGAGCCTTTGCGGATTGGTCAAAGCGGCTCAGAAAGGGACCGTGCGGCGGACCATAATCGAGCCATGAAAAAATATTTGCTTGGATTGATTCTCGTTTCCTGCTTCGCGGTGCCTTTTGCTGCGCAAGCGCAGGTCGTGGTGGTAGTACATCCCCATCACCATCATCACCATCACCATTACCACCCTTATCTGAACCAGTAACCGGTTCAGAAGAGCGATTCCGAGCAGCGAGGCGAGCTTGGCCGGTTCCCTCCGGCTGGCGTTCATGCGCCTCTTATCTCCCTCCCCCCTGGCATACAAAAAATCGTATGCCGGGGCGCTTTGGTTACGACTCCAACCCATAAAAAATTGTATGCCGTGAGCGCTGGTCTGGCGCATGAGCGGAAGACTGCGACCGCGAGCCGGCAGCCCTCACCCCAATTCGGCCATCCAGCGGCGAAACTCGACCGCCGGGTCCGGCTGGCGGAAGATCGCCCCGGCGACGGCCACCATCTTGGCTCCGGCGGCGAGGGCCTGGGCAGCTGTGGGCAGCGTAATGCCGCCGACCGCAACCAGCACCGTGTTTTCGCCGGCGGTTTCGCACAGCTTCCGCACCCCCTCAATGCCGATTGGAGGTGTGGAAATCTGCTTGGTGCGGGTGGGAAAAACCGGTCCAATCGAGAAGTAATCGATCGGTTCCTCGAGAATTTCCGGCAGAAACGCATCGCTGCCGCCGAAGGTGCCCAAGATGTACTTTGGCCCCAGCAGCCTGCGCGCCTCTGTGGGCGTCACGTCGCCCGCGTCCACATGCGCACCGTCAAAGCCAGTCTTTTTAACCAGATCAGCGCGATCATCGAGAATCAGCTTCACTTGTCCGGCGGGCAGCACGGCGCGCAGAATCTCGGCATCGGCCAGCAGTTCGGCCTCCGCGCCGGTCTTGTTGCGGTACTCGAGCATGGTCACGCCCGCGTCGGCCAGAGAGCCGCCCAGCCGGTAGAGAAAGTCGCCGCGATGGATGGGGGGAATGAACGATATATCCAGGATGGGGTAAACCTTGGGCCACGGAATGTACATATAATGCATTTTTTCCGGTCACCTTCAACTTTCTTGGAAACAAAATGGAGTTCCTGGGCCAGCGCGTGAGGCTGAGCTCCCGCCGTCGCAGTCACCAATATTGTAGCGAAATGGAAAGGAAGGAGGTTTATCCCTTGCTGGCCTCGACCTCGGCCAGCCAGCCACGGCGCAGTTTTTCAGCCGGGACGCTCGACAGGTAGGGCTTGATGTCCAGAATCGGCGTGCCGTCGAGCATATCCACGCCGCGCACCCGGAGGACGCCCCCGGAGCGGCCCAGAACCTCCACGACGGTTAGGCCTATGGGGTTGGGACGGCGCGGGGAGCGCGTGCTGAAGAGGCCGTGGGTGCGCGTGTCGGTGGGCGGCGAGGAAATCAGATCGTAGCCCTCGGAGCGGTCGAAGACCCAAAGCACAAACAGGTGCGAGAAGCCCTCGATATCGGTGAGGCCAAGTTCGAAGGCGGGCAGGATGCGGAGTTCGCCCTCCGCGTCGTGCCGCGCGCCCAGCCCCTTGGGAATCTCCTCGGCGCTCTTGAAGGGGCTGCTGACAAATCCAATCGGTTGCGGGGTGAACATTGAAGTCGAGCCTCCAGATTCATAGTAAGGCCGGAAAGCAGGGACTAAGGGACTCGAAAACGCCAGCGGAGTAGGAGTGTTTTTGGGGCAGCCGTTGCGTCTCACGCAATCCCCTCTGTTTGTCGAAGAAGGCTGGATCCTGTTCTCGATCCCTTAGTTCCTAGTCCCTGGTCCCTTAGTCCCTGTTCCCTGCTACTTCGTGTCCGCCGAGGGGCCGTAGGTTCCGGGGATGGGCTTGTCGAGCAGGCGCAGGTAGACGCCCAACTGGGCGCGGTGATGGATCATGTGGTCGAGCACCCAGATGCGGAAGACGCAGTACTTCGACTCATCGATCCAGGTCTTTCCACCGGCAATGAACTTCCAGTGCTCGTCCCACTTCTGCGGCGCAAAGGCAGCCAGCGCCACCTTCGCCTGGGCGGTTTCCTTGTCGAAGCGTTCCAGCAGCGCCTGTTTGGAGGCGGGAACATAGGCTTCAAATTTGTGTTCGACGGAGAATTCCAATTTATCGGTAGTGAAGGTAGTCAGCGCCCACTCCCCGCCTAGCTCTGCGGTGTGACCGGCCAGCCGGCCCAGGCTCATGGATTTGGAGTGGGGTTTCCAGGTGAAATCAGCGTCGGCGGGAATCGCTTCGAGCATTTTGCGGGTGCTGGCGATCTCGCGGTCGTATTCGGCAATCAGTTCCTGTTGAAAGTCCATGCGGTAACCTCCCGTGTTGCCACGGTCAGCATACCGCAAACCGCCCAGCGAAGCAGGCGACGGAGCAAGCGGACGATTCCGTCGCCCCTAGAAACGGCCTCGCGCCCTATCGGAAGCGCGTGGAGGCAAAGGCCGAGGAAAAGGCCTCCTGCCAGCCTGGGACGGATTTGCCGTCCGGTAAAAGCAGGGGCACAGGCGAGCCCTGGGGCGGCACATTGACGGGGAGCGTCAAGCGGGGCGGCTCGGGATTGTCGATGTGGAGGTAATCTCCGTGCCCGAACTTCCAACCGTTGGGAATCTCGAAGGGGGCCTGAAAGTTCGCCGGCCAGGGCTTGGCCGGGCCGCAATGGCCGAGGGCGGCGCTCCACCAGGGGTGGTTTGCGTCAATGAAATCGGCAAACAAATTGCCCAGCGGAAAGGCTATCGACAGCACTTCGTCCTTTTTCGAGGCGAGGACAGAGATGGCGCCGACTTTGGCCGCTGCGGCCTTGAACTCCCTGGTCAGGCAGTTGTCGTCGATGGCCGGGGCCATCAGCGTGAGGCGGCGCATGGGCAGGCTCAGATGAGAAGCGGTCGCGAGCGCGACGCGCGCTCCTAAACTATGAGAGGCAAAGGAGATGCTCGCCGCGTCCTGAAAGTTGGCGTCGATAAAGGCGGCGGCCAGGCGGCCAGCCTCGTCGGCGATGCGCGGCTCCTCGGGGTAGTCGAGCCCCAACGGCAAAATCGAGTCGCCCGGCCACAGCAGGCCCACAAAGGCCGAGTGCGGCTGCGGAAGCTGGAGCAGGCTCTCCCAGTTCGACAGGTCGCGGATTCCAGCATCACGGTTGACGTTGAAGCCGTGAGTGGCAATCAGCACATCGCGGCCGCGAATCGAAGCCTGCAACTGGCGCGGCGGAAGGCTCGTGTAGTCCTGCAGGCAGGAGCCCTGATGGAGGGCGGCCGAAGAGGCCAGTTCCCCACCGACGGACAAGAGGCGAAGATCGATGAACTGCGTCATGGCGGCCCTACTTCTTCACCTGTTGTAAGGTGTTCACGGCCGTGGACAGGGCGGTGGAAAGGTCCTTGGCGATGGGCGCCAAGGGAATGGCCAGAAAGCCAACGATAAGCGCGATCGCCATGTCATTGGACCACAAGTAATTATGAGTTGGGTCCAGGTTGGCATGCAAGGTCCATCCCCCCAGCAATGCCAGGGTTATTGCAAAGGCCGCCGCCAGAATGCGGGTCCAGTTGCGATAGACCTGATCCGCGTGTTGATAGAGCTCATCGAGGAGCGCCGTCAGACCGAAATCAAAACGCGCGAAGACGTCGCTCTCATCCGTCTCGAGCTTGGTTCCGCTGCTGATCTTCGTGGCCACGCTTTTGAGGGCGGCAGCGTTAATTCCGGTCGCACTGGCCAGATTGGCGGCGTTGCCCTCGCTCAACCTCATCTTGATCAGGGACTTTGCAATGGACTTCTGGCTGCCGAGATCGGTCCCGTTGTACCAGTTGGCCTTAAGGGATGCCACTATGTTGCCCTGTGGAATCGCATTAGCGGGTTGTAACTGCGCATTGTTCTGATTGTCATTTGCTTGCGCGTTGGTGGTCGTAATCGTCTCCACAGCTTGGGAAATCCGCGTGAATCCTATATGGTTCACTCCGCAGGGCTTAACGGCATCAACCAGGCCGAAGGCCGCGGTTCCCAATCCGCCGATGGCTGCGATGATGTTCGGAAGATTCTGAATGATACTCGTCTTCATTTCCACCCCTCCGTCTGCATTGCTCCCCACTATAGGTGAAAAAGAGCAAATTTAGGAAAATTTTGATTATCCGGGCGCAAAAAAAGGCTGGAATCCGGTGCGGAATCCAGCCTGTGAGGAGTGAAATTTGAGGTGGAATATAGCCTATATTCCAGTTAAGGCGGCATTGTGCTATCCCGCCCTAGCCGCAAAAGTTACAAGAAGCAGGTCCTTCGACTCCGCTATGCACCGCTCAGGATGACAGCGGCGAGGGTTGGGCACCCTGGGATTATTCCGGCTCTTGGGCCAGAAACTGCTCCATGAACTTGGTGTCGAATTGGCCGGCGCGGAAGCCGGGATCGGCGAAGATCGCCTGGTGCAGCGGGATTGAGGTCTCGATGCCGCGCACCACAAACTGGCTGAGCGCGCGCTCCATCTTGGCGATGGCCTCGTCGCGGTCGCGGCCATGGACGATCAGCTTGGCGATCAGCGAATCGTAGTAGGGCGAAACGACGCCCTCGGCGTACTGCGCCGTGTCGACGCGGATGCCGTTGCCGCCGGGCAGATTAAAGGCGGTAATCTTGCCCGCCGAGGGGACGAAGGTCTCCGGGTGCTCGGCGTTGATGCGGCACTCGATCGAGTGGCCGCGGATTTCGAGCTTAGGCGGCAGAATCGCGTCCAGCCGCTCCCCGGAGGCAATCAGCAACTGCGCCTTCACAATATCCACGCCGGTGATGGCCTCGGTGATGGGGTGCTCGACCTGGATGCGGGTGTTCATTTCGATGAAATGAAGCTGCCGGTTCTCGTCCATGAGGAATTCGACAGTCCCGGCATTCTGGTAGCCGATCTCGGTGAGGCAGCGGCAGAGGGTGCGGCCAATCTCGGCGCGCATCTTCGGCGTCACCTGCAGGCTAGGAGCCTCTTCGATCAGCTTTTGATGGCGGCGCTGAATGGAACACTCGCGCTCGAAGAGCGTGGTCACGTTGCCGTGCTCGTCGGCCAGCACCTGGAACTCGATGTGGCGCGGCTGCTCGATAAACTTCTCCATGTAGAGCTCGCCGTTGCCGAAGGCGGCGTCGGCCTCGCTGCTGGCCGCCTGGAAGAGGCCGGGCAGTTCCTCGGGGGTGCGCACAATTCTCATGCCGCGCCCGCCGCCGCCGGCCTTGGCCTTGAGGATGACCGGATAGCCGACCTTGCGGGCCCACCCCAGCGCCTCCTCGGCCGTATCGATCAGGCCATCGGAGCCGGGCAGGATAGGCACGCCGGCCTTTTTCATCGCCTGACGAGCCTTTTCCTTTTCGCCCATCAGCTGCATCACCTCCGGCGACGGACCGACGAACTTGATGTTCGAGGCGCGGCAGACCTCGGCAAAGTGAGTGTTCTCGCTGAGCAGGCCGTAGCCGGGATGAATCGCGTCCACATTGGCAATTTCAGCCGCCGAGATGACCGCCGGCACATTCAAATAGCTTTCGGCCAGCCGCGGCGGGCCAATGCAGATGGCCTCGTCGGCGAAACGCACGTGCAGCGCGTCGCGGTCGGCCTCGCTGTAGACGGCGACGGTGCGAATGCCGAGTTCCCGGCAGGCGCTCAGAACGCGCAATGCAATTTCACCGCGATTGGCAACCAGAACTTTACGAAGCATTCAAATCCCTTTGAGCGTGGTTAGCGGGGTTGGCGGGCCAGGTCTCCGACCGCGTAAATTTTTGCCCACCCACAATGAGTACAACACCAAGCGGTCAGAAACCGCGTTTGGCTCGTTTGGCTTATCCTCTGACTCGCCAGTCCCACGGCCTTTTTTACCCTTGCCGGATCAGATTTACCCCAGCCGGATCAAAAAGAGGGGCTGCCCATACTCGATGGGCTGGCCGCTGGGGACAAGGCACTTGACGACCTCGCCCGTGGCGTCCGACTCGATCTCATTCATCAGCTTCATGGCCTCGACGATGCCCACCACCTGCCCCTTGGCGATGTGATCGCCGGGAGAGACAAAGGGCTCGGCCTCTTGAGAGGGCGCAGCGTAAAAGGTGCCGACAATGGGCGATTTGATGGTGTGCAGGCAGACGTCGGTTTCCGCAGCCAATGAAACCTCTGGATTTGCGGGAGCCGCGGGCTCGGCGGGCGCTGCCGCGGGCGGCGCTCCGGCGGCCTGGGCCGCAGTCAGCAGGCGCGCAAGATCGGAGGATCCCGCCGAGGATCCCGCCGATGAGGCCGCCGGCTGGTTGAACTTGAGCCGAATCTTCAGGTCGCCCCGGTCCAAATCGAACTCCGCGACCTGGTATTCCTTCAGGAATTCGATCAGTTGTTTCAGATCGTCAATGTCTTGAGCTTTCATTCGTTCCTTGACTCTCCGGCCAGCAGGCGGGAGGGGTTCGATCAGGTTAAATCTGAGTTTGATCAGAGTTCAATCAAAAGTTCTGTCAGAATCCATTCAGAGTTCAATCAGGGCCTTGGGGCATGGAGTGAGCACCTGGCCTCCAGTCCGGGTTACGGCCACCATGTCCTCGATGCGAATACCGAAGCGGCCGGGCAGGTAAACTCCAGGCTCGATGGTGATCACCATGCCGGAGAAGAGTTTGGCCGGCTGGTCAACGGCAATGCGCGGCGACTCGTGAATCTCCAGGCCGACGCCATGGCCGGTGGAGTGAGAAAAGGCCTCCGCCAATCCCGCCCGGCGCAGCACGCTGCGGGCAGCCTCATCGACCTCTCCGCAGCTTACGCCCGGAGCCACCGCGGCGACCGCCGCCTCCTGAGCCTCCAGCAGCGCCTCATAAGCCGCGCGTTCAGTGGGCTTCGGCCTGCCCAAATGGACGGTACGGGTCATGTCCGAGCAATAACCTTTGAGGATAACACCGAAATCGAGGGTCACGAAGCCGTTGCGAGGCAGCCGCGCGGCCGTGGCGAGCCCATGCGGCAGGGCCGAGCGGGGGCCGGAGGCGACGATAGTCTCGAACGACATTCCCTCGGCTCCCAGCAGGCGCGCCCGGTGCTCGATCTCCGCCGCAACTTCAAATTCGGCCAGGCCGGGGCGGATGAAACTCAGAATCTCTTCGAAGAGCTTGCAGCCCATCAGGGCCGCCTCGATCATCAGCGTCAGCTCGTCCTCGTCCTTTATCCAGCGCAGAGACTCAACCAGCGGAGCGGCAAGCGCGGAAAGAAAACCGCGGCGCAGGCGGGAGGGCAGAGCGGCTTTCCAGCGGGCCAGTTCGGCGACGGTGGTCTTGGTGGGGTCGAAGCCAGTCAACTCAACGCCGGGTTGTGCGGCCAGCCACTCGACGGCAGCCACGGCCGGTGAACCGGAGACAATCTGCACCTGGGCGGCGGAAACCTGCTCGGCCGCCTGCGTGGTGTAGCGGCCATCGGTAAAAAGCCGGGCCATGTGGCGCGTAATCGCCAGGGCGGCGCTGGAGCCGGTAAATCCGGAGAGATAGCGGAGGTCGGGGAGATGAGTGACCACGAGGCCGGAGAGCCCAGCTTTGGTCAGACGGCGGCGCAGTTGGCCGATACGGCGAAAGTGGTCCACTGATTAAGGATAAATCAAGAAAGTGCGGAGAGGACGTTTGGCGCTGCAAAGGCCTGGGCAATCGCAAGAACGTTTTCTTGATGACAAATTCTCCGTTTGCTTCGCCCCTACGGGGCTGGATGGCTCTAGCTGGCCGCTTTCCCCACGCTGAAGCGCGGGGCTAACCACCACTGCGCCTCCGGCGCGACAGAAATCGGCACCAGTCTGGTCAGCAAAATAGATTCATGCGATTGCCCTGAGCAAACGTCAGGGCAATCGCATAAACAGCTCTCAGGCACAGTATTAATCCGGCCCCGCTGGAATGTGACAGCGGTTCCCACCCTAGCCGCAAAAACAAAAGCGCGGCGAGGATGGGGCACCCCGGCCTTACACCACCTGTGGAACTGCCCTAGAGCTCGCGGGCCCGTTCGATGGCGCGGATCATGGCCTGCGCCTTGTTGATCGACTCCTGGTGTTCGAGCTCTGGCACGGAGTCGGCCACGATGCCCGCGCCGGCCTGCACGTAGCCCTTGCCGCCGATGGCCAGCATCGACCGGATGGCGATGCAGGAGTCCAGGTTGCCGGAAAAATCGGCGTAGAGCACCGCGCCGCCGTAGGTTCCGCGCCGCGCCGGCTCGAGTTCCTCGATGATCTCCATGGCCCGCACCTTGGGCGCACCGGAGAGCGTGCCGGCGGGAAAACAGGCCCGCAAGGCGTCGACGGCGGTCAACTCCGGCCGCAGCCGGCCGGTGATCGAACTGACAATGTGCATGACGTGCGAGTAGCGCTCGACGAACATCAGCCGGTCTACCTTGACCGAACCGAACTGGCTCACGCGGCCCACGTCGTTGCGGCCCAGGTCCACCAGCATCACGTGCTCGGAGCGCTCCTTTTCGTCGTGGAGCATCTCCTCGGCCAGCGCCTGGTCGATCTTCTCGGTGGCGCCGCGGGGACGCGTTCCGGCGATGGGCCGGTACTCGACCTTGCCCTGATGCACGCGCACCAGCAGCTCCGGCGAGGAGCCCGCCAGCTCGATAATCTGCGTCTTCGGCGTTTTCAGTCTCCCGAAGAGGCCCCTGGGCTTGTCGGGTGCGCCCCCCAGCGGACCATCCGGAGCAAAGCGCAAAAAGTACATATAAGGGCTGGGATTGACGGTGCGCAGTGCGCGGTAAATCTGGAAGCTGTCGGTTTCCGGCTCTACGTCGAAGCGCTGCGAGAGCACGGTCTGAAAAACGTCGCCGGCCGCAATGTACTCCTTGATGCGGTCAACGGAGGCCAGAAAATCTATTTTGGCCGTGCGGTGGCGCACCTTGAGCTGGCTCTTGCCTTTGTGTTCGGCGAAGTGGGGCAGCGGCTGGGCGAGCTGCTTTTCCAGCTTGTCGAGCCGGGCGACGGCATTTTCATAGGCGCCGTCCGCCTTGCCGCGCGTCAGGTCGGCCGTCACCACCAGCCAGATCTCCTTGCGTACATGGTCGAAAGCCAGCACCTCGTCGAAAAACAGCAGGCAGGCGTCGGGAACGCCGAGTTCGTCTTTGGCCAGCGCGGGCAGCCGCTCGATCTGGCGCACCGCATCGTAGGAGAAAAAGCCCACCGCCCCGGCGGTAAACGGCGGCAGCCCCGGCAGCCGCGCCGGTTTGTGGCCCGAGAGCGCCCGCCGCAGAACGGCGAAGATGTCGTCCTCGATCTGGACGACTTTTTTGCCCTCGGTGATGGTAATCTCGCGGCCCCGCGCCACAATCCGCTTGAACGGCGCCAGGCCGATAAAAGTGTAGCGGCCTACCTGCTCGCCATTCTCGACCGATTCGAGCAGAAAACACTCCCGCTCCGGCCAGGCCGCGCGCAGAAACGCCGAAACCGGCGTCTCCAGGTCGGCCGGCAGGGTGCGGCAGACGGGAACTAGCGTGTGCTCTTTGGCAAGCGCCAGAAACTCTTTGCGGCTGGGCTGGACGGGATTGGAAGAGGTTTTCACAAACCCAGTGTAATTCCTGACCGCGCATTTTCTTGAGCTTTTTGAATAGGATGGCCTTCCAGAACCGGTGCAATTCATTGATTTCGCCCAGTGGAATGCGACGCCTGTTCCCACCCTAACCGCAAAAACAAAAACGCGGCGAGGGTGGGGTACCCGCAAAGTTTCAAGAAGCAGCTTCTTCGACTGCACTGCGCTTGCTCAGGATGACAGCGGGGGGAGCAGCCAAATTTTCAACGGCAAGAGCCGCATAAGACCATCGTCCCTACGGGACTCCGTATAAATGGTTGGTTTCACCAACCCCACGCTGAAGCGCGGGGCTTACAACCGCTGCGCCTACGGCGCGGGCGCCGGGCCGCAGCCGGCATGGAACACTTCTACACTGGCCCTTTTGAGAGGCCACCAACCATAAAGCCTCCGGCTTTGCCGGAGGCTGCTTATTGCCCAGCGGCCCATTCGGTCATGGCCAGCGTGAGCAGCAGAATCCGCTTCAGTCCCGCTTCCCTGCCCTTGGCCGAGTACCACTCCGCGATGGTGTGCGCGCCACCGCCGTCGCCGCCCGCTCCCATCGATAAAGCCTGAATCCCCAACGAAAGCGGAAGGTTCGCGTCGGTCGAGCCCTGTTGCAGGCTGGTGGGCAGGCCCAGATGACGGTCCACGGCGCGCAGGGCTTCCAGCAGCGGCGCGTCGGCGGCGAGTTGCGCGGCGGGCCGGTCGCCGATCTTCTCGATTTTGCAGGCTAGCAAGCCCCGGCCGCTGGCGGCAAGGGATTTCGCCCGCGCGTTGCAGCGCGCGACGGCCTCTTCTACGGCGCGATGCAGGGCGGCTTCGAGGCGCGGGAACTCGTCCGGACCGGCGGAGCGGAAATCGATCGAGGCTTGCGCGCTCTCGGGGATGGAATTCACGCTGCTGCCGCCGTGAATCGTTCCGAAATTGAGCGTGGTGCGCGGCTCATGCGGCAGCGGAGTCTCGGACAAGACCGTGAGCGCAGCGGCCAGCGCGGCGATGGGGTTCGGCGTTCCCGCGTCGGTAAAACTGTGCCCGCCGGGGCCGGTGACGGTAACCCGGAAGCGGCGACTGCCCACGGCCTGGGTGATGGCCGAGTCCGCGCCCGCCCCATCCAGCACAATGTGGGCGGCAATGCGGCCGGCTAGCGCGCTCTGCCGGTAAAAGTGGCGCACGCCGCGCAGGTCGCCCTCGCCCTCCTCGCCCACATTGCCGAGGAAGAGGAGCGGCGCTGCCAATTCGACCTGAGATTGAATCAGCGCGTGGGCGATGGCCAGCATTCCCGCCAATCCCGCGCCGTTGTCACAGGCTCCGGGAGCCTGAATGCGGTCGCCGTCGACTACCGGATGAAGCGGCGTCCCCGCCGGGAAGACTGTGTCCAAATGCGCCGAGAGCACCACCACCGGGCCAGTGCTCTCGGGGGGCAGATGAGCCGCAGGAATCCAGCCCTGGACGTTGCCGAGGGCGTCGGTTTCCACCCGGCTGAGGCCGGCCTCGGCAAAGCGGGCCGCCATCCACTCCGAGCGCGCCTGTTCGCCGAAGGGCGGCGCGGGAATGGCCGTCACCTCCGCCTGCCAGTCCATGATCGTCTTGGGATTGCCGTGCAGCCAGCGAAAGGCGGCGTGCACCGGCCGCTGGCTGGCCAGCGCCGTCACGCGCGAGAAGGCCGAAATGGAAGGAGTGAGCGGCATACAAATGGTTTCAAGATAACAGCATAAAGTGTCAGTGCAGATTGCATGGAATCCTGGTGACCGGCACAAATGGCCGAGTCCATCGAAAGATTTTATTCGGCCTCTGGGTTCGACTCTTGCTCGTCGTACTCCACCGAATGCAGGAACAGCCCTCGCGCCGGGGCGGTCGGTCCGGCGACAGAACGGTTGCGGGCGGCGAGAATTGCGGGGATTTGCTCGCATGGCAGACGTCCGCGGCCCACCTCCACCATGGTTCCCACGAGGTTGCGGACCATGTGGTGCAAAAAGCCGCTGCCCCGGACGCGATAGACCAGCAACGGGCCGGTTTCGGTGCTCCGCTCTTCCCAGGCCGAGGAAAAGATTCTGCGCACCGTGGCCGCCGCAGTGGGAGCTTCGAGCTGAAAGGACGCTCGGGGGATTGGTTTCTGGGCTGGCTCCTGAATCAGTTTCTGGATTGGCTTCGCATCCAGGCCGAGGGTGCGGCTGGCCAGATCGGGATCGGTGGCGGCAAAGCTCAGAAAATCGTGCTCGCCCTCGAAGATCTGTGCGGCGCGCCGCAATGCCGCCACGTCCATCGGCCAGGGGCAGGCGTAGACGTAGGGAACCAGAAAAGGCGGGCAGATCGACTCGCAGAAGACGCGGTACTCGTAGGTTTTGGCCACCGCCGAGTGCCGCGCATGAAATGCACTTCGTGCCGTTCTCGCTTCCAGGATTCGGATTGACGGAGGGAGAGTCCGGTTGAGAGCGCGTTGCAGGTTTTCCGCCGGAATGGGCGCCGCCAGCGTGAAGCTGGCCACCTGGCCGAGCGCGTGGACGCCGGCGTCGGTGCGCCCCGAGCCCTGCGGCAGGGGCGATTCGCCGGTAATCCGCCCCAGGGCGGACTGCAGCTCGCCCTGGACGGTGCGTTCGTCCGGCTGCACCTGCCAGCCGCGAAAATTCGTGCCGTCATAGGCCAGGGTCAGCTTCCAGGTCTGGAGCGGGGGCGCGGAGGGGGCGGATTCGTTCACGGTGCCGGGCATTGACAATAGGGTAGCCGACCGCGCTGCCGGCGTGCGGCAGGAATGCCCCAAACTACTTGCCAACAACGCACCGAATTTGGAGCCGATCCAGATTCCCTCCTCTGATCGTTCCCTTCCCGACCGCTGACAACTGCCCCCGGTTGGAGTGGAATCTATTCAGCTTTCCACAGGCGATGGAGGTCAAACCGCGGGCGGAACAGCGACTGGCAAGAGCAAGAAAGCCAGGCTACAGGAAATGAAGTCTGAGATGCGTCCAGGGAACGAACCGGCAGCCGCGCGCGTATAGACCGCTAAAGAGATTGATCGCCAGCCGCCAGCGAAAATTATGCGGGAAGAGTGGAAATTTGCGTCTGGAAAGGCTCGTTCTACGTCCAAAAAAAGAACGCCCGGAAAACTGCTATCGGCAGCCAGACCGAGGGTGGATTTTGCGGCCAGGCGCGGATTGAAGGCGGGAACCATACAATACAGTTGTTCGGCTGAGTGCGTTTTGGATGGCCAGGAGGATACGGTGCAAGAGGCAAGCGGACGGGAAGAGCGCAGCAATGAGGCAGAACGAGGACAGGCTGGATGCAAAGAAGCCGGGTGCGGCGAGGCCGGGCGTAAGTGGGTAGGCAAATGGCGGCACGCGGTAGCGGCGGTCGTGCTGGCCTGTGCGGCGGCGGTCATGCCCGCCGGAAGTGCCCAGCAAGTGCTGGGAGCGGGAGCGAAGGCTCCCGAGAAGGAGGCCTCCGCGCTGCCCACGGCTCCGGCGGTGGCGCTGACCGAGCCGCTGGATCTGCGCCCATCGGAGCGGGATTTTTCCCATCCGTCCAAACGCCTTTGGGGCAATCCGATTAATATGTACCGGCCTACGGCCATTTCCAAGGCCAACTTTGCCAACTCCATGCGGCTCACCGATTTGGTGAAGGACGGCAAGATTTACCTGAGCCTCTCCGACGCTCTCGCGCTGGCGATTGAGAACAACTACGACATCGCCATTGCCCGCTACGACCTGGACATTGCCGACACCGATCTTCTGCGGACGCGCACCGGAGCAGCGCCTCTGGGTGCCCCCTCCGGGCTGATTACCGGCACGCTGGGCGGCTCGGCCTCGATTCTGACCACGGGCGGCGGTCCGGGCGGAACGACGGTCGGCTCCGGCGGCGCCGGTTCCGGCGAGAGTGGATTGACGCTGACCACGGCGGGCGCCGGTCCCACGCCAGAGGCGCTGGAGCCTTCCTTCTCGGCGGCCATCCAGTTCGATCGCGCTCGCAATCCATTCATCAACACCTACACCGGCGGCACCAGCACCACCAACACCTACGACTTTGCCTACAACCAGGGCTTCGTCACCGGCACGGCCTTCCAGTTTGCCTTCAACAATGCCTACGCCACCACCACCAACAGTTCCACGCTCTACAGCCCTGAGTTGAGTTCGGATTTCAAGGCGACGGTGACCCAACACCTGCTGCAAGGCGCCGGCATCTGGGTCAACAAGCGCTTTATTTACCAGGCGCGGAACAACCGGCGCATTACCGACTCCTCCTTCCGCCAGCAGATTCTCTATACCGTCAACCAGGTGGAGACCATCTACTGGGGCCTGGTGCAGGCCTATGAAGACGTACAGGCCAAGCAGCGCGCCGTCGAGCAGAGCACCAAGCTGGACAGCGACGACCGCAAGCAGTTGGAGATCGGCACCGTGGCCCGGTTGCAAGTGGTGCAGGACGACTCGACCGTGGCCAGCGACAAGCAGGCCCTCATCAGCGCGCAGAGCTCGCTGAACTATCAGCAGCAGATCATCAAGCAGGCGATTGCCCGCAACCTGAACGATCCAGCGCTCTCGGTGGCTCCGGTGATTCCCACCGACCGCGTGAGCGTCGAGGAGATTCCCGAGGAGCTGCAGCCCGTCGAGGAACTGGTGCAGGAGGCTTTTCAGCAGCGGCCGGAGCTGGAGCAGGCCGTACTGACACTGCGCAACGACGAGATTACGCTGAAGGGCGCGCGCAATGCTCTGCTGCCGGTATTCGACATCTTCGCCTACATGGCCGGGCAAGGCGTCGCCGGCTCATGCAACAAGAAATTGGACCCCTCCTACGATCCCGCCACCGGTTGCCCGACACGGCCCTCTACCGGCTATGGAACGGCGATCAACAACGCCTTCAACAACACTGCTCCCGACAAGGGCATTGGCTTCAACCTGACAATTCCTCTCGGCAACAAGTACGCGCAGTCGGTGCAGGCGCGGTCGCTGATGGAGTACCGCCAGGCGGAACTGCGGCTGGAGCAGCTCTACACGCAGATTCGCATGCAGGTGGTCAATGCGCAGTTCGCGCTGATCAACGACCGGGCGCAAGTGCAGGCTTCCACGGCCGCCAGGGACTTCAATCAGCAGAGCGTCGACGCCGAGATCAAGAAGCTGCACTTGGGCGCTTCGACCACAGCCAATGTGCTGCTCCAGGAACGCAGCCTGGCCACGGCCGAGGACAACCTGATCGCGGCCAACGCCGCCTACGCCAAGGACCGCGCCGGGCTTTATCAGACGCTGGCGAGCACCTTACAGCACTACGGCATCAACCTGACTGAAGCGGCCTCGGGCGACGTGAAAACCACGCCAGTCATTTCCGGAGTCACCGCCGCCAAGGAGACCGTCGAGCCCTCGACGGCTCCGGCGGCACCGGCCAATCAGTAAGGCTGCTTTCCCAGCTACGCAGAAAAGCCTGGTCAGTTCCTCGGCAAACTGGCCAGGCTTTTTGCGTTCATTCTGATTAAGGCTCGGGTTTTTCCGCCATTTTTGCTGAAAGTGCGATAAACCAGGGCTCGTCGGTCACCCACCCTTGCGACAATCTACAAAACGCAGATTCTTCGACTCCGCTACGCTTCGCTCAGAACGTCGTAAGGATGGGACACCCATACGGCAATCACAGCGGGCTTCTCTACCGCTCGGCCACCAGATCGAGCAGATCGAAGAACTCCGGGAAGCTGATGGCGGCCGATTCCGCGCCCTGAATCAGCGTCTGGCCCTCGGCCTTCAACGCGGCCACGCTGAAGGCCATGGCGATGCGGTGGTCGCTGCCGGAATCGATTACCGCGCCGTGCAGCTTCTGGCCTCCGGGCACATCCAGGCCGTCCTCGAACTCGGTGACCGCGGCGCCCATGGCGCGCAGATTCTTCACGACGAGAGCAATCCGGTCGGACTCCTTCACGCGCAGCTCCTGCGCATCGCGAATGCGAATGCCGCCTGCGGTGAAAGGCCCGATGGCGGCCAGCACCGGCAGCTCGTCGATCAGTTGCGCCGCCAGCGCCCCGGAAATCTCTGTTGTCCCCAGTCCTTCGGCCGGCGCTGAAACCCGCACCGTGCCCACCAACTCGGCGTTCTTCTCCTCCAGGTTGAGGACGCTGATCTCGGCGCCCAGCGCCGTCAGCACGTCCAGCAGCGCGGCGCGCGTGGGGTTCAGGCCGAGGAAGTCGAGTACAAGGTTGGAGCCGGGAAACAAGGCTGCCGCGCAGAGGAAGAAGGCCGCGGAAGAAATGTCGCCCGGCACGACGGCCTCGATAGCGTGGAGCTTCTGCGGACCGGCAATCGAAACCGCATTCAGGGTGCGCTCCAGCTTCGCGCCGAAGGCCCGCAAGGCCAGTTCGCTGTGGTCGCGGGTGCGGACGGCCTCGCGCACCGTGGTCGCGCCCTCGGTCTGCAATCCGGCCAGCAGGATGCAGGTCTTCACCTGGGCGCTGGGAACCGGCGTGGTGTAGTCGATGGCCTTCAGCGGGCCACCGTCGATCGTCAGCGGCGCGTGGCCCTCGGTGAGCGTCAGCCGCGCGCCCATCGCGGCCAGGGGCTTGCGGATGCGCTCCATCGGCCGGCGCGAAAGCGATTCGTCGCCGACCAGCGTAAAGCGGCCCTCTTGCGGCGCCAGCAGGCCCGCGATCATGCGCATGGTCGAGCCGGAGTTGCCGCAATCCAACGGATTTTCGGAGGGCCGGACGCGCCCGCCCACGCCGGCGACCTCCACCGAGCCGTCGTCGAGCTTGCGCACCTGCGCGCCCAGAGCCTCCATGCAGGACAGTGTCGAAGCGCAATCGGCGCCGGTCGAAAAGTTGCGAAAGCGCGATACGCCTTCGGCAAAGGCGGCCAGCATTCCGTAGCGGTGGCTGATGGACTTGTCGCCAGGCAGACGCAGGCTGCCACGAATGTTCTGCGCGGGGCGGATGATGCGTTCTAGCGTGGATGCGGGCAAGAGTACTCCAGGGTGGTCTGTCGTTTCTATCAGTCTATCGAATGCCGTGGCGCGGGACGAGGGCCTCCCACGACTCGGCGCGGAAATGCCATCCGCCGGTTCCCACCCTAGCCGCAAAAGTCGCAAGAAGCAGGTTCTTCGACTGCGCTGCGCTCCGCTCAGAATGACAGCGGCGAGGGTGGGGCACATAAAATTTTTATTTATTCAGAGCTGAATCAATCAAAACGCGCAGTCTGAGCGGCGCGACACAAGCTGCCCGGACGCTGAAATTTCAAAACATTTGCGTTGACGTGGCATTAGGCGCTAATGTTGCCTGTTCGCCGCGCAACACCACGCACTGACGGAGGGCAACGAAAATGCTTCTTCCCGAGACTTATCAGGCCGCGCTTTTTTTGATGATTTTGAGTATGTTCTGCTGGGGATCGTGGGCCAACACACTCAAGCTCTGCCCCGGCTATCGTTTTCAGCTCTTCTACTGGGATTATGTGCTGGGCCTCGGAGCTGCGGCCCTTCTGCTGGGGCTCACTGCGGGCAGCCTGGGCCACGCCGGACCCGCATTTTTGGCTGACGTGGCGCGCACCGGGTCCGGCCCCATCCTGCTGGCGGCCGCGGGCGGCGTGGTCTTCAACGTGGCCAATGTCCTATTGGTCGCCGCCATCGATGTAGCCGGTCTGGCGGTGGCCTTTCCGGTGGGCATTGGCCTGGCACTGGTTGTAGGTGCAGTCTCCAGCTACCTGGTCCGGCCAGCCGCCAATCCCCTGCTGCTTTTTGGCGGAGTCGCGCTGGTCATGGTGGCCATTGTGCTGGACGCCGCCGCCTATCGCCAGCGCGAGGGCTCGACCAAGACCGGTGAAAGGAGCGCCACCACCACGCGGGGCATTGTGCTGAGCCTAGCGGCGGGCGTGCTGATGGGCTGCTTCTATCCGCTTGTAGCGCGCGCGATGAGCGGCACGGAGGGCTTGCTCGGTCCCGGCCCCTATGCCACGGCGCTGTTTTTCGCCCTCGGCGTGCTCATTTCCACGGTTCCGGTGAACCTGCTGCTGATGGCCCGTCCGCTGGACGGCAAGCCCCCGGTGGACGGCTCCGGCTACGGCCGCGCGCCGCTGGGCTGGCACCTGGCGGGACTGCTGGGCGGAGCCGTCTGGTGCACCGGCACCATCGCCAACTTCGTCGCCTCGGGCGCTCATTTTGTCGGCCCGGCGGTCTCCTACTCGATCGGTCAGGGAGCCACCATGGTCTCGGCCTGCTGGGGCGTCTTCATCTGGCGCGAGTTTGCCGGCGCGCCGCGCGCGGCCAAGCTGCTGTTGCTGCTGATGTTCGTCTTTTTTGTCCTGGGGCTGGGCGCGGTGGCGCTGGCTCCCCTTTACCCTGCTTGAGGTTAGGACCATGAACGAGATTCGCAAGCCCATTGTCGTCGTCGGCAGCATCAACATGGACCTGGTGGCCCGCACGCCGCGGATTCCGCTGGCTGGCCAGACGCTGATTGGAAGCGGCTTTACCACCACTCCCGGCGGCAAGGGAGCCAATCAGGCCGTCGCTGCGGCCCGGCTCGGTTATCCGGTCGAAATGGTGGGCATGGTGGGCGGCGGCGCGCCCGGCGAAGCTGATCAGGACGTCTTCGGCCAGGCCCTGCTCGAAAATCTCGCCGCGGCGGGCGTGGGAATAGCGGCTGTCGAGCGGGTGGTCGGCCCCTCCGGCGTGGCGCCGATTCTGCTTGGCGATAACGGCGAAAACTCGATCGTCGTCATTCCCGGCGCCAACGGCAAGGTCGATGACGCGGCCGTTGACCGCCAGGCCGCGCTGATTTGCTCGGCCGGCATGGTGCTCTGCCAGTTGGAACTGCCTCTGGCGACGGTAAGCCGCGTGCTCGCGCTATGCGCCGAAGCTGGCGTTCCGGTGATGCTCGATCCCGCTCCGGCGGCGCCCTTGCCGGACAGGATTTGGAACCAGGTGGCGTGGTTTACTCCCAACGAGACCGAGGCGTCCTTTTATCTGGGCAAGAAATTGGAACCGGAGGAGGCCGCGAAGCTTCTGCTCCAGCGGGGCCTGCGGGGGGTGGTGCTGAAGCGCGGCGGCGAAGGGGCTTATGTGGCCCTCGCGGGCGGTAAGGCGGAGTGGGTGCGGCCTTTTTGCGTCAAGGCCATCGACACGGTGGGCGCGGGAGACTGCTTCAACGGCGCTTTTGCCGTAGCGCTGCTCGAAGGCCGCGATCCGTGGACGGCGGCGCGTTTTGCTTCGGCGGCGGCGGCCATTTCGGTCACCCGCCGGGGCGCGCAGGCCTCGATGCCATCGCGGGCGGAGACAGATGACTTTTTGGTCCAGCACAAAGTTTGATTGATCTGATTACTTGCGTTCCAGGGACGATGAGCCCATCGAGAAACGAGGCACGGAATGCGAAGCCCAATCGGTCTTGTCACTTTAGCGGCGGCCATGGCCTTGGCGGCGGCAATGGCCCTTCCGGCAGCGGCTCAGGACACCCAGTACCCGGCCGAGGGACAGCAGATTCCCCCTCCCGATTGCATGAACCTGCACTTTGCCTCGGGGAGTACGCTCCAGGTTCCCTGCTCGGCCAGGGAGCATCTACACTGGTTGCAAGACATCGAGCACTGGCGCATGGAACGCCGTATTCGCATCGCCTACGATTCTTCGCGCTACGAGTTGCCTGCCCTGCATTGGACCCAATCCAGCTTCATGCAGCCGCAGTTGATGGTGCAGGACCGCTATTTCTACGATCCGGTGGCCGGCCGCTACACGGTGGATCGCTACCTGGACGACCTCGACAAGCGCTACGGCGGCGCCGACGCGGTGCTGGTGTGGGCCACCTACCCCAACCTGGGACTCGATGACCGCAATCAGCTTGAAAGGGTAGAGTCCATGCCCGGCGGCCTCGAGGGCGTGCGCCAGATAGTCGCGGACTTTCATCGCCGGGGCGTGCGCGTGGTCTTTCCCATGATGATGTGGGACCAGGGCACGCACCTGCCCGGCCAGCCCTGGCCAGAGGCTGTAGCCGCGCTGATGAAGCAGATCGACGCCGACGGCGTCAACGGCGACACCCTGGATGGTGTACCCCTGGGCTATTCGCTGGCCGCGGAGAAGACCGGCCACCCGCTCGCCTTCGAGCCCGAATCCAGCCCCAGCGACGAGGCTCTCGGCTGGAATGTGATGAACTGGGGGCAGTACAACTTTCCCTTTGTGCCCATGGTGGACCGCTTCAAATGGCTGGAGACGCGCCACATGGTCAACATCAGCGACCGCTGGGCCCAGGACAAGACCAACGACCTGCAGTACGCCTTCTTCAACGGCGTGGGCTGGGAGAGCTGGGAGAACGTCTGGGGCATCTGGAACGGCATCAGCCCCCGCGACGCCGAGGCCACGCGCCGCGTGGCGGCCATCGAACGCGGCGTGGCGCCGTTTCTCGTCAGCCCTGGCTGGGAGCCGCTCTACCCCATGCACCACTACGGCGTTTACGCCAGCCGCTGGCCGCTGGGACGGGAGACGGTGTGGACCATCGTCAACCGCGCGGATTATCAGATCGACGGACCGCAGATGAATCTGCCGCTAACGCCGGGGATGCGCTACTTCGACCTCTATCATGGCGTGGAATTGAAGCCGGCGCCCAAGCCTGGAAGCGAAAGGCAGACCGTTATGCTGAGCTTTGCTATAGAAGCCGGCGGCTTCGGCGCGATTCTGGCCACCCCCAGAGAGCCCCGCGAGGCTATGAAGGCCCTGATGAGCCGCATGAAGGATCTAACCGCCCAGCCGCTCAACTCCTGGCCGCATCAGCCGGCCGTACTGCCGCAAACCATCGTCAAAATTGCTCCTACCCTGCCTGCCTCCAAGGCTCCGGCGGGGATGGCGCGGATTCCTGAAGGAAAGTTTGACTTCAAAGTGCAGGGCACCGAGGTCGAGGGCGGCGCATCCCCCGGCGTCGATGTGCAGTACCCCTGGGAAGACTCGCCACGCCGCTTCCATGAGAAGGTCATTGAGGTCCACGCGTTTTTCATCGACCGGTTTCCGGTCACCAACGCGCAGTTCAAGCTCTTCCTGGACGCCACTCACTACGCGCCGCCCGATGCGCTGAATTTTCTGCGCGACTGGAAGAACGGCAGCTTTCCGAAGGGCTGGGAGCGCCGTCCGGTCACCTGGGTTTCCCTGGAAGACGCGCGCGCCTACGCCCAGTGGGCGGGCAAGCGGCTGCCCCATGAGTGGGAATGGCAGTTGGCCGCCCAGGGCAGGGACGGCCGGCTCTTTCCCTGGGGCGACGAGTGGGGGCCGGACCACATTCCCGCGCCCGACCATGAACGCTCCATGCGCGGTCCCGATCCGGTCGACGCGCACCCCGACGGCGCCAGCCCTTACGGCGTTATGGACCTGGTGGGCAACGTCTGGCAATGGACGGACGAGTTCACCGACGAGCACACCCGCGCTGCCACGGTGCGGGGCGGTGAGTACTATCAGCCGCAGGGCTCGATCTGGTACTTCCCTCAGGCCTGGCGCAACGACGAGCACGGCAAGGTGCTGCTGATGTCGCCTGGCTACGACCGCTCCGGTGGCATAGGATTCCGCTGCGTGCGGGACGCCGAATAGGCTTCGCGTGCGGCCGCTTCAGCCCGCGCTCGCTTTGACCAGCGCCATAATTTTTGCGTTGACCGCCTCGGGCTTCACAAAGGGCGGTGTGTCGAGGCAATGGAGGGTCAATTCCCCGGTTTCAGCCGAATAGCTCCACTCGATCTCCACGCCGAACTTCGACGCTCTGCCGCGGTTGCCGCTGAGGTCGATGCCGGCGGCCCGCGCCTTGGCCGTCAGCTTGGCAAATTGGCCGGGCGTAATGCCGGAAAAGACGAGGGGCGGACTCTGTTCCACAGTGGTTTCCCTTGTGCTCAATCTGTGCTGAAGGCCGTACCGGCGGTCAATTGGCGGCAACGGCTTTGCTCGTGGTGGCGACGGCCTTTTTCGCCCTGGTTCTTGCCGGCGGCTTGGCGGCCCGGAGCGTCTTGGCAGCTGCGAGAGGCTTGGCGGCCAAGGGTTTGGGGATGGCCTCCAGATCCGTCTTGCCCTCGGCCAACTGGATAAGAAACTCCTGGCTGGAGAAGGGCGGAGCCTCCCCAAGCAGCTTGCTAGCGTGCAGGTAGTTGCCGTCGGGCTGTTGCAGGCGGGCCTTGACGGTGTCGGCCAGGTAGGCGGGCAGGATTTCGTCGCGGATACGAGCCAGGGCGGCCGGGTCGCGGACCGGGAAGACCACCTCGCAGCGCTCGAAGAGGTTGCGCGGCATCCAATCGGCCGAGCCAAGATAGATTTCGTCGTTGCCGCCGTTGGCGAAGTGGAAGATGCGCGAGTGCTCGAGGAAGCGGCCGACGATGGAGCGAACCCTGATTCTCTCCGAGAGGCCCTTGACGCCGGGGCGCAGGATCGAAAGGCCGCGGATAATCAGGTCGATCTCGACGCCAGCCTGCGAGGCCTGGTAAAGAGCCTTGATGACCGAGGGCTCGAGCAGGGCGTTCATCTTGGCCACAATGTGAGCGGGGCGTCCGGCCTGGGCGTGCTCCTGTTCGCGGCGGATCAGCCTGAGGAAGCTCTCGGCCATGGTCAAGGGCGCCATCAGCAGCGGCTGGTAGTCGTCCATTTCGGCGTGGGCGGTCAGGTAGTTGAAGACCATGTGCACCCGCTCGGTAATCCGGGGATCGCAGGTGAGCAGGCTCAGGTCAGTGTAAAAGCGGGCGGTGACGGGGTTGTAGTTGCCGGTGCCCAGGTGGCAGTAGCGGCGGGTGACGCCGTCTTCATCGCGGCGCACCAGCATGGCCAGCTTGCAGTGCGTCTTCAGGCCGACGATGCCGTGGAAGACCTGCACGCCGGCGTCCTCCATCGAGCGTGCCCAGCGGATGTTCGAGGCCTCGTCGAAGCTGGCCATCAGCTCGACGACCAGCGTGGCCTCCTTGGTGGCCGCGGCCTCGATCAGCGCCCGAAAGACGGGTGAGTCTTGGCTGGTGCGATACAGGGTCTGCTTGATGCTGACCACCGAGGGGTCTTCGGCGCCCTGCTGAATGAAATTGACCACCGGGTCGTAGGAGTCGTAGGGATGGTGGAGCAGAATGTCGTGCTTTTGCAGCTCACTGAAAATATTGGCGCAGCGGCGGCTCAATTTCAGGGACCGGGGCGTGAAGGAGGGGAACTTCAGGTCGGGCCGCGCGACGTCGCCATAAAAAAAGATCAGGCGGGAGAGGTTTACCGGACCGTCGCAGCGGATGATCTGATCCTCGTCGAGGTCGAAGTTGACCTTCAGCCGCTCGACGATCTCCGCATCGGCGCCGGTCTCGATCTCCAGGCGCACGGCGTCGCCCTTGCGGCGGTTATGAAGTTCGGTGCGAATGGTCTCCAGCAGCGAACGGGTCTCTTCCTCCTCGAAGTAGAGGTTGGAATTGCGGGTGACGCGGAAGGCGGTGCGGGCCAGCAGCTCATAGCCGCGGTACATTCCCGCCAGATTCTGCGCGATCAGATCCTGCAGCAGCAGGTAATCGAAGGCGCCCTCGGCCGAGGGCAGGCGGACAAACCGGGGCAAGGCGCGCGGCACCGTGACCACCCCCAACACTTGCGGGCCGGAGCTGCGCCGCTTGCGTCTGAGCAAGAGAGCCAGGCAGAGAGCCTTGTTCAGAACGCGCGGAAAGGGATGGGCCGGATCGATCGAGATGGGCGTCAGCAGAGGGTCAACCTCTTGCTGGAAGTAATCCTGGGCAAAGTCGCGGGCCTTTGGGTTCAGCTCCCCCCATTCCAGCAAGCGAATGCCTTGTTGGCCCAGTTCGGGCAGCAGGTGCTCGTTCCAGCACTTGTACTGGTCGTCCACAAAGCCGTGGATCTCGGCGTTCAGCACGGCGAGCGACTCTTCGGGGCGCAGGCCGTCGTAGCCGGGCTCGCGGTAGCCGTCTTCGATGCGCTGCATCAGGCCGGCCTGGCGGATTTCAACGTACTCGTCGAGATTCGAGGCGGTGATGGCCAGAAACTTGACCCGTTCCAGCAGCGGATTGGACAGGTCCTCGGCCTCTTCGAGCACACGCCGGTTGAACTGCATCCAGGAGTAGTCCCGTCCGTTGAACAGCTTCTGCTTCTGCGTAATTCTGGCCATCGAGTCCGCGTCTTCCGAGCACTGTGATAGAGCGGCTCTCCAGTGAATATGGAGTTTCGAGAACCGTGTAAGCCACTCAGCAGCGGCAGGTTCCCTCAATAGCAACCGAGAACCGCTATAGAAGTCTACCGCCTGCGCCGTGTTGGCAGTCTACAGCCTCGATTGGCCTTTTGCCCAAAGAGCGCCAAAAATTAATCTCGAGGATTTGGCCGGTACAGGATCGGGCGATCTTCCGAAGGAGCCTCTGCACAAGTCGATTCGGTCATGTTTTGAAAGGGCGTGGCTTCAGCCACGCCGTTTGATTGCCCCAAAAACCTTCGGGCTTTAACCCGTGAGGGAATGCATTTTCTATAATTTACGTTCCCTCCGTGGCTAAAACCACCCTTTCATCGCTGGCGTCTTGCGGCACGGCTAAAGCCGTGCCCTTTCAAAACAGCCGCTTAAGCAGGGCGATTCCTAACTCTGCCCGTTTCCCATCCGCGCCACGCTGAACTGCGCCCCGGCAAAGAGGATCAGCCCTGAGATGTAGGCCCAGAACAAGAGGCCCACGGAGACATAAAAGGGACCATAAAGCGCCTTCAGGTCCATATGGGGCAGCACTTGCACAAAAATCAGCTTGGCCCCGAGCCAGATGATGCCGGTAAAAATCGAGGTGCGCAGAACATGCCGCGCCGGAATCTTGCGATTGGGCAGCAGCCAGTAGATCGAAAAGAAGAACAGGATCGAGGCCACGCCGGTCGAGGCGGCCAGCCACATCCAGCTGATTCCTTCAAAGAGGAAGTTGTCGGTGTGGTGGAAGAAGAGAAAGGTCAGCAGTTGCCGCTGCCAGGCGCTGAGCAGAATGCTGATGAGCGCCAGCGCCACCATGAGAATCGCCAGCCCGAAGGCGACCACCTGATTGGCCAGATAATTGCGGCTTTTGGTCACGCCCCACGCCTGGTTCAACGCCACCTCCAGGGGCAGGAAAATGCCCGTGCAGGCAATCAGAATCATGATCAGCGAGAAGACCTGCACCCCTTGGTGCGCGGCCGCGGCAGCCAGGCTGGCGGCCACAAACTCCTGGTTCGAGGGCAGGAAGTAGTGCACCATGTCGCTGACCACGCTGACCATCATCGTGGAATGAAAGAATGACCGGGAGAGCGTGTAAAGCAGCACAATGAAGGGGATGAACGAGAGGATCGCGTTGGCCGCCACGCTGAAGGCGTAGGTGTGCACCTCGCTGTCCAGCAGGTAGCGCACCAGGGCCGTGCCGTCCTTGCGCCAGCGGTACCACTTGGACTCTGTAGCCGGTTCCACCACATCGACCGCACGGACGCCCTCGGCTGCTGCTTCGCCCTGAGTCCTTGAATTTGAAACTTCCACCACGTGTAACCCCTTTTCTGTAAGGCGTTTTCCGAAGAATCTATTTAAAAACAATGAGTTTTGAAGGGGACGGGCTTTAGCCCGTCCGTTGAGAGCTGGATTCAACTGCCGGCTTTAGCCGCTGAGGGAATGCAAATAGCCGCGAAAAACTTCCCTCAGGGGCTAAAGCCCTGGCTTATTTCTTCCATTGATGTACGGGCTAAAGCCCGTACCCTTCACTAAAACCCGTTTTCCCTCTATAGCAACTGGAGAACCACTAATAACAACGATAGCGCCTCTGCGGTCAGATAGCCACCAGGACCGGAGAATCCAGCTATTTTCAAGGCTCTGCTGCCAGCAAAGCCTCTGCTGAACACAGCCCCAGAATAGCCTCGCCAAACTTGTCTGCCTTGGCGGGCCCCATGCCATCGATTTCCAGCAATTCCCGTGGATTTTTGGGTTGCGCCGCCGCCAGCGCCGTCAGCGTCCGGTCGTGCAGCACCACAAACGCAGGGACTCCCAGCTTTTTGGCTTCAGCCGTGCGCCATGCCTTGAGACGAGCGGCCAAAGCCTCCTGCATGGCGGTCAGAGGCGCCGGCGCGCTGGCGCCAGCGGCTCCCGCCGAGCTGGTCTTTGCCGACAGCTTTCTGGCGCTATGGTTTTTTGCCGGAGCTTTTTCAGCGCGCCCGGACTTCGTTGCCAGCCCGCCAAACTCCTCGGCAATGCCGTCGCCGATCAGCAGATTCAACGGCGTTCCCGCCCGCAATTCCAATCCCGCCGCCGTCAGCAGCACTTTGCGAAAACGCTTCACTTCGCCATCTTTTTCAAACTCGGCTTCCTGAATTTCTATCAATCCGGCGCGCGCCATCGCATCCAGCAACCCATCGAAATCATTCCGGCTCAGGCGGCCCACCGGCTCCAGATTGCGTTGCAGTGTTCCCGCGGCTCTGTAATCGACTCCGCGCAGCTCGTCGGCAATGGCCTGCGCCAGTTCCCGTTCGACCGCCGTCGCCCGCCGGAAGAGCCGCAGCACCGCGCCCGCCGGGTCGCACACATCGCAGATTCCGCAAGAGCGGCTGGCGTCCGCCACATCGCCAAAGTGGCGCACCAGGGCCGCCATGCGGCACTCGGAGGAGGTGGTAAAGCGCAGCACTTTCTCAAATTGCTCGGCCCGGAACTGCGCCTGAATCGTATAGCTCTTCTTCCAGCCCGTGCCTCCCAGGGTGACGTTGCCGCCAAAGTCCACTCGCGCCCCGCCGTGAATCTCCAGCTTTTCGAGCGCCCGGTCGAACTCCTCCTCGCTCAACTTCGAGGCGGCCCGCAAATCCTCGACCGGCTGCGGCTCCTCGCCGAGCGCCTTGAAGACCTGCTGCAAATGGCTGACCGGTGGATAGTCGCGGTGGAGAAAA
>Ga0224559_1000246_pt1 | contig 37896 bp, 33 predicted proteins | sample 714S33034metaG_FD_180676 | JGI IMG/M metagenome (GOLD analysis project Ga0224559, IMG submission 180676) | Peat soil microbial communities from Stordalen Mire, Sweden - 717 S3 30-34 | ecosystem: Environmental > Terrestrial > Soil > Wetlands > Peat | place: Sweden: Norrbotten County, Stordalen... | reverse complement strand
GGATCTCACGAACGCCGATCGACGACGCCTCGCGGTTCTTGGCAAGGAATTGGGCCGCAAGCTGTTGGCCAAGGTGGCCACGCTCGCTACGGCCGATACCATCTTGCGATGGTATCGGGAACAGGTGTAGCGGTCCACCGAATTTCACCACGTCCATTCCTGCAGTTTCCCGCCAGCGTGGCACGTCGATTCTGCCATGAGATCATGGCGTTGCAGCGGCTGACCGGGACGCGTGCTTCTACTCCCTGCTATCCTTCGACAAGAGCTGCCCCATGCTCTGCCCCCCACCATGCCTACCTCCCCATTCTCCGTCCCGTTGCCCAAGTCTTGGCCCAAGCACGCCAAGGCTGCCACGCTCCACGTCATTTCCCTCGCCCACTTCGTGCTCACCCATGTGCGCGGCTTTGCAGTCAACAGCCCCATTCATCGCGTCCGCCTCGCTGCCGAGCGGGATCGCCTCGACTCCGAGGTCGCCTTGCTTCGCGAGGAGATTCGCATCAAGGATGCCCGCATGGCCGCTTTGGCGCCGCACCGACGCCCCCACTACTCGCCCACCGAACGCATGGCCATCCTGGAGCTGATGGCCGCCCGTGGTTGGTCGAAGGCCGAGGCTGGCCGCCGCTTCCTCGTCACCGACGACACCGTTGCCAGCTGGAGCGGCCGGATTGAGGAGGACGAGCCCGGCGCGCTCGTGAAGTCCACTGTCCCGGTCAACAAGTTCCCCGACTTCGTCGCAGCCATGGTCATCAAGCTCAAGACGCTCTTCCCCATGATGGGCCGACGGCGCATCGCTGGATTCCTCGCCCGCGCCGGCCTTCATATCGCGGCGAGCACCGTCAGGCGCATGCTCAACAGCAAGCCCGCAGCCCCGCCGCCCGCCCCACTGGCTTCCGCCGAGAATCCCGACCAACCTCCATCTTCGGCCAAGCCGTGTACCGTGATCGCGAACTACCCAAACCACGTTTGGGGCCTCGACACCACCGCTGTCCCGACCAGCGCCGGATTCTGGACCAGTTGGTTGCCCTTTTCCTTCGCCCAATCCTGGCCCTTCTGCTGGTGGGTTGCAGTCGTCGTTGACCACTGGTCTCGCCACTCCCTCGGCCTTGCTGTTTTTAAGCGGCATCCCACGGGCGCCGAGATCTGCCTTGTACTTGACGAGGCGGAGAGGCGTGCTGGACGCGCGCCGAAGTACACCGTCAGTGATCAGGGCAGCGAGTTCGGTGAGACTACCTCGAATGGTGCGACGACCGCGACGTTCGCGCCCGGTTCGGCGCAGTTGGCCGGCATGGCAGCATCGCCGTCGAGGAGCGCTTCATCCGCACCCTCAAAGAAGAGGGTCTTGCACACGAAATGGTGTCCCTCCAGCACAGCGGTTTCTGCTCCTCCCTGGCGCGGTTCGAGGGCTGGTATAACGTGGTCCGGCCGCATTCCTCTCTCGCCGACGCGACGCCCGACGAGGTCTTTCATCGACGCCGTCCCGCCAACCGCCGCAGGCGCTTCGAGTCGAGACCCAGATATCCGGCCAACGGCGCCTGTGCGGCGCCACGAGTGCCAGCTCGATCCAAGATTGGAGATCGACTCGAGATGGTGGCCACGTCCTTCCGAGGCGCGCGGCACTTGGCGCAGGTCGAGATTCAGCGGACAAACTGAGCGACATGGCAGTGGCCCATTCCGCCGACAGGGGCGACGTCTGCCTGGCGTCCGAAAGGAGCATCAAGTGGCGCGCTTCAGGCATCTCAGAAACCTCCAATCCAAGGCCCAAGGCGTTCTCGGCGAGTCGATTTGACCTCGTACTGCCTGCTCAAATGTCGCTATTTTCCGTTGGCGAATATCGCTGGACCCGCACACCCGGTCGGTGGCGGCACTATCACGACGCTAGCCGCTGGACAGAATGGTCCGACAGCCATCGCCGTCGATTCGACGAGCGTCTATTGGACGAACAACAACAACAGCGGCTCGGTGATGAAGGCGACTCCGAAGTGAGCGCCCGTTGACAGCTGTTGGCCTGTCGATGGCCCGAACCGAACGGTGGCTCACTCGACGAAGTACACGTCGTCGACCCAGATTTCGGTCTTCAGGGGAGGGCCTGCGTCCGGGCCGATGTTCCTCTGGGCCTGCCAGTTGATGCCGTAGACCTGGGTGGGGAGCCACTGCGCCTGTTGGTAGCCCCACGTCGTATCGATGGCGATACCGCCAGCGGGGGGGACACCGCCCTTGCCGATGTCCAGCAACACGGTGAATTGTTGCCAGCTGGTCGTGAAGTTCAAGTACGCAGCATAGCTGTTGTAGCACATTGAAGTGTTCCCGCCGCCGCCGTTACATATCTCGCCGCGCGGGTCGGTATCCGTATCGGGGAATTGGACCTTGACCTGCATCGAGCCCGCCGTCGGATCAGGCGTGGTCGTCATCCCCCAGAACGTGATGGCCTTGTAGCGGCTGATGTCAAATGGGACGGTGACCATGGGGATGGATGGTCCGGCGTCGCCCCCGTCGCTCGCCGGCGTGTTGCTGGCGGTGGGTGCACCCGCATCGCCATCGGGCACCTGGGCGAACTCGAAGCCGACGCCACAGGTGTCGTAGAGGCCGTTGAGCACACAGGACTGACGGGCCGCGTGTGTGCTCGCATTGCAATTCAACGTATTCGTCGGCGTGGGGAGCGCGCTGAAGACGAACGAGAGTTGGGGCGGATTCGACGAGTCGTTCGACGTGTTAGATCCCGCGTCGGAGAAGTAGCTCGCGCCGCTATTGTACCAGTAGCCTTGCGACAGCGGCGCAGCGATGCCTGTGGCAAGCTCGATGGGCCCGTGGGTCGTTGTCTCCATGTCGTCGATCAGGACGTAGGTGGCGTTCGGGTCTCCGAGTATGCAGCCCGCGTCGCTTAGCAAGGGTGTCGAGCTGTCCTTGGCACCCGCTTGGCCTGGGCTGCTCGCACAAGCGGCCAGTCCAGAGAGGAAAGCCATGCCGACGATGGAACAACCTGAGTAGAGAATCTGCTTGCGCATCGATGCACTCCTATGTGCTCTGCAAAAGCGAACCTATCAAAAGTCCGGGCCGGGCGACAATTGTCGGTGCCTACCCGTTCTCCCCGGCGGCTCGTGGCGCCGGGGAGAACGGCCTTGCGCTCAATTACTGGATGGTGATGTTGTAATCCGTGGTGGTCCAGTTGCCACTGTAGACTTCGAAACCGGTCTGAACGCCGAGCAGGTATGAGCTGTTGGAAATCCCGGCGTAGCCCTTGCTGGCTGCGTCTTTGAAGTAGGGCAACAAGTCGAAATTGGTGATTGGGCTGCCGTTAGTCCCGGTCGGTACCCAGTAGCTGACGACCTGTTCACCAGTTCCGTTCGTGCAGCCGGCGTACGGAACTCGCGACACGCCGTCCGAGCCAGTGACAGCGGCGCTGCTACCCTTCGAGGTACAGAGGGGATTCTTGTCCTTGTTGCCAATCCAGATCATGAGTTCGGCCATGGGGACCGTCGGCGATGCGGAGTTTCCAAACCAGACGTCGTAGACCGCGTCTCCGCTGGAGCCCATCGTATATGTCCAGCTACTCTTCACCGACGCGAGTGCACTAATCTGCTTGGCGGTCTTGTAGGGTCCGTAGAACTGGATCCCGTCGTGACCCGGGCCCCAGCCGCTGATGACGGCGGGGTAGGATCCGGGGCCGTTGTTCGGGGCCTGGAAACTTCCGCCGGTCGTATACGTGAACCCAACGCCCCCGGAGGTAGCGCTTACCTGCATCGTCATCGCATTCCCATTCGTGGGGAATGGAGCGCTTTGTACGGCATACCCGTTGATGCCGTTCACGGCTTGGGGCATCTGGTTGTTCCAGGCTGGCCCATACGCGCCCGTGGCCACGACCGGACTCGGAGCGGACGTCAGCGGCACGATGCTCTTGATGCAGAAGTCGTAGGTGTGCGAGGTGCTGTCCGGGAAGAAGGCGATCTTCACGTCGGTGAGGTTGGCCGGATCCACGGGGTGTTTTTGGAGCTTGTTATTGGCGAGCACGGAATCGGAGAAGAGCGCGTTATAGGTGATCGCGGCGCTCCCCACGCCGGGGATCGTGATGCCCGGCGCATCCTTGGTCTGCGTATCCAGGTCCGTCGACGTCGGATACTCGATGTTGAGAATCATGCCACCGGTTCCCTTGCCGCTGGCTCCGGACGTCAATGTAATCGCGAAGCCGACGATCTTGCTCGCGTCCCACGTGCCGGGCGTCGTGGTGCTGCCGGGCGGGTCAGAATTGACCTTGAAGCCGATGCCGGCATAACTGCCGGACCCTGTGCCCATCGTCCCGCTCAGGCACATTGCGCTCGACGACGTGTTCCACGGAATGGCGCCGGCGCCCTTGCCGTCGCTGCCTTTGCAGCTGGTGCTCGAATCGGAGCCGTCGCTGTAGCAATACCAAGCTCCCTTGATACCCCACGTGTTGTTGCAGACGTAACCCGACGAATCCTCGTTGATCACGCTCGTGTCGGTATTCACGCACCCGCCGGTGCCGGTCGAGCCGCCCTTGCCGGTTGAGCCACCGTTGCCGCTCGAACCGCCATTGCCAGTCGAGCCACCATTGCTGCCGGTCGAACCGCCATTGCCGGTCGAACCGCCGTTGCCGGTCGAACCGCCATTGCCGGTCGAACCGCCGTTGCCAGTCGAGCCGCCGTTGCCGGTCGAGCCGCCGTTACCGGTCGAGCCGCCTTTGCCGGTCGAGCCACCGTTGCCGGTCGAGCCACCGTTACCGGTCGAGCCACCGTTGCCGGTCGAGCCGCCGTTACCGGTCGAGCCACCGTTGCCGGTCGAGCCGCCGTTGCCGGTCGAGCCACCGCTACCGGTCGAGCCGCCGTTGCCGCCTCCATTCGAGGACGCGCAGGCTACGAGCGCGAACGCCAGGCCACTGGCCAGTAGGGCGCGCGGAATGGACGAGCGAGAGTCAAGGTTGTGGGCCGACCTGCGAGTTTCTCGCCGAGCGGTCCGGGAATTGGTCGAGAGCATGCGTTACCTCCAAAGCACGGGTGAGAGAGCGATTGATTTTGGGTTATACTGCGGACAACACTCGACGAAGGCCGAAAGGGCAAATCATTGTGGCATTTGACGGCCGAGCGCGGCGCTCGAATTGACGGAGAGCGGCCAATCTAGACTGGTTCCAGCCGAGCCAGAACCGAGGCCAGATTGTCGCGCCAGTCGGGCATGGGCCCAAGCAAAGCCTCGGTGTTACTTAGATCAAGAACACTGTAGGCCGGCCGCGGCGCGGGGCGAGGAAACTCGGCTGTGGTACATGGCTGGATGACACAGTCGCGACCCAGCAAACGCGCGATAACGACAGTGAATTCATACCAGGTGCACTCACCGCCGTCCGTGACGTGGAAGGTGCCGGTCGCGCCGCGGTCGAGCAGCGCCAACGCGGTCTTGGCCAGGTGCTCCGCACTGGTGGGCCGACCGCGTTGGTCGTCCACCACCTTCAGCGAAGGCTTGTCGCGCGTCAACTTGGCCATGGTACGCACGAAGTTGTTGGCCCAGGGTGCGTACAGCCAGCTGGTGCGCGCGATCACATGCCGGGCTCCGCTATGTTGGATGGCGTCCTCTCCCGCGGCCTTGGTGCGACCGTAAGCACCAAGCGGCCGCACGGGTGCGTCCACGGGATACGGCGCGCTGGCATTGCCGGCGAACACGTAGTCGGTGCTGAAGTGGAGCAAAGGAACGTCTGCGCGCGCACACGCCTCGGCCAGAAAACGCGGCGCAGTGGCGTTGCCGCGCAAGGCAGCTGCTTCGTCGACTTCGGCGCCATCGACATTGGTGTAGGCCGCGCAGTTAATGAGCGCGCTCCACGGCTGGCGAAAGAGAGCGGCGACCTGCGCAGGATCGGCGGCGTCGAAGGCGGGCAGATCGAATCCGGTGAAGGCGCGGCCCTGGACCGTAAGCAATTCGCGAAAGGCGCGGCCAAGCATGCCGCGATCGCCGACGAGAAGAATGGGCGCCGTCATGGTTCAACCTTGGTAGCGCGGCAGGCGGCTGGGATCGATGTCGGCCAGGCAGGGCTGCGCGCTGTCCTTGGCGGAAAGCTTGGGCTCGGCCACCGGCCAGGGAATGGCGATGGCGGGATCGTTCCAGCGCAGTCCCAATTCGTCATTCACCGAATAGGGCGCGGTGCACTTATAGGCAAAGAGCGCGGTTTCGCTGGTCACGCAAAAGCCGTGGGCAAAGCCGGGCGGAATCCACAATTGGCGGTGGTCGTCGGCGGAAAGAATCGCGCCGGTCCACTTGCCGAAATTGGGCGAGCCCACGCGCACGTCGACGGCCACGTCGAACACTTCGCCTTCGAGGACGTAGACCAGTTTGCCCTGGTCGCTCGGGTGCTGCAGGTGCAGGCCGCGCAAAGTTCCGTAGGTCGAGCGCGACAGGTTGTCCTGTACAAAAGGCAGCGCGATGCCAGCGGCTTCGTAGCGATCCGCGCGCCAGGTTTCCATGAAATAGCCGCGGGCGTCACCAAAACGCTGAGGCTCGACGACCAGAACTTCGGGCAGAGTCATGGGCGTAATTTTCATTGCGGACCTCGCTCGGCCAGATGCACAAGGTACTGTCCGTAGGCGGTCTTGGCCAAGGGCTTGGCCAGCGCTCGCAGCTGCTGCACGTCGATCCAGCCCTTGCCGAAGGCGATCTCCTCGGGACAGGAAACCATCAAGCCCTGGCGCGCTTGAATGGTCTGGATGAACTGCGCGGCCTGCAGCAACGAATCGTGTGTGCCGGTGTCCAGCCAGGCCACGCCGCGCCCCATCTTTTCCAGGAAAAGCTGCCCGCGTTCGAGATACAGGCGATTGAGGTCGGTGATTTCCAGCTCGCCGCGCGCGCTCGGCCGCAGCGACTCGGCAAGACCGACCACTTGCGCGTCGTAGAAGTAGAGGCCAGTCACGGCGTAGTGGCTCTTGGGCGCCGTGGGCTTTTCCTCGATGCCGGTGACGCGGCCCTGGTCGTCCAGCTCGGCAACGCCATAGGCTTCGGGATTCTGCACGAAGTAGCCGAACACGGTGGCGCCCGACGTGCGTAGCGCGACCTTCTCGAACAGGCCACGCAGGCCGTGCCCGTAGAAAATGTTGTCGCCGAGAACCAACGCGCAGGGTTCGCCGGCGATGAAGTCGCGGCCGATGAGAAAAGCCTGCGCCAGGCCGTCGGGGCTGGGCTGCACGGCGTAGCGAATGTCGAGGCCCCATTGCGCGCCGTTGCCCATCAGCTTGCGAAACGGCGCTTGATCCTCGGGCGTGGTGATGACCAAAACCTCGCGAATCCCTGCCAGCATGAGCACCGAGAGCGGGTAGTAGATCATCGGTTTGTCATACACCGGCACCAGCTGCTTGCTGAGCGCGCGCGTGATGGGGTGCAAGCGCGTGCCCGACCCGCCCGCGAGAATGATCCCCTTTTTCACCATTTCTGCACCATGACTAACGGCCTCCGTAGTTTTGTTCGATCCAGCGCCGGTACTCGCCGGTGCGCACGCTGGCCACCCATTCGGGATTGTCCAAGTACCAGCGGACGGTTTTGCGCATGCCCGACTCGAAGGTTTCGGCCGGCTTCCAACCGAGTTCGCGTTCGATCTTGGCGGCGTCGATGGCGTAGCGCAGATCGTGGCCGGGGCGATCCTTGACATAGGTGATGAGCCCGAGCAATTCGTCCTCGCGGGCACCGGTTTCCCGCGCGACAATGGCGCACAGCTGCTTCACCACGTCGATGTTGCGGCGCTCGCTGCGGCCACCGATGTTGTAGGTTTCGCCCGGCTTGCCCTTCTCGACCACGGTCCAAATGGCCTCGCAGTGGTCGCCCACAAAGAGCCAGTCGCGCACGTTTTCGCCCTTGCCGTACACCGGCAACGGCTTGCGTTCGAGCAAGTTTTGGATGGTGAGCGGAATGAGTTTTTCGGGAAACTGCAGCGGTCCGTAGTTGTTCGAGCAGTTGGTAATCTTGACCGGTACGCCGAAGGTGCGGCCCCAGGCGCGCACGAGATGGTCGCTGGCGGCCTTGGACGCCGAATAGGGACTCGATGGATCGTACTTGGTCTCCTCGGTGAAGAGCCCCTCGGCGCCCAGGGATCCGTAGACCTCGTCGGTGGACACGTGATGGAACAATCCCTCGCCCGCCTTCCACAGCTCGCGGCAGGCTTCGAGCAGATTGAAGGTGCCCTCGATGTTGGTGCGCAGGAACGGGCGCGGCCCGGCGATAGAGCGGTCGACGTGGCTTTCGGCCGCGAAGTGAATCACCACCTGCGGCTGGTGCTGGGCCAGTGTCTTGCGCACGGCCTCGAAATCGACCAGGTCGACATGCGCGAAGGCGTAGTTGGCGCGGCCCTCCAGCCCGGCCAGGCTGCGCGGATTGGCCGCGTAGGTTAGGGCGTCGAGGTTGATGAAGAAATGCTCGGGGTGGCGAGGCACGAGCAAGTTCAGGAAATTCGCGCCGATAAACCCGGCGCCCCCGGTAATGAGGATCTTCATGGCTGTGTCCGGGCCAAACCATACCCCAAGCGCGACGCATTTTCGCCAGGAAGGATCGGCCACTGGCTCGGGCGAACATGGCCGCGCCGACGGGTTCCCGTAGGACCCCACCTATTCTTTATCGGCCACTGCCTCCGCCAACCGGGCGCTGGCTGCGAGAAGCGCGCGCAAATCGGGCGGGCCCTGCGTCGCCGCATGGAAAACGCGGGTCATATCGATGGCCATGTAGGCGTAGGCGACGACGTTGCGGAAGCCCGCGGCGCGGGACAGTCGCTCGGCCAGAGCGCCGTCGATGACGCCGGCAGCGGCCAGCTTGCGAAATGCCTCTCCGTAGCTCGCGGGCGATCCATGCCCAACTCTCACGCAGGTCGAAACCGCCAGGTCGATCACGATCTGCACGGCCTGCCAGAGGTGGAGGATGACGGCGTCCGATGCGTCTGTCATCGGAAAAAGCTCCGCTGGGGTAGCCGGCAAACACGCCTCCACGCGCCGCAAATGGCGCCCGACCGCTGCTGCCTTCTCGGCCAAGATCGCCGATTCCGGACTCATGCAGCCTTCACCTCTTCCAAAATCCGCGCGTAGGTTCGGCGCAGTGCAGGTTCGACGTCGCACCAGAACCTCGCCGCGTCGATCTGAAATTCCTGAAAGGCACCTGAAGTGCCTTCCAGGATCGCCGTCCCCTCGACGGCGACGCGAAAACGAAGCAACGCGCTGGCTTTCGCCAGATCCACAATATCGATTCGATCGGTCGACAAAATGCGCATGAAGCGGTCGCGCAACAAATCCACATCGAACTGGCCGTCCGCAAGAAACCCGAAGTCCCAATCCGAGCGAGCGTGCGCGGCCCCGCGAGCGCGCGACCCGAAAAGGACCAGCAAGTGAACGCCGGCCCCTCGCGCGACCACGGCGAGCGCCTGCACGAAGGCCATGGGGATATTGTACGCCAATTTTGAGCCGCTACGGCCGTATCGGCCAGGAGGCCGAGGCCAGGCGCTCTTGGCCCAGTTCTTCTAGGCGTGCACGCATCTGTTTGATGTCGGGCCGCCGGCCGGGGTCGCGCGCGATGCCGGTGGAAAGCAGCTCGGCCAGGGGTGCGTGCCGCATATCCTTGCGCATCCAATCGAGCGCGGGCGGATCCCCGTCGTGGCCGATGTGGGCCGAGAAAATCTCGGGCAAGGAATCGCCCGCGAACAAGGTCTTGCCAGTCAGAAGTTCGTAGGCCAGGCAGGAGAAGGCATAGACGTCGGTCTTGCGCGGATCGATGTGGTCGCCGAAAGCGTCAGTGTCCCACACCTCGGGACCGCCGTAGAAAGGGCTACCGCAACCCGGCCGGACCTTGCGGCCGGCCAGACCGAAATCCACCAGCACAGGCACTTGCCGGACTTCCCCATGGGGTCGGCGTGGAGACGTCGGTTCGCGCTGGGCGCGCAAGATGATGTTGGACGGCTTGATGTCCAAGTGAGCCAGCCCGGCGTCGTGCATGGCTTCGAGCCCGGCGGCCATGCCGTCGAGAACGTCGAGGGCCAGGCGCATGCTGAGCGCGCGGTGGTCGATGAGCCGCTCGAGGGTGTTGCCCTTTACCAGCTCCATGACCAGGATGGGCTTGGGCCGCGCGCCGGCGTCGAAGGTGACGAAACCCGCGATGTTGGAGTGATGGGGCAAGGTCAGAAGCGCGCCGGCCTCGTTGCGGAAGAGCTGCATGAACTCCTCCTCCGACAATGTCCGCGCCGCCGCACCGGTGTACGCGGGCACCTTGAGCGCGAAGGTCTCCGCGCCTTCGTCGTGGCGCTCTTCCGAGCGACGCGCGACGAAGACCGAACCGCCGCCACCCGTGCCGATGGGACGGACCACGTAAAAACCACCGATGAGCCGGCTCGGCGGTAACCAGGCGGGCAGGTGAAGCTGGGATTTGCGTTTGGTGACGTGCGTGACTTCGCCCGACGGGCGCGGCACGCGCGGCAGGCGCCCCACGCGCATGAGCACGCGGGCCACCACCTCGGCCACAAGCGGCGGCAAATCCTCGCGCACGGCCGACGCGGCAGCAGCCGCCGCCGCATCGACGCCCTCATCTTGCTCGCGCAAAGCGCGTTCGATCCACGCTTCCAGACGTTGCAGGCCGCGCGTCGAGGCCGAGGGAAAATAGTTCTCCCGCAGCCCAGTCCGGCGCATGGCCCCGCCACACAGGCGGGCGGCATAGGCGATGGCGCTCGCCAAGCGGTCGAGCGAAGCGGCGTTCTCGCCCTTCCGCAGATCGGTGAGCGAGGCCACTTCGTTTAGGCCCTCGAGCACGCGCGTGATGCCCAGGATGGCCCGCCGCAAGCCCTCGACGCGCGCCGAACTGCCCGCGGGGAGGGCTTCGGCGACGTTGCGCAGGTTCTCAACCAGGCCGTGCTCGTCGATGGGACTGCTGCGATCGGCGAGGGCGCGCGGCACCTCGGATGCGGCCGAGAAGACCTCCTTGAATTCCGGCACCATGCTCGCCTCGGAAAGGGCGCGCAGATCTTCGGAGTTGGAAAGCCCCCACACCGACGCGACAAACACGTCGGACAGCTCGCACACCTGCTCGCGGACCAAGGCGTCCGCGGCGCGTGCCAGGGTCGCGCACAAAAGGCGGCGCAAGGGCGAGGGCGCGTCGGCTTGTGCGCGCTGGGCGAGCAGCTTGAACACGTGCATGCGGCGGCTGCGCGACTCGTGCATCGATTCCTCGGTGTCGGCGATGTCCGAGTCCACCAGGTGCAAAACCGTGCGCAGTTGACGGAAGCGCAGGGTGAGATGGGGAATGCCGGCACGGGTGATGGGCTGATGCTCGCGCACCAAAAGCCAGCTGCCGAGCCGCCACAAGATCCCGGTCAAGGGGCTGGGGCCGCGCTGGCTGCGCTCGCGCACGGTGAGCAAGTCCGACAGCGCCGAGGTCACGAGCAAACCGGCGTCGAGCTGGCGCAGGGCCCGAAAGGCCAGCCGGCGCTCCTCGGCTGTCTCATCGGTGATGCTCTCCAGAATGTCCATGGCCGTGCGTGCCGTGCGCAAGGCCGCATCGGTGGCCGGCCCCAGGTCGCGCCCGTCGGCGAAGGCATCGAAGGCGTCGCTCAGGTTGGCGCGCAGGGAATCCGCCGGCCGCTCCGCGCCCATGTCGAGATCCTCGATGAGCGATTCTATGAGCGCAACGTTGCCGTCGTCGGACGAAGATTCGCTGGCGCGCAAGCGCTCGATGGCCATGAAGGCGGCCTGGGCACCCACCGAATGACCGACCACCTCCTCGCCCAGATCCGCGAGGGCTTCGACGGCTTCGATGCCGCCGGAAGGAACCAGTTTGGTCAAAAGCTCGTCGGCCGCCTCGGGCTCTTGCTCGACCACGCGCGAGAGGCCGAAAATCATGGCCGAGGCGATGCCGGGGTCGCGCGTCTGCAATTCGCTGCCGAGCAGGTTCAGGCAGGCGGGGAAGGCGTTGTTCGGATCGTGCGCCACCGTGGCGGCCAGCGAGGTCGCGGCCCGGCGCCACTCGCTCGGGCCGAGGCGCGGCGACAAGTCGCGCTCGATTTCGGTCGCGCGCAAAGGCGCCGCCGCGGCCAAAAGTCCGCGCGCCACCGCCACGTGCCGCCACACCAGCGACTCGCGATCGGTGATGAGCCGGCCCCACGCCGTGCGCACCGACGGCCGCTCGAAAACCCGGACGCCGCTATCGTCGCCTTCCTTGGCCCGCTTGGTCGCCTCGCGCGCGGCCCGTTCCAAGAGCCTCGCGGCCAGCCGGCGCGCGGGCAGTGCGCCCATGGAGTGCGCGGTCAGCCAGCCGCGCTCGAGCTCGGGTCGCGACACCAGGGCCAAGGCCAAGACGTCGACGTGGGCCGCTGCCGACAGCGGCAGGCGCAGCGAGAGCGCCACGCGGGCGCGGATCTGCGCGCCTTCGAGAGCGCGCGGCGAGGAGAGCGCCAATGCCGTGGCCAGGGTCACGAAAGTGGCGGCATCGCCTTCGTGCAGGGCCAAAAGCACGCGTTTGCCGAATTCGCGCTTCTCGGGGCCAGGAGGCAAGGCGCCCGCCAATTCGAAAAGGGCCGCAGCAGCCACGGGCTTGGAGAGAAAGGAGAGATCCTCGACCAGTCCTGAATTCAGCGCCGCGCGCACCGATTCCATCAGCTGATCGGCCGCCAAGCCCTCGAGCGGAGTCGGCTGTTGGTCCGCGGCCGCGGCAGCCAGGATGGCCATGCCTTGACGCCACAGAGAACGGCGATCGTCGAGGCTGTCGCGCGTGTGAATCTGCGCAAGCCCCACGAGGTAGTCGCTGTCGCTGTGCATGTTGCTTTTCCGGGACCACGCCTCGTGCTCGCGCCGAGGCAACGGACGAAAGGAGATCGTACCACCACGGTAAAAAAATGCGCCTGGCCTCCTCCTCAACGACTGTGGAAACCCTCGAAGGGTTTCCACTCCTTCCCGCGGTGGTGCGCGGCCGGCAAAGCCGGCCGGCTCCCCACGCGATCCATTCTCGATGGGCAAAGCGGTCGGCGGCGGTGCATACTGCCCAGCCAGAAAAGAAGACGATGCGAAGGTTCCCGCCCGCCATCAACCTGACCGCCCTGCTCGCGCTGGCCGCGCTGGCGGATCTGGTGCTTTACCGGGTGGTCGACGCCATCTTCCTGCCCGGCCAGAACGGCACCCCCTCCGAGCACTGGCTGTCGCTCTTCTGCGTGTTCGTGTCCAACCTGGCGGGAATCCTCGCCCTCCTGGTCGCGGTGGTGGCGCTGGTGCAGGCCCTGCGCTCGGACCAGGTGTTTCCGCGCGCCATGCGCATCACGGTTGCCACGATTGGCCTGTTTTGCTTCGTGCTGGCCGGTTTCGGCTTGCTCTGGCTTCCGGCCGCCGCGCGCTACCAGGTGCACCTGCGCATCAGCCACGGATTCCTGGTCTTCTTTCTTGCCCTCGGCGTCTGGCACGGAGGGCGACCATGGCGCTTCAAGTTGGGCATTACGCTATTTGCGTTGCCCATCGCCATTCAAGCGGCTGCTCTTTTTCTTCACCGCATGACCTGGTCGCCGGTGGATCCCGCGCGTCTGATGCACGTCGCGCACACGCTTGCCCTGACCGCGATGACCATGGCGCCGGTTTTCCTCGCGCCGTGGCCAGGCAAGAAAAACCGCGTGGCCAACGGATTGGTGGCCGGGCTGTTGTTTGCAACCGCGCTCAGCGCGGCCGTGGTGCTTCGTTTCGACCTGACGCAGGCGGTGTTCGCCTACGGACTCCGCATGGATCTGACCGGCTTCGCCACCTCGGCCGAACGCTTTTCCGCGGGCGCAATCGTTGTCGCCTACTCCTGTCTTTTCGCGGCAACCGTCACCTGCTTGCTCCAGCCAGGCCGCTCACGCTTGGCCGGATGGGGACTTCTACTTATCGCCGTCGCGGGCATGGACATCGTTTCACCGAGTTCCGCCCTGTTCGCGCTGTGCGGACTTCTGGCCCTGGCGGTCGCCAGCGCGCAAAGCCAGGACGCCCCATCGGCCGTGCCTCGGACCTCACAACAATAGCCCGGCGCTCGGAGTGGAGCGCCGCCGCACAGGCAAGAATGTGCTAGCGCGGGCCCTGCGAGCGCAGCTCTTTTTCCGCGCGCAGCCAGTTCTCCAGATCGCTGCCTGCGCGGCAACCCTCGCTGACGTAGATCTCGAAAGCGCGGGTCTGGATCTCCTCGGCGGTCGGCTCATAGGGAGCGCGAGCCTTGGCCGGAGCTGCCTTGGCGGCCGGAGCGGCCGGCTTGGCGGCCGGAGCGGCTGGCTTTACGGCCGGGGCGGCTGGCTTGGCGGCCGGAGCGACTGGGGTGGCGGTCTTGCCTTTGCTCGATTTCGAATTTGACTGGGTAGCCATGGGGTTGTGATTAGGTTGGGCCCGAAGCAAAAAGTGTCAAGAAAATCGTCGCGCCAGAACCGCCGCAACTTGTGCGTCGCGCGAGCGGGAACGCTGGCGAGTGGCGGAGAAAATCGGGCATAGTAGGCCCATTCCGACCTGCGCCACAGCAATGGACACCGAATCGAGGATCGAGGCAGCGCTTGAACGGGCCGTGGCCAAGGCCACCGAAGCGCCGTGCCCGGCCCAACTGGCCAAGGCCATCCGCTACAGCGTGTTTCCAGGCGGTGGCAGGGTGCGGCCAGGCCTTTGCCTGGCCATCGCGCGGGCCTGCGGCGACCAGATTTCTGCCTTGGCGGACGCCGGTGCGGCGGCCGTGGAACTCCTCCACTGCGCCTCCCTCGTGCAGGACGACCTACCCTGCTTCGACGACGCGGCCACTCGGCGCGGACAACCTTCCGTGCACGCGCGCTTCGGTGAGGAGATCGCGATTCTGGTGGGCGACGCCCTCATCGTGATGGCCTTTAGCGAGGTCACGGCCTGCGTGCCGGCGCACTCCGCGCAATCGGCCGCGGTTCTGGAAGCACTGGCCCGCGCAGCAGGCGCTCCGGCGGGTATCGCGGCCGGACAAGCCTGGGAGAGCGAGCCGCACATCGATATTGCCGTCTACCATCAGGCCAAGACCGCGGCCCTGTTCGAAGCAGCGGCGGTGTCGGGCGCGGTCGCTGGCGGCGTCGAGACCGCTCCCTGGCGCCCGGTAGGTCGACTTCTCGGCGAGGCCTACCAGATAGCCGACGATTTGGCGGATGCGCTTGGCGAATCGCGGCGCCTCGGCAAACCCATCCATCAGGATGGAAGCAAGGCGCGGCCAAGCGCGGTGTCGAAGCTGGGAGTGGAACGCGCAAGCCAGATGCTGGACGACCTGCTGAATCGCGCGGCGCTCGCCCTTCCCGACTGCCCTGGCCGCCACAGCGTCGAGGAATTTCTTCGCCGGACCGCCGTGCGCCTGTGTCCGCCCGAGGTGCGCGGTAGAATCGCCACCGAGAACTGGGCACTTGGGCGTGGATAGCAGGGCATGAGCGACCCCGAGCAAGAGCGCGCGGATCTCCGCACTTGTCACGCCATCCTCACCGCCGGCTCGAAGAGCTTCGTGGCGGCCTCGCGCCTTCTGCCCAAGCGCCTGCGCGACGGCACCGCCGCGCTGTACGCATTCTGCCGCATGGCCGACGACGCCGTGGACTTGGGACAAGACCCTCGTCAGGCCATCGGCCGGCTGCACGCGCGGCTGGATCGCATCTACGCCGGTCGCCCGGAAGATGATCCGGTGGACCGCGCCTTCTGCGCCGTCGTGCAAGAGCTGCGCATCCCGCAAGAGATCCCGCGCGCCCTCATCGAAGGCTTCCAGTGGGACAGCGAGCGGCGGCAGTACCGCACCCAGCAGGATTTAGAAGCCTACTGCGCTCGCGTGGCCTCGACCGTGGGCGTGATGATGATCCTGCTCTTCGGCGAACGCTCGCCGGTGCTGCTGGCGCGCGGCTGCGAGCTCGGCCTGGCCATGCAGCTCACCAACATCTGCCGCGACGTGGGCGAGGACGCGCGCGCCGGGCGGGTGTACCTGCCGCTCGACTGGCTGGCCGAAGCGGGCGTCGATGCCAACGACCTCATCGCCCATCCCGCGCCGAGCCCGGCCCTGTCGAGCGTGGTGAAAAGAACCCTCGACTTGGCGAACGACTATTACCGCCGCGCCGACCGCGGCATGACCCTGTACCCACGCGACTGCCGCCTCGGCATCCGCGCCGCCCGCCTCATCTACGCCGAGATCGGCCGCGTGGTCGCCAAGAACGGCTACGACTCGGTCACCTCGCGCGCCTACACCAGCAAGGCGCGCAAACTGTGGCTGCTCGCCCGCGCCCTGCTCGTGCTGCTGCGCCGGCGGCGCGACAACGACGACCCGCCCAATCCCGCGGTGAAGTTCCTCGTCGAGGCGGTGTAGAAAACTGCCTCAGCGGATTCTCGGTAATTCCAGCTATCGCCTTCTCCACTAAATGATCAAGCGTTTTTCATGAAAGTGACTGGCTGCTCGTTATGGCGTTCAGCGGCGACGCGCATGCGCAGTCAGTCAGGCAGTCAGTCAGTTAGTTGAACGGATTGTTCGACAGCCTTCCAGCGAGTATTCTTGGAGCATGACTCGGGCGCTCGAAAACGTCTTCTCCCAGCTGTCGTCCCTCCCGGCCGACGAGCAGGATCGGATCGCCGGATGGCTGCAATCCGAAATTGTGTCCGAGGAAGGATGGACGCGTCGATTCGCCCAATCCCAAGACCTGCTGAACGCATTGGCCGACGAAGCCCTGGCCGATTTGGCCGCGGGTCGAGCGACCGACCTCGATCCGGACAAAATGTGAAGTCACGAGCGAGCGCCCGATTTTGGGAGTTATTTCGCCAACTGCCCGCTGAAGTTCAGGACCAAGCGCGGGCGACATACCAAACCTTCATCCTCAACCCCAGACACCCGAGTCTCCAGTTCAAGCGCGCGGGCCAGGCACGCCGGTCTACTCCGTGCGCATATCGCGCGACTATCGAGCCGTTGGGATCCTTCAGGATGCAGGAATCGTCTGGTACTGGATTGGGAACCACCAAGACTACGACCGACTGCTTGCTGGACACTGAGGGTCCGTCAACGCCTCGCCGTCAAGCGGTGTGAACGCCGCCACGCCAACGCTGGGATTCTATGCCATGTCCCTGCGGCGACGGCTTTGCCCAACAATTCGGAGATGACGCGATGACTGGCCAATTGCTGGGCAAGCGCGAATTTCCGGGCAAAGCTCAGGCGGCATAGAGAATCTCCCCGTCCTCAAGGGCTCGCGCCACGATCTCCTGGCGCCCGACTTCCCGGGGCACCAGATCCACCGGCAGCGGAGCAAGCAAGAATAGACGACCAGCTGCTTCTGCCCGCCGGCTCGCAGCGATCCCCTCGCCCCTCGACCACCAGGTCGATATTCGGCCGCTCCGACGGTGTGGAATGAAGAAGCGAGCCGAAGAGCGTCACCCGCCGCACGCCAAACTCGCGGACCAGCAAGGCGACCATTCCGGGCAGCGCCTCGCGCACCTTGGCCCGCAGGGATTCCCACTCGGATTGTTCCCGGAGAACGCGAGCAAGTAGCGCCTCCATGTTGCGAATCATAGATGGTCACGCGCGCGAGCAAACCAACCGCCCAGTTGGCGGTTCGTCATTTCCGTGCGCGGACGCTAGCCTTCCTTCGCCCGGTGCGGGCGCAGGCCTTTGACGATGAGTCCTAGCCCGGCGGCGATGGTGCCGAGCATGATGAGCGTGTTCATCAGCGACGTGGTCTGGAAGTAAATGTCGAGGTTGATGAGGATGCCGGCCAGGATGAAGAGCAGGCCGCCCACGGCGAGAACCCAGCCGAGGAGCGACTTGCCGTTCACGAACAGAATGCCGATGCCGAAGAGCAAGGGCAGCAGGCTGATGCCGAAGCTGCGGCCGGCGCCGCCGAAGCCCATGAAGTTCCAGTACGAGGAATGCACCTGCACGTGGGAGAAGAGCAGGTAGAAGCCGATGGCGGCGACGAACACGCCGATGAGGAATTCGCCGACGCCGCCGGGGGTGCCGCCCGCTCCCTCGAACTTGCGCCGTGGGCTGCCACCAAAACTCGCGCCGCTTTCGCTCATGGTGGGCGATTGTACACCGCCAGTTACTTGGTGTTAACCGATCGCCTTCCCGGTCGGAGGTCGAGACTGCGAGAACCGCCGAGGGTCACCACGTGCCACCGCAGTCGCAGTGGTGTTGCAAAAGGGTGACGAAACCGCCAGATGCGAAAGTCTAGCTTGCCGGGAGCATCTCGGACCAAAGGAGTCTCTCAATGTCGCACCACCCTCGAAGCACACCCACCCTCGGCTCGGTTACCCTGGCAGCGCTGTTCGCGCTCGCGGCCTGCAACGGCCAACGACAAGAACAACAAAATGCCGGCAGCGCGGATCTTACCGTGCACGCCCTCGGCGCTCTCAGTGCGACCAATGTCACCGCCACGGTGAGCGGGCCGGCGTTGCCGGCGCCCAAGACCGTCTCGCTTTTCGCGCAGGGAAGCACGGGCAATTGGGGCGCCCTCATCGGGTCGTTGCCGGTGGGAAGCAACTACGTCTTCACCGTGAGCGCTACCGACGCATCGAACGCGGTCGACTACACGGGTAGCGCCTCCGGGATCGCCATCATCGCGAACCAAGTCACCACGGTCATCATCATAGCCCAGCAAGCCACGGCTCCGGTGCCCTTCCAGAATTCCGTGCCCATCATCGATTCCTTGGTTTTGTCTTCGACCAACGTCGCGCCCAGCGCAACCCTGACGGCGAAGGCCACAGCGCACGACCCCGACACCGGCGACACCATCGCCTTCGCGTGGTCGGCCAGCCCGGCGACCAATGGTTTCTCGGCACCCACGGCCGCCATGACCAACTGGACCGCACCCGCCAGCGAGGGCGACCAGACCCTGGTCCTCACCGTGACCGACAACCACGGAGCATCGACCTCGGCCTCGGTCGTCGTGCACGTGTCGGCCAGCAATGCCCGCGGTCAGGCCCAGGTGAACGTGAGCTTCAACAACTGGCCGGTGGTGACGAATCTCGTCGCCGCCCCTGGCTACCTCGCGCTCGGCTCGCCCACCTCGCTCACCGTCACGGCGAGCGACGCGGACGGCGATGCTCTCACGTACGTGTGGACGAGCAGCTGCACACGCGGCGTCTTCTCGAATCCGACCGCCTCGGCCACCAGCTTCACGCTGCCCGTCGGCGCGACCGATACGAGCTGCGCTCTCGACGTGGCCGTGAACGACGGTCGTGGCGGCTCGACGACCGGCCAAACCACCCTGCCGGTCGGCAAGACCACGATGATCGCGGCACCCACCATTGCCCTTAGCGCTCAGTCCGTCACCGTGGTGGCCGCGAACGGCGGGGTGAGCCTCTCCGTCCAGGCGAGCGATCCGCAAGGCAGCGCGCTCAGTTTCCATTGGGCCGCGACCTCGGGTGCGTTCTCGAATCAGACCGACGGCGCCGGCTCCTCGCAAGTTGTGTGGACGGCCCCGGCGGTAGCGAGCGGCAACTACACGGTTTCGGTCATCGTGACGGATGCCCTCGGCGCCAGCGTGCAGTACAACTTCACGGTTTCCGCCGCGCCCGCGTTCTCTTTGCAGGCCTCGCCCACTGCCATCACGCCCGGCCAACAGCCCGAGCTGCTGGTCGTTCCGGGCAATGGCGTCAGCGCCGCCACGTGGACTTACGCGTGGAGCGACGGTCTCGCCGGTTCCCAGATTGGTCGCTTCGCCGCGAAGGCCGGTAGCGACTTGTCGGACGTGATTTACACGCCCGCCTACTGCGCGCTTCTCGGCGCCGGCGCCAACCCGATCTCGCTCGCGGTCACGGTCTCCGACAGCGCCACCAGCCTGTCCACGACTTCCTCGGTGCAAGTCACGCTCACCTGCCCCGCGCAGGCCAACCTGACTACCGAGACGCTGTACCAGCAAGAGCAGAGCGCGTCCACCTACGAGCCCGCGCCGGCCGGTTTCACCCCGGTCTACACCGAGCTTGTCGCCCGTCACGGCGCCCGCGGCATGTCGAGCGAAGGCTCCGACATCGCGGTCTACAACATGTGGCTCAAGGCCCAGGCCGATGGCGCGCTCACGCCGCTCGGCGCACAGCTGGGTCCGGACCTGCTTGCCTTCATCAAGGCCAACACCATCCTGGGAGCGGGCGTTCCGGGCATCACCGCGCCTGGCTACGGTAATCTCTCGCAGCTCGGCGCCGCGGAACACCAGCAGCTTGCCAGCCGGCTGGCGCAGCGTTTGTCCAGCTACTTCACGCAGGTGGCAGCGAGCGGTCGCAAGCTCGTGGTGCAGACCTCGGGCGTGAACCGGGCGTATGACAGCTCCGGCTTCTTCGCGAACTCACTGGCCGCGAGCATTCCCGCGCTCGCGCCGCTCATCACCTATCCCGCGGCCATCGCGGGCTATGGCACCAAGCCCAAGGCGCAATTGCCCGGCACCAACCGCTTCCAGCTCTACTTCCACAAGCTGAGCGCGGCCCAAGATCAAGTGACGAACACCAGCGACCCGTACTACGCCACCTACCAGGCGAGCCTCGCGTATCAGACCTTCAAGGCGAGCGACCCCACCCAGACTGCGAAGGTCAACGCCATCAACGCAATTCCCGATGTCAACACCGCCGCAGTCATCGTGTTGCAGGGGTTGTTCACTCAGGACTTCATCAACAAGCTCGGAACCACCGGCTACACCTTCGCCGACACCGGCACCTTCGGACCGTACACCGGTGCCGACGGGAAGAGCTACACCACGACCGGGAGCGGAGGCACGACCATCGCCAGCGCCCTCGACGCGGCCAACAACCTGTACGGCGTCTACATCATCGCGCCAGCCATGCCCGCCGAGTTGGGCGGCGTGGACTTCACGAAGTACATCCCCGACGCGCAGGCGACGGTGCTCGCCTACTTGGGCGACGCCACGGACTTCTACCAAATGGGTCCGGGCGCCACCGAGAGCGGCAACGCCACCTACGGCATGGCGCAGAGCCTGCTGAATGACTTCTTCAACGAAGTCGACACCATCGCCAAGGGGACGCTTACCACGGGCGCCAAGCTGCGCTTCACCCACGCCGAGATCCTGGTGCCGTTCACGTCTATCCTTGGCCTAAAGAGACTCTTCGTTCAAATGCCGAAAGCCCAGACCTACACCTACGCCGCGAACAGCCCGTGGAACGGCAGCCTGGTCGCGCCGACACCGAGCCCGTGGCGCGACGAGATCGTCGCCCCCATGGCGTCCAACGTGCAGTGGGAAGTGTATAGCGACGGCAATGGCGGGCTCGTCGTCAAGATGCTGCTCAACGAGCAGGAGACGGACTTCACCGCGGCCTGCGACAGCGCGCGCCACGCGTCGGGCAGTCACTTCTACGACTACGCCAAGCTTGCGACCTGCTACGGCCACGTTTCCCAGTAGCCGATACCAACGGACCCTACCGCACTTTCCCGAGGGCGAACTTCAGGTAGTCGCCCTCGGGAAAGGTGGGCAGCGTGGGATGATCGGGGCCGGCGCCGGCGTAGGTTCGCAGCGCGAAAGAGCGCCCGGCTTGGCGAACCCCGGCGTCGACGAGAGCGAGGAATTCGCTCCGGCTGACATGGCTCGAACAGGAAGCCGCGCACAGAAGGCCGCCGCGAGCCACCACCCGCGCGGCCAGACGGTGCAGGCGCAGGTAGCTCTTGCGCGCCAAGGGCAGGCTTTTCTGCGAAGGAGCGAAGCTCGGCGGATCGCAAATCACGATGTCCCAGGCGCGGCCGGCCGCGATGGCCTCGTCGAGAAAGGTGAAGACATCGGCGACGTGAAAGCCGGCCTTGCCGAGATCGAAGCGGTTGAGTTCGAAATTGCGGCGGGCGGCGGCGATGGCCGGACGAGCAATATCCACAGTATCCGAGCGGGCCGCGCCCGCGGCCGCCGCGTGCAACGAGAATCCGCCGGTGTAGCCGAAAAGATTGAGCACGGACTTCCCGGCGGCCAGCCGGGCCACGGCCAAGCGGTTTTCGCGCTGATCGAGAAACAGGCCGCCCTTCTGCCCGCGCCCCACATCGACGATGAAGCGAACCCCGTGCTCGATGACCTCAACCTCCTCCGAGTCGTGTCCACGCGCCTCGCGGTCGACCACCTTGCGCAGGCCGAGTTCGCTCCCACATTCCAAGAGCAGTGATGGCAGGTCGGCGTAGAAGGCGCGGCTTCCTTCGCCGTCGAAGCGCACCGACGCGACGTCGGCATAGACATCGACGTGGATTCCAGGCAGGCGATCCGCTTCGCCGTGAACCCAGCGGAAGGCGTTGGTCGCGCGCAGATCGATCCGCGCCTGGCGCATCGACAGGGCTGTTCGCAATCTGTCGCGAACCAGCGCACGCGCATCTGGAATAGGCGCGAGATCGAGCACGCGAACCGCGATGGGGCTTCGCTGGTCCCAATAGCCGAAGGCGATTTCCCGGCCGCGACGGTCCGCGACCACGACCAAACCGCCCGCTGGAATATCGGGTTTCCCGGCCAGGGCGTCGCGAAACACCCACGGATGCCCTTGCCGCAAGGCGCGGGCGAGATCTTTGCTTAGCGCAACGATCGGTGTCTTCGGCATGGGCTCCCGAGAACTAACCACATAGGACGCGAAGGACCCAGAGAAAGGTTGTTTTTTGGGCCGATCCCCCTAAAGAAAATGCTCCCCGGATCCGAAAAATAGATGGGCCGGTGGTTGAGAGGGCGGCGGCGTTTCGCGGGAGTGGGTAGGTCGAAGCAGTTGGTGCAGGGGGCTTCATTCGAGGGGATTGGAGCAGGGGAGCTTTGCTTGATTCAGTGGAGGGGATCGGCGGTGCCGCGTCTGGGCGTAACGGGATACACGAGGAGGTTGCCGCGGTACCGCCGATAGTGGTCGTCCTGTGATAGACGTAGGCGTCCCAAGAACGTCTCAACGAACGTCTCAACAAGGACGACCGCGTGACCAACCCGGAAAGCCAAGCCTCGAATCCACCCCCTGCGCCCGCGCCAGGGCCAAGCTTCTTCGATCGCCTGAGCGAGCGCCAGATGACCCTGCTGGTGATCGCCGTGGGCCTCTTGCTCTACATCCCGTTCGCCGGGACGTACGGTCTGTGGGATCCCTGGGAAACCCACTATTCCGAAGTCGCCCGCCAGATGACCAAGCGAGGCGATTTCATCAGCCTGTGGTGGCCGGGCTCGCCGCGCGACGCGGATGTGTTCTGGTCGAAGCCGGTGCTGACCTTCTGGCTGATGAGCATTGGCATGCACATCGCGCGCATCGGCCTGCCCGGCAACCCGCCCGGCGAGATGGCACTGCTCTCGCGCACGGAATGGGCGGTGCGCGTGCCCTTCTGCCTCATGGGCGTGCTCGCCATGTGGGGCGTGTACATGGTCGTCTCGCGCTTCGTTTCCCGCCGCGCCGGTTTCCTGTCGGCGCTGGTCATGGCCACCAGCCCCATGTTTTCGCTCATCGCCCGCCAAGCCATGACCGACATGGCCTTCGTCGGTCCCATGGCCATGGCGCTGGCCTTGGGCGCCATCGCGCTTCTCGACGACCGCGACGAAGTCCTGCCCCGGCGCGGACACGGCATCTGGAGCTATCCCCATCACTGGGCGTTCTTCACCACGGTCATCGTGTTCCTGCTGCTGGTGGTGCCCCAGCTCATCGTCGATTCCGTGCAGCTCAAGGTGAGAATTCCCCTCGGCAACCGCGAACTCCTGATGTACGGCGCGGTGGCCATGATTCCCTACTACGTCGGCTCGCTGGCCTTCCTGGTGTTCTGCGCCCGCGCCCGCTACCGAGCGCCGCTCTACCTCTACATCGCCGCCATGCTGTGCGGGGTGGCGGTGCTAGCCAAGGGCTTGGCCGGCGCCGGTCTGCCCATCATTATCTTCATCGCCTATCTGTTTTTCACCTGGAACTGGAAGCGCCTGCGCCGGGCGCAGCTTCTGCCCGCGGTGCTGATGTCGGCGTTGGTCATGGTAATCGTGGCGGCGCCCTGGCACCACGCCATGATCATCCGCCACGGCTGGGCCTTCTGGAACGAGCTTTTCGGCGACAACCACTGGCGGCGCATGATGCTGGGCCGCCACGGCGACCGCGGCAGCTTCGAATACTTCCTGCGCGAGCTGGGCTACGGTCTTCTGCCGTGGGTGGCGCTGGCGCCCGCCGCGCTCGCCTCCATGGTCATGCGCAAGGCCGAGGACGCGCGCAAACAGGCGGTGTATTGGCTCGGCGGCATCTGGTTCGTCGCCGGCTATGGCCTGGTGTCGCTTTCGATGACCAAGTTCCACCACTACGTCCTGCCGGCTATTCCGGGTCTGGCCATCGTGATTGGTTGCTTCCTCGACGACGTCCTGGTTCGGCGCGACTATCGGCGCGCCCGCTTGGCCGCCCTCGTCGGCGTGCCCTTGCTGGTCGTCATCCTGGCCGACCTCGTGTATGCGCGAAACGCATCGCAGAGGTTCTTGTGGCTCTTCAGCTACGACTACGTCCACAGCCCCACCGGGCGGCCCTGGCCGAGCGCGCTCGACTTCCGCATACCGCTGGTCGTGTTCGTGGTGCTCATCGCCCTGGCCACGCTGGCCATGGGACTGCGGCGCCTGTTGCGTCCGGCCACCATCGCGCTCTGCCTGGCATCGGTTGGCTTCACCTATTTCCTGCTCGACGTGTACATGCGCGACGTGGCGCCCTACTGGTCGCAGAAGGAGACCCTGGCCGAGTACTACCGCCAGCGCCGCTCGCCCGAGGAGAAGCTGCTGGCCTACACGATGTATTGGCGAGGCGAGACGTTCTATTCGGAGAACGAAATTTACGAAGGCCCCAAGGAAGACCGCACGGTCTTCGACCAAGACGGCGCCGACGATCAGATGAAGGAATGGATCGCGAACCACCGCGGCCGGCGCGTGTTCATCATCTACGAACGCGGCCGCCAGGGGCACGTGCAGCAGCTCTTGCCCGAGGCCACGCGCTCCACCTTCAAGGTGCTGTACGAGAAGAACAACAAGTTCTCCCTTGCGCAAGCCGAGATCTAGCCCGCCGCGGCTACCGCACGGCGTTGCAGTGAATAAAATCCCCGGGCCCGCGTCTAAGGTGCACAGGAAAAGGAGGCTTCCATGCAGATTCGAACCATTCTGTTGTCGTTGGCGTTGGCGCTAGTCATTTTCGCAGGCTTTGCTGGGCTCGCGCTTGCTCATTCAAACGGACATGAATCCCGGACCGCCGCGCAGTGTGAACGGCTGCCCGGCACCGCGACCGAGGGCGAACGGGCCCAGTGTCTCAAGTGCGTCAGTCGTCCCAAGCCCCACCACTATCATCCCGACATGCCCAACGGTGAACGCTGCCGGCCCGACAACGGCAAGCCATAGTCGGTCTAGATTCTGATTCCGACGGCCAGCCCCTCACCGGTAGGGAACACGGTCGCGCGAAAACGCACGTCATGCGCAAGCAGGTCGTGCGTTTTTTGCATAGCCGCGATGGCATCGGCGAGATCGCCCTTCGGCTTCTTGGCCAGGTGGCCGAAGAGGAATGCGTTGTCGAGGACGACCAAGCCCGCTGGCCGGAGGTTGCCAGCGGCCCACGCCAGGTAGGCCGGGTAACCTTCCTTATCGGCGTCGATGAAACAGAAGTCGAAGGGCCCGCAGCTTGCCAGGCGAGGCAGGACCTTCGTCGCCGGGCCCACGTGCACGCGCGCCCGAGCGGAAAAACCCGACTTGCGAAAACTCTCGCGCGCGACTTTGGCGTGCTTGGGGTCGAGTTCGACCGTGTCGAGCACGCCGCCGGATCCCATGCCGCGCAAGATCGAGACGCCTGAATAGCCCCCCAGGGTTCCGATCTCCACGGCACGGCGGGCCTGGCAGGCGCGCACCAGGATCTCCAGGTGGCGAGCGTCGAGCGCCGCAAGTTGAATGTCCGGCAAACCCGCGCCGGTCGAGCGCTCGCGGATCTCGCGCAGGACTTCGTCCTCGGGCGCGTAGGCGCGATCCACGTAGGCCGCGATGGCGCGGTCGTCGTTGCCGAACGGCTTGTTCATGGCAGTCCAGGCGTAACCATGGGCACCTCGTAGAGGGTGTGCAAGGTGGTCACGTAGAGCGTACGCCGATCGGCACCGCCAAAGGTGCAATTCGAGGGCGGCGCGGGAAAGGGGATCCGCCCGGCGAAGCGGCCAGCGCTGTCCAGAACCACGATAGCGCTGACCTCGGCGCTGTTGTTGGTCACGTAGACGCGACCGCGATCGTCGACGCACAGGCCGTCGGGCACATGCACCTTGGCTCGCGCGTCGCTCTCGCCGAACGGCTTGGCGCCACCTACGTTCCCGTCCGCCGCGACGGGAAGCCGCCACAGGCGATCCTGGGCGTCGCTGCCGACGTACAGCGTGCTGCCATCGGGTGAAAGCACGACCCCGTTCGGCATGTCGACCCGGAACGCCGCGGACAAACTTCCTTCGGGGCCCACGCGGTAGACGGCCGTGGGCGCATGCGCGCCCGGATGCGCGCCCCAGGTGGTGTCGCTGAAATAGATGTTTCCATCGCGGCGAAGGGTGAGGTCGTTGGGGGCGTTCAGCGCTTTCCCTTCGGGCGCGCGCTCGGCGAGCAAGCGACGCTCGCCACCCGACACGCGCGCCAAGGCGCCGTTCCAGCGCTCGCACGCCAGCAAGCGTCCCGCGTCGTCAACGGCCAACCCGTTGGTGCTGATGGGCGCTCCGGGATAGGCGACCGTGGAAAAGGCGTGCGTGGGCGGATCGTAGCGATAGATCTTGGCCGCCGGGCCGTTCTTCTCGACCACGTCGGAGAAGATCAAGTAGCCGCCGTTTGCCACCCAAAACGGGCCTTCGAGCGACTCGAACGCGATGTCGCTCGGGATAGCGCGGGGTGGGCCGTCGGTGAGATCCGCCTCGCGAATTCCTGCCGAGGGCACGGAAGCGGTGGTGGTGCCACAGGCGAAGAACATCAGGCCAGTCGCGGACAGGACCGCGGCGCAAGTGAGACGACGAGACCAAGTCGCGTGCATCCCAAGCATGTAGCACGGCTTTGCCTCGCCGGGCAGTTCGCACGCTGTCAGCGCGAGTCGATGTAAAGCGACTCTACCGAACGCCAACGAGTTTGCGCCGCGGGGACGGAACCGGCGCGATGAGCGTCCCCCGGGTGTAGCCAGCGTCACGCGGCCTTGGCAGAAACGCTGCTCATAGCCACCGCAAGGTGATACCATTCTCGCGTGTCAAGACAAGACTCGAATATCGGGCAACCGGTTGCACATCTCAGAATCACCCCTAATCCGGCATGGGCAATATTCACGACGTTGCTTGGATGTTTTGTCACTACTATTGCGAGTGCACAGGAACCTGATGCGGCTTTCTCCCCAGTAGGGAAACACTGGATCGAGATCGGCGCTGGTTCGGGAGCGGCGATACCGGCATCTTGGTACAATGCCTCTAGAAATCAGTCGGCTGGGTTGAATGTCACAGGTAGCGCGCTCGTTCACCTGGGTTGGGGTGTGGGTGTCGGCATAGGTGTAGATTGGAGTCGACTGCCCTGGACCCCAAACGCAGGTCCATCTGCTCACGTCGATAGTTGGATTGTAGGGCCGGAGGTACGCTATACCGACTACCACCTGGGACGTGTGGCCCCTCTTGCTTACCTGGGCCTTGGCTTGGGCGGAATATCTCAGTCTAGGCAATCTTCATGCGCCGAAAATTCCGGAGGACCCGCGGCCAGGGCTGGAATTGGTGCCGACGTGCGGCTCAGTCGGCGTTGGCGGGTTGGTGTATCGGCTGGCGTCGTGTTGCAGCCCCCTTCTGTTGCTGGCCGCGCCTGCGATCCGGCAATCGCCCTCACTGATCCTGGCTCTCCCGAAGCCCCAGGCAACATTTGGGGCCTTCGACTTGAAGGTGGCGGCGACCTCTTGTAATCGGTCCCGGAACACGGAAAGGGACCATCAATCTCGGAACAGGGAGCTGTCCACCAGCACGGCAGCCGCGTTCTTGATAAAGCTGAACTGATGCTAACGAAACACCCGCTCCGCTTCTTGCTTTACGGTACGCAACTCCTCCCACATCTTTTCCAAGTCGCGCGCGTGGAAGCCGACGTATTCGCACTCGGGCGTACTGGCGAGACGTGCTGTCTCCTCGGCGGTGGGCAGGGAATCCACGAGCAGCATGCGATCGATCTTTTCCGCCAAGCGCACCAGCGCCACGTGCAAGGCCACCTCGCCGCCCGCCGCGAACGCGCGCGCCGGCTGGTGATGCCAGGCCACGATCTTGGGGACCATGTCGGGCAGGCCCCATTTCTTGAGGATATGGGCCCCGAGCACGGCATGGTCGTATCCCAGTACCTCGCGCTCGTGTAGATGGATGGTGTCCGCATCGGCGATCGTGGAGCCGTGGATCTTCAAGTAGATGGCGGGCTGGGCCTGAAAGAGCAGCAACTTTCCGAAGTCGTGCAGAAGACCTACGATGTAGCTGTTGCTGGCGGCGTTGGCTCTGCGCAAGCCGAGAGCGCGCACCAGCGCGCCCGTCGCGGCGCAATGGTCGCGCACCATTCGCCCCACGCCCGACAAGTCCGAAAACATGGACATCATGGACAGCGAGGTCGCCAATTCGCTCACCACGCGCGAACCCAGCACGACGATGGCTTGCCGGATGGACGCGCAGGGCTCGCGCGGGCGGAAAGCTGCCGAATTGGCCAGGCGCAACACCTTGGTGGCGAGCGCCGGATCCTGTTCCATGATCTCGCGCAGGCGGCCTACCTCGAAATCGGGATCGGCCACGCAGTCGAGCACGCGCCTGGCGACGTCGGAGAAAGGCCGCAACCCCTCCAAGTCGGCGAGCACGGCGGCGAAACTCGCCGCGGCTTGAGCGGTGGTGGCGGTGGCGTCGTCCTCGCCAAACCACAGCTCCTCGAGAATGGTTTCGGAAATCTTGGTGGTGTGTCCGGGTGACGTCATGGTGAATCTCTAGACCGGTTCTGCTGTCGACTTGGCCTGCATCGAGCACCAACAATAGCACCCTCGGAGGGCCTGCGCGCGAGGGAGAGCTTCCGAGCGCGGCATGATGTAACCTTGGGGCCAAGGAGAAGCCCATGACCCGTACCTCGTCCATCCCCGCGTTCGCGGCCTGCGTGTTTCTCGCCGCATGTTCGAAGAACAACGGCGGCGGCGGCAGTGCCGACGCCGGACCCGGTGTCGGCGTGGGCGAGGATTGCAAGAGCGCGAGGTGCCGCGACGGCCTTTTCTGCGACAGCGCGAGCAAGACCTGCGCGCCGGGCGGAAACATCATCCAGGGCGGCAGCTGCGACCTAACCGCCAGCTGCAACACGGGCAACTTCTGCACGCAACTGGGTGTCTGCGCCGCCTCGGGAACCGGCGCCCTGGGCGCGGGTTGCTCCAGCGAGGGAGATTGCCAATCCGGGCTGGTGTGCGCGCAAAGCGGCCTCACGGGCGTGTGCAAGACAGCGGGAACCAACGACCTTGGCCACAGCTGTGCCGATACCTCCGAATGCATGGCCGGGCTTCTATGTATCAACGGCCTCTGCGGCAAGGCCGGCCTGAACACCTGGGCCGGCGCGACCTGCCCCGCCGAGGACTCGGTCGCGAAGATCTACTTCCACGTTCCCCGCGCCACCGACCAACCCGGCAACGACGACTTCTACCGTTTGCCTTTCCCCAACGACATCCGCATGAAGAACGGTCGGGTCGATGTCAGCGGCCACCCTCACCCCGGACCACGCATTCTTCCCTTCGACTTGGTAGCGCGCACGATGGATGCCATCCAAACCGATTCCACGGGGTTTGGCGCCAACGAGACGATCTACTTGCGCCTATCCAAGGCCTTTAACGCTGGCCTATTCCCAGGGGATTGCGGAGCCCAGTTCCTCGACATCACGCCGACCTCGCCGACCTATACCCATGCCGTTGCCTTTCACTGCGCCGCGACCACGGCCAGCTCTCGCTACCTTTGCGGGCCCGCGATGTGGGTACGGCCAGACCTTGGCAGCCCACTGCGCCCCGGAACCACCTACGCGGTCGTGCTCAGAAAGACCATCACCGACACCACTGGCGCGGTCTTTGGCCCCGACGATGATTTCACCGCCATGCTGGCGGCCACGCTACCCGCCGACGCGGATCTCGCTTTGGCCTACCCGGCGTACCAGCCGCTGCGCGACTACATCGCCACAGGCGCAATCGCCGCCACGGATCTCGCTTCCGCCGCCGTCTTCACCGTCGACAAATACGAGGATCCGCTGGCCGCCATCGACAAGGCCGTGGCCACCGCGCCCACGCCGAAGATCGAGAACTGGGTCCGCTGTGGAGATCCCGGCGTGGTATCGCCCTGCGACGACAACAAGACCGGGACCGCGCATGTGCGCGGCTGCCTGGGCGTGGATTCCACCACCGCCAGCTTCGACACCTACCAGGGCACCATCGCCCTGCCTCTGTTCCAACAAGGAACCCCGCCCTATCTCGCGCCGAGCGACGGTGGAAATATCCAATACGCCGCCGACGGTTCAGCGGTCATCAATGCGGATACGGCGAACAAGAACGAAGCCTGGCGGAAGGTCTGCTTCGCCCTCACCGTGCCCAAGGGCACGGCGCCGGCCACGGGCTGGCCGCTCGTGGTGTACGCGCACGGAACCGGCGGCTCCTACCACTCGTTCATCGATCTCGGTCTGGCCGACGATTTCGCGCAGGGAACCGCGCCCGTTTTCGCGAATGCCGACGGCGGCGCCAGCGCGGCGGCGGTGCCCATGGCCGTGCTCGGTTACGACGGCGTTCTGCATGGAACGCGCAACAACGGATCGACCACGTCCGTGGGCGAGCTGGTCTACAACTTCCTCAATCCGCCCGCGGCGCGTGACAATGCGCTGCAGGCTGCGGCAGATCTCCTCGCCATTCCCACCGCCCTGCCCGGACTCGTCGCCCAACCGGTCCTCGCGGCAAAGGGGATCGCCCTCGACGCCACCAAGCTGGCGCTCTACGGGCACTCGCAAGGCGGAAACGGCGCCTCGCTTGTGGCCGCCCGGCAATCGAAATACGGCGCCATCGTCATGTCGGGCACGGGCGGAACGCTGGCCTACACGCTCATCGGTAAAACCCAGCCGGTGAACATCCCGGCCGTGCTGCCCTATCTGCTGGGCGAGCCTGGCGCCATGACCGTGGACCAAAACCACCCGGTCATCAACCTGATGCAGATGTACTTCGAGCGCTCCGATTCGGTGAATTTCGGCCGTCGCTTGTTCCAGGAGCCGCTGCCCACCATGACCGCCCATCACATTCTGCATGTGTACGGCACGAGCGATAGTTACTCCGTTGTGCCCACCCAGCAGGCCTATGCCCTGGCGTCCGCGTTCCAAGTCGCCCCCAACCCGCCTGTCGATAATTTCGGCCTGCTCCCGGTCAAGGTTCTGCCAGCGCACAACAACGAGTTCTTTGGATCGTACGGCAGTCTAACTGCGCTCGAAGTCCAATACGCTCCCGCGCCGCCCCCGAACACCTACGATGGCCACTTCGTGTCGACACAGAACCCAGCCGCGCGCGCGGCGATTCAAGAAATGCTGGTCACCTTCGCGCGGGATGGTGTGCCTACCGTCTCGCCGTAGCAGGCAACGCGCTACTGCAGCGTCATGGGCAGGGTCCCGGCAACGTCTGGACCGCAACATTCACTTCGTCAGAATTAGAGTTGAAGGGTTTGGCATTGCCAGTCTGGTGGCCACATTGGACGACTTGAGGGGTGACCGCGACAGCGCCGCTATCGAAGCCTTCCACCTTGAAGTCGAATTGTCCGGTCACGTCCGCGGTGCTGTAGCTGAAGGCGCCGACGTCGGCCTTGGTATGTCCATTTCCGCACAAATCTGAATCCTGAGACCAGGTGTATGTCAGCACCTTCTTGTTCAGCTTCATTTCCGTGATGGTCAGCGTGCACGTGGCAATGAAGTCTCGATCCGTCCGCTGCGGCTTGGCGTTGATATCTCCCGCGGACGTCAAGATTTCGACCTTGAAGAGAGAGTACTGCCCGCACGAGGCCAGGCCCAAGGTCAGAGCGACCAGCGACCCGGCGGCGAGAAATCGGTGCGCGACTTTCTTGAAGAATCTCATGGCTTCACCTACCTCCCGTCTCCGAAGCACCCGAGTGTATAGCCGCCACCACAGCTTGGCGCTTTCTTCTGCAGCGGCCACACCGCGAAGGCGATCCACGCGCCCGCGACGCCAACCGCCGCGGCCCAGAACCACCACTTCTCGTAGACCGGGTCGACGATGGGCTTCTTTTCGGGCTTCTTGGCCAGATCCTTCACACCGTCCGGAACCGACGTGCTGTCGTCCGTGACGATGGTCGGATCCTTGAAGTCGGCAGGGCCTTCTTCTTCCTGCGCCCAGGCGGGTCGCACGATAGCAAAGGAAAGCGCGGCGACGACGCCGAGGCAGATCAACCGGGTTGGCAGAGCGGCACGCATCATGGCGAAGAGGATATTAAACACACGTCGCTGGCGGATGGAAGAGAATCAAGAAGACATGCTCGGCCGTCTTCGGGCATCATTGCGGCATCATGCGGGCCAGCCGGGCGGTCGCCTCGCGTCGCCGGCCGCCCGGAAGAAGCCGATGGGAAAGCAACCGCCACAGGATTTGATCGCCACGAGCCGTAAGCTTTCCCAGCGCGTTAGCAAACTCGCCTTCGACGCGCCGGTCGCCTACGTCTACAACCCTCTCGCCTACGCGCAGGGCCTGCACGAAGCCTATCTCGCGCGCTATGGCGGGGCGCCCAAGCAAGTGCTTCTGCTGGGCATGAACCCCGGCCCCTTCGGCATGGCCCAGACCGGCGTTCCGTTTGGCGACGTGGCCATGGTGCGGGATTTTCTTGGGCTCGACGGACTCGGCAGAGAGGTCGGCCGGCCCGATCCAGAGCACCCCAAGCGCAAGGTGCAGGGCTTGGCCTGTCCACGCGGCGAGGTCAGCGGCACCCGCCTGTGGGGCTGGGCGCGCGACGATTTCGGCGCGAGCGAGCGCTTCTTCGCGCGCTTCTTCGTCGCTAACTACTGCCCGCTGGCTTTCATGGAGGCTAGCGGCCGCAACCTGACTCCGGACAAGCTGCCCGCGAGCGAGCGGGCCGATCTCTTCGCCGCGTGCGACGAGGCGCTGCGAGAAACGGTGGCCATCCTCCGACCACGACATGTGGTTGGCGTTGGCGCCTTCGCCGCCGAGCGCGCCAAGGAAGCCTTGAACGCCGACGAGATCCACATCGGCACGATTCTCCATCCCAGCCCCGCCAGCCCACTCGCCAACCGCGGCTGGGCCACCGAGGCCCGCCGCCAGCTCGTTGCCCTCGGTATCGAACTCCCCTGAATCGCACAGATGTCGTCGGCGCCTCGGCAGCGGGTTGCTTGCGCTCCTAGCCAACCGCCCCATAATAGCCGACGGACCGACTCGTCATTCGGCGAAAGACCCATGGCGGATTTGCGCAAACTCAAGCAGGAAGCGGCGGAAGCCGTGGAGAAGGGAAATTGGCGCAAGGCCGCCACCTCCTACGCCAATCTGGAAAAGGACGAGCCCAAACAGCCAAGTTGGGCGCTCAGGCTGGGCGAGACGCTACGCCGGCTAGGCAACGACCGCGAGGCCATCAAGGCACTTGGCCGCGCCGTGGAAGCCTATGCCCAAGACGGCCTACAGCTCAAAGCCATCGCGGTGTGCAAGGTTATCCTCGGCATCGACCCCAAGCACACGGCGACGTTGGAACGACTCGCGTCTTTCCAGGTGGTGCAACGCAAGCCTTCGGAGCCTGCGGCCCCGCCGCCCAAGCCCGCGCCGCCATCACCGGCGACCGAGCGCACCTGGTCCGCGCCCGCGCGTCTGACGAGCATCCCGCCCACCGCCCTGGCGCCGCCGCCCGACCCCATCGCCGACGTGGCGGCCCCCGCCACGCCACCGCTTTCCGGCTTGCACCTCGCTTCGCTGGTCAGCGGCGCGCGACGGTCGCGGCAGATCCCGACGGCCAGCGGCAGCTCGGCCATGGAGATCCCCATCGGCGACGATGATTTCACGCCGTCGCCCAGCCTGCACAAAGGCGCTGGCCAGCGCACCATGGCCAAGTTCGTTCTACCCAAGACGCCGTTCTTCTCCGTGCTCACGGGCGCGCAGCTGCGCATGACCGTGGAGCGCATCCGGCTGATTCAACTTGCAGCGGGCGACACTCTATTTTCGCAGGGCGACCCCGGCGATGCCCTGTACGTGGTGGCCTGGGGAGAAGTCGCTGTGCTGGTTCCGCAAGAAGTCGCACGGCTGGCGGAAGGCGAATTCTTCGGCGAGATCGCACTCATCGCCAACCGCCCGCGCACGGCCACGGTGCGCGCGACCGTGGACAGCAAGGTGCTGGCCATCGACCGGCCGTTGCTTGGCGACTTGATCGCCGCCTCGCCGGATTTTCTCATGGTGCTTCTGCGTTTCGTGCGCGAGCGCCTCATCGCCACCCTGGCCGAAACCAGCCCGCTCTTCGCGCCTTTCACGCCGCTCGAACGCCTGGGCCTGGCCGCGCGTTTTCAGTTCCTCGAAATCGACGACGGCTTACAACTCGTCACGGAAGGCAGGAAGTCGCCGGGGTTGTTCGTGCTCCTGGCTGGCGAAGCGGAAGTTTCGACCGGCGGCCAAGTCATCGCCCGCCTGGAATCGGGCGATGTGGTCGGCGAGATCTCGCTCATCGCGGCCAGCCCGACCACGGCCACCGTGACTTGCCTGGGGAAGAGCTTCGTGCTCTTCCTGCCGCGGGCGGATTTCACCGAACTGATGATGACCCACCCGCAAGTGCTGGAATACGTCAGCTCGGTTGCCGAAAGTCGCGCGCGCGACGGCGGCCGGCTGACCATGCTATGATGCGCGCCACGCCATCGGACAGCCGGCCCCGATTCCTGTCGCTCGACGCGCCATAGACCGCGTGGGATCTTTCAGGCGGGGTTGACTTTCGTTTGTGGCTGAAGTAGTAGGAACGCCCCGTGTCCCCAGTAGCGCTGCGCCAACGAAAGACCGTAACCGCCAAGGAGTCGACTCCGCACTCCTGGTATATCGCCGACGTCCAGGGCAAGACCCTCGGTCGTGCCGCCGCCAAGATCGCCTCGGTCTTGCGTGGAAAGAACAAGCCGTTGTTCTCCACGCACGCCGATACGGGTGATTTCGTGGTGGTGGTAAACGCCGAGAAGATTCGCCTGTCGGGCAACAAATGGTCGGACAAGATCTACCGCCATCACTCGCTCTTTCCAGGCGGTCTGCAAGAGTACTCGGCCAAGCAGCTCGTCGAACGTCACCCCACCGAGCTGGTCAAGCGCGCCGTCTGGGGCATGCTGCCCAAGGGACCGCTCGGCCGCCGCATCTACAAGAAGCTGAAGGTCTACGCGGGAACCGAACACCCGCACGCGGCCCAGCAGCCCAAACCCCTCGCCCTGTCGTAAGTCCGGAGCCCACGCATGCAACTCGCGACCATTGACCCGCAGAAGAGCATCTACGCCACTGGCCGCCGCAAACATGCGGTGGCGCGTGTCTGGATCCAGCCCGGCAACGGCAAGATTTCCATCAACGAGCGCACGCTCGAAGGCTACTTTGGCCGCGAGACCTCGCGCATGGTGTTCCGCCAGGCGCTCGAGCTAACCGAGACCTCCGGCTCGCTCGACATCGTGGCGAGCGTCAAGGGCGGCGGACTTTCCGGCCAGGCCGATGCCCTTCGCCACGGCATTTCGCGCGCCCTGTGCAAGTTCAACCCGGAGTTGCGCCCGGCCCTCAAGAAGGCCGGCTACATGACCCGCGACGCTCGCGCCAAAGAGCGCAAGAAGTACGGTCAGCGTGGCGCCCGCGCCCGCTTCCAGTTCTCGAAGCGCTAAGCGCGAACCGCTCTCCGTTTGCACAGCGCCTGTCGAATCGGCAGGCGCTGCTGCATTTATGGCGCCTAGGCTGTGCGGGAAGGGGGACTCGAACCCCCACGTTTTTCAACACCAGATCCTAAGTCTGGCGCGTCTACCAGTTCCGCCATCCCCGCATGCTTTAATTTCAAATACTTAGGCTGCTTTCTTCTTCCTAGATGCTGGGGCTGTAACCACAGCGTAACCAATTTTACCAGTTTTGGTCGATCCTGGCCGAAGGTCGACCGCGATAGTGCCAAGGTCTTTGGTGGGGAACAAGTCCGTCTTGAGGTGGGCGTACCTTTCGGTGACCTGCACGGTCGAGTGTCCCAGGATCTCCTTCAGCTTCTCGATGCTCCCTCCCCCCATCACCCACTGAGAGGCGAAGGTGTGTCGGGTTGCCTGATACCAGGTGATCGTGGGTAGCTTCAGCTTCTCCTGGGCGGTCTTCAGGTGGGCGCGCAAGGTGTGGGCATCGCAGAAGGCACCATCCTTGCGCATGGGGGGCACCACGGTCCCTATCCCGCCCGTCTTGAGTCTCCAGGCCGTTAGGACTGGGTACAGAGCGTCGAGAATGGGAACGACGCGGCTTTCATCGTCCTTTAAGGGACCCTTGGTCGTCACGCGAACATGGATTCGGCGGGTAGCCAAATCGACGTGCTCCCACGGCAGGCCCAGCACCTCGTCCGTTCGGAGGCCGTCGAGCGACCCGAGGGCGTAAGCGATGTTCACCGGTTCCTCCAGGGCCAGGTAGATTCGCTTCATGTCAACCAGTCGCTCCACAAAGGGCGTGGTGCGCGGGTCGTGGGCGGCGCGAATCAACCGGCGAGTTGATCTGGGCAGCAGGCGGACTGGGTTGTGCGGGGCCAACCCTCGTTCAACCAAGTCGCTGTAGAGCCCCGACATTTCCAGCACCAGCAACCTGACGGTGCTGGACGACAGCTTCTCGGCCAGCTTGGCCTCGATGAACTCGCGGAGCAGAGCCGGATCTATTTCGGTCAGCAGCCGCTTGCCGAACCACGGGGAGAGGTGCTTGTGCCAACGCCAGCGATCCTCATCTGCCGACCTATGTGTCAGCTCTCGCCGCGCTATCCATGCCTCGGCCAGCCCGCCAAGCTCGGGTACATCCTTGGCGGCGACGGGCATGCCGTCTCGGCCAGCACGAACGTCGGCCGTGATCCTTGCGAGCACGTCATTGGCTTCCTCTTCGGTGGGATAGCCGCCCTTCGTGCGACGCTTCCCCCCCTCCCGCCAGGCGATCCACCAGTTGTCCTTACCGCGCTTGTATGCGCAGCCTTGTCCGTGCGGTTTCCTTCTTCGTTTTCGTGCCATCGGTCAGCTCCTTTCGTTCTCGACAACCTTGGCAAAGCACCGGCGCAGAGCCTCCCCGACCTTCACGCCCCATCCGTCGGCCAGGCTCTGAAGCTGTGCCAGCTCCGTCGATGTGAACCGCAAAGTCACGCGGGCACCTCGTCGCTTGGTCCGAGCCACTGGCGGGCGGCCAGGGCCTCTGCGCTTTCGCTTCGCTTTCGGCTGCATCGGTTCCACGGCTACCGATTATATTTGTCGGACACAAATCAACAAGAACGAACTGCCGCACGCGCCGCTGGCAACCTGCGGGCCTCTTCGGCCTTCCTGGCGATCTCTTCCGCGTCAACTCCGTGCAGTCGGGACATGTCCACACGCACGGTATTTTCCACCGTCACCGTCGGCACCTTGCGCTTCTTGACCCACCTGCGCATCGTCGGGATGCTGACTCCGAAAATCTTCGCAGCCTCGGAGATGCTCTTGTGCGCGGGCGGCAGGGCCGCCTTTATCCCTTCCACGTCCGCCCTGAGATCGTTCACCACGCGCTCCATCGCGGCCATTCTCGCGGGAATTTCCGCAAGTGCTGCGAAGATCGCCGCCAGGTTCGTGGTGTCCATCATGGCGACCGCTCACTCTCCAGATGGCGCAGGTTCGTCGCGCGGCAAGGGCGTTACCTCGGCGCTGTCCTTCTCAATTGGGCTGGTGATAGTAGTGTCGCCCCCCACAACCAACGCAGCACTCGAAAGCGCGGCGGTCGCCACCAGCACCACCTGCGGCTTCCGCCCTGCGTGCCTGACCACGGAGACCAGCCCGGATTTCTCCAACGCGGCCAGCCCCCGCGATGC
>Ga0224559_1000245_pt1 | contig 37899 bp, 28 predicted proteins | sample 714S33034metaG_FD_180676 | JGI IMG/M metagenome (GOLD analysis project Ga0224559, IMG submission 180676) | Peat soil microbial communities from Stordalen Mire, Sweden - 717 S3 30-34 | ecosystem: Environmental > Terrestrial > Soil > Wetlands > Peat | place: Sweden: Norrbotten County, Stordalen... | reverse complement strand
TGGTGGTTTCTAAACAGAATGCAAGGTAAGCTGGAATAAAAGATTGCGGATTTAATGCCATTATACAAAAAGGCAAAAAGAATAGTTGTTCCCCTTGTATGGGGATCAAAAATGTGAGTATACAAATTAAAAAGATAGTTGTTAGTTAAATGGTAATGCGGGCACAAATGGTCTCAACAATTGTAATCCTACCCGGCTAACAACGTCTAAAAAAAATAGTCTGAACATTTTGGAAACTATTTAGCTTGCAAAAAAATTATCAATAGCCATCTTTCCAAGATTCATCGAGCAAATTTTAATCAAATCAAAGATTGGTGCAAAATAGAATAGTGAATGATTTTGATTGCACTATTTTTATTTTCTATTAATAATATTATCAAGACACTGTTTAACAAACTAATAAATTAGGCACGGAAAAGCTATTTTAAAGATGAATTATTGATAATTATTTGCATTCCTTAGTTGCAATCTATGTTAGTTTGATCTTCAAGGGTGAAATCTCTTACCATTATCATCAAAATGCATAGATTTTAACTAGAGAATGATTCTAACGAGAAATAATTAATCTTAGTAAGCTGATATAGGGGCTTCTGCATGGTCAAGTGGCAGTAAAACAAGAAATGCAATAGCATTAAACTCTAGATGATTTCTATAAATCTCTATTTTAGACAGGTTATTTGTGAAATTTGTGCAAACAACTTGCTGAAATTCGAGGTTATCAGAAGTCTCTATATCTTATTTAAGAAATTAATTTGAACCTGATTATTACAAACTTAAGCTTTTGAATTTTAATCAGGTCAATTACATGAACAGTAATCGGAGAATTTTATTAAGATATATAATATTTATCACTGTTTGTAGAGGTTGAAGAGATGAATACACAAAAATTAAGTCGAATTAAAAAGACGCTAGCTACCTTAATGGTAGTTGCTTGCATACTGGCAGTGACAGCTGCAGCAGTAAACGCCAAAAACGGCGGTAACGGTGGTCCTGGCGGACCCGGAGGACAAGGTGGAGCAGCCTTCGCACCTGGCGGAATCGGCGGACATGGAGCAATCGGCGGAGTTGGTGGTAACGGCATTTCAGGTAGTGGCCACTATGGAAACGGCGGTAACGGCGGTAACGGTGGAAACGGCGGAACTGGCGGAGCAGCCTATGGACTCGGCGGAATCGGTGGACAAGGTGGACGCGGCGGAGACGGTGGAAACAGCGCCGAAACAGGAAACGGTGGGAATGGTGGAAACGCCGGGAACGGCGGACAAGGCGGAAGTTCAGTCACCGGATACGGCGGACATGGTGGAAACGGCGGACAAGGTGGTAACGGTGGATCAGCCGCTGGATCATACTCCCTCGCCGGACAAGGCGGAAACGGTGGAAACGGTGGAAACGGCGGAAGTTCAGTCAGCGGAGACGGTGGAACTGGTGGGACCGGCGGAAATGGCGGACAAGGGGGATCAGCCACTGGAACTAAATCAACTGCTGGAAACGGAGGAAAAGGAGGAAACGGCGGACAAGGCGGAAGTTCAGTCAGCGGAAACGGTGGAAACGGCGGACAAGGCGGACAAGGCGGAAACGGTGGATCATCCTTCGGACGACAATCAACTGCTGGACTCGGCGGAGCTGGCGGACTCGCTGGTGCAGCTGGCATTAGCACTACTGGTTCGAATGGCAATGCAGGCAAATCTGGTCATGCAGGCAATAATGGTATTGCTTACCAATGATAATGTCAGAATCGGAATCTGAATATTTTAAAACCCAACAGTCTGAAAATTTTAATAACTATTCAGCCTGGGAAAAAAATATCAATAGCCATCTTTACTCAAATTCATCTAAAGGAAATTCAGGTGAAATTTTGAACTGTTGGCTATTAATAATGTTTCCATTTTTCAGCCAGATGTATCTTTTTTATTGAAATGGGGTACATCCAAATTATTTTCAGTGGGCTGACTAGTTCCAAATTGTATTTAATTGGCAAAAGTCTGGAGAGCGTAATATAATATGGGAAGAACATATGTTGTCATAAAAAAGATACTGTATGTATTAATTGTAGTCTTTTTTGCAGCATCAACTGTAGCTATTGCAGTAAGCTCACATAATGGTAATGGCGCAAATGGCACAAACGGCGGAAATGGTTGGGCGCTAGGCGAAGCTGGCGGAAACGGAGTTTAACCCAAATTTTGAATCTTTTTCATTTATTCTGGTTTTTCGTTAAATTTAAAGGATTATGGAATTTCATTCAAGTTTATTAAATTCCTCTCCTCATTTTGAAAAAAATGATATAACTATATGGAAGTTTATTCGTATATTAAAATATAGCCATATTTATTATAATTACCAGTATAATTGTTATTATTTTTTGCTAGAATTATTCGATAGCTACCACTATAAAGTCTTATGTTTCGATTCACTTCTTTTCCCTTCACCTCATTAAAGGTGCGAACCCTGTTCATTTTCAGTGAATGCAGAGTTTTGCGCTAAATAATACACATACTCCCCCATGCTCTGATATTGTTGTGAATGGCAATGCATCTCTAGATACGTCAGATGGTAGTGTCTTTCTTGTGATGGGAAAATCCTCGTGACATGTCTAGGTAATTTAACTTTGAAAAACTCTTTTTATGTTTTTATCGAATTTATAGTTTTTGAGGTGTTGCTATATTTTGGAATGTCTAAAGTTGGTTTTAAAAAAATCATATGAAAATCATCTTTGCCATATTCTATGCTCAGTATATCAACCTCATACTTTTTACTTGTTATATGGATTTGTGTTTTTGAGAAGTCAATCAGTAATGAACTACAGAGTACCTTTAAGCCTTATTATTAAATTCCATAATATGCATTAGTTTACTGATTTCTATCACACAAGAAATTCACACAAGAATTTCGGCTTCATATTTTATTCGTATCTAGCTGAAGTTGCTCATAGACTTGAGATAACGTGTTCTGATGATAGACACGTGCATTTATGAAATCCCAACGCAAATTTTCTTTTACTGAAAATAATGTTATAATAGCCGTAAAAAGTACGAATCAAATTATTTAAGATTTATTATAAAATTAAAAGCTCAATGAAGTCTACGTTTTAAGAAAATAAACATTTATATATATAATTATATAAATAAGTAATTCTACAACTGATGTATATATAGAACTGCCAATTGAAACTAAATTTAAAGGACCTTGAAAAGCTCTATAAAAGCTTTTAAAAACAAAAATTATAGAGATTTGATAAACCCCAATTTTGGCTGGTTGTTTATATAATGTTTAAAAAGCAATTTGTTGAAATCGAAGGTTTATCAAAATGATCTATATTATATAACAGAAAACCTTCAGAAGATCTTGAAAAATGCGGAAAAAGAAGATTAAACTAGAGAAATAATCGGAGGTAGTTAATAGAATATAAATGATAGAAGCATGTTGAACGAATAAAAAGTCTCGAAATTAAAAAATTTTTGATCTCTATATAGATGACTTACAAAACGGTTTTATAGAAATCTTCTTACTCATATTTTTTATATTTTTTATAATTTTTGTGCTCTAATCTTATTCTTTATTATTCTCCACAAAACGAAAGACCATTTAAATATTGAAACCCAATAAATGCATTAAATTTGTTGATACCAACCCTAAAATTGTTCAGTCTTCCAGAATGAACATATTTATTTCTGCAAATATTTCAAAAATGTTATACCCAGCATCAACTTCTTGTTCTGGTTTTATTGAAGTAGTAGATCAGCACAAAACATCGTGATTTTGTAGAGCTTATCGACCTCATGAGAGATATAAAAGGAAAACTCGATCTTGATGTATTTCATCATTTTACTCCCCTTCAAAAGTTTATATTCATAATTCCTTCGTCTCTGTTTAATTCTGTTTTCAAAGACTCTTAAGTTGTTTTACTCACATAGGGAAATAATCTCTATTACGGCAATTGAAACAACAGAACTTACACATTGCTATACAAGTTATTATTATTTCTGCAGAATAGGGGAGCTACGAAGGAGCTTCTTGAAAATTCCAAAATCATTAGACATAGCTAAAAAGGTAGTATTTGGATGGAAAATTTGTCAAAAAAATATATCATGAAATCAAACATGTAAATGCTCTAACAAGATGATCAAACAAAATAAGAAAATCTCAATGTCATGTGATGGATAAGGTATATGATTCATAAAAAATCCATTCCCTTATTAGAGAAGAAATAAGAGCTGAATCAATCATACTTGTAAAAAAGAAAGAGAACGAAAATTTGGGGAAAATACAGAAATCAGCTGACTTAATCTTTGATAAAATTAAATACAATCAATGGAACATAGCGGGAACAATGTTCTGTGTTGTCAAAAAGAAGTTGGGGAGCATTTAGGTCCAGAAAATCCTATAATCAAGTAAAAGAAGTAAAACTTAAACTGATAGTTATAACGTAAATAAAAAGATAGCAGAAGTGATTTACATTAAATTAAGAATTTCTACAGAGCCATGCTATCTTTGTCATTTTCCTTTTTCGGAATTTCGAAAGAATTGGATTTTGAAATTATAGAAATTATAAACATATGACAAAATTGAGGAGGTTATCTAAACAATTTATAAGGATTTTGAAAGATTTTTATGCATTTGAGTACTGATGAGTTTTAATAACTTAACATTAATTTTTATTCAGGAAAACTCTTACCAATTTTGCTCTTCGAGATAAATACAAACATCTTCAGTCAATTGGGAACAAACTTGCTGAAATTAATTTCTTAATTCATTGAAAATCTTTTCGTATCATTTTTGAGTCCCTATATTTTAACAAAAAAGTTCTCAGATATTTTTCATTGTTCATAGTATCACTTATTAAAATCCTAATGAGCGCTTTTTATTCGAAGAAATTCGTGTTCGCTTTTTTATGAGGTTCCTCTTCGCTCTAGGATCAAGATATTTCTTGCAATATCAATGGGATTCAGGCACTTAAGGAAAATATTATAATTTAAGAATGTTAAGTATATAATGTTCAAAAAGATATTATGAGAGTTTTTACTATATCAGTATTTTATGATGAAAGCATTCAAATTTAGGCCATCTTTAACAATTGACAAATCTAAAAAACTTAACCAATATATTGGTAGTTGTAGTTTGTCTATAATTGAGCGCTTGATCAGAAAGTAAAAACATATGAACACATTGGGAAATCAATTTCTAGATTTGACTTAAACAAACTAATTCCTAATCTAAAAAAGTAAAATTCGTGGTTATGAGAAGTTAATTCCCAATCATTTAAGGGTATGACTAAACAGGTAGAATCGGCATTCACTAGATTTCTTAGAGAAAAGAATGGTTCTCCTAAATTCTAATTAAAGAAAATCCAATTCAGTCATTTCTGATACCATAACAATACACTGTGGACTTTGAGAACAATACTGATAAGTTTCTTAAGATTGGAGAACTCAAAGCAATTATTCACAAAATATTTGAAGGGGAATTAAAAACCGCTACTATTTCGAAGTCTTGCAAAGGAGAGTACTATATCAGCATTTTAGTGGAATATGTAAAAGAACTTCCAGTTAAACAAGTGTTTTCTGAATCTGCGACTATCGGTGTAGATATTGGGGTAAAAGATTTTTCTGCTATGTCAACTAGAGAAAAAGTTGAAAATCCAAAATGCTCGAAAAACTCTTTGAAGGGGCTTAAAGTACTCTAAAAAAATTAGTGGAAAACAGAAAAGTTATAAAAACAGAGAAAAAGCCAAACAAAAACTTGCTGTACTTAATGAGAAAATAACAATTCAGAGAAATGATTTTTTTAACATAACCTCTCTGTTGAACTTGTTAGCTAGAACCAAACATAGCCGTTAAAACTCTGAATGTTAAAAGCTTGATTCAGAATCACCATTTATCATAGTCTATAGGGATTCAGCATAAAGCAGTTTTGTAAAAATATTAGAATATAAATCAGAATAATCAGGAAAAACCATTCTTAGGAGAAATAAATTCGAACCAGCATCTATAGATCTGTCATGCTTGTGGATGCCATAACTCTGAGATGATAATAACAGATAGAGAATAGAAATATTCTGATTGCAAGCCAAAATATGATAGAGACATTAACGCTCAATTAACATCAAAAAATTCGCAATTATTGATCAAAATCGAATTGGAATCTCACACTAGTGGAATGCAAGGGGCTTGTTCTCAAAAGAGAAAGGAGTGAACTACTACTTAGCTGAAGACTAAGTAGTAGTTCACTCCTTTTCTCAAAAATTGGGAATTTACTCATATTTCAGATTTGCTCAATGACTGTAACTATTCAGCCTACCAAAAATCAGTTGATTGATATAGATTTTGATACAACATATATAATGGCTGATAAATTAAAACATTATCAACAGCCAATAGTTAAAAAATTCATCTTAATTTTCTCGATGAATCTTAGTAAAGATAGCTATTGATAACGTCGTTCTCAAACTTTAAATAGTTGTAGGTCCTGGATTGGCCAACAGCTGGCGATCCTGGGTTAGCTGTTCATAACAATTTTCCAGTACTCAGAACTCCATTAGCATAACCATTGCTGCCCGCAATACCAGATTTGCCTTGTTGGCCGTTCGTAGCACCATAGCCAGTGCCAATGCCAGCTGCACCACCAGTTCCCCCATATGAGCCTAATCCGGCAGTTCCACTTATTGAGTCTCCACCGTTTCCACCGTTTCCACCTTTTCCGCCGTCTCCGCCAGTTGAGCCTGATATTCCAAGAACTGATCCGCCATTTCCACCGTTTCCAGGTATCCCGGCGTTCCCGGCGTTTCCACCGTTTGCGTCTCCGCCGTCTCCACCGTTTCCGCCGTTTCCGCCTGCTCCACCAGTTGAGCCTGATATTCCAAGAACTGATCCGCCATTTCCACCGGCTCCGCCGTTTCCGCCATTTCCACCGATATCGGTAATCTGGAATCCGCCGTTTGATCCGCCGTTTCCGCCATTTCCGCCGTTTCCGCCTGCTCCGCCAGTTGAGCCTGATATTCCAAGAACTGATCCGCCATTTCCACCGGCTCCGCCGTTTCCGCCATTTCCGGCGGGTAAGTCGCCATTGGATACACCAAAGGTGCTGTAGCCGTCTCCGCTGTCTCCGCCGTCTCCGCCTTTTCCACCAGTTGAGCCTGATATTCCAAGAACTGATCCGCCATTTCCACCGTTTCCGCCGTTTCCGCCGTTGGTTGCTCCAGCGTTATCTCCCTTGGTTCCAGTGTTGCCGGTAGCTCCGCCACCGGAACCGGCTGTTCCTTTGGTGGGACCGCCAGATGCACCTAAAATAGGAGCTTGGCCACTATTAATTCCGCTGCCCCCGTTTGCATTTCCACCGTTTCCGCCATGTCCGCCGTTCCCACCATGTGGTGATGTTCCTGCAGCACCTAATGCTGTAGGTACTGATAGCATGCAAGCAATTATCATCAAAATAACCGCTGTCTTTTGAATTGATATACTCATATTTTTGATCTCCATACATTTATTAGTATACTCATATTTTTGATCTCCATACATTTACTGATTTTGAAAAATTCCACTACTGAGATCAAACTAACATTGATTATATAATTTCGATAAACCTCCGATTTCAACAAATAACTTATATAGGATTTATAAACAATCAGTTAAAAACTAGGTTTTGTCGAAATCCTCTATAACTAAAGAAATACAAATAATATAGATTCAATAAAGATTCATTCTCTAAAGTAGCAGAGAAGATTATAAACATATGAACAGAACAATCATTCCATCTCGCAACTCGTTTTTGGGTTCTATTTTTTGTAATTTGGTTCTATTTTTTTAATTTGTTAGACAATGTCTTGATTATGTTATTATAGAGATAGAAACAGTTAAATCAATATCATGAGTCAGTTCCTATTCTATTTTGCACCAATTTTTGTTTGATGTTTTAATGTATCCCCAAATAGTATCACAGTTAATCTTAATTTGATGTTCTATAAAATATGATTAAGTCTGTATACTTTTAATCCCACCACAAAAACAAATATGAGATCTTATTTCATTGGTACAGCATGCAGTTTTTCCATTTTTATAGTAGGAAATAGCTTAAAATATATTTAAGTATTGATAAAGGATTTTGAGGAATTTTTTAATATCCTCATAATTTTTCTGTCAATTTACTATATTTAATGCACTTAGTCATATAAATATATTTTGATATAATTACTGAGTTTTTTTTAAATTCAAACCTCTTTGAACTTTTAATTTCAAAATAAACTTTCAATATATTTGATTCATATTTTTGGCTACCATTATATAAATGATATTAGTATAAAACAAAATTGTTTTGGGATTTCATAAACGCAAGTGTCAATAAAATTAGAATACTTTATCTCAAGGCTATGACTAACGTCAGTTAGATAAACAGTGGAATATAAAGCTGAAATTTTTGTGTGAATTTTTTGTGCGATAGATATCAGTGAATTAATAGAGTGAATTAATAGAACGTATGAAATTTAAACTGTGGAATGTCTGTTAAAGGATTGACAAGCTAGTTAAAAACAAATACAAGAATTGAACTGACTGAACCAGAGGCGAAGGAGTACGTCAGGATATTTAAGGTAGCTTATCCTTCAATTAGAAAGGATAACATGATGAGCACAGGAGAGAAAATTCAGAAATATTGTAGGCCAATTACAGTAGTATCCAAGTTCTGTAAAATCTGATTGACTCTACACCTTTTTTCTTGTGGTGAGAGAAGATTGGTGCAAACAAATTGTCCAGACACTGTATAACATACTAATAAAACAGACCGTGACAAACTATTTAAAAGGAGGAATGTTTTTAAAATATACTTCATAGTTGGAATGTTGCCATTTTATTTTGAGTGATAGAAGTTTCTGCTTCCATCCATCATAAAGCATAGGTTCAAACTAGAAGTACTTAAAAATATGTCCACTAAGGTAAATGTTAATGAAAAAACAATATCTCTAAAGATCGAGAATAATTTAATTTACGGATTACATAAACGCTTAATCAGGGTTTGATATTTACCGAAATGCTCGAGTAAATACGAAACAGATCCAAATATTAATACCAACCTTGTGGATTAAAAATTAAGAATATACTAAAATTAGAAAGAGTTATAAAATCGACAGTATTACAAATGGTTGTAATACTAGTTTTCAAAATCAGTAAATGTATGGAGATCAAAAATATGAGTATATCAATTCAAAAGACAGCGGTTATTTTGATGATAATTGCTTGCATGCTATCAGTATTTACAGTAGTAGGTGCTAGTACAGGATCATCACACGGTGCAACTGGCGGACATGGCGGAAACGGCGGCGGATACGCAGCAATAGATAATGCAGGTTCTCCCAGCGTGGCCCCTACAGGAGGAGCCATCCCAGCAGCAGGAACCGCTAACAGTGGAAGACTCACCGGCGGAGAAACTAACGGTCAAAGTGGCGCAGCAGCAGGAACCGTTAACGGCGGAAATGGCGGAAACGGCGGAAACGGCGGATCAGTTCTTGGAATATCAGGCTCAGCTGGCGGAGCTGGCGGAGACGGCGGAATCGGCGGAGACGGCTACAGCAGCTTTGGTGTATCCAATGGCGACACATCCTCCGCAGGAAACGGAGGAGCAGGCGGAAACGGAGGAAACGGAGGAGTAGGTCAAATAAGTACCGGTCAAACCGGCGTAAATGGCGGAAACGGCGGAAACGGCGGACAAGGCGGACAAGGCGGATCAAACGGTGGATCCTTGACTACCGATAACGGCGGAAACGGCGGAGCAGGCGGATCAGGCGGAAACGGTGGAAATGCCGTCGGAGCAGGAGCAGTTGGTGGAACAGGCGGAAACGGCGGAATCGGTGGAGACGCTGGAAACGCAAACGTTGGACAAGCCGGAACCGGAGGAATCGGAGGAAACGGAGGAAACGGCGGAAATGCCGCTGGAGCAAAAGCAATTGGTGGAGACTCTGGAAGCGGCGGAAACGGCGGAGCCGGTGCATCCTCAAACAGTGGTGATAAATTATCCACACTCGGTGGAGCTGGTGGTTCAGCTGGTAAAGTTGGCATTGGCACTGGCATTGGTGCTTCGAACGGCCACGCAGGTAGCGATGGTACAACGGGCGCAAATGGTTATTAATGATTAACCTATTAAACGCATAAAGTTTAGTATTTTATGAAAAAAAGTTACCAATAGCCATCTTTATTATGATTCATCGAGAAAATTAAGATGAATTTTTCAACTATTGGCTGTTGATACTGGTTTTCTTTTTTAATCTATCAGTAATCACAAGTATCTATTGAGTTAAAATAGATCATCCAATTGATTTCTGGTATGCAGATTAGTTCGAAATTGTATTTAATTGATTCAAAATCTGGGCAGTATATAATATGAAGCAAATTATTAATTTCAAAAAGTTCTTAACGTTTTATCCAGTCGAATATCCAGTTGTTTTCTACGGGAATGGAAACTACGTCATGTGGGCTATTGAATCTATAAAACAAGATATCACATACTTTTTGTATAAAGTATCGTAAAAAACTTCTTTTAGAAAATGACATAATCAATTATTTGAAATTTATATGCTTTTAGATTGTAAAAAGCCTTTTTGAGTTTAACGCAATCGGTATGGTGATGATATATATCTTTTTTGATTGGCACTAAACCTAAATATTTTCCTTCAAATGTGATGAAGATTATAAAAAGTATCATAAAAAGAAAAATTTTAAAGAATACTTTGAGATTAAAAAAAGTTGTGGGATAGTGAACTTTAGATTGATGGAGGTTACATTGAAACTTAGGGTGATAGTATAACTTTCGATGCAATTAAAAACGAGATTGAAAATCTGGGAAACCAAGGAGAAAAAAGCATATAAGCACTTGAAAATATTTGATTTTGGATAATTCCTTGATATCCAGAGCTGTGACGCAAACATATTACGTTGCTTGCAGCACTGTGTGCACCAGAGAAACTTTGATTTCACTATGAAATGTCTTATACAAATTATCTGGGGTCTGCAATCTACGATCCAAGATCAAAAATAAGAATTCCTTCAGTTGATACTATTTTGAATTATATAGTATTTCTATTTATGTCGAGTTTTTTCTTCTTCACGCCTGTTCGTTCTTCTCTAATGTATACTGTTCGACTATCTTAATGGTTTCGTCTTATCATCGTTACTTTTGGAGCGGGGGACAACATTCGTTGAGCTTTCGCAAGGGCTTTTACTTCTATAACAATAAATCTAGGATTTGCTACATATTAACCGCTAGAGATTGTTAAGAAATTTTTGATGCTAACATTTTACACCAAATGATAATTCTGTTTTTGGTATGTCAGATGTTAATTCCGATTTAATCAAAAAAAAGCGAACCATTTATCAGTTGGTTTTTTCCTGATGTTAATTTTTTTATTTCTCAATCAATATTTCGCTGTAGTTCAATCTTAATTTTACCGAGTTTCGATAGCCAGAGCTCATTCTCTTTTAATTCAAAACAAGGTTGAGTATATATATCCCCCATATACTTTAAATCTAGAAAGGTTCTTCACCTGCTTTTATTCTTCTGAAGGAAACTTGAAACACAAGGTCTACTCTTTTTACTACTTCTTGTAGAACCTGATAGGGTAGTTTTTGAGCTATGGTTTGTCATGTTTCCATATATAAATCATTTTCTTAGAATCATTAATAATTAACTTTCTTCTGTTCTGAATCCCACGAATTATTTCTTAATGCGAGTATTTCTTTATATGGCCATCTGCAGATCTCTTGTGAGTTATTTAACGCTGTTTTTGAACTTTTGTTGGAGAGAGCCTATAGCGATACACTTTAATCATAACGTTTTCCTTAATGAATGCTTATTTATAAGTTTTGTATATCAAGTATTTACATATTTATATAGTTTGTAATATATAATGTAAATATGAGTTCAAATTGTTATATTTGCTAGATGCAAATATATGGAAAGAGGTAGCCAATCGAAAAATACAACCAAATGGATAGGTATAAGCTGGAAGAAAACTAGTTAATAAATACGAAGTTAAACTATTCATTAAGAAAACAGAATGATGCAAAAGTTAAAGGCTGTATCCCACCATTTAAACGACGGATTAGCCTTCTACACTCCTAAATCTTGCGTTTCAGCATCAGCTCGGGAAATATGCCAGTTTATATATCAGCCGGCGGTTTGTGCCTAGAAAATGCTCTAGTTCGATAGACACGTTAAATAAGGGTGCATTTAAAAATGACAGTTAATAGACCAAGAGGGACTCGGGATTTTTTACCTGAAGATACTGCTCGAAGAAAATACGTGGAAAATATTATGCGAAGTGTTGCCTGCAACTGGGGATACAGTGAAATTATTACACCCACGTTTGAACATCTTGATCTTTTTACCCTAAAGTCCGGGGAAGGAATTGAAAGAGAACTCTATAACTTCATGGACAAGGGGGGAAGAGCAATGACCCTTAGGCCGGAACTGACTGCTTCCGTCATGCGCCTTTACGTAAACGAACTTCAATCATTTCCTAAACCTTTAAATCTGTTTTATTTTGAGAACTGCTTCCGCTATGAGCGACCCCAAAAAGGTCGCTTCAGGGAGTTCTGGCAGTTCGGAGTTGAACTTATTGGAAGCGGGAAACCCGATTCCGATGCCGAGGTTATCGCTCTTGCCGACGCCCTGCTTAAAGCAATTGGGGTCAGTGGCTACATGAAAATCGGGAACCTTGCAGTGATACGCACGCTTTTAAGAGGACTCCAACCCGAAATAGTAAGCAAGATCATGCGGCTTGTCGACAAGAAAGAATATACAGGCCTGGAAGCTCTGATTGAAGAGATCGGAGTAGAAGAACAATTAAAATCCAACCTTTTCAAGCTGATTAAGCTGGAAGGCAGGTATATCCTACCTCAGGTAAACGGAATAGTTGGGGATAGCCCTGAGCTTGTGGCCTTTGAAAAAACCCTTAAACTTCTCGATGCATATGGAGTCGATTACCTTCTTGACTTTGGGATTGCACGAGGACTTGATTACTATACAGGTATGGTGTTTGAGGTCTATGCAGAAGGAGGGCTCGGTGCCCAAAAACAAATATGTGGAGGAGGTTCTTACCAGCTTATCCAACTTTTTGGAGGTGGAGACGTGCCTTCAACAGGTTTCGGAATAGGCTTTGATAGAATAATGGAAATATGTCCTTTAGTAAATCCTGCACCTAAAAAAGTTGTGCTGATATCCAAGCCTGAAACCCACCTAGAAGCCATAAAACTTGCGACTGAATTAAGGAAGTACCTATTAGTCCACATAGATCTAATGGAACGCAATTTCAAACCCCAACTCTCCTTCGCAAATACCATCAATGCCAATTACGTGATCATAGTCGGGGAAAAAGAACTTGGAGTAGGGAAGCTTACCCTTAAGGACATGGTCTCCGGGAAACAGGAGCTTCTGACTTTGGGAGAAATTATTGAGAAAGTTTCATAAAGCTAATATTTGTAGTTGTATACACGTGTCTGAATTCAATCTTCCCTTTTCATCTGAGGGAAGAGAATTACTTCCTTAATTGATTCAAGACCTGCAAGGATCATGGTAAGCCGATCGATTCCGAGTCCAATACCTCCGGTTGGGGGCAAGCCGTATCCAAGGGCATTTATAAAATCGTAATCGATTTTCTGAGCTTCCAGATCTCCTAGCTTCCTTTTTTTATCCTGTTCTTCAAACCTAATCTCCTGCTCAAGAGGATCATTTAATTCTGAATAACCATTTGCCATTTCCCAGCCATTTACGAAGAGTTCAAATCTCTCGACAAAACCTGCTTTTTCCCTGTGATTTTTGGCGAGAGGCGAGTTTTCCACCGGGAAATCGTATATGAAAGTGGGGTTTATTAACTTATCTTCTACCAAGCCTTCAAAGAGAAGGGAAAGGAACTCCCCATAGGTCTTTGCCTTTTCGTAACCTTCTATCCTGTTTTCGAATGCGATTTTTTGAAGTTCTTCGAGGGAGTGGACAAAGATATCAAGCCCGGAATATTCTTTTAAGGCTTCTTCCATGGAAATCCTTTTCCAAGGAGGACATAGATTGATAGTTTTGTCCCCCATTTTGATTTCATAGCTGCCATTCAGATTTAACACAAGTTCAGAGATCAGGCTTTCGGTTATATCCATCATGTCATTGTAGTCACTGTAAGCCTCATATATCTCTATCATCGTGAATTCAGGATTGTGGGTTGTGTCGATATCTTCGTTTCTGAAGTTTTTACATATTTCAAAAACTTTCTCGTATCCTCCAACAATAAGCCTCTTGAGATAGAGTTCAGGAGCGATCCTTAGGAATAGGTTCTGCCCTAGAAAGTTATGATAAGTCATGAAAGGCCTTGCATTTGCGCCTCCATAAACTGTCTGGAGTACAGGGGTTTCAAATTCCAGAAATCCTTTTTCTGTAAGGAATCTTCTGATCTCAGATATGAGTTTGCTTCTCATGACGAAAATATCTCTTTTTTCAACATTAAATATCAGGTCAAGGTACCTCTTCCTGTACCTTATTTCAACATCTTTTAAGCCATGAAATTTTTCAGGAAGTGTGCAAAGGGATTTTGAAAGCAGGGAAAAATTAGACACCTTGATAGAATTTTCCCCCCTCTTTGTCCTGAAAAGTTTGCCCTGAATCCCTATGATATCTCCTGGATCCACAAGATCTTTAAAAATCTCGAAATCCTCATCTAGAAGATCTCCTTTTCTGAAAAGGATCTGAATCCTGGCAGCCTGATCTCCAAGATCGGCAAATATCATTTTTCCATGCTTGCGAATATTGTAAAGTCTTCCTGCGGTTCTGACAGTTAAACTCTCATTCTTTCCATAATCTTCAAATTTTTTCAGGATATCACATATATCCTCGCTCTTTTCAAACTTATAAGGATAAGGATTGAATCCCTTGGTTCTTAAACTATTCAATTTTGCAATTTTAGAGTTGTCAAAAATCCTTTTATCTGATATCCCAGTATTCTGGGAAACATTATCCAACAGTTCTGTATTGTTAATATCCATGCTCATCGAATCAGTACATCCTCTTCAGTTGAATACGAGTCAACTACCCCACGCCAAAGCTATGAGGCTTGCAGTCCCCTCGGAGTTAGCAATTTAATTCAGTAGACTCAAAGGCTAATATGAGTTTAGTTGGTCTGTTGATAAGACCTCTATCGGTTATCAGTTCCAAAACCAATCACTTACTACTTTTCGGAGTATATTAATTGCTCCATTAATATCAACATTAATTAACTGACCTACATAACTTTTGTACAATCCCCTTTTAATTCTTCGCGATCTACCATATTCAGGTTCTTTAATCGGATCTAGTGAAAGAGAATCCATTTGACTTGTATATGCTTCATCTACAAGTTGGTATTTATTACCATAAAAAACACATTTGCTTTCTAATTTACCCTTGAATGTACCAAATGGAATATGTACAAAGTTTTGATTATTGTATTTGCTATATTTGATAACTTGTTTAATTTCGGTTAACTCTCCGATTAGAACATTTCCTTATTATTTTCGAGGCAGTGCTTAAACAGATAGTCGACTGTCCGGTTCATGAGCTCAGTAATTCTATTAGACCGTCAAGTTAACATTCTTATTTGCCGGTGAGTTACTTCTTTAATTTCATGTAAGTCTTTGATACTCTACAATCTAGCATTTTTTTTGTTATACCATTGGTTTAGAAATATTATATACTTGCCATCAACGATTGAAGCAGTCCCATCGGTATACAAACGTAGCAAAATTAGAAACTCCAAGGTATAAACTACGGTATTTAGAGTAATCAAGGTTTAAGATTTCCTTTTTTCTTGATAGATATATTTAATTTTGAAATATTCTTCCACCATACATCGGAAGAATATGTATCTCTTGAATGTAAGATTATTTGATTTTAAGAAAATTTGGAATCTTAAAAGTTAAAAGTTTCTTTGCATTTGGAACTCTTTTCATTAATTCCTATTGAGATACCTAATCTAAAGTTTCCATTTTTAATAGATAAAGCATTTTTCGGAAACGATATCATGAAATACTCTTCTTTGTCAAGGTAATGTAATATATTCGGTTTATCCAGTTGCCCGTTTTTATATAGTTTCAAAAGTCCAAACCAACTTCTAATGCTTCTCTCAACGTATCTGAGGATTGTTGACCCGTTGCAGCTTGCATTAACGTATAGTTCTCATTATATTTACAGAGATAATAGTTTGACGGATATTTCAAAAAGAATTGTTCTGGAAAAGGTATTGTTTTTAGTATATAACCTTCTATTGTATACATTTTTCGAGGATTTGCTAAGTGTTCTTATAGCTTTGAATTGTTTCTTATCCAATCGAAGATGTTGGTTAAACTTAGCGTTGTGTTACACAACGCTTTATAAATATATACATTGCTAAAAGGTGAGGAAGCGATTCATTCCGGCGCTAAAGCAATTAGTTTTTCTCTCCTCACTGCGCTCCAAACTTCATAATAAGCTTCTGCCTCAAACAAATTTAACCGGGGAAATTACCTTACGCTTCAATTATTTTAGCAATTGTTGTATATAAATTTTATATTTTAATTAAATTTATTTTCTAATTGAATTATAAAACTTAGTTTCTAAATTGAATTTCATTAGCTACTTTAAACTATCAAGATCTATTATATTTAGAGTGATATCAAAACTCAAAATTGCTCATCGGATCCTTGTATTCTGAATGATCAATTGGAGTTTTGATCATCAGAAATAGTTCTGAGAAGTTATTGATGCGAGAATAAATCGAGTTTGTAAGGGGCTTTTGAACTAACATCTTGAAATTGAAATATAAAATAGTATACTGGATAGCTCATCAGTACAAGGGATTTTCAGAGCTTATATGGATGATACATAATCAAATTGCTGAAGGACAAGTATGTTTCAAGAAAGGCACTAACATATTTCAGAAATGACCACCAAATTTCGGTATACTCTAATGATAAATAACTAACAAAACAAGTTGGATAAATGAAAGATATATGCAGTTAAGCTATTTAATGACTATGCAAAACTAGTGTAATCATTAATATAAAATCAATAGAATAAAGATTTCAACATTATAAATCATAATATTTGTAGCAGGTTTAAAATGTGCTTATTTTATAAATCAAGTTCTTAAGTCCTAAATTGATCGGGTGAAAAATACTAGGGGCTTGGAATTCAGGTAATGGTGCAAGCTACTAGGTTATAGTCTAATTCAGCAACTATATCAAATTTAAATATATAATATTAATAAAAAACCAAAAATCATAGCTGTAGCTACTGAAAAATTAAATGGGTGAAAAATAAATGGGATTTAAAAAGATAATAACTATTTTATTAGTAGCCTTGTTTGTAGTTTCCTTGGCAGCTACAGCAGTAAACGCCAAAAATGGTGGTAACGGCGGACCAGGCGGAAATGGCGGACAAGGTGGGGAAGCCTTCTCCCCTGGCGGAATCGGTGGACATGGAGCAATCGGCGGAGCTGGTGGGAACGGCATTTCAGGTAGTGGTTACGCTGGAAACGGTGGTAACGGCGGACAAGGTGGAAACGGCGGGAGAGGCGGAGACGGTGGAAACAGCGCCAAAACAGGAAACGGTGGGAATGGTGGAAACGCCGGAAAAGGCGGACAAGGCGGAGCCGGGGGATCAGCCGCTGGATCATACTCCCTCGCCGGACAAGGCGGAAAAGGTGGAAAAGGCGGAAACGGTGGAACTTCCATCTTCGGAAACGGTGGGAAAGGGGGAAAAGGTGGAAAAGGTGGAAAAGGTGGTGCCGGCGGTAATGGGGGCAGCAGCATCTATGGCTTCTTCGGTGGTAATGGTGGCAATGGAGGTAATGGTGGCAATGGCTGTGAAATAGGAGGAGTAGGTGGAGAAGGTGTTATCCACGGCTTCGATGGCTTCAATGGTTTCAATTATCTCGGGATGTCGCAGCTGCCGCTTCCAACGCTTCCGTCTATTCCATCAATTCCATCATTTTTATCAGAAGCTTGATATTCGATATTAAGACTATTAAGACTTATGTGTTTGAACTGAGAAATCGAAACAGTGAACTACCCTTCCCTGATTCACTCCTTTCTCTTTTGAAAACAAATTCCAAGGATCATTTCCTGCATTACACATGTGTAAGATAACTATAAGGTTTTGATCATCAAGTACCTACCACTGAAGTAACAGGCATGAATATCTTTGATAAATCAGATTATATTATCTGTATGGGTGGTTGACAGATACCCCTGAAACTATAAGATATATATTATAATCTCGTGTTTATGTTCGATGTTTCTAGAGCCATTCAAATCGGCGTTAAGTTCAAAACCGCCAGTCTTACACAGGAACTTCAATCCATTTCTATTATTTTTAGAGATATGGTTACACCTGTAACAAGCCTTGGAAGTATATTCTGGATTCACATATTCTGTTATTATTCCAGAACTCTTTGCTTTATACTCAATTAATTGTTGTAATTGGTAAAAAGCCCAGCTATTATGGAGAGATTTTTGTTTCTTCCTTAGATTGTTGTTATTTCTATCCCTTATCCGATTAAGTCTTCTAAACCTATTACAGAAACACCGCTTTCAACTGCAAATTTTACGATTTTTTTGGAGATACAATGATTAAAATCTGTCATTAAAAATTTCTTTTTTTAGCTAAATGCTTTATCATTCTCTTAGCTGACAAAGTTCCCTTAGATTGTAATCTTGCTCCCATATTTTTGGATATGTTTCTTTTGTTTTTTATTTCTCCACCGGCAAAAAACTTGCATTTCTTGTCAGTGGTAGAAGCTACAGCTAAAAAATTTATACCTAGATCTATACCCATGAAAGTCGAAGCTTTTTCTATTTTCTTGTCTGGAAGTTTTTGTGAGAAGTAAAATGGAAATAATAATCACCATCTTTATGTATCACGACTTTAGAGGCTTCAAATTTCCAAGGAAACTGAAAGAATTGCTTAGCATAAGGATGGTTATAAATTTTATAGATTTTCCTACCATGACTAAATGTAGTTATACTCATCGAGTTTTCTATTATCGTATAATCTCTTTTATTGATAATGTCATAGAAGTCGGAAAGTATGTTACTTTTTACCAGTAACTCATTCCTAATTTTGTAAGTTCTACTTTGTATTATACGTCCCAGCAACTTGTCTTGGAATGTTACAACTCACTTGAGACTTCAAACCGATGTTTCCTCATAGATGAACAAAAATCATAGGTAGTAGTTTTCTAGCTGGAATGATTTTTCCACTATCAAAAACTACACTAGAAAGTAATTCATTCCATTTGTATTCTTTTTCATAGTCTCTACTAAATCAAAATCAGCATCCATTATTTTCAATTATATTATTTTAGTAGATTTCATGATAAATATATTCATGTAAATATATTTTTATATTTTTCGTCTGAATCTTGTACTAAAACAGGAGTTGATAAAATTACGCATTCTCGCCATATCTAAAGAAGTAGAAATCCTGTTTCAATTCGTGAATTACTAAATTACTTTAGTTATTATTAGTTTCTTAGTTATATCTCACAATGGGTTAATATGAATAATTAAATAATCCAATTTAAAAACAGATTTTTCAGTATATAACCGCATCATGTACTTTATAGACTCATTTGTCTTCATAAAAATAGAACATTTTGATCTGAAGAGAGGGGTGAATACAAATATGGAAGAACTACAATTTAACAGAATTAAAAAAATACTTGGCATTCTATATTAGTCTTTTTAGTAGTGTCATTGGGAACTGGGCAGTGAACGCGCAGAACTATAATAATAATTCTATGAGACCATTTCCATACGGCATGCCTACTATATATCAACAGAATAATAGTAGTTATGTAGGACCATTTTATCCACCTGCACCTTACGGCACTGGCAATGGTGCCACCTGCGGACCTTATGGATGCTATTGGAATGGAGGGGACGTCTCGTATCTTGTAGCGGGTACAATAGCAGATAACGGCTGGTGAAAGTAAGCTGTCGTTTAGACAACGATATAGATAGTTGATTGTTAACTATTTGCTGATTGTTAACTAATTAAACAGTGAACTAATCGATCGATAAATAATAGTACTAAATAGGACTAAATAAGTCTGAAATAGAATTTACCTACTTGCAGTATAAAATCAAATGCATGGACTTACAGTGGAACTTATGATTTAAATAGTTGAATATTTAATGTTATATTTTTTTAGTCTAACTATATATATTGAGTAGTAAAAGGTAGCTGATTGCTAGCTACCATTATTTTATTTGATTACCTATTACTTGTTTAGTTTTTGATTGTAAGACTTATGTGTTTGAACTGAGAAAAAGCATCATTTAAAACTGTAACAATAGAGGATTTCGAGAAATTTCTAAATTTCGTCATATGGTTTAAAAATGGGATATCAATAACTCATAAAAATCAGGGGTTTCTCGAAATCCTTTATAGAAAAAAAGCCCTTGAGAAAGCTCACTAAAGTTGTCAAAAGCTTCAAAAGGAACGAGTATCAAAAGTGAAAACATTACAGATAGTCGAACATATCCATGAAAGAATAGCAAACAAGCGAGAGAATTTTGTTCAAAAAATAAGTTTGAATCTCTTGAAAGCTTATGATTTGATTACTTTTGAAGATCTTGATGTTAAAGGAATGACCAAAAATCATTGTCTTGCGAACGATATAGCTGGTGAATCTTGGAGCAAGTTAATAACCATCACTACTTACAAGACAGAATAGGCTGGTAAACGTGTGGGAATTGTTAATCCAAGAAATACATCACATATGTGCTCTGGATGTGATGAAATCGTTAAAAAAGAACTATCGGAAAGAACACATAGTTGTCCTTTCAGTGATCTTATTCTTGATAGAGATTATAATGCCGCTATTAACATTCTCAGACTAGGATTACAGTATGTGGCGCAAGCCTAGATGCCTGCGACTTCAGTCGTATGAGTCGTCAATCTTATTATAACTTCTGTTGAAAGTAAAATATCTGTCTTAGTTAAATTTATTCATTAAAATTATAATTTCTAGTACATATATATTTTGTGTAGGCTGGAAAATATATTTAAATAAGTTTGCCACTGACTAAAAAATTTGATGAAGATTTGTAAACAGACATGCGAAAAGAGTACATTCATCATAAACTATTTATACAATAGTTGTGATTAGAGGGATGCATCGATGTAAGAGGTATTCCCTGATACAGCAGGGAGCATGGAAAATGAGCCTCTAAGGTGCAAAGAGAAAGTGAAGATAACAACTGGGCCCGTAGCTCAGTCCGGCAGAGCGTCTGGCTTTTAACCAGACGGCCTAGGGTTCAAATCCCTACGGGCCCGTCATTTATTCTTAAATTGTACCCGATGGAAAGATCATTTCATTCCAGGGAAGGATTTTGGTATACTTTATTTTGGAGGGAAGGATTTGACAAAATTTAGCCTGCTCAACCATGAGTCGGTACCAAAGCACGAAATCATGACTGAGGGTGAGTTAAAATCTGTTTTAACCAATTATTTTGTTGAAAAGGAGCAACTTCCGAAAATAAAATTGCATGATCCTGTTTGTAAAGAAATAGGAGCTGCAATCGGAGATGTAATAAAAATCACAAGAAAAAGTCAAACTGCAGGGGAAGCAGAATATTATAGATTTGTGATCGAATAAAGCGGATGAAAACAGAACCTCATTCGAGATCAAAATTTTTTACAAATAAGTTTTTTTTTGAATTCCATGCACCATCGCAAGGAAATATTCAACGCTTCATACATCTGAAGATCACATCTGATCAATTTTCATTTTAATAAAGCAAAGAGGGTGCTATCATCGCGTTAGGAAGCAGTATACTGTCGCAGGCTTATTTTACACGGGACAAAATCGTGCAGCACCATATCGATTCTTTTAACAAATTTATAGATTATGGGCTGCAAAAGATTATAGACGAACAGAAAATAATAGAAACTGACATTGAGGATACGTATCTCAAACTAGGTAAGATCAGAGTAGAACATCCTGTGGTGAAGGAAGCAGACGGAGCAATCGAAAAGCTTTATCCAAATGAAGGAAGACTCCGAAATCTATCATACTCAGGCCCTCTATACCTGGAAATGAGTGTGGTTAAAGATGGAATAGAGTCCGAGGTAATGGAAGCAAAAATAGGACAGCTTCCAATCATGATTAAGTCAAAGGTCTGCAATCTTCTGGGACTTAGTGAGACTGAAAAAGTACGTTATGGGGAAGATCCCCTTGATCCTGGAGGGTATTTCATTGTCGGCGGCACCGAAAGAGTGATCATGACTCTTGAAGACCTCGCACCTAACAAAATTCTTGTAGAGTATGGCGAAAGATATGGCGATGCTATAGAGGTTGCAAAAGTTTTTTCCCAAAAACGTGGATACAGAGCGCTCGTAATTGTAGAAAGAGGACGAAAGTCCCTGCTCGAGGTTTCCTTCCCTTCGATTTCAGGAAGAGTATTTTTCATTACCCTCATGAGAGCTCTTGGGATTGTAACTGATGAGGATATCGTAAACGCAGTTTCAAATGATCCCGAAATTATCAAGTTCATGCTAGAGAACCTTGAAGAAGCTGAGGTAGAGACCCAGGAAGAAGCAATCGAAAAGATAGGTGCAAGGGTCGCTGCAGGGCAGGCCAAAGAATACCAGATAAAAAGAGCAAACTATGTAATTGACAGGTACCTTTTTCCACATCTTGGAAATGATATAAGTGATAGAGTCTCAAAAGCTCACTTCCTGGCAAGAATGGCAGAATCCTGTTTTGAATTGGCCCTTGGTAAGCGTTCGGAAGACGACAAAGACCACTATGCAAATAAAAGGCTCAAACTCGCAGGAGACCTGATGGAAGACCTCTTTAGGGTATCTTTCAATAGGCTAGCAAGAGATATAAAATACCAGCTAGAGCGCGCAAATATGCGGAACAGAGAACTAAATGTCGCCACAATAGTCAGAGCAGATGTCCTGACTGACCGCCTGCAACATCCATTAGCAACCGGGAACTGGGTTGGAGGAAGAACGGGTGTATCTCAACTCCTTGACAGGAACGACTATATCTCCACTCTATCTCACCTGCGCCGCGTTATTTCTCCCCTTTCCCGCGCACAACCGCATTTTGAGGCTAGAGACCTGCATGCAACCCAATGGGGACGGCTTTGTCCTTCAGAAACCCCAGAAGGACCGAATTGTGGCTTGGTGAAAAACTTTGCTGAGATGGTTGAACTCTCCACAGGTATAGAAGAAACAGAAGGCATAAAGAAAATACTCTATGACCTGAACGTCGAACGTCTGATTGTAAAGGTACCGGGAATCCCGGCTAGAATAAAGGAGATCCTACTCGACGAGTTCGGAGAAGAGATAGTTGAAGAGTTGGAAGAAATTCCGGAAGTTGACAGTAAATACAAAGATGATGAATTTTACGATTATTCAGATAGTGACTATGTCGGATCAAATTTTGGTGATTAAGGGATCGATGCCAGATGACTAAAGCAAAAGTATTCATAAACGGAGAGCTTGTTGGGACCCATGATAACCCGGCAGAACTCGTAAATGATGTCCGCAAGATGAGACAGAAGGGGTTCATATCCAGGCAGGTAAACATAGCTCTTAACGATAACACTAGGGAAGTAATTATAAACTCCGATATGGGTAGAGCAAGAAGGCCTATGGTAGTTGTGGAAAACGGAGTTTCAAAGGTAACTGAAGAACATATACAGAAACTGAAGAACAAGGACATCAACTTTGATGATCTTGTAAAAGAAGGCTGTATAGAATATCTTGATGCCGAAGAGGAAGTAAATGCTTACATTGCACTCTATGAAGCTAATGTTACCCCCAGGCATACCCATATTGAGATCGACCCTGAACTTATGCTAGGGATTTGCACAGGGATGGTTCCTTATCCGGAACATAATGCATCACCTCGTAATACCATGGGTGCAGCCATGATAAAGCAGTGTATAGGAGTTTCTACAGCAAATCAGAAGCTCAGACCCGATACCCGTGCCCATGTCCTTCACTACCCCCAGAGGGCGCTTACAACGACCAGAACCTCTGAAGCGATAGGGTTTGATGAAAGGCCTGCCGGCCAGAACTTCGTGGTTGCAATCCTTTCTTATGAAGGATATAATATTGAAGATGCCCTGATTTTCAACAAGGGTTCAATCGACAGAGGACTCGGAAGGAGTCATTTCCTCAGGACTTTCGAAGGAGAAGAAAGAAGGTATCCAGGAGGACAGGAAGACAAATTCGAGATTCCTGACTCTGAGTACCGCGGTGCTCGCAGTTCTGATGCATATGTAAACCTTGATGTCGATGGACTTGTAAATCCTGAAACTCCAGTTGGTCCCAACGACGTTCTGATCGGAAAGACCAGCCCCCCAAGATTCCTTGAAGAACCTTCTGACTTCGGGATTGCAGTCGAGCAGAGAAGAGAAAGTTCAATCACCATGAGATCCAATGAAACCGGGATTGTAGATACTGTCATTCTAACCGAATCTATTAATGGAACACGTCTTGCCAAAGTAAAGGTAAGAGACGAAAGAATTCCTGATATAGGAGACAAGTTCGCTTCAAGACACGGACAAAAAGGGGTTATTGGGCTGAAGGTGCCGATTGCAGACATGCCCTTTACTGAATATGGCCTGAGTCCGGATCTTATGATTAATCCACATGCAATTCCTTCCCGTATGACTGTAGGACACGTACTGGAAATGATTGGAGGAAAAGTCGGCTCAATGGAAAGTAGAAGAGTTAATGCAACCGCCTTCTCAGGAGAAAAAGAGGATGATCTGAGAGAAGCTTTGAAAAAGCACGGATTCGCACACACTGGAAAAGAAGTTTTCTATGATGGAGCAACAGGCAAGATGATCCCTGCAGATGTCTTCGTTGGTGTAATCCTTTACCAAAAACTACACCACATGGTTACCTCCAAGATGCACGCCAGGTCCCGCGGTCCAGTACAGGTGCTTACTCGCCAGCCAACCGAAGGTAGAGCTAGAGAAGGCGGTCTCAGGTTCGGTGAAATGGAGCGTGATGTGTTGGTAGGACACGGAGCTGCAATGTCCTTAAAAGAGCGACTACTAGATGAGTCTGACAAGGTAGTGGAACTTGTCTGCTCTCACTGCGGGATGATTGCAACATATGACAAACAAAGGAATGTCTCTTTCTGCTCTGCCTGTGGTGCTGACACAGATATATACCCAGTAGAAATGAGTTACGCATTCAAGTTGCTGCTGGATGAAATAAAATCCCTTGGAGTTGCTCCCAGGCTTAATCTTGAAGATGCGGTGTGAGGTAGAAGATGGCAAACGTACCTCCAATTCCGAAAAGAATTTCTTCGATTAAATTCGGTTTAATGTCTCCAAAAGAGATCCGTAAGATGAGTGCAACGCCCGTTATCACAGCAGATACTTACGATGACGACGGATTTCCAATTGACATGGGGCTCATGGACACAAAACTAGGTGTTATTGACCCCGGACTTCGTTGCAAGACTTGTTCAGGCCGAGCAGGTGAGTGTCCAGGACACTTTGGGCATATAGAACTTGTTGCCCCTGTAATTCACGTTGGCTTTAACAAAGTTATCAGAAAACTCCTTCGAGCAACCTGTAGAAAATGCAGCAAGCTTTTGCTTGAACCTGTACAAAAACAGAAATTTCTGGATCAGCTTACCGGTATTGAGGAAATCAGACATATGCCCGATGACCTTATCAACGAAGCATATAAGGAAGCCAGTAAAATAAAGACCTGTCCTTATTGCAATCAGGAACAGCTCGAAATCAAATTCGAAAAACCAAGCGAATATCTTGAAAACGGAGAAAAATTGACTCCGACTGAGATCAGGGACCGCTTCGAAAATATTCCCGATGAGGATATAATGGTTATCGGAATGGATCCTAAGAATGCGAGGCCGGAATGGATGATCCTTACTGTCCTGCCAGTGCCTCCTGTTACAGTACGTCCCTCGATTACCCTTGAATCAGGACAACGCAGTGAAGACGATCTGACCCACAAGTTGGTGGATATCATAAGGATCAACCAACGTTTCCAGGAAAACAGGGAAGCTGGTGCCCCTCAGCTCATAATTGAAGACCTATGGGAGCTCCTTCAGTATCATGTTACTACATTCTTTGACAATTCAGTCTCAGGGATACCCCCTGCAAGGCATAGATCAGGCAGACCCTTAAAAACCCTTTCCCAACGTTTAAAGGGTAAAGAAGGACGTTTCAGAGGAAGTTTATCAGGTAAACGTGTTAATTTCTCCGCCCGTACGGTGATATCCCCGGATCCCAACCTTAGTATTAACGAAGTAGGTGTTCCGATGCCTATTGCACGTATTCTGACAATGCCATCCATGGTGACGCCCCGGAATATAGAACAACTTAAAGTCTATGTGCGAAACGGTGAGGATATACACCCAGGAGCAAACTATGTACTGCGTTCTGATGGCAGACGCATAAAGGTAACCAATGTAAACAAAGACGACCTTGCAGAGAAGCTGGAATTCGGATGGATAGTGGAACGCCAGTTGAAAGACGGAGATACCGTACTTTTTAATAGGCAGCCTTCTTTGCACAAGATGAGTATCATGGCTCATTCTGTAAAGGTGCTCCCAAACAAGACTTTCAGACTGAACCCTGCAGTATGCCCTCCATATAATGCTGATTTTGACGGGGATGAAATGAATATGCATGCCCTACAGACAGAAGAATCCAGGGCTGAAGCAAAGATACTCATGCAGGTTCAAGAAAACATCCTTTCCCCACGTTTTGGTGGTCCAATTATTGGTGGAATTCATGACCATATCTCAGGGCTTTTTTTGCTGACCCGTTTCGAAAATCACATCTCTCGCCACGAAGCTTATGATATCCTCCGGAAGAGCAATGCCCGCAATTTGCCTAAAGCTGCAGGCTATGATAACGACGGGAAACCTTACTGGACAGGAAAACAGATATTCAGCCAGATATTGCCCGAAAATTTGAATGTACATTTTTCAGCCCAAGTATGCGCACACTGTGACACCTGCAAAAAAGAAGGATGTCCACATGATGCCTATGTAGTAATCAGGAACGGAGAGCTCCTTATGGGCACAATAGACGAAGAAGCTATTGGGGCATTTAAAGGAAAAATCCAGGACCGTATTATCAAAGAAATCGGATCTGAAGCTGGAGCTCGCTTTATAGATGATATGACAAAGCTTGCAATCCGGGCAATAATGCGGACAGGCCTGAGTTTCGGAATAGCTGACGAAGATATTCCAAAAGAAGCCAGAATCCAGATTAATGAGGTCCTTGCAAAAGCCGAAGAAGCTGTACAGAACCTTATAAGATCTTACCAGAATAAGGAGCTTGAACCCCTACCTGGCAGAACACTTGATGAGACAATTGAGATGAGCATCATGCAGAAGCTGGGGAAAGCAAGAGATGAGACTGGTGGAATTGCAGACAGTCATATGGGACTTGAAAACTCAGCAGTTATCATGGCCCGCTCTGGAGCCAGAGGTTCCATTCTAAACCTTACTCAGATGGCAGCCTGTGTCGGCCAGCAGGCAGTGCGTGGAGAACGTATCCGTAGAGGATATGCAGGCAGAACTCTGCCCCACTTCGAAGAGGGGGATCTTGGATCGGACGCCCATGGATTCGTAAAGGCAAGCTATAAAAGCGGATTAAGCCCGACTGAATACTTCTTCCACGCAATAGGTGGTAGAGAAGGACTGGTAGACACGGCAGTCAGAACATCTCAGTCAGGATACCTTCAAAGAAGACTTGTCAATGCCCTACAGGATCTAGAAGTCCAGTACGACCTTACCGTCAGAGACACCAGAGGTGTGCTTGTACAATTCAAGTACGGAGAAGACGGGATTAACTCCACCAAAAGCGATTTCAGCAAGCCAGATACTATCCACAAAATTATACATTCCGTATTAAATAGGAAGGTGGCATGATGAGTATCAGTAAAGCTACAATCGATAGCATGATAAAGGATCTACCTTTTCCTTCGAATGTTCTCAAAGTGCTCAAGGACGATGTAATAGAAGTCGGAGTGAGTAAAAAGGAAATGGAAGAGATTATAGAAAAGATAATGGAAGAATATGAGGTATCATGCATCGAGCCCTGTGATGCTGCAGGCGTGATTGCAGCACAGTCCATAGGAGAACCAGGTACTCAGATGACCATGCGTACTTTCCACTACGCAGGTGTGGCCGAGATTAATGTTACTCTCGGCCTGCCCCGACTTATAGAAATTGTAGATGCCCGGAAAATTCCGAGCACTCCGATGATGACAATTGCTCTCTCAAAAGAATATCCCAATGATTACGCTTATGATAGGGAAAAAACAAGAGCTCTTGCCTGGGAAATTGAAGCTACAAAAATAGACCACATCGCTGACGTGACAACTGATCTTTCCCAGATGAAACTGATAATAGACCTGCACGAGAAAGCAATGGAAAGCAGGAACATTACTATAGAACAGGTAAAGGAGAAATTCAACGAAGAACTGAATGTGATGGTCACTATATCTTCTGCTATAGATAATCAGATTATTATCGCCCCCGAAGAACCCTCTTACAGGGAACTTCTCCAGCTTGCAAAAAGCATCCATAATGTCACCCTGAAAGGAATAGAGGGGATCAAGCGAGTGGTGGTTCGGAAGGAAGGAGAGGAGTATACCCTATATACCGAAGGTTCGGCTCTAAATAATGTGTTTCAGTTCGAAGGAGTGGACAAGACAAGAACAAGCACAAATAATATTAACGAAATTTATGAAGTGTTAGGAGTGGAAGCTGCAAGAAATGCAATTATCAAGGAAGCAACAGATACTCTGCGTGAACAGGGGCTTACCGTGGATATCCGACATATCATGCTTGTAGCAGACCTCATGACATGTGATGGAGAAGTAAAACAAATCGGGAGACATGGTATATCAGGCGAAAAGGCCAGCGTATTTGCGCGCGCAGCTTTCGAAGTGACTGTAAACCACTTACTGGATGCAGGCATGCGCGGAGATGTGGACAAGCTGGAGGGTGTCACAGAAAATATCATTGTTGGTCAGCCCATCCGCATGGGTACAGGCGATGTGCATCTCATAAGCAGAAGAAAAGAAGAAGCAGAAATGAAACTACAAGTAGAAGATGAATGAAGGTTCTAAAAAGCTTGAATCCGAACCTATAATTATTTAATGTATAACCTGATAGAATACCAGCCCATAGCAAGTTACATTACTGTTAGAATTTAATTGAAATCCTGTTGCAAAAAATGGAGTATTCAATGCTTATAACCAGAAAATAAATATAAGGCATAAGTATTGATAGCACCATATTAATCGTTGATCTTAAACATCTCATTAAATAAAAGAATATAGTGGATTAGCTAATTTGTGATAAAATCGGTGAAAATTAAGATATTTCAAGCAAAAAATAGCTCCATAAATGAGCTAATTTAAGATAGAGTTGATGAAATGAAAATTAATGTCGATAAATCGCTTATCAAGGCTGTGAAAACAGGAAAAGTAATATTTGGAGCCAATCGGACCGTGGAGGCAGCAGCAAATGGCTCAGCAAAAATTGTGATCCTGGCATCAAACTGCCCTGAAGATATTAAAAAGAAAACTCAGGAAACAAATGTTTCAATCATGGAATATGAAGGAACAAGTGTGGAACTAGGGCCCGTTTGCGGGAAGCCCTTTACAATCGCAGCCATGGCAATTCTCGATGTAGGAGAATCGGATATTCTGGCAACTATAGTTTGACGAAGGAGTTGGCAACGTCTTGGGTGAAATAAGACTTACCACAGAAAGTATCCAGTACATTGCATTATTTGAAAATATGACGAAGGCAAAAATTCTCGACTGTATACTGGAAGAGGAAAGAGTCGTATATGTCGTAAAACAGGGTGATATGGGGCTTGCGATAGGCAAAAATGGTGAAAATATAAATCGCGTTAAAAAAACCCTGGACAAACCTATAGAACTTGTTGAATACTCAGATGATCCAATAACCTTTCTAAAGAATGCCTTCGGTCCTGTGTCCTTGAATTCAGTAAACATTATAAACAAAAATGATAAGCGATTAGCTTATGCAGAGGTACCCAATAAAGAAAAGGGGCTTGCAATAGGTCGCAATGGCAAGAATATCGAAAAGGTAAAAATGCTTGCTCGTCGCCATCATAACATAGAAGATGTAATCCTGCAGTGATCTGCATTATTTACGTTTGATCCATTAATAGGGTGTTGAAGGATAATATAGCATTTAACGCCTTACAAAAAACAGTTATCAATTTTTAACTTGGAGATATTAACAATGGCTAAAGGAAAATATGCAGCCAATATTCTCAAACAGACCAGGAAAAATGCTCGTTGGAAAGATACATACTATGGCAGGCGTGTTCTTGGCCTGAACGTGAAAGCTGACCCTCTAGGTGGCGCACCACAGGGACAGGGGATAGTGCTAGAAAAAGTAGGAGTGGAAGCAAAGCAGCCAAACTCTGCAATTCGCAAATGCGTAAGAATCCAGCTCATCAAAAATGGCCGTCAAGTAACTGCTTTCTGTCCAGGAGATGGGGCAGTGAACTTCATTGATGAGCACGATGAAGTGACCGTAGAAAGGATAGGAGGTCGCATGGGTGGTGCGATGGGTGACATCCCAGGAGTACGCTTCAAAGTGATTGCCGTAAACAACGTATCACTGAACCAGTTGGTTATCGGTAGGCTTGAAAAGCCCAGGAGATGATTTTCTTGCACAAAATTTTCGGCAAATGGGACACTACAGAAGTCGAGGTAAGAGACCTCGGAATTAAGCGCTACGTCGGCCTTACGCCTGTGATTATTCCTCACAGCAGCGGAAAGCACGCTAGGCAGCAATTTAACAAATCAGAAATATCTATTGTGGAGCGTCTGGCTAACAACCTGATGCGAACAGAAATAAACAGTGGAAAGAAGCAATTAACACTTCATGCAGTTGAAGCAGCTTTTGATATCGTGAACAAGAAGACCAAGCAAAACCCGATCCAAGTTCTGGTGGATGCCATTTCTAATGCGGGTCCAAGAGAAGAAGTGGTCAGGCTTAAGTATGGCGGGATATCCGTGCCAAAGGCAGTAGATACTGCACCTCAAAGGCGTGTTGACACAGCTCTACGGTACATCAGCATGGGAACAAAAAACGTAGCCTTCAAATCCAAGCGTTCTATCGCAGAATGCCTGGCAACCGAACTTATAAGTGCTGCAAACCGCGATACAAAATCTTTCTCTATCAACAGGAAGGATGCAAAGGAAAGAGTTGCAAAGGCAGCACGCTAATTAATTATTGATTTGCACATACCTAAAAAAATACTAGATCACAAAATTATGTTTGTTTAAAAGGTATCATCATGGGAAGAAGAAAAAAAATGGTCGAGCGCGTAACAACGCTTATGAATGAACCGGAAAAAATCAGAAACATCGGGATAGTTGCGCATATTGACCACGGAAAAACGACATTATCTGATAACCTGCTAGCAGGCGCTGGCATGATTTCCAAAGAGCTTGCTGGAAGGCAGTTATTCATGGATTCCGATGAAGAGGAACAATCAAGGGGTATCACAATCGACGCTTCCAACGTTTCCATGGTCCACACTTTTGATAATGAAGACTACCTTATCAACTTGATAGATACTCCAGGCCATGTTGACTTCGGTGGAGACGTCACACGTGCCATGAGAGCGGTGGACGGGGCAGTCGTGGTCGTAGATGCCGTAGAAGGTACTATGCCACAGACCGAAACAGTACTGAGGCAGGCTCTCAGGGAACATGTCAGACCTGTGCTTTTCATTAACAAAGTGGATCGGCTGATCAATGAGCTACAAGTTGATTCCCAGGAAATGCAGGTTCGTCTTGGAAAAGTCATTGATCACGTGAATAAACTCATCAAAAACATGAACCCTGATAAATTCAAGTCAGGTTGGAAAGTCGATGCCTCAGAAGGGACTGTAGGTTTTGGATCAGCCCTTTACAACTGGGCTATCAGTGTGCCTATGATGAAGAAGACCGGGATTTCCTTTAAGGAAGTATATGAATGTTGTAAAGTGGGAGACATGAAATTCCTGGCAGAAAAGTGTCCTCTACACGAAGCTGTCCTTGATATGGTTATTAGGTTCCTACCCAACCCTCTTGATGCACAAAAATTAAGGGTGCCAGTTATCTGGCATGGAGATGCTAATACTGAGATAGGCAAATCCATGGCCAATGCAAATGCAGATGGAGATCTTGCTTTCATGGTTACAGACATTTCCGTTGACCCTCATGCAGGAGAAGTCTCAACCGGAAGACTGTTCAGCGGATCTCTCACCCGTGGAATGGAAGTTTATACATCCGGGACCACAAAGAAGAGCAGGGTCCAGCAAGTAGGCATATTCATGGGCCCTGAAAGGCTCGAAGTGGAAAAAATCCCTGCAGGAAATATTGCAGCAGTCACGGGCTTAAAAGATGCAATTGTAGGTTCTACAGTAACAACACTTGACAACATGATACCCTTCGAAAGTATCAGGCATGTAAGCGAACCTGTGGTAACTGTGGCTGTGGAAGCCAAGCACACCAAAGATCTGCCCAAGCTTATCGAGGTCCTTAGGCAGGTAGCAAAAGAAGATCCGACTCTTCAAATTACCCTTGATGAGGAAACAGGGGAACACCTGATGGCAGGAATGGGAGAACTTCACCTAGAAGTCATCGCCCACAGGATTCAGAGAGATAAGAATGTGGAAATCACTACAAGTAAACCGATTGTAGTCTACAGGGAAACCATAAAGAAGAAGATTGAATCCGTGGAAGGAAAATCCCCTAACAGACATAACAGGTTCTATATATATGTGGAGCCACTTGACACTGACATTGTCAGCCTCATCAAGTCAGGGGATATCAGTATGAATATGCCCGAACTTGAGCGCAGACAGAAGCTCATGAAACTCGGAATGGAGAAGGATGAGGCAAAGGGCATTGCTGGAATTTTCAATTCCAATATCTTTATAGATATGACCAAGGGTATCCAGTACCTGAACGAGACAATGGAACTGGTTCTAGATGGGTTCGAAGAAGTTATGCGAGCAGGCCCTCTCACGAGAGAACCTGTGGCAAACATGAAATGCGTACTTGTAGATGCAAAACTTCACGAAGATGCAATCCACAGGGGTCCAGCTCAGGTAATTCCTGCTGCAAGACAGGCAATCCAGGCTGGCATGCTTATAGCAGAGGACAGTTTGCTTGAACCTTATCAGAAAGTCTTTGTTCAGGTGCCCCAGCTCACAATGGGTGGTGCAACAAAGGAACTGCAAGGCCGCCGCGGAATTATCCTTAATATGACCACTGAAGGAGACCTAGCGATTATAGAGGCCAGGGTGCCTGTAGCTGAGATGTTTGGATTTGCCGGAGAAATCAGGTCCGCAACCGAAGGACGTGCTATGTGGAGCACTGAATTTGGTGGCTTCGATATATTGCCATCCAGTATCCAGACAGAAGTAGTAGGCCAGATCAGAGAGAGAAAAGGCCTCAAGAGGGAACTGCCTAAAGTAACTGACTTCCTTTCAATTTAAGTAAGAAAAATTTTCCATTCATTCTTAATATTTTTAAGGCAATACCTACTTTGAATTGAATAAAGTTTTGACTTATCTGGAAAGGGGAAAGAATCTCTATCAGTTAGAGGATAAAGCCAATCGGAAAGCTTTAAGACAATGTATGCATATATTTGGGAAAATATTCCAAGTTGTTGAATATTAATAAAATATTGACTCAATGAAAAAGGGAAATTAACAATATCGATTTCACAAAAAAATATATAAACTGATGTATCAATAGTGAGATTTGCCCTAATATTAATATAGTAAATATTTGATATACGGTTGAAACTCACTTAGAATACAGGAGAATTATAATATGGCAGCAGGAAAACCGCACTTGAATTTAGCAGTGATTGGTCACATTGACCACGGTAAATCAACATTTGTAGGACGTTTAATGTACGATGCAGGGGCTGTAGCTCCACATATCATCGATAAGTTTAGGGAAGAGGCAAAGCAGAAAGGTAAGGAATCCTTCGCCTTTGCATGGGTTATGGATTCTCTTAAGGAAGAGCGTGAAAGAGGCATTACAATTGACATCGCTCACAAGAGATTCGATACTGAAAAGTTCTATTTCACAGTAGTAGATTGCCCAGGCCATCGCGACTTCGTCAAGAACATGATCACAGGTGCTTCCCAGGCTGACGCTGCTGTCCTCGTTGTCGCTGCTCCGGATGGTGTTATGGCGCAGACAAAGGAGCACATCTTCCTTTCCAGAACCCTAGGTATTAACCAGCTGATTGTCGCAATCAATAAGATGGATGCAGTAGATTACAGTGAAACAAAATACAAGGAAGTCGTGGAACAGGTATCCGGCATTCTTAAGATGGTCGGGTTCAAGCCAAGCGAAATTCCCTTCGTTCCGACCTCTGCATTCTATGGTGATAATGTCGTCACGCTAAGCCCAAAGACTCCATGGTATAAGGGGCCAACCATGATGGATACCCTCAACAACCTAAAAGAGCCCGATAAACCTTCCAATCTTCCGCTCAGGATCCCTGTTGAAGATGCATACACCATCTCAGGTATAGGAACTGTACCTGTAGGCAGAGTGGAAACCGGTATCATGAAGAAAGGCGACAAGGTCATTTTTATGCCAGGAGGAACTTCCGGTGAAGTCAAATCCATTGAGATGCACCATGAAGAAATCCCACAGGCTCTTCCAGGCGACAATATCGGATGGAATATTCGAGGTATCGGTAAAAACGACGTTCGTAGAGGAGATGTATGTGGCCACGTTGAAAACCCGCCAACGGTTGCTGACGAGTTTGTAGGACAAATAGTCATCCTCCAACATCCATCCGCAATCACTGCGGGATATACACCTGTGTTTCATGCCCACACCTGTCAGATCGCATGTCAGCTGATCGCTCTTAACAAAAAACTGGATCCTAAGTCTGGCCAGGTTAAGGAAGAAAACCCAGCCTTCATCAAGGCGGGAGATGCAGCAATCGTTACCATCAAGCCGACAAAGCCGATGGTTATTGAACCAGTAAAGGATATTCCACAACTCGGCAGGTTTGCTATCCGCGATATGGGTATGACAATTGCCGCAGGCATGTGTATGAGTGTTAAAAAGAGATAACACTTTCCTTTTTTCATTTTTTAAGGAGAACAAAAGGTATGCAAAAAGCTAGAATAAGATTGTCAGGAATCAGTCCCAAGGACCTGGATGGAGTCTGCAATCAGGTAAAGTCTATTGCAGAGAGAACAGGAGTTAATATTTCTGGGCCTGTTCCACTTCCTACAAAAAAACTTGTCGTTCCTACAAGAAAAAGCCCGAGTGGAGATGGAACGGCAACCTGGGACCACTGGGAAATGCGTGTACACAAGAGGCTTATAGACATCGCAGCTGACGAAAGAGCACTGCGCCAGCTCATGAGAATTCAGGTACCAAAAGATATCAACATCGAAATCGTACTCGAAGGATAAACTTCAAAAAAGACGGGCTACAGAAATCCTCTGTAACTGGTCTTGTAAACTTCTTTTTCATTTTGGCATTTTGTAATAGAATATTTTGTCACATCAAGATATATTTTGAGAAATTGATGACAGTCATGAGTTTAGAAACTCTCGCAAGCCAGACATTTCTGGGAATATTTTTGAGTTCTTACAGTCTTTTCAAAGAATGGGGAACGAACTATTTTTACTTGAGCAATTTCAATGCATTCTTGCAAGTTGCTAAGCAGATGCTCTTGAAGTAATGACTATAGCATCCATAAATAGTATTATTTCCTCCTCAGTGAGTCTACTCTTAAGTTTTAAAGGCGATTTAATTTATCCTACTTTGGTAGGTCCCTCACGTTCTTATATAAGATTTATATAACCATTTAGCCCGAACTAAACTACTCTAATGTTTTTTCCAGTATGTAGTTCATGATATTGCTTAGAGCAATAACTCCATCTGGAATTCGAAACAGCTTTTATAGTGCAGTACTTCACTAACTCGCAATCGATGATTTTAGAAGCATATATATTTCTTTTAGCCATATTAAATGTTGACGGACAACATATAGAGATCTTCTTTCAATAAATATAATAACAGAAACATGGCTCTGCAGAAATCCTCTCCAACTGATCTTACCAGGTTCAATTTAAATCTAAAAATTCGATGCTACAAACATAATTAAAATGTGTAGCATATCTCAAATGAGAGGAGTTTCAGAAAGCCAGAGATACATTCATGACCAATTTTGTTTGAATTCATCCCTAAAACTAACCACATATCACAAAATTGGTTTATGCACCTTTAAGAAGCTAAATGTAGAAACCTTATTGTTACAGCTCTTGTATAAAATGTTCCAAATTTCATATTATAAAAGCTGCTTTGAAGCTATTTTCCAAGTTTTTAACATAGTTAATTCTAACGCAGAATGCTTAGCAACAGCAATCGCACTCAATTAATAGATATACACTAAAAAAGATAGAACATTTCAGGAAATATAGGATCTTCACGAATCAGTTATATACTAATTATAAGCAGATGATCAAACATAAGGATTTATCGAGCTCCTCTATACTCAAAAAAAATCACATTAATAGTTTAGTCTGACTATGGATAATTTCTACTTAAAAACTTCAAGACATTGATTTTTCTAGAGGCAATTACAAAAAATGGAATTAATATATGTCAACAAAATTTTTTCTTATAAACTCTTGAGGAAAAATTTTAACCTGATAAGAATAGTCATTCGTAACTATAGAAAATAGTAGATGCTAAGTATATTAAACACAAGAGGATTCAAATTTATCTCTAATTTTTTCTTCATAGTTAATCCTACCCAAATCTTTCTCGCTGATTTCTGTATTCGACCCGATTTATTCTATTCTGGTTATTATTCTTTGATTTTAAACATAGCTCTTATATCCTTAAAATGCTCCATCTATTTTCAATGCCATCAACTGATAGAGATTATAACAAAAAGCTGTACACAACATCTTTAGATTTACTCTTTGAATAGTAGTGAGAAGAACTTTTTCTGCTTTGAATATCTGTTTAGTTGTTGCATAAACTCGTTACCATGGGACTTTTTTTGAGCTAATCCTCTTGTTTCTTAATATTATCATCATTCAAGATAGAATGTTTTTTTACTGCTCTTTTCATTGTTGCATCATAACCTTTTGATTTTGTTCCAAAGTATCCTCTGTCTTGGGGAATCACTTCATTTAGTTATTATAAATCTATCTGAGAATTATTAAGTGATGTAGTTGTTGTTTTGTATCTTTTGATCAGCTCATAATCTTTGTATATTATGCTATGAAGTTTAGATCCAAAGTGTAACATAACAGTCTTTTATATCCATGTCACGTATCTATTTCTCGTTGTTTTTGCGTCATTTTCTCGAAATTTATTCTTTTTTGCATATTTCAGATCTACGTGGATAAAAATAGCTTCCGGAATCATTCCCTGATATATTTCAAAACTAAACCAATCAAGTTGGCTTTGCAACTGTCCCCAGATTTCTTCTTATTTGCAATTATCAATAATGATTTTTCAAAATTAATAGACTGGGGTATTGTCTGGTACGTACTCAGGAAAACAAGAAATTTTTTGAAAGAAATTCAATTAATACATTGTTTCTCAAGTTAAAAGTCTGAACGATACAATAAAACTATGTAAGATAAGCATTTTAAAAATAATTATTATGTAAGCTTCATATCTTTCTCAGGAAATTGTTTTGTTAAAATATATGGACTCAAAAATGATAAGAAAAGATTTTCAATCAATTAAGGAATTAATTTCAGGAAGTTTATCTCCAAATGACTGAAGAAGTGTATCTTCTTGCTTAAAACCAAAATCCGTCAGAGTTTTCATGAGTAAAAATTATTGCTAAGAGAT
>Ga0224559_1000244_pt1 | contig 38002 bp, 36 predicted proteins | sample 714S33034metaG_FD_180676 | JGI IMG/M metagenome (GOLD analysis project Ga0224559, IMG submission 180676) | Peat soil microbial communities from Stordalen Mire, Sweden - 717 S3 30-34 | ecosystem: Environmental > Terrestrial > Soil > Wetlands > Peat | place: Sweden: Norrbotten County, Stordalen... | reverse complement strand
TGAAATAAAAGAAAAGGCTGAAGACCTTATCAAAAAGCTAGAGGAGGCATAATATGGAAATCAATGTAAATGAAAAAATAGAGAACCCGCTTTTAAACAGAACTGAAATACGCTTTGACTGTACTTACCAAGGTGATGCAACCCCTAAAGTCTTGGATGTTAAAAATAGACTTGTTGCAACTTTAAATGTTGACAAAAACCTTCTTGTAGTTCATAATTTAAAACCATCCTATGGTGAGGGTAAGGCACATGGATATGCAAAGCTCTACGATTCAGAGGAAAATCTCAATAAAATCGAAAGAGATCATGTCGTAGTAAAAAATAAAGAAGCAGCTGAAGAAGCTGAATAAGGAGGGTTTATAATGAAAAAGTTCGAACTCTACGAAGTTAAAGATAATAAGATAATCAGGAAAAATCCAGAATGCGTTAGATGCTCACACGGTGTTTTCATGGCAGACCATGGTGACCGTTACGCATGTGGAAAATGTGGATACACCCAGTTCAAGGGTAAAGAATCCAAGAAATAATCCAATTATTTTTATTGGAATTATTTCAAATATTAATTTTATAAATAAAAGATAGGTGATTTTTTTTTGAATCTAAGGTCTGGAAGGCTTAAAGGTAAGATGACTGCTGATGCAGCATCATTCACATCCTCCTTTGAATTTGATAAGAGGATCTTCAACGCAGATATACAGTGTAACATTGCTCACACAACCATGCTCAAAGAGCAAAGTATAATACCAGCTGTAGATGCTGATAAAATTATTAAATCTCTTAAAGAGCTTGAATCTGAAGGAATAAACGCTTTGGTTTTCGATTCATCAGTGGAAGATATCCATATGGCACTTGAAAACTATGTAACTTCTAAAATAGGTGAAGTTGCAGGTTTTATGCACACAGGTAAATCTAGAAATGATCAAGTTGCAACAGATTTAAGACTTATTTTAAAAGAAGAAATTGAAGAGATAGAGAATGATATCCTAAATTTTATTGAAATTATATTAAAAATAGCATCTAATCATATAAAAACCGTGATGGTAGGTTATACTCATCTTCAACACGCACAGCCAACAACATTTGCTCATCACCTTATGGCATATGCAAATGAAATAAAACGTGATTTTGAAAGAATTGTAGATGCAAAGAAACGTGTGGATATTTGCCCTCTTGGTGCAGCTGCCATGACAGGAACTGGTTTTCCAATTAATCGTGATAGAACAGCAGAACTTTTGGGTTTTAGCAGTGTAATGGAAAATTCCATGGATGCTGTGAGCTCAAGGGATTTCATGGCTGAAACAGTTTTTGCACTTGCAATGCTCGCATCAAACCTCAGCAAGATAAGCGAGGAAATGATAATTTGGAGCTCTTATGAATTCCGTTTAATTGAAATATCGGATGAATACTCTTCAACTTCATCTATAATGCCTCAAAAAAAGAATCCAGATGTTGCAGAAATTTCTCGTTCAAAAACAGCTGTCTTATATGGGGAACTCATGACCATATTAACCATACTCAAGGCACTTCCGCACAGCTACAACAGAGACCTTCAGGAAGTTACACCTCACCTTTGGAATGCTGTTGATACAACACGTTCAATGCTGAATATCACATGTAACATGCTTTCAACCATGAGCTTCAATGTTGATAGGGGAATGGAACTTGCAATGGCAAATTTCTCAACTGCAACAGAACTTGCAGATCTAATGGTGAGTGAGAAAAACCTTCCGTTCAGAATTGCTCATCAAATTGTAGGTAGAACCGTAACCGAAGCTATTAATCAAGGAATACGTCCAGAAAATATTGACACAAAATTTTTAGACAAAATAGCTGTGGAAATCAATGGATCACCCCTGGGTATAAGGGCAGAATTGGTTGAAAAAGCATTGGATCCCTATGAAATAATTAAATCAAGGGATGTTAAGGGCGGACCTTCACCTAAAGCTGTTAAAGAAGCAATTTTGAGTCTAGAAGATTTTGTTAAAGGTGTACGTAAATAATTTTTATTTATTTAGCACTTAAATTATTTTTAATCTTTTTTTAAAGTTCTATTTCATCTTAAGATAATAAATTAAAGTAGCAACATATATTTTGATTTTTTAATTATAAACTTTTTAATCCATTATTATTATAATTTATTTGGTTATCTGCTGTTTTAATGATTTTTTCATTAAAATTATATAGTTGCCGCTACATAATATAATACATGAACTCCAATACTAGACGCGAAATAATGGGTATAATTGCCATAATAGTAGGTATTGTATTTATAGTAGCACCCGTAGTTTTACCTTGGCTGCTAGGAATTATACTCATTATATACGGAATTATGGAATTGATTAATAGAGGAATGGAATAATCCTTTTTTAAGGATTATAAAGTTCTTGTAATCAAATTCAAAGCCTGACCTGGCTCCAACACACCCGCCCTGGTTTCCCTTAGGATTCTTTGCATAGAATATCTACGCATATGAGGATGCTTCTTGTGAACCTCGTTTATTAAAGGACATCCATAGCCTCCCTTACTTGTGATATTGAAGTAAGATGATAAGGATTTAGTTTCTCCTTTAGTAGCTGAAAGCATTGCAGGTAAGTTAATCCTCCAAAATCCATCTATAGATATTATAGATTGTGATCCTGTTGCAAGAAAATCTCCAAAGATGAGAAAGGGAATTTTTGATTTTTTTGCGTAATTTATAAGTGCTGTTTCTATAGTTGAAGAACATCTACCACATGGATGGATTTTACCATCTAGTGCATCATTTACAATGATACTCATATCAACTTCAATATATTCATGAGAAACATTCAAACTGTTTGTAAGTGTTTCAACAGAATTTTTAAAATAAGAGGGTAGTATTATGTTTCCAGGATCAACTGTAACTGCTACTGGATTAAAGCCCATCAGTTTTGCAACTATGAGTGAAAAGCTACTATCAACACCCCCAGAAAGTGCAACGATAGCTTTATGATCTTTAGATAAATCGTCTCCAATTAAATCATTTTTTAATCTTTTATTGATTTTTAAGAATTCTAACTCGGATTCAAAGTTAGTGCTAAAATTAAATTCTCCTAGATTTTTAATTCTTTGTATCAATAGATCATTAAGATTTTTTAATGGCAGACTTGGTGTTTCCATATTGGGAATAATATTTTCTAGTTTTCTCATTGCTAATTCCATTCTGTAAATTCGAATAATCATATCTGAATATGCATCTACATGGATGTTATTAACATTAAGTTCTTCTCTTAATCTTCCAACAACCCAACCGCCTTTACCTATTAATGATGATTTCTCAGGTCGGTCTGGAGCTATTATAATGAGATTACGTGTTTTTTCATTGTAAATTATTTTTTCAATAGAAAATCCGAGCTCTTTATTAAGATTTATATCGGAGTATTCTACTGATCCTTCTGCAATCATAGGTATTAAAACTGTTTTAAGTGTTTCCACCATGTAGTCAACTTCTAGTTTCATAATATCTCCAAGAAAAGTTCATTTTTATTATTTTAATAAGAGAAAATTTAGATTAAAATGGTTCAAAAATCATAATTTAGTCTTTTTGTTTGTTGAAATTAATCACATTTTAATATTAAGTTATTTGTATTATCAAAAATAAAAGAAATCAAAATTTTACTAGTAAACTATCAATTCTTTTAAATTATCTAGTATAACGACCCATCAATTGTCCTTCATCTATTATATGACCCTCCATAGCCTTTAATAGGTCTGATTTGGAAATTTTGGCTGGCAGTTCAATTCCTTTATCAAGAGCATACACGTTGAAGTAATATCTATGGGTTCCTCCAGGTGGGCAAGGACCTCTATAACCAATGGTACCAAAGTCGTTGAATCCCTGTTTTGAGCCATTATCAATTTCTTCACGTTCCATAATCCACTCAGGTAGACTTGTTGTCTCAGAGGGTAAGTTAAAAATAACCCAATGTGTCCATGTACCCGATGGAGCATCGGGATCCTCACAAATAATTGCATATTTCACTGCGCTATCAACATCATCCCATTCTAGGGGAGGTGATATGTTAACTCCTCTACAGGCATATCTGTCAGGTATATGTTCACCCTCGTTAAAAACATTGCTTGTTACTTTTATAACCATATTATCACTCCTAATATATTGAATTGTCTAAATTAATGCTTTTAACTTCTGTTTTATTTGTTTAAATTTAAATGAGCTAATGGCTCTCAGGATTAAATAAATTTTATTTATAGATTATATACTTTCTGTCTATTTTATTTTATTATAAATTTTATTTATTGATAGGTATCATGTACTCTCATAACATTATAATACATAATTCTCAGTTCATCAGAGGATAGGATTTACAATGATCTTATCATACGCTGAATTAAAGTTTTAATTATGTTACGGGAAATCAAAAACTCAACATTGACAGATATCTTATAAAGGTTTTTGATGAAGACACAATAGCTATAAGGGTTATCAATATAGATATAAACAACAAACTTAAATACTATGGAGTCCTAATAAATCATCGAGGTGGTATAAATGACTGAATTACCAGTTGCTCCAGTAGGAAGAATCATTAAAAATGCTGGTGCCCAGAGAATAAGCGACGATGCAAGGGACGAATTAGCCAAAGTGCTTGAAGAGAAAGGTGAAATAATAGCTATAGAAGCTGTGAAACTTGCAAAGCACGCTGGAAGGAAAACCGTTAAAGCATCAGATATAGAATTGGCTCTTAAAGCAGTCTAATTCTATTTCTTTTTTTTATTTGAGTTATTTTTAAAGGCTTTTTATACATAATTAATATTTATTCTAATTTTGCATTATTTATTCAGAATAATTAATGGATAAAAAAAATAAAATTAATCAAGTAATTAACTATAAAACTTTTTATAGAATTAAATTGCTATAAAATAGATTTTAACCAGTTCAAATGACATAAAACTTGTTTATAAGTTGCTAATTATATGCAAGTAATATATTATAGATTATTTATGTTCTTTTCTAGGAATTATATCTTTTTGAGATTAATGTAAAAAATAATTATTTCTTTATTAATTTTAAAGCTTGAAGCTTTGAAATAGTATCATCCAAATCATTAATCTTAGCATCTCTAATACTTGTTTCGTAATTATCATCAGATTCGAAAGTTTCTAGTTTAGCTTTATAATAATTGGCTTTATTTAACTGATTAATACAGAAAAAATCTTCCCAAACTTCAATATCCATACAATCAGCAACTAAAGCTGTGGTATGTACCAGAATCCTTTGATGTTCTTGCCGTTCAGGACTTTCATAATTAACCAATAAATCATCTCCATATTTCTATATAATAATTATCACTTTGGAATACTTACAATTTTGTTTTTTTTAGATCTAATATAGATTTAATTAATTTAGACATATCTCAATTGTTCATATGCCTGAAATTTTTTTTAGTCATAAAAAAAATAATTAAAATCAAAAACAATTAGATATAATAATTCAGATATAATTCTTATATTCTTTAAAAATTATATCTAAGTGTTATGTATATAATGGAAAAATTAAATACATTTAATTAATTCTACTCATACATAATGATTATATTTCCGAAACTTAATTATTAAAAATATAATTGAAATATAAGACTAAGAATTAAATTAGCTAAGAAGTCTTCAAATTAACTTAGATTAAATTATCTTACTTACAAAAATTTAGAAACTCATTTTTTTGGTGATTAACTTGACAAGAATAGCCATATTAGACCATGATCGATGCCAGCCTAAAAAATGCAACTATGTTTGCATTGAATATTGTCCCGGCGTTAGAATGGAAGAAGACACTATAGTAATTGATAAAAAAACAAAAAAACCAATTTTGTCTGAGGAACTCTGTTCTGGATGCGGTATATGTACTAATAGATGCCCATTCAATGCTGTGAGTATTATTAACCTTCCAGAAGCACTTGATGAGCCGATACATCGATACGGGCAGAACATGTTTGAACTCTTTGGTTTACCTAATATAAAGGAAGGATCAATTGTTGGTATACTCGGACCTAATGGTATAGGTAAATCAACCATTATCAGAATGTTTTCCGGAGAATTGAAACCAAATCTTGGAATATATGATGAAGATGTTTCATGGAATGATATTATAAGTTATTTTAAAGGATCTCAACTACAATCATACTTCAAAACTCTTTCAAAGGGAGAATTAAAAGTAGTTCATAAACCTCAAATGGTTGATCTACTTCCTAAATTTGTTAAGGGAAATGTTAAAAAGTTAATGGAAAGTGTGGACGAACGAGGTGCAATGGATGAAGTTATGGACTCTTTGGAACTTAAACCAATATTAAGCAGAGATATTTCCAAGTTAAGTGGAGGAGAACTTCAAAGAGTTGCAATTGCTGCAGCCGCCCTCAAAGAGGCTGATTTTTATTATTTCGATGAACCCACATCTTGGTTAGATGTAAGACAACGTTTAAATGCCGTTAAGGTTGTACGAAATCTTGCTGAAGCAGGAAAATCTGTTATGGTTATAGAACACGATCTTGCTGCATTAGATGCCATATCTGATTACGTTCATATTTTATATGGACAACCAGGAGCTTATGGTGTTGTTTCACAGATGAGAGGAGTTCGGGTCGGCATTAACTCATATATCAATGGTTTTCTACGTGAGGAAAATGTGAGATTCCGTAAGCAACCAATTATATTTGATGTTAAACCTCCTGCACTAGAAATTGAAGCTGAAGTAATTGCAGATTATTCATCACTTAAAAAATCCTATGATGGATTCAGTCTTGAAGCAGACCAAGGAAAAGTACAGCATGATGAAATAATAACTGCATTTGGACCTAATGGTATTGGTAAAACTACATTTGCTAAAATATTGGCTGGAGTAACCAAACCAGATAAAGGTAAAATTAATAAAAAAGTTACCATAGCTTACAAGCCCCAATACCTTGTATCAGATTTTGATGGAACTGTAGAAGAATTACTTTTAACAACAGCACCAACATACGGCACCAATATGTTCAAAACTGAAATACTTAAACCCTTCTCATTAGAGGCTTTAATGGACAAGGAAGTAGATGAACTAAGTGGAGGAGAACTTCAAAGGCTTTCAGTAGCAGTTACATTATCAAGAGAAGCGGAAATATATCTCTTTGATGAGCCAACAGCATTTTTAGATGTAGAACAAAGGCTTAAAGCGGCGAAAGCCATTAAAAGAGTTGTTGAAAGTCGTAATGCAGCTGCAATTATCATAGATCACGATATAGTATTCATAGACTACATTTCTGATCGTGCTATGGTTTTTAGTGGAGAACCGGGTGTTAAAGGACATGCTTCAAGTCCAATGAACCTCAGATCTGCAATGAACAGTTTCCTATCATCTGTTGGTATCACTTTCCGAAGGGATAAAGAAACTAAAAGACCGCGTGTTAACAAGTTTGAAAGTTATCTTGATAGAGAACAGAAGGAAAAGGGAGAATATTACTATCTGGAAAGTTAAATCTATTTTTCTATCTTTTTTACTGATTCTATTTTGAATTATTGTTTACAATTGAATAAGTCAAAATTTAGTTATTTACTATTTTACTTAAATCAATAAGACTAAATAATGTTTGAATTATAACCTCTTTTAATTAGTTATTCATTGATTTTAGGATAGATTTTTATGGTAAAAGAAGACAGAAACAACCTTAAAAGATTACAAGAGATTATTAAAGTCCTTTCAAAGTATGAATTTGGTTACTTGACAGAGAAAATTAAACTAAAACATAAAATTCCATTAGTGAGTCCATCCTACGATTATGATTCACTTGAAGAACTTGATGAAACCACACCTGAAAGATTAAGGCTAGTTTTACAAGAATTAGGTCCTACATTCATTAAATTAGGTCAAACACTAAGTACTCGTCCTGATCTTGTTGGGAGAAAAATAGCCAATGAATTTGCTAAACTGCAAGATGATAATCCTCCTATTGAATTTGATGTTATTAGGAGAGTTGTTGAACATGAACTGGGATCACCAATTGATAAGATTTTTAGTAGTTTTGATGCTGAACCTTTAGGTTCTGCTTCTATAGGTCAAGTTCATAGTGCAGTTCTCAAATCAGGGGGAAAAGTAGCAGTTAAAATCCAAAAGCCCGGTGTGGAAAAGTTCATTAAAAGTGATATTTCTATAATGCAATTTTTAGCCAAACGAATAGACAGTTATGTTCCCCAATTCAAAATTTACAATGTTCCAGGGATAGTTGAAGAATTTAAACGTTCAATTTTAAAGGAAATTGATTATGAAAATGAAGCAATGAATCTTAAAAGATTCAGTTATAACTTTAAGAACGATGAAACTGTTCATGTACCCAAACTCTACAATAAATACTCCACATTAAAAGTGATTACAATGGAACTTGTTTCTGGAAAGAAGATTTCTGATATAACTGAAGCTGAAGGTTTTGACTTAAAATTAGTAGCTGAACGAGGAGCTGTATCCTATTTTAAACAAGTAATAGATTATGGGTTTTTCCATGCCGACCCCCATCCATCCAATATTTACATCTTAGACGATAATGTTATATGTTATATTGATTTTGGGATGATGGGAGTATTAGATGATGAATTTAAACAAAATTTAGCAGAATTAATAATATATTTCATTGATAATAATGTAAATGGGATGATTAACCAGCTAAAATACATGGACATGATAGATGAACATTATGTTGATACTAAATCCTTGAAGTACGATCTAACGGATATGATGTACAAATACTATGGAACAGAATTAAATGAGGTTCATGGTGGTATGAACGACTTGATAAATCTCATGAGAAAATATCATGTTACCATGCCTAGAGAATTTGTTCTGCTTGCTAGAGGTATTGGAATGGTTGAAGAAACTGGAGAAAAATTAGATCCTACCTTCAATGCTGTTCTAGTATGTAAACCCATAATCAAACAAGTGATACGCAAAAAACTTACCCCTCTAAATTTTGTGGACTATGTAAAGAAGAATATTATTGAAATGGAACATGTTTTAAAGAGCGTGCCATTAACAATTACCAAAACATTATACAAACTTGAAGAGGGAGAAATAAGAATAAAAATTGAACATGAAGGCCTAGAAAGGATTACTAACAAATTATCAGTTGCATTAATTCTTTCTGCTCTTTTAATAGGTTCATCTATGATAATGACCACTGATAATGGGGTTTTAATGATTAAATTTCCATATTTAGGTGTTTTAGGATTTGTTATAAGTGCAATTTTAGCTATATTCCTTGTTATATCCATTTTCAGAGACAGGGGCATTTAAATAATTAAAATATTTTATAGAATTTAATTTCTTTTTTTATCTTTAATTTTTTTAGTCATAGAATTAATTAATGTAATTCCTAAATAAATTCAGACATTTAAAAAATAAAAAAAAATTATTTAGAGTCTCTAAGAACTTTCATACCTTCAACAAATACTTTAGCAAAGTATTTTACATGTTCCTTAGGAATTGAGAAACTAACACGAAGGTATCTGTCTCCAAATAGTTTACTAGTGTAGGAACCTTCACGTGTGAAAACTTTTTTATCCAATAAATACTCTGAGATATCCAGAGGTGATACACCTGTATCATAAATATCTATTGTAAGCATATTACCATCAGAAGGATAGACAGGTAAAAATGCATTTTCAACTTGATCAACTGCTCTTTTGATAATATCTTGATTAGAACGTGTGATAGTTTTAATACGTGTCAACCATTCTTTTTTTGATTTAATTGCAGCAATAGCTCCTCGTTGAGAAACAACATTGGTTCCCAGATCGTTGATCACTATTGTTTTTATGGATTTTATAATTTCAGGCACTCCAATAATGGATCCAATTCTCATTCCTGCCATTCCATATATCTTAGAGAAACTGTAAACCGTTACAGTGTGTTCAGGTGCATATTTTGCCATGAGCTGATGGTTCCTTGCAAAATCACGGTAGGTTATATCATGTAAAAGATATATATCCTTGTCGTTTGCAAGATCAGCGAAGTCCTTTAACTCTTCCTTGGTGTACGATGTACCAAGAGGATTAAGAGGATCAACTAATGATATTAACTTAGTATTATCATCAATATTCTCCCTTACAAGTTGTGGTGTGAGTTTGTAACCACATGCCTCATTATAGATTGGTACTGACTTGACATGGTCTCCAAAACGGCTTGCAAAATTATCTATTATAAGGTAACCTGGATCGCAAGTAATGGTATTGTCGGTTGGTGCCAAGATATCATTGGTACACAAGTAAAGTGATTCTGTGCCCCCTGCTGTTATAAGTATCTCAAACCCATTTTGAAGTCCTAAATCTTCTAAAATAAGCCTTTTAAGTTCTGGAAAACCTTCTGGTGGCGGATATTTATTGTAATCACGCTTTTTGATACAACTCATCATTGAATCCATAATCTGATTTTCATCATGAAGATGATTAGTATTTTGACCCATCCAGATCATGTCTTTGTCGTTAAATACAAAGTCAAAGAATTCATTAGCTGTTTTGTATCCTTTAGGTATTGATTTTGCGGGTTTTGCGTATTTTTTTGGTGAAATCATATTATCTCACAACACTTTTATGGTAATATATTAAAATAATAGATATCCTCAGAATCATAAGTCTCGTAATTTTGATCATATAGATGATTCTCCAAATATCCTATTCCATTTTTGTTCTTAAGCTCATTAGTATTTAATTTCAGATGATTTAAAATTATCGCATTCCTAAACAAAATAAGGGTTATGTAGATTATCAAAGAATTTAATAAAAAACATCTTCAAATTATTCCTAAATAGATTAACATGAAAAAATAATATATGATTCTACTCAATCCCATGATCAACAATTCTGAAACGGGCTCTAAGACCTTCAGGTCTACTTCTGTGTCTTTTCAAAGTTGCTGACCTTTCTCCAAGACCATTAGCTCGTGCAAGTTCAACAACGATCTTACTCCAGTATTTGAGGATAGTTCCACCAACAGGCTCTATAATCCCATCTCCATCAAAAACAGAATAGATATGATTGGTGATTACTACAGCTATATTATGATTTCTTGCTATTCTAGATAATAGTGCCATCTGTTGACCAAGTTCGCGGTTAGTCTGAGATGAATCGCCTTCTTTGAGTCTATAGAGTGCAACAGCAGAGTCAAGTATGATGAGTTCAATGGTTTCACTTTTAGAATTTAATAGATTTTCTATTTTTTTCAAAACTTCTATTTGTTCATTAAAGCTGGTTGGTTCGAATATAAGTATGTTATTTGCAAAACTGTCAAATTGATTATTTGATATTTGTTTTACCCTTTCTATTGACAATCCACCTTCTGTATCAACATAGATAGCTTTATCTCCATTTTTTGCACAAGATACGAGTAATTGTAGGGCTATATTTGTTTTTCCTGATCCTGGTGGCCCATAAAATTGAGTTAAACAGCCTTTTTCAACTCCTCCGCCCATAATCACATCAATAGGGGATCCTGTAGATATTTTAGTATTTTCATCTATGTCCGATAAAACCTTCATTTAAATACTCCTGAATTTATGTACTATTTTTATAAATATAAAAAATTCAATATTTTAATCCCTAACAATTTTATTTAATATTTCATCCATCATCACAAATAATCGAATTAAATTATAATTTGTAATTGAATTTAATAATAGAAATAACTTTGCTGTCTCCTAGAATAAAATTAAAAAGGAAGATTTACTCGAATTATAAATCATGACCATGTTATTTAAAGAATATAAAAGAATTTAAATAGTTATATAGATGATTATTAAAATTCTGGACATTAATATATTAACCCTCTTTCAGATCATATTCTCTAAAATATTTCCAGCGCCTTCACGCAAAACTTTAGGAGGATAAACCGTCATATCTATTACAGTAGATGGAATTCCATGTTTACAGATACCTGCATCCATCATAATATCAATAGAGGACCCTAATTGTTTTAATACCCCCTCTACAGATTCTGGAATATCATATCCTGACAAATTAGCACTAGTACTGGTAATAGGAAACTCTTTTGAAAGATCCATACATATACTGTTATCAGGAATTCTAATCCCTATCTTATCACTTCCAGCCGTTAAAAGTGAGGATATATTATCATTCTTCTTTAATATTATAGTAAAGGGTCCGGGTAGAAGATTCCGTATAACAGTTTCAGCTCTAACATCCATCTGTGCTACTTGTTTTATATCCTCAATTCTAGAAATACAAATAGATAATGGTTTGTTTAGAGCTCTTTTTTTAATAGAAAAAACTTTGAGAATTGCCTTTTCATCGAATACATTAGCCCCAATTCCATAAACTGTATCTGTAGGATAAATTATGATGGAACCCTTCTTCATAGCCATCCTTGCAATTCTTATTTTATCATAATTTGGATTTGTTCCATCTATCTTAATGATCTTCATTTAAATAATCAACCCCAACTTTCATTCTTTTCCATCCAAAGTATATATCCATTGATATTCATATTTAATTTTATGCTGAACCGACTTAGACCCCAAGTTAAGGTGTTTCTTGATCCTATAGCCAAGAGGATACGTATAAACCCAAACATTCTAACCATTCTTGGCCTGATAGTAAGTCTTATATCTGCATATATGTTTGCAACAGGCAATCTACTCGCAGGTGGGCTTTTAATAGCATTAAGTGGATTTGTAGACATGTTAGATGGGGCTGTGGCAAGAAATAATTATCAAACTACTAAGTTCGGAGGGATACTAGACTCCACTGCTGATAGATTTGGAGATGCCTTTATAATTATTGGAATAATTTACGGTGGATATGTGAATTGGGTCTTTGGTATTCTTGCTCTCCACGCATCTTTAACAGTCAGCTACGTAAGAGCTAGAGCAGAGGCAGAAGGTATAAAATGTAATGTTGGAATTGCTGAACGTGCTGAACGTCTTGTTATAATAATGATCGGAGCATTCTTAAGTTATTTCACAGGTATAACCTTCTTTAATGTTAACCCATTAGGAATAGCCATCATTCTTATAATGATATTAGGTTATATAACAGTTTTCCAAAGAGTATATCATTCTTGGAAAGAACTTAAAGGTCAATAAATCATTAAATAGTAAATATTCAAATAATTTTTTCCATTATCAAAAATGTGTTAACTTAGGTTATATCTTAATACTTATCCTAATTATTCGATTTATTTTCAATAACAAAATAAGAAACTAATAATTTTTTATAAGAATTTTTTATGAAGCCAAATATTTAGCTTCATATTAATAATCTGTCTTTTCAATTTCTTCTAAATAAAAAACAGCAGGTCTACCTACAACGGTTGCTTCCTGCATTGTCTTTGATAAATCTTCAGACTCTACAAAATTTTTAGCACTATCTAAATTATCCCATTCAGTCATTACAACTAAATGATTAGGATCATTTGTATTTTGTAGTACTTGAGCCCCTTTAGAACCTTTGACTTTTCGTGTAGCACCATCTTCGTCATATAATAATTTCCATTTAGCATAATCCTCCACTCGATGAATAATCAAAACATATGTCAAATTATCAGCTCCCATATCTTCCTTATATCTTACTTTTTCTATACATTATGTTAGTGGTTCGATCTACAAAAAATTTACTAATTTGTTATAATCCATGAAAAAATATTTTAATGATTCAAATTTACATTAGTCTGTTGTTATGTAATCAAAGTATTCCAATTGGTATTCCTATTCAATTGGATCATTAAATATAAGGATTAATCCTAAAATCTCATAATATGTATCTATATTTAATAATTCAAATCAAGAATTTATTTATTGAAAATATTAGTTCAATTAAGGGATTTATTAAGTTAAATTTAAAATTTAGAATAAACTCAATATTTCTTTGTAAAATATTTGATCATTTTTTTAGGATTGAAAATATTTAAATTATAGAGTTTGAAGAATTCAAATTATATGGGGATGATAATATGGATGCTGTTGAAAGAATTGAAAAGGATATTGACCTCTTTGCAAAAAATATAAAAGAAATAGAATCAATAAAAATTGATGAAGAAGAGGGCCAAGTAGTTGAAATGGCCAGAAACTACAGTAAAGATACAGATTATTATCTTAAAAAAAAGGATTATCTAACCTCATTTGGTTGCATAACCTATGCCCATGGACTTTTAGATGCAATACGCCTTCTACATGAACTTATATGAATATAATAAATAATTATAGAATTTAATCCTAAAGAATTAAAAATGGGGATAAAATGAGAAATATATTCAAAAGGGAATCAAAAGTTGAACAATACTCAAAAGAACATGTAGACATGGTTTATGAAAATTTAAACCAACTAAAAATTCTCATGGAACACTTCTACAACAATGAATTTGATAAAGTTGATAAAAAAGTTGATAAAATATCCAAGTTAGAACACGATGCAGATGATATCCGAAGGAAAATGGAGATCGAATTTTTTAATGGAGCATTTTTACCTTTTGATAGGGAAGACAGAATAATATTAGCAGAAAATGTTGATAGTGTATCCGATATGTGCCAAGAAACCGCCTTTGGTATATGTTTAAGCCGAATCAATTTCCCCAAGGGTTATATAGAAGATTTTTCAGATCTTATGGATTCTATTTATGAAACAGTAACTGCCTTAAAAAAATGTATCGAACTGTTGGACGAAGATCTAGGAGAAGCTCTCAAAAAAGCCCACGAAGTCGAAAAATTAGAGGATGAGGTAGATAAAATAGAAAGAAGAATCCTTAAACGATTGTACATAAGCTACAAAAATCAAGAAATCGATATTTTAACCCATATAGAAATTAAAAATACAGTCCTAAGGCTGGGAAATATTGCCGACCGTGCGGAAAATGCTTCTGATCGAGTTCCTATAATAGTTGCAAAGAGAAAAGGTTAATTTAATAAATTAATAAAATGTCATCTAAAGACATATATATACGCTTGAAAGATGCATCATATGACTTAAAATTTCTTTTAAATAGAGGATATAAAAAAAAAGTAGCTATAAATTTAGTTGCTAATAAGTACGTACTTAACAAGAATGGAAGAAATTATTTGGAAAGAAAAGTCTTTTCTGATGATAAATCCAAAGATAGATCTCATAAAATCGTTAATATAACTAATGTAACTAATAAAACTATTTTTGTAGATGGTTATAATGTTTTAATATCTGTTGAGACCATATGCAATCGTGAGTATGGTTCATTGGTCATGTGTGATGATGGAGTTTTAAGAGATCTAAAAGCAGTTTTTGGGAAATATAAAATCAATTCAACAACTGAAAAGGCATTGAATAATATAATGAGCATTTTAAACCAATATAATCCTGCATATGTCTGCTTCTTTTATGATAGTCCTGTGAGTAAAAGTGGTGAGCTTGCACGAATCACAAATTCCATAATCCAAATTAACAACCTAAATGGCTGTGCAGTAACCAATAAAAATGTTGATTTTGAGCTTGTAAAACAATCAAAAAAATATGGAGGAATAATAGCTACAAGTGATGGTCCCATAATAGATAGGATCAAAAATGTATTAGATATTCCTAATCAAATATGTAAAACTTTAAACTAATTTTAAAGAAAATTAAAAAAAAAATAAAATAGCAATGGATTTAAAATTAATCCATATCTTGCATTCTTTCTTCTAGCATTTTAAGAACACCAGGAAGACTGGTATATTCCATTTCATCTGCTGGTAATCTGTGTGGTTCGAATGGTCCATGTCTTCTCATATACTCAGCAATTTCAGATGCTAGGTTCCTTGACCTATCAAATGATGGATCATCAAACATATCCAATGGTCCAACGAGTTCTGAGTTGTTTATTTGGAATCCAAGAGCAATTACCCGTGGAGGTCCATCAAATCTTACAGGAGTAGCATTTTCCTGTGCAACAGGCATTAATGGACCGTTATGTGAACCTCTCATCCATCCACTTACTAGGTGTGGGAATGCAAATGGTTCAACAACTTCTCCTGCAGCAGGGAATCCAGATTGTGCTCTTACTATTGCAACTGGGTCATCCTTTCCAATATACTGACCAGCCATAAGATTTAATCTTTCTGTACTTATTGAAGCAGCTATCTCATTGTCACTCCTTCTAGTAACATGTTTAATAACATATCTGCCAGTTGAGCCTAGTAATGCAAGTGCATCGTACATCTCATCAGGACATGACATTGTAACTTTTTTGTGTTCAATAACATCAAATATCTCGAAATCATATCCTCCGTGGAGTGAAGGGTCTATAACAAGTCCAGCTGTATTAAATGGGTCAGCAAACATTCTAAATATGGGCATGTTAAATGCACCAGGTTCTGTTTTGTCACAACAAAAGACTATTACAGGGTCTGATGGTCGTTCTTTAAATTCCATCTCAGCACATCCAGGACCCATTCCTTTGATGTTACCAGAAAAAGTGTCTGAAAGAAGGTCCTGGCCTGCACCATAAAGCTTTAAACTTTTTGCAACTTTAGTTGCTTCCATGAAAGCATTAAATGCTAGTTCATGAATTTCTTCATTTTCTTCTCCATTTCGATGGGTCATTATCAAGTCTATGTCATCACCACAGCTGGTGATATGATAATCAACCAGAAGCGATTCATTCTTAGCTTTAGCAAGTAGTTCATCACATTTGTTAAGCAAAGCACCATGAGTCTTTGCATGTCCAGCTATACTGCCGACATCAGCTTTTATTACACTAATAGTAGTTTTCATACAATATACCTCCAAAAATTATCTTGAAAATTTTTAAAACAGCATTTGTAGGCAATTAAAGGTAAATAGAGTCAAGTTACTCTTTTAGTAGCTTTACTCATAATCAAAAATTGTCCTAAAAACAGCCTAAACTGTCAATATCAACTTATACTATGAAGTAGTTTATGAATAGAAATCCATATAAAAGTTACTATATAAACTGGTTAATAGAAATATTCCTCAACAAAAAAAATGGGGATTTAATATCTTAAAATTAAATGATATCAATTTATACGAAGTTTATCCCTGATTTCTTGTGCCATTTCCATGGTTTTTGATGACCCTCCAAGATCAGGTGTTAAAACCTTACCTTCACTTAGTACATCTAATAATGCATTTTCAAGTTTTCTTGCTTCATAAGTTTCACCAAGATAGTCCATCATCATCACCGTAGATAAAATCATAGCTGAAGGATTAGAAATCCCTAAGCCAGCTATATCTGGAGCAGAACCATGTACTGGTTCAAATAATGCATTATTATCCCCTATATTGGCAGATGGTACCATACCAAGCCCCCCCACTAGTCCAGCCCCCTCGTCAGAGAGTATATCACCAAATAGGTTGGTTGTAACTATTACTTCAAAATCTTGGGGTCTGGTAATTAGGAACATTGCTGCTGCATCAACATATTTTTCATCGGTACCTAAATCAGGATATTCATCTGCTATTTTGTAAAATGATTCCCTGAAAATACCATCGGTCTTCTTTAAAACATTGGCTTTGTGTACTGCTGTTACCTTATTTCGCCCTGTTTTTTCTGCATGTTTGAATGCAAACCTGCATATTCTCTCAGAAGCAGATCTGGTTATTACCCTTAGAGCTGTTGCACCTTCTTTTGTATATTCTTCAATACCCGAGTATAATCCTTCAGTATTTTCCCTTACTATTATGAAGTCAAGATCATCAAAAAGACAGCCTACACCATGGTATGTCTTTACTGGTCTCAAATTAGCATAGAGATCTAGTTCCTTTCTAAGGGTTATTATAGCACTTTTATGTCCAGGTACTGTTGTAACAGATCCAAAAAGTGTTGCATCTGCTTTTTTTGCTTTGGACAAAGTTTCATCAGGAATAGTAGTTCCAGTTTCTTTATAACATGCATCTCCTGCATAGGCCAAGGTATAGTCCAAATCAATATCCATCATTTCAATTATATATAAAAGGGCTTCAGTAACCTCGGGTCCAACACCATCTCCCGGAATTAAGGTTATATTGTACATATGATACCTCTTGAATTTCATTATCAAAAATGTTTAGTTAGTAATATATTTTCCTAGTTATAATAAACACATATTCAATACATTAAGGTAAAGATGATGCAACTATTAAAGAACTTATAGCCACATTCCACTATGACTTGATATTTGTTAAAGAAACTAAAGGAAAACTCAACAACTATAAAAACGTCTCTGCAGAAGTACTATTACTCAGCGGTAAGAAACCATTTTTATTCTTAAAACACAGTTTAAATGCTTTGAAAACAGTACTACCCCATATTAAACGTGTTATAAATCAATAAATTGACCATGATGCTTCAGAAAATTACTTAAGCAAACCAAAAATTGTTGCACAAGAAATAAAACAGTTTTATATAGAAAAATAAGATATATAACAAAATCAATGGGAATATTGACTAAAACTTGGTTTATACTTTAAATTTCATTTTAAAATATTTTAAATAAATATCCAAGATGAGTAATAAAGCTTTAAATCTGAGTTGTTTTATCTTGACTATATATCACCATATTATGATGACTTTTTAAGCCCTTAAATTATGGTTAAGACTTTTGAATTCCTATCATGATAATATACATTTTTCTTAGTTCGTCTACATTTACTAGTTCGCCCAAAGTTACCATGAACATAATATATTTATTCAACGAAATCCTATACAATATAATACTACTTGGAACGAGACTTCTATTATTACAAAACTCTGCAAAAAGTGGCATTTTTTTTCATCTGTAATTTTAGGAGTTTTAACATTTGAGAATGTTAATGTGTTTATGTCATAAAATGTAAGATTTTCATGGAGAATAAATAATATACAATTAAGAAAAAATTTTATTTTGAAATTATTTTACTTTGGATCATTTAAAACTTGTAATTCATTAATTTAGGGTGGTATAAAAAATGGAACGTGAAGAAAACATTAAAAGATTGATTCAAACTCTGAAGGATGATGACGAACTTGTTCAAACACAAGCCGTAGGATTACTTGAAGAGATTGGTGAACCCGCTGTTGAGTTATTACTAGTTTCTGCTGAAGATAATGATAAAGAAATACGAAAAGGTTCTATACGTGTCCTCGGAATTCTAGGTGATGCTAGAGCAGTTGATGTGTTAATTAATTCACTAAAAGATCCAAACAAATGGGTTAGAAGAGAGGCTTCGACCGCCCTAGGGAATATGGGAGATCCTGCTGTTGACCCACTTATTGTTACATTAAAGGATGAAGACTGGCGTGTTAGGGGTGGTGCTGCTTGGGCACTTGGTAAAATAGCCAATAAAAAAGCGGTTGAACCACTTATTGAAGCTATGAAAGATGACAGCGGTTTTGTTAGAGGTGGTGCTGCATGGGCCCTCGGCAATATTGGTGATGAAAGAGGTATAGAACCCTTAAAAATTGCTTTAAATGATAAAAGTAGTTATGTAAAACGGGTAGCAGAGAAATACTTAAAGAAGTTAGATTAAATTCATCTATTTATGATAAGTCCAACTTAAGGATAATGAGATAACAATATAGTTATGGAATTAATGATTCAAGTTATCCTTTTATATTTAATTTTTTTTATTAAAAAATCAAAAATCAATCAATTTAACATCTATATCAGGAGAGCAGGAGGTATTCTAATTGAAAGTTAGTGTAATTGGTGCATCAGGAAGAGTAGGAAAAACAGCAGCATTCTGTTTGGCTGAAGAAAATTGTGTGAATGATTTAGTTCTCATATCTCGTAAAGAAAGCATAGATAAGGTTGAAGGAGAAGCATTGGATATGTACGATGCCCTTGCCGCCAAGGATGTTAATGTTAAAATAACTGCATCTTATGATTTCGAAGACGTTAAAGGTTCAGATTTGATTGTTTTAAGTGCAGGACAGCCTAGAAGTGCAGGAATGACCAGGATGGATGTTGCTATCCCTAATGCAAAGATTGTAGCAGAATATTCAAGAGCTATAGCAAAATTTGCACCTGATGCTATTATTCTAGTTGTAACCAATCCCGTAGATGTAATGACATACGTTGCTTTAAAAGCGTCAGGATTCGATAAAAATAAGGTCTTTGGTCTTGGAAACCACTTGGATTCTCTCCGATTAAAAAATCTTATATCCCAACATTTCAATATCCATGTAAGTGAAATCCATACAAGGGTGATGGGAGAACATGGTGAGAATATGGTACCAATCATGAGCTCTACATCTATTGGTGGAATATTACTCAAATATTTCAAAGGATATGATGATTTTGATATGGATAGAACAGTTGAAAAGGTTAAAAACGCTGGTAATTATGTTATACAGAAGAAGGGTGCTACAGAATATGGGCCGGCCTTTGCAATTTCGAATATAGCTACTATCGTTTTAAATGATGAAAAAAAGATATTAACAGTAAGTGCATTTTTAGATGGTGAGATTGAAGGTGTAAAAGATGTTTGTTTAGGTGTTCCAGTTAAATTGGGTATAAGTGGTATAGAACGGATTATTCCGATTATTATGACTGAGAGAGAAAGAACAGCCTTTTTAAAAGCAGCTGAAGTAGTTAAAAAAGATACAGATTTTGTTGTTAAAGCAATTGATGAAGATATATCATCCAAATAATTCTTTTAATTACATTATTGAACCATTTTTAGTTCAATCTTTTAATGAGTTTCTTAAAATAAAAAAAATATAATAATAATTTAAAACTTCATTTATAAAAAAATGTTAATTTAGATTATTATTTAGTATTATTAGACAGAGTTTCATTTTTCTTTGCTGTTCCATTGTTGTTAACAGTTTTATTTTTTGCAGTGCTTATAGTAACAACTGTGGTTTTATGTGTTGAAGTACTAGGACTACTACTATTGGTGGAAACATTTCCAGTAGAGTTGTTGGATAAGTTAAGGGAGAGAGTTCCTGCCCCTTGATATAAACCCACAAAATATCCTCCTACACCTGCAACAATAACTAAAACAACCATCAAAATTATAATTCTATTATCCATTACTGGCCTCCTAAAAGAGTATGTGATTACAATATTTAACAAAATTTTTATTTAAAATATCCTTTGAATGTACCTATTATTTTTAATAAATTTAATTGATAGTAATATAAAATAATCATATATTAATCTATGTGGAATAATGATATTTGCAAAAAGAATAAAGAATTAGTGGATTGGAAAAAGTTTATATAAGTGTTCAGTTATAAGTCTAATCATAGTCTATATTCTGAACAATGTATAAAAATTATTCTTTAAAAAATTTATATTTCAAATTAGAATTTTAATATATGATTTTTCGGAAAATTTGTTCCGGTAAATTTATATGATATCTCCATCAAATAAGATTACCTTATAAAGTTGACAGAGTAATATAAATGACATAAATTGCGTTATTAAGAGAGATGAAAATCATATGATTAGCATAGGAATTTTAGACTTACAAGGAGACGTTTCAGAACATTTTGAAGCTATCGAAAAAGCTCTTAAAAAATTAAAAATTGATTCAGATGTTTTAAAGGTGAAAACTGTTTCAGATATTCCAAAATGCGATGGATTAATCATTTCCGGAGGGGAAAGTACCGTTATTGGCAAGCTCATGAATAAAACAGATATGAGACTTGCAATAATTAAGCAAGATATTCCTATAATGGGTACCTGTGCAGGTTTAGTACTCCTTGCAACAGAAACAGATTATGAACAACCATTACTTGGACTAATAGATATGAAGGTAAAAAGAAATGGTTTCGGGCGTCAAAAGGCATCATTTGAAGAAGAAATTGAAATATTCGGCAGTAAATTTGAGGGAGTTTTTATACGAGCACCCTATGTTGAAGAATTAAAAGATGGAGTCGTACTAGCAAGATTAAGGGGTAAAATAGTTGCATTGGCATCTGGAAAACATGTTGCCACTGCATTCCATCCCGAACTTACAGATGATACTAGGATTCATGAGTACTTCATTAAGGAGGTATTAAAGTGTGTGGAATAGCAGGAATTGTATTTAAAGATAGAAAACTTCACCCAGTAGGTGATGCATTAACAAAAATGTTAGATGCATTACAACATAGAGGACCAGATTCAGCTGGTTTCGCAATATATGGAGGTTTAGGACTTGAAGAAAACGAGTACCTCTTGAATATTGAAGTCAAAGAGAAATCAGGCCTTTTAGAATCTGTCAAAAATACAGTTAATAAAGTAACACCAATAAAAAAAGAGGAAATAATCCCCTCTGTTGAAAATTATATAATTTATCGATGTAAAATTTCGTTAAATTCTTTTTCAGAGTTAAAACCTCTTATAATGGACATAGACAAAATAGAAGATGTCATTGTACTTAATGGAGCCCATTCATTCGAGATGATAAAAGATGTTGGTCTAGTTAAGGATATAGCCTCCAGATATGATACAAGATCCAAAATGGGCACACACGGAATTGGCCATACAAGGTTTTCAACAGAAAGCTTGGTAGACAGATACCATGCACACCCATTCCAAAGTTACATTATACCAGATATAACTGTTGTACACAACGGTCAAATAACGAATTATTGGAAAATAAGGGATCCTTTAGAACGTAAAGGTCACATATTCGAAACCAACAATGATACTGAATGTATTGTACATTACATCGCAGACAAATTATCCGAAGGATATAAACTTGAAGAAGCCCTAGAACAGTCGGTTAAGGATATGGATGGACCTTTTTCGTATATTATTGGAACACCTGACGGTGTTGGGATAGCAAAGGACCAGCTTGGACTAAGACCTGGAGTAATGGCTGAAAACAATGAAATTTTTGCTATAGCTTCAGAAGAAGTTTCTCTACGTGAAGTAATGGACACACATGATATAGACCAAATATCACCCGGAGAAACACGGGCTTACACTATTTAGGATTATAAACTAGTTAATAGAAAATATTAACCAGATATTGGAAAAATTTAGGTGATTATTATGAGTGAATTTATAATCAATGCTGAGCACCAACCACCAAGGGATATAAACCGCGCCATAAGGAAAGCTGCAACAGAATACGACAAGATAACAATTAAAAACCCAAATGCGATGCATTATCTTGCTGCAGGACTAATAGATCCTGTTGAGCTTGTAATAGATGGATCAGCAGGTTACTTCGCTGGCACCATGATACACGGAGCAAAAATACACATTACAGAGAATGCTGGATGGTTTCCGGGAGATAATATGACTGAAGGGGAAGTTATTATCGACGGATCAGCTGGTGATGGTGTTGGTCAGGGAATATATGGTGGAACAGTAGTTGTGAAACGGGACGTTGGTTCAAGAACCGGCGAAATAATGAAAAACGGCACCATAATTGTTGGTGGAAATTCAGGATTCATGAGTGGACTGTTCATGATGGGAGGACGCATAATAATCCTTGGGAACATATCAGAAGATGCTGGTGAATCCATTATAAGAGGAGCAATATACGTTCGTGGAAGTATCAAAAGCCTGGGGAAAAATGCTAAGGTTGAAGAATTAGACCAGAAAGACAAAAAAGAACTCAAGGAACTTCTTCCGGAATATGGGTTCAATTTAGATGAAAAAGAATATGATTCATTTAAAAAGATAGTTCCACGATCCAACAGACCATTCTATGGGAAAGAATCAGAGGAGGGGTGAAAATGGGATTAACGACAATTAATAACGAAAAAGTGGCAATAGTCGGAACACCTTGCCATATGATAGCAGCAAGCAAGATGGACAAATTTTCAGATATCCTAGGGGAATCACCTATTGAAATCAAAATTGGACTTTTTTGCATGGAAAACTTCTCATACAGCTACATGAAAAAACTTTTAGAAGAAAACAATGTTGACATTGAAGATGTTAAAGAATGTAGAATAGAGAAAAACTTCCTATGGTTCTATTTAAACGAAGGCAAAATATTCAAAATACCAATTGAAAAAGCCAAATCATGCACACGTAAAAACTGCAATATATGTATGGATTTTACATCAGAACTTTCTGACATCTCTGTTGGTTCTGTTGGATCTGAAGAGGGTTGGTCAACCATCATAGTTCGAAGCAATAAAGGTTTTGAATTAGTTAAAAATGCTAAAAATGATGAGTATATACAAACCAAACCAATAGAAGAATCCGGACTTAAACTAATTGAAAGACTTGCCAACAAGAAGAAAAAAGAGAATCTTAGTGAAATAAGAAAAAGGGAAATGGTCGGAAGACCTGTCATATACAGAAGACAAATGCCACTTACAGAATACGCTGAAGAAGTATCAAACTGTCAGTTTAAAGACCTCAAAAGTGATGTTATAGATATAGGTGCCTGTGTACTCTGTGGAGCATGTGATTTGGTATGTCCAGAGGGAGTAATAAGGATAGAAGATCGAAAACCACAGATAAAAGGCAAATGTCCAGAAGGATGTAACCTTTGTTATGTGACCTGCCCTCGAACATACATTCCCAATAACATAATAGATCAAGAATCTGATAAAAAACCCTTAGGAGAGTACATCAAGATTTTATCTGCAAAAGCTCCGAAACTAAAGGGTCAAGATGGTGGAGTTGCAACAGCATTATTAAACTATGCATTATCCGAAAATTTGGTTGATGAAGTAGTTGTGGTTGATAAAAGTAATTCAGAAGCTTGGAAACCTGTACCTAAATTAACCGGAAATGTTGCAGATGTAATCAATGCTGCAGGAACTAAATATGCAGCATGCACTATTTTCACACCACTTAAAGAATTAAATAAGGGAAATGGAGGAGTTTAATTGCCATTTAAAGTTGAAAGAGACCAGAATCTCTGCAGAAGAAACTTTGACAGACCTGGATGCTGCTGGTATATGTGCGATAACAGGGATGAAGAGCTGTGTAAAAACTGTTACTCCTGTGTTAATAATTGTCCACACGATGTTTATGAAATAATAAATGATGAACCATACCCACTTCACCATGAAAATTGTGTTGGATGCAGGATATGTGAAGAAATGTGTCCAAATAATGCAATAGAAGTAAATGCTGTCCCAGAGGACAGAAGAAATGTATGGTCACTAGGTGACATAGTGGAAATAGGCAGAAAATCAACAACAGGATCTTACAAAGTTAGGGGATGTGGAGCCACCAGGGTGGTACCTACATTTGACGACCTTGTAATTATACCAGCCCAAGTTTCAAGACCACCTATAGACAAATACAGGGAACCTTGTAATACGAAAGTAACATTAGGTTCTAGGTTTGCTGAAAATCCATTAGTTTTGGACACTCCTATAATGATAGCTGCAATGTCCTTCGGAGCACTTAGTAAGGAAGCCAAAATCGCTCTTGCAATGGGCGCTACACTTGCAGGAACCGCTACAAACACTGGTGAAGGTGGAATGCTTCCAGAAGAAAGAAAATATGCTTCTAAACTCATAGCACAATATGCTTCAGGAAGATTCGGTGTGTCTGCCAAATATCTGAATAATTCTGAGGCTGTTGAAATAAAAATAGGGCAAGGAGCTAAGTCGGGTATGGGAGGTCACCTCCTAGGGGAAAAAGTGACAGCAGATGTTTCACGTATACGAATGATACCAGAAGGAACAGATGCATTAAGTCCTGCACGTCACATGGATATTGTGGGACCTGAAGATCTCTCGATGAAAATATCACAACTACGTGAAATAACAGATTGGAAAATTCCAATCATTGTTAAATTCACATCTGGCCGAGTTAGTGATGATGTTAAGATAGCAGCAAAAGCAGGAGCAGACATAATAGTCGTTGATGGTATGCAGGGAGGAACTGGAGCAGGTCCAGACATTGTAACAGAACATTCTGGTGTACCAACCATAGCAGCCATTGTTGAGGCAGATGAAGCTTTAAAACAAATAAATTTACGTGAAAAGGTGAATTTAGTTGCTGGTGGAGGTATTAGAAATGGTGCTGATGTTGCAAAGGCCATAGCTCTTGGTGCGGACGCAGTTTATATAGCTACAGCTGCTCTAGTGTCTATAGGATGCAGGGTATGTCAGATGTGTTATGCGGGTCAGTGCCGGAAGGGTATTGCAACTCAAGACCCTCAGCTTAGAAGACGTTTAGACTATGTTGAAGGTGGTAAAAGAGTTGCACGTTTCATAGAAGCCATGACAGAAGAAGCTGTCATGCTTACCCAACAAGCAGGTAATACAGATGTATTAAAACTTGAAAAAGATGATTTAAGAGCATTGACTGTGGAATCTTCTGTACTTACAGGAGTAAAAATGGCAGGTTTAGAGGCCCCCATACAATCTAAGGGGATCTACTGATCCCATTTTTTTTATTTTAAATAAAATTTCTAATTCCAATCACATTTGAAAATTCATTATTACAAAAAAAAGTAAGAGATTTAATTCTATTTAGATTACCAGATATATCACATAAAAAAATTTTAACCTATTAATATTTGTTTTATATCAATAACCGCGGTTGTATTTAAACTTTTAATATAAGGATCATCTCTAAGTTCCCTAATTTTTTTTAATAAATTGTTTTTGTGCTTTTTAGGCATATCCATTTGATCTATTGCTTCCTCTAAAGTATCTAAATACATAATAACTTTAAAATTGTTTCCGGTGTTCCGTTCATTTTTACTCAATTTTTTAGCATCAGTTTGTTGTTGAAAATTTTTATTTGTATCATAAAAATTTGACTCCTTTATCAGTATAACTTCTTTATGAAAAGGTGGACGACCCTCATAAACCCTAACCTTCTCTACAACTAATGGTTCATCTACATCAGGGATAATAACATAATCTAATCGTTTTATATCAACATTAATATCGAAAAAACTTACATTCGATTGGATACGAGCCTTAACATTTTCTTGTATTTCTTCATTATCTGATTGATAATTTCGAATAATTTTCACTAAATTTGATTTCATCATATTTACCCTCCATTAAATACTATTTTGATTTTATTACTTCATTGAATTATACGGAAATATGATATCTAGTTATGTATTCTTTTATTAACTCTAAATCTTTTAGGTAAAATTATTGAATAAATTTTATTCATTGATATATCAAATTAATAACTCGCTCTCCACTAACTTTATTACACATACAGAAAAATTATTGTTATACTCAAATAAAATTTACAAATAATTAGATAATATTCTGGAAGTGAAACTAATGGAATTACCTAAACTGATCTCAATCATAGCATTAATAATATTAATAATATTGTTACTATTATTCCTCCCAATACTTGGAATAAGTTTTTGTATAGTTATAATAGTTGTAATTTTGTACAACAGGTACATAAATAACAGAAACAATTAGGAAATAGAATAAATTTCTTATTTTACATTTTTTTTTATTAAACTAAAAAAATATATTCTATCAAACTGGTTTCATATTTCATTGGATTCAATTCAAACTGTATAAGAAAATAAATAGATAAATTCTCTTTTAACTCTAAATTCTAGTGATTTATTAGAATTCTGTGTAATAAATATTAAATATTTATTTCATGGTTCTAATTTTAAGATTTTCCTACCGCAATAGTTATATGATAATAGACAAAAAATATATCGGAAAGAGGTTGCATATATCCAATGTGATCTTTTTTTTATTGGAAACAAAATTAAATCAGGAGATTTTTTTTAATACTCCTGGTTAGTCTTCAAATGATTGAGGATTAATTATCAATATTAAAACACCTAAATTTTTATGGAGGAAATAAAATGGTACCAGTACTTAACTCTGGTGATACTGCTTGGATGTTAATATCCACAGCTTTAGTAATTTTAATGACAATTCCTGGTGTTGCTCTATTCTATGGGGGCCTTATCAGGAGAGAAAATGTATTAAATACAATGTTTTTATCGTTTGTAAGTTTTGCAGTAGTAAGCATTATCTGGTTCGTATACGGTTATGATCTTACATTTGGTACTGATATTTGGGGATTAATAGGAACCATATCAAACCCCCTCTTTGGTGGGGTTGTTGAATCTAATTCACTTTCAACATATGCTCCCACTATCCCTACAGGATTGTATGCAGTGTTCCAAATGACTTTTGCTGCCATAACCGTTGCACTTATTTCAGGTGCAGTAGTAGAGAGAATGAAATTTTCAGCATGGCTAGCTTTTATACCCATATGGATAACACTTGTTTACATGCCCATAGCTCATTGGATGTGGGGTGGAGGATGGTTAGCAAAGATGGGTGCTCTTGATTTTGCAGGAGGTACAGTTGTCCATGTTAATTGTGGTATGGCTGCATTAGCATTAGTTTTGATTCTTGGAACAAGAAAAAACGCACGTTTATTACCGCATCATCTGGGATATTCCATAATTGGTACAGGTTTACTGTGGTTTGGATGGTTTGGATTTAATGCCGGATCAGCACTTGGGGCTACTAACCTAGCTGTTTCAGCCATGATCGTCACAAACTTAGCAGCTTGTGTAGGTATGATGACTTGGATACTCATGGATAAACTTAAAACCGGTAAACCAACCATGTTAGGAGCTCTTTCAGGTGCAATCGCAGGACTCGCCGCTATAACCCCTGCAGCAGGTTATGTAAATGTCACAGCCGCCATAATCATTGGATTTGCTGCTTCTATATGTGCATATCTTGCAGTTTCAGCATTGAAACCTCGTTTAGGATACGATGATTCTTTAGATGTGTTTGGCATACATGGTGTCTGTGGTATGGTTGGAACCCTAGCTGTAGGATTCTTTGCAACTCCACTTATAAACAGTGCAATTAAGGGAGGATTAATTGCTGGTAATCCTATGCAGATAGTTATTCAGCTACTTGCAATTGTAGTGATTGCATCATACTCATTCATAATGACGTATATAATAGGCAAAGCAATTGAGAGAACAATTGGATTGAGGGTTGAAGATAAAGAGGAAGTGCAGGGTTTAGATATAACTCTACACGAGGAATCCGGTTACAGACTGTCATGATTAGGTATAAATGACTATAACTGAATACCAAATGATAAGAGGAATTCTGAGGTGTACTTCATGAAAAGAATACTTGCGATTATAAGACCTGACAAATTAGAAGTGGTTAAGCAGGCCCTAGAAGATATTGGGTGCCATGGTTTAACAATAAAAGAAGTAAGAGGTAGAGGAAGACAACTTGGGATTACAGAAAGTTATAGGGGACACGACTACAAGGTTGATCTCCTTTCAAAAACAGAGATTGAAATTGTTACTAATGAAGAAAATCTAGACAACATCGTGAACACCATAGTAAAAACAGCTCAAACAGGTGATATTGGAGATGGTAAAATATTCATATCACCTGTAGAAGAAGTTATAAGAATTAGAACAAGTGAAAGAGGAGAAAAAGCCATATAATCCCTCTTTTTTTATCTTATTTTTTAGTTTAACTAATTTTAATTTTTTATTTTTTCAATGATTATCACGTATAATCATGTAGATATTCAAAACATTTATATATCAAAAACTTCAACTAATTTATATCGGAAGTATGTTTCCTACATCCGAATTCCGAAATAAAAGTTTAGGTTAAAAAAAGTTTAGGTTGACGAATCAAAGTGGGGGAAGAACATTGAAATGTTAATTTCATTTTTACAATAAAAGTTATATCATTAAAATTTATGGCAAAAAAATATTACAAAAATTATACTTATAAATTATTAAAGGGAGGAAAAATATGGATCCAACAGCTCTTAACTCTGGTGATACAGCGTGGATGCTCACCGCTACCGCATTGGTAATGCTTATGACCGTTCCAGGTGTAGCATTGTACTATGGTGGTCTGGTGAAAAAAGAAAACGTTTTAAACACCCTATTCATGTCACTCATAGCATTTGCAATAACAAGTGTTATATGGGTAATATACGCTTATCAACTTGCATTCGGTACCGATGTAGGAGGTTTGATTGGTAATGGGGCGAATTTATTCTTTTATGGAATAACTTCAGCTACATTAGCACCTCTAGCACCAACTATACCCATAACAATTTATGCTGCTTTCGAATTAGTGTTTGCAGCCATTACAGTAGCACTTATATCAGGTGCAGTGGTTGGTAGAATGAAATTCAAAGCATGGCTTTTATTCGTGCCACTATGGATTACATTAGTATACGTTCCAATATCCCACTGGGTGTGGGGTGGAGGATGGTTAGCCAAATTAGGCGCTCTTGACTTTGCTGGAGGTACAGTTGTACATTTAGATTGTGGTATAGCCGCATTGGTGCTTTGTATTTACTTAGGTTCAAGAAAAGATGTGAGATTATTACCACATAACCTAGGATACTCGGTAATAGGAGCAGCATTATTATGGTTTGGTTGGTTTGGATTTAACGCAGGATCGGCCCTCACAGCTGGAGGTCTCGCATCATCAGCATTCCTAGCAACAAACACAGCAACTGCCGCAGGTATGATTTCTTGGATGATCATCGACATCATAAAAACAGGAAAACCCACTGTACTCGGTGCAATAACTGGTGCTGTATGTGGTCTGGTGGCCATTACACCTGCTTGTGGTTTTGTAACAGTTACAGGTGCACTAATAATTGGATTTGCAACATCATTCTTCTCATACTATGCAATGACTTGGTTAAAACCACGCTTTGGATATGATGATTCTTTAGATGTATTTGCAGTTCACGGTATATCTGGTTTATGGGGGGCACTTGCAACAGGTTTATTCGCCGCGCCGTTCATAAATTCATTGGGGGTTGGTTTATTCTATGGTAACCCTATGCAGATGGTATGGCAATTAATAGATATCGGAACAGTTGTAGTATGGTCTGGTGGATGGACATTAGTGCTTGCCTTTGTATTAGATAAAACCATTGGTTTAAGAGTAGAACCAGAAGAAGAAAGGGAAGGACTTGACATTAGTTTACACGAAGAGGCAGGTTACAGAATTTAATAAGTTGGGAGGTATAATAGTGAAAGAGATAACTGCAATAATTCGACCAGATAAACTAGAAGAAGTTAAAAATGCCCTTGCTGAAATTCAATGTAAAGGCGTGACAGTAACAGAAGTTAAAGGTCGTGGAAGACAATTAGGAGTAACTGAAAGCTATAGAGGGCGTGATTATAAGGTGGACCTCCTACCAAAAACCAGGCTCGAGATCATAGTTAACGACAAAGATGCAGATGATGTAATTGATACCATAGTAAAAACAGCTCAAACAGGAGACATTGGTGATGGTAAAATTTTTATATCACCTGTTGATGATGTTGTAAGAATTAGAACTGGTGAAAGGGGAGAAAAAGCGGTTTAAGAACTGTTTCTATAATCCTTTCCATTTTTTTGTTAGTCCACTTGGAGGCGGTGCGATCATAATAAGAATGGTAAGGTGAATCTCTTTTAATTATTTTTTTGATAATTCTTTGTTTCAGCAAATTCCTTTTTTTATTATTTTTTTATTGATCTGGTATTCAATGAATTGATCATAACACATTTCTAAAAAAAAAGTGAAATAAGAAGAAATTAGGGATGATCTTATTACCATCCTCTATTTTGAAGTATTTCATTTTCTGGTATTTGGCTTATCTCAAGACCAGGCATTGCTTTTCCAAGTTCTGTTGAAACATTAGCTATAATCTCAGCATCTTGATAATGTGTTGTTGCTTCAACTATTGCTTTGGCAACTAAAATTGGATTTTCTGATTTGAATATTCCAGAACCAACAAATACACCATCTGCACCCAACTGCATCATAAGAGCAGCATCTGCCGGTGTTGCTATACCTCCTGCAGCAAAGTTTACAACAGGAAGTTTGCCTAATTTAGCTGTTTCTTTAACAAGTTCAAGTGGTGCTTCTATTTCACGTGCCACACTCCAAAGCTCTTCTTCTGTCTTATCCTTAAGTTCTCTAATGGTACCCAATATTTTTCTCATATGTCTTACAGCTTCAACAACATTCCCAGTACCTGCTTCACCCTTGGTACGAATCATTGCAGCACCTTCATCAATTCTCCTTAAACCTTCACCAAGGTTACGTGCTCCGCATACAAATGGTATGGTAAATTTTTTCTTATCAACATGGAATTGTTCATCAGCTGGTGTTAAAACTTCACTCTCGTCTATCATATCCACACCAAGATGTTCGAGCACTTGTGCTTCTACAAAATGGCCAATACGTACCTTAGCCATTACAGGAATACTAACAGCGTCCATTATCTCAACAACTTTAGAAGGGTCAGCCATTCTTGCAACACCACCTGCTGCTCGAATATCAGATGGTACTCTCTCGAGGGCCATAACAGATACTGCACCAGATTCTTCGGCAATTACAGCTTGCTCTGCATTGACGACATCCATAATAACTCCACCCTTAGTCATCTTTGCAAATCCTTTCTTTAAAACTTCAGTTCCATGTAACATAAAATTCCTCCAATTGTTATTCTTTATTTGTATTATTTCATAAAAATAAAAAGTTAAATAAACATTATTCAAACTTTTTATGACTCAAGAAACAATTATAAAATCTTTTTCTATTATATCTAATTCAGTTTTAATATATTAAAAATTTATTGTATATATTTATTTTCCATAGATTAAACTAATTACGTGATTTTTTTATTAATTCTTGCATAATCCATAAATAGGGTTAAAGTTAACAAGAATTATGCAAAAATTGTTGAAGGGTAGTTTCATCATTCTCATAGGAACCATAATTTTCAGGATTGGTGGCTATCTTTATATGGTATTAACACAGTCACTCCTTGGAATATCAGGTTATGGAATGTTAAGTCTTGTTATGTCATTCCAATGGATACTGATTTTAATAGCCATAGCAGGACTTCCACCAGCCATCGCCAAATATGTATCAGAATATCTGGCTAAAGACGATACTTACATGGTAAAACAGATTATTAAATCTTCTTTTAAGATCATGGTCTCCATGAGTATCATATTTACAGTTGTATTTTTCTTACTTGCCAAACCACTAGCAAACTATTTTCATGGTGGTCCAGAACTAGTTATATTATTCCAAGCTGTCAGCTTTATAGCCCCTTTCAGTGTTATTTTAGGATTGTTTAGAGGCGTTTTCCAGGGATATCAACGCATGACAGACATTATGATAACAAGGATAGTTGAGCAAGTATTCATGATTGGTATGGCTGTGGTATTCATATTAGCTGGATTTTATGTTTTAGGAGCAGTACTGGGGACTTTGGTGGGTTTTGCCATAGCATCACTCTCTGCAATATTAATCTTCAAATTTTATTTATGGGACGGTTTAAAAGATGCTAAAATACCTGAAATTCCTATAAATGAATCTAAACTGATAAAAAAACTTTTGATATTTAGTTCACCGATAATAGTAACTGGTTTGGCTGAGCTTACCCTGTTTCAAGCTGGAAACTTCGTGATCCCATTAGATTTAAGTTTCGCTCAACTTGGTTATTATAACATTGCAAGCCCAATTGCAAGATTACCCCTTGTAATATCCACATCTGTAGCAATGGCACTTTTACCTGCAGCTTCAGAAGCTTTAGCACTAAAAGGAAACAATCTAGTGAAAAAGTATGTTATATATTCTTACAGATACTTGTTAATCGTCCTTCTTCCCATCTGTGCCTTAGTTATAATATTAGGAAAACCAATTATGCTATTGTTATTTTCGAGAGCCCCTCTAGCTTATAGCAATTCAGGCACTGCCATGAGTATTCTAGTAATTGGTATGGCATTTTTCTCAATCTATGGAATATCTGCAAGTGTGCTTCAAGCAGCAGGAAAACCTTATCCTGCTATGTATTTCTTAGCAATAGGAACAGTAACGAATTTAGCTTTAACAATATTATTAGTGCCAATATATGGTTTAAATGGAGCAGCAATAGCAACTATGATTGCTTCTTTCATGGTAATGATTCTTACAACAGTAACAACTATGAGAGTTACTAAAACAAAATTACCATACTTCAATCTATTTAAAGTAACAATAGCTTCCTTCATATTAGGATTAGGTCTCTTATTAATGCCTAAAACTATATTAGGACTTATAATATCACTTATAATATTACCATTTGTATATCTTATTTTACTAGGTTTAACAAAGGCACTAGAAATGAGAGACTTAATAATCATTAACCAAATAGGACATCGTCTTGGTCCTCTTTCCAATTTTATCACAAGGTTTACCGGATTCTTAGAGAGATTTATTGTCAAGAAAACTTGATTAAATAATCCTTTAAACAAAATACTCTCACAGATCTAAAAATATCTAAAATACTTTTTAGTCAGTGCAAAATTTGTAACTAGCTCCAAAATAAAAAAAAATGAATAAATATGATAAGAAAGATTTGGAGTTTTAAACTCTAAACTAACTTATGTATCTCATCAACTGCTTCAGGATTTGCTAATGTGCTGATGTCACCAACTGGTTCTCCTTTAACCTTAGCTTTGATTACTCTTCTCATTATCTTACCAGAACGAGTTTTAGGGAGATCAGAAACCATGTTCACACAAACAGGAGTGGCTATTGGACCTATTTCACATCTTACATGATGTCTTAGTGCAGCTTCGAGATTTTCATCTGCTATGTAATTTTGTTTAAGAACTACAAAGGCACATACTTCTTCCCCCTTTATTTCATCTGGTTTTCCAACAACAGCTGCCTCAGCAACACCAGGAAAACTTACAAGAGCAGATTCTACTTCCGCAGTACTTATTCTATGTCCTGCAACATTCAAAACATCATCTTCTCTTCCTTGTATCCAAAAATATCCATCTTCATCCTTTCTTGCAACATCTCCACTAAGATATGTGTTTTCAAAACTACTCCAATAAGCCTCAATGTACCTATCAGGATCTTTGTACAATGTTCTGAACATTGATGGCCATGTAGATTTAATTACCAAGTGTCCACCATTACCAACCAAAGAATTTCCATTATCATCGACAATATCTGCCTTCACAGTTGGGAATGGTTTAACAGCTGAACCAGGTTTGAGTTTAGAAATAGGTAATGGAGTTATTAAATGCATTCCTGTTTCTGTCTGCCACCATGTGTCCATAATAGGACATTTTTCTCGACCAATAATTTTATAGTACCATACCCATGCTTCAGGGTTAATGGGTTCACCAACACTTCCTAAAAGACGTAGAGAACTAAGATCATATTTTTCAGGCCATTCCTCCCCGAATTTCATGAACATCCTAACTGTTGTAGGTGCAGTGTAAAATACAGAGACCCCATATTTTTCAATCATATCCCATATTCTACCAGGATCTGGATAGTCAGGTGTTCCCTCATATATTAAAGACGTAACCCCCATAAGAAGGGGTGCATAAACAATATAACTATGACCTGTAATCCAGCCTATGTCTGCAGCACACCACCAAACATCATCTTTTTTTATGTCAAAAACAAATTTAAGAGTACTATAAACTCCCACAGCATAACCACCATGGACATGGACAACTCCCTTTGGTTTTCCTGTTGTTCCAGAGGTATACAAAATGAATAATGGATCTTCTGGGTCCATCTCTTCGGTTGAACATTCAGTATCCATATTTTCCATGATTTCATGCCACCACACATCTCTGTTTCCTTCCATTTTAACTGGAACATCAGCATGATTTACAACGATTAAATTTGTAATTGTTGGAGTATTTTCCAGTATTTTATCTACATTTTCCTTTAGATTAAGAAGTTTTCCTCTCCTTGGAAAACCATCTGCCGTTATTGCAACCTTAGATCCTGCATCATTTATCCTATCTTGGAATGCTTTTGCCCAAAACCCTGAAAATACAACAGAATGTATTGCACCTATCTTTGCACATGCTAACATTGCAATTGGAAGTTCAGGTATCATGGGTAAATATATGCTGACAGTATCTCCCTTACCAATTCCCAGAGATTTGAGTGCGTTTGCAAATTTATTGACTTCTATGTACAGTTCATGATAACTTATACGCCTAACATTGCCAGATTCACTTTCCCATAAAAATGCAGTTTTATTTTTATTAGTACCTTTAGCATGTCTATCAAGTGCATTGTGTATTATATTAAACTTTCCATTCAAAAACCATTCTGCATGAGGTGGATTCCATTCAAATGTCTTTTCATACGGTTTATACCACTCGAGTTCCCTTGCAAGATCATCCCAGAACCATTTGGGATTTTCTTCTGCTTTTTCTAATAGTTCATCATAATCAGAAATATCATGTTCATCCATCCATTTTTTGATGTTTGTATCATCAACTAATGTTTTTGAAGGTTCAAAAATCCTCTTTTCTTTAAGCAAATAATCTAAATCCTTAGACATTTAATATCCCCTCTTAAATCTTCTATACAAATTTTTGTGGTTAAAAACTATTTAATCGAGTTTATAACGGCTTTTGAAGAATTTAATACATAATATCTTTCATTACAACCATAGTTACATTAACAATATTTATTTTCTAATTTAAAATATTAATATTTTATTAATAACTTTATAGACCCAAAATTTATAAAATGTGAAAATAATATAGAAGAATTAATGGAATCCAATACGCTCCGATGTGCAGATGCACTTATAAAAATTTTAGAATATCATGATGTTAAATTCATATTCGGCCATCCTGGTGAACAAATACTGCCATTCTATGATGCTATGCGTCAATCGCAAGTAAATCATATATTAATGAGACATGAACAAGGCGCTGCACATGCAGCAGATGGATATTCAAGAGCATCAGCAAGTGTAGGAGTTTGTACTGCGACTGCCGGTCCTGGAGCCATGAATCTGGTTATGGGTATTGCAACTGCATATAAAGATTCAATTCCAATTATTGTAATTACAGGTGATGTTCCGACTTATAAAAAGGGTAGAAACGAATTTCAAGATATAGATATTAGTGCTGTTTTCAAACCCATCACTCTGGAAAGCTTTGATATCAAAACTGCAGAAGAAGGTATTTTAGCACTTAAAAGTATATTTGAAACGTTTAAATATCATAAAAAAGGGCCTATCCATCTTAATTTTCCAAAAGATGTCCTTGAAGATTACGTTGATGAATCACTCCTAGGAACATTGAAAGATGAAAATCACAAGCAGAAAATTGATCATGATACTCGAAAAAATATTTTTAAACTACTTGAAAACTCTAAAAAACCCCTCATACTAGCAGGAGCTGGAGCTATATGGTCACATGCCTCAGATATATTGTTAAAATTTGCTGAAAATCATAGCATTCCTGTAGCAACCACCTATCCTGGGCGCGGTGTTATATCGGAAGAAAATAGCCTCTCTGTTGGAATGATCGGTATTCGTGGCACAGACGCTGCAAATTATGCAGGAAAGAATTGTGATCTCATTTTGGGGTTAGGATGCCGATTTTCAGAAAGAACCATAGTTGGTGTTGGTGACTGTAAGATAATTCATGTCAACCTAGATGAGGAAGTATTAGAGGGAGATATTAAAATCCAAAGTGATATAAAGGAATTTCTTGAAGTGATAATAGATGTCCAGATCAAAACTAATAAAATGTGGCTTTTAAAGGTTCAAGAACATTCTAATAGGATCCATATAAATACTGATTATCCAGATATACCTATAAAACCTCAAAAAGCAATAAAAGAGATATTAGATGCTTCAAATGATTCAATAATTGTAAATGATGCCGGAACACACACCACATGGGTCACTCTCATGATATCCGTAAAAACTCCATCAGGACTTCTTTTTTCAGGCAGTTTTGGTCCAATGGGATATGGTATTCCTGCAGCAATTGGTGCGGCTTTTGCAAATCCGGATAAGACTGTTGTAGCCGTAGTTGGTGATGGTGACTTTCAGATGACATCCCAAGAACTAGCAACGATTAATGAATATGATCTACCCATTTTAGTGTGTATAATAAATAACAGTTCCCTTAGAATAATAAAGCAGTGGCAAGATAGAATTTATGGTAAATGTTACCAGGTAGACCTTAAAAATCCTGACTTTATAAAACTTTCACAAGCATATTATATTCCTGCTATGAAGGTTGATTCACCAGGACAAATTTCAAGTGCAGTATACAAAGCTTTAAGTTTTAAAAAACCATACCTCATAGAGATTGTAGTTGATAAAAATGAGGAAATACCACTCCCAGAGGTTT
>Ga0224559_1000243_pt1 | contig 38034 bp, 30 predicted proteins | sample 714S33034metaG_FD_180676 | JGI IMG/M metagenome (GOLD analysis project Ga0224559, IMG submission 180676) | Peat soil microbial communities from Stordalen Mire, Sweden - 717 S3 30-34 | ecosystem: Environmental > Terrestrial > Soil > Wetlands > Peat | place: Sweden: Norrbotten County, Stordalen... | reverse complement strand
GATTGTTGATATAGCAATCAATGATGTAGATGGAATTAGAAAACAAATTTTAGCGAAGTTTGATCGGTTTTGAGAATTACAAGAATTATTAACTGGTTAGTATTTTTCATCCTAACTTGATCCATTTTTAATAGAATATCATTTCAAAAGTCAACGCTGGTGCAGGAACACAAATAGTAGCGTTTATGTTTGTAAGCAAGAAGCAGATCAGATAGGAGACCGACCAACACATAATGGACAGTGAAAGTTCGTAACCTTCTGAAACCTAGGATAATACCAAAAAGTGATAGTAATAAGAGTATTAATACAATATCAAGGTGTAGAAATGATAGCAAAAGATTTAGGGTCTTATATCCTGTTACTAACTCTAGTATTTTCAGTACTGTCTTTAGGAGTTCAGGCAACGGAATACAAAGTAGTTAATACCGAAATTAATGCAGAAGATATCTTAAAACATATAGAAAATAGTGACGACGTGAATCTCACAAACTGTCGCATAGTTGGTGAACTTAATTTAAGTAAGATTGAGCTTAAAACAGTTCCTATGATCGATTTACATATGAGTACGAGTAATATCTCAATCGAAGACTCTAAATTTGAAAATAAACTTGATTTTTCGAATGCACAATTTAATAATACTGTTTCCTTTAAGAGAACATTTTTTACGGATTCTGCCGACTTCAGTTATACGAATTTCACTGATTCTGCTGACTTCCAGGATGTGGATTTTTTTAATTCTGCTAACTTCTATGATGCGAATTTTAATAAAGATGCCAACTTCATTGATGCGAGATTTTGGAATGATGCCGACTTCATTGATGCGAATTTTAATAAAGATGCTGACTTCAGTAATATATATGCTAGTCATTCTGCAGACTTCAATTATGCGTATTTTAATAATTCTGCCTTATTTAGTATGACGAAATTTACGAATGATGCCAACTTCAGTGGGGCTATAATTAATGATACCAGCAACTTCATTGGACTGGACAACCCTAACAAAATCAAGCTTACTACCAACATACCCCCATTACTAAATAAATCCGATGAAGCAAAAAAAGCATATGACAAAGAAACTGAAATTAGTTTACAAAATTTAAAAGGTTGGCACAATAAAGGGGCTGCCCTAAATAAGTTGAATAAATCAGATGAAACAATAAAAGCCTATGACAAAGCAGTTGAAATGAATCCACTGTATTCACTAGCTTGCCCGCAGCATTCCTCGATGCATCATCCCGATTGCCACGGACATTCGTTAGCTTCTGGCGGGAACGATACAGTACCCTCAACAATCTATATAGGGAAAACAAGAGTAGACTTGACTTATGCAAAAGATGTATATGGAGCGCTTCTTCAACCAAAGAAAGTCCTTAAAATGGAGTTTCCGGGCTCGGTAACTTTTGGCAAGGATTGTTTAATAAGTGAAACCGCAAAGATTGGTGAAAACGTTACGTTCGAAGACAACTGCTTCGTTGCTTACGGTGTCGAAATTGGAAATGGTTGTCACTTTGGTTCAAATGTCATCATCGATCACGATACCAAAATCTATCATGACAATGTAGTCGAGGACTATGTCACGATCGGTCATGGGTGCGAGCTTGGTCCGTTCAATGTAATCGAGCACAATTCCGTACTTGGCCAGTATAACATATTTGATCGGTATAACGTCATCGGTAGTTATATAATTCTTGATTCAGACGTTCAATTTGGTTCGTACAACACAGTTCCTTTGATGGAACCGATAAACGGTATCTCCAATGTTTCGATTGAGAATAACGTTACATTTGAAAATTTCAATACCGTGGACATGAACGTCCAAATCGGCCCCTATAATCATTTCGGCTCATATAATCGGATTCTTGAAAACACGTCGGTAGGACCTTTATCATTCGACTCGTATTACAAATATGGTTCGAACAATACCTTCGTAGCGCATAAATATGATCCTGCGGATCGGATCTTGTCGAGTCTGTAAATACTGTTCATACATGGAAAGTCAGATGAAGCAATAAAAGCATTTGACAAAGCAATTCAAAATTAATCCGCAGGATTCAGAAGCCTAGAACAAGAAAAATACTTTACTTAAGCAGATCAAATAAATCCGATCTTATGGTTGTAAATCTAAACATAGGATAGGCCACTGACAGGCTCAAGATAAGGATATCATCCAATAACAATAAAAATATGCTAGCCCCTAAAATTCGATCCTAGAGTCGTTAAATTCATTGGGTTTTTCAAAAACAGGATTCCTGAGTAAAATGGGTCAAACTCAGGCTTATTAACGGGTATCAAAGGAATATATGCGACATAAGATTAAAAATGGATTTTTATAAAATATTTTTCACAAATTAATTCTAATTAAAAATAGATAGCAATAGAACATATTAAATTTTACTATGCTTTTTTATTCTATTTTTTTATTTTCAACCGTATGAAACCACCAATTACTGTACCAATAATTCCACAAGCTACTGGAAATAATGGCTGGTGAAATAAGTCAGCTATCCCAAAGTAGGGTATTAAATGAAGGGATTCAGTCTTATTGTCTGATACATGAATAGGAAGGCTAAGCAAATTATCATATCTATCGCTTTTGTTTTCCCCAAAATAATAGACCACTCTGCCATTAACATTTAAATCTCCAATTTGATTAGGCTTAATCTTCACTTCATTATCTTTTCCCTTTCCAGGATCAAGGTCAAAGTTTGCAATATACTGTCCAGTTCCAGATTCACTAAACTCTGAGGAAGAGACGCTTATCCCATAAGGTGGAATGAGAATAACCTGAGTATGCATGATGGGGTTATTTATAAGATTCACCGCAGAAGCTTGAGTAGTATATCTTCTCGCATAGTAACGCTTGTTTTTTCCTTGCAAAGATCTACACTTGCAGAATATTCATGCTAAGCCTCAAATGCGAGAAGCCTATAACACGCAAATTTAAAACTTTATAATCGATTTCTTAAACATGTGTATAATTCAGTTATGCACCAATTTTCATTGAGTGACAAATCGGATATATAAATAAAATTTTTTATAAAATTAATCGAAAAAAATTAAAAGTGGTTAAGTTTTTGTAGTGTTAGTTTTTTGTTTCTATATATTGATCATAAATTTTGAGTAAACGCTCCGTTTCCACGATGTTCTTATTGTATTCTTTTATTTTGTTTTCTGATTTATTATACTCATTATAAGCCTTTTCTCCTTTATTACTTAAATTATCAGTTGCAAATTGTGATGCATAAAATCCTGCCCAATTAACGTCTTCAATTGCCTTTTCATATGCACTTTTTGCGGGTGATAATTCCGGAGAAACCTTATAAAATTGACTATGATCACTAGCTTTTGCACTATCCGTTTGCAATGGAATTGAATAGGTCTAATAGTTGCTAGTCAACTTTTCAACATTTTCTGGAGAAGATGAACCTTCAATTACTCCATCATGTAAAGAACTAACATCACTGTCAACTGCCTGTCTATCGGTATAATATGCGATGAGCCATTGTTGATCTTGATATAATTCCCCGCTTTTCATCGGACCAGGTGTAAATTGATGCTGTGTGGTTACGGTTGGTTCTGTTTCTGTGGAACTAGAAGTTTGAATAAGAGTGTTGAGATTAGGAATTTGGCTAGAAGTTTGACTGGAAGTGGTGGGATTAGGAATAGGGGGACTAGAAGTTATTATGAGAGTAGGAGTAGGGGAACTAGGAGTAGTGGGATTAGGAATAGGAAACTAGAAGTTATTATGGGAGTAGAAGTAGGGGATTCATAAGTTATTTTTGGAGTAGGAATAGGGGTCTTGGGAGTTTGACTAAGAGTTTTTTTGAACCTGAAAGCACTTTCTTTATTGGACCAACTCTTTGAATTATGGGGGTCAATTTTAATTGCCCTATCATATGTTTTCCTAGCTTCATCGAATTTACCTAATTTCTCGAGAGCATTTCCTTTACCATTCCAAGCTTTATCGTTCCAACCCAATGAATTACGTGGATCAAGTTCAATTGCTTTGTCATAAGCTTTTATTGCTTCACCGTACTTACCTAAGTTGCTTAGAGCATTTCCTTTATCGTACCATGCGGGTGAATTCTGCGGGTGAATTTCAATTGATTTCTCATATGCTGCTAATGCTTCATCATTTTTATTTGAATTAATAAGAACAAGTCCTTTATTGATCCAAGCATCTGTATCGTGTGGGTTAATTTCAATCGCTTTGTCAAATGCTTTTATGGCTTCATCGTACTTTGTTAATCTATCTAGAGCAAGACCTTTATTGGTCCAAGCTTTTGAATTCCTTGGATTAATTCCTATTGCTTTATCATATGCTGTTATGGCTTCATCGAATTTATTTAAACTATATAGAGCAATCCCTTTAGTATACCAAGCAGTTTAGTTCTGCGGATTAATTCGAAGTGCTTCTCCTGGGTTATGATATCCTTTTCATAGGTGTTATTTAAATCAGCGGCCCATTTGGCTTCGGCGATTTCTTCTTGATAAATATCGGCATCACTGTAAACTATATCCCTATCATACGCTTCTGGAGAATCCAGAGCCGCTCGTTTCCCATTTACAGTTACATTGTCATAATCCACCCCGGGGGCGATTCTTATATCTTCCATGAGATGAGTGCCCTTAAGAATATATTCGACGTGCTGAGTATAGTTTTTATTGTAGTCACCTATGTACTTATAAATGACATGAGCGCCTTCTCTCGCAACGAAGTCCAAATCGAGGATGTGCGAACCGTCATTCTATAAGATTGCGTTTATGTTTGTGTTATTAGCAGTTGATATAGCTACGGAAGCCAATGGTACTGCAAATAAAACTGCCAGCAAAATAGATGGTATTGTTTTTATTCCACTAACTAGTTGTTTCAACATACAATCATTCCTTTTTTATAAAAGATTGCCACCGTTTTTAGGATAGTGCACAATTTATATTTATCCCCATTGTTATATTAAATTAATTATATTGATCCTCAAACACAGCACTTATTTACCTTTTTCGTCAAAATTAATTACCAAATAAATAACAATTTTTGATATAAACAGACGAATAAATTCCAAAATTAATTTGAGTTATTCAGTAAAATGCCAAACAATACAGAATTAAAAAGATTTATTAGCATAAAAAAGCCGTAATTATCAAAAAATCGACAAATAAAAGAAATCAAACGTGCTGTGTAATACTGAGCAGATGCATTTTGTGAGTTGAATATCCTTTTCCTAGGTATACTCTTTTTGTCTCAATATCCCCACATTTAACAATTTTTATATCCTGATAGCCTAATGAACTATCAAATATCGTTGAACTATACTCACACTTAAGCCCATCAGCAATCAAATTCCAACCACTTGGATTTGTCGTTATTTTTTGATCATCATCATTAAATAAATATAGACTTATAGCTAAATATTCATAATCCAGTGGAGCTGCTTTGGCAATTTATTAGTAAACGTTCATCAACTCCTACACCCGCTCCAAATCTGCTCCAATGTCAAAGCAAACAAGATCCATAAAACTTTGAAAAATAATATTTGCTTAGAATTATTAACAATATTTCTATAGTCCATAGGGATCTATGACTTTTATTAATTTTAGAGAAGACTATGCAGGCTCAAGCTATCCATTTACAAACAATGCTTAATCGGGAATCATTAAAGTTCCAGGAGCTAACAAATCTTGATAGCGGTTCCGGTGGGAATAATATATATTCCAAATCACAATTAAGTATCTCTTTATACTCTAAAATCTCTCTACAGATGAAGAAATATGAATTTGAGTGAACTAATATACATTATAGGCTTTGCTTCCATTGCTGTCATTATTACTTTATATTACACTCGCAAAGAAACTCTTGTTACGGTGAATCAAACTTATACTAATGAAAAAGATGTCAGTATTGCTAAGGAATGGCAGGTTAATGAAGGTTTCAATCGGGCTATCGATCAGTTGGGAAACGAAAAAATGGAGACTAGGTTAGGTGGAATATATGCTCTTGAAAGAATTTCAACTGAATCGGAGAAAGATTACTGGCCAATTATGGAAATTTTGACGGCTTATGTTAGGAAGAATTCTAGCATTGATAATCGATTATTAGATAATTCTCTGATAAAAGAACCTATATTAATGGATACTCAAACTAGCGAAAGTGCAAAAAAACAAGATATAGCAGTAAAAAATGTAACTTTAGACATTCAAGTAATTCTCACTGTCCTTGGAAGACGCAAATACTCCTTCGAATCTGGAGAGACCAACAATCTGAATCTTTCTAGAACTAATCTCCAACATACTGATCTATTGAAGGCTGACTTTTCTGGTGCTAATCTTTCTGAAGCTAACCTTTTTGGTGCTAACCTTTCTGAGACTATCCTTAATAGGGCTAACCTTTATAGAGCTGACCTTTCTAGTGCTATTCTTATTAAGGCTGATCTTTCTGGTGCTAACTTTTCTGAAGCTAACCTTTCTGGAGCTAACTTTTATAGGACTAACCTATCTGGAGCTGACCTTTCTAAAGCCAATCTTAGAGCTAACCTTAGGGTTGCCCATACAGATTTCCTTTCGGAAGCTGACCTTAAGGATAACCTTTCTAGGGCTGGCCTTAAGGCTATTTTTTCTGTGACTAACCTTTCTGAGGCTAACTTTTCTGAGGCTAACCTTTCTGAGGCTAACCTTTCTGGAGCTGACCTTATACAAGCTAAAAATCTTAAAATTAAACAACTTTCTGAAGTGGAAACACTTTATAACGCAAAATTGGACGAAGAGCTTCGTTTACCATTAAAGGCGAAGTATCCTTCTCTTTTTGAAGGACCGAAATGAATTCTTTTTATGACCATATAATTATGAATAGATCCATCTCTAGTGAATATATCAATGTTTGAAAGTAAAACTTTTTATTATTTTCCGGTTCCCAGATTTTTGGTAATGTGCCGAAAGTTCTGTAAAATCTGATTGACGCTGTATTTTTTTCCTTTCATCACAAAAGAGGTGCAAAGTCAATGGTTAATATCTCCTCAATCCAAAAAAATTACCATTTCGATCATATCAATATTAATCTGTCAAATTCAATGTCAAAAATTTGATTAGAATTTGAAAAAAATAACCATCTTTGGCCAGAGAATTATCTGTAAAATATAATCATAAGAAAATGGGTCAAAAAATTATTGGCCATAATATTACTTTGCTATTTATCTCAAATATAAATTTTCTTTCAATATAAAAATCAAATTATCGAATCAGGAGTGTATAAAATTCTGGGAAATTTCGATAAACTTCTATTCATTTAAGTATCGGATAATTTAAATCTCTTAACACTAATTTTTATTCACGAAAACTCTTACTTTTTGCTCATAATGAAAAATACAATTTTTTTCAGTCAATTGGAGGCAAACTTTTAGAAATTGATTCATTAATTTATTGGAAATTTTTTCGTATCATTTTTGAGTTCATATATTTTTACAAAACAGTTTTCTGAAGCAGAACTGAAGCTGGATTAATAATTCTGTTAAAAGTGCTAGTCTTACAACTGTAGAATTGTTTTTCAGACTTTGTACTTAAGAAACAATGTATTGATCGAATTTCTTTCAGGAAATTTCTTGGTTTTCCTGAATACATACCAGAAAGTACCAAAGTCTGATCAATCATAAAAGAAATTATTGATAACTGCATAAAATGAAAAATATGTTGATAGTTGCAAGCCAACTTGATTGTCTTGAGTTGAAAATAAAAGAGATAATTATTCAGTATTCTACGTTTATCCATTTAGATCCTGGACATGTAAAAGAGGATAAACTTCGAAAAAATGAAGAAAAACAAAAAGAATCATATACTGTACATGAGCAAAAAATATTGTAAGTCAAACTTTGGATATAAACTTTACAGTATTGTTCAAAAAGTGAATCTGAAGATGTTGCATACAGATTTTTGTTATCTCCTCTATCATTTGATGACGTTGAAAATAAAAGAAGTCGTTTGAAATTTGAACAGGACCCCTGCGAAGAAAAAAATTAGAGGTAGATCAGAATCCTCTATATTTTGCCCTGGATCTGTTTTGCTTCATTTTCACTGAAAATTGCTCAGAATGATATCTCTTTGTGGATGTTAATACTATTCACAACAAGTTTGATGATTTCTGCTTTCTGATATTTTCCAATGGTTAGAATCGTCATGAATTGTGCAAAATCCGTCCGGATTCTTTTTTTGATGACCGGAGTAACTCTTTTTCCTGCTTTGAATTCTACCGTCACAAGCAATATATTTGCTGTTTCATTCCTCAAATATTCATAACCATATTTTTTTGAGCTCCCAGCTTAAAAATAATGATCATTATCTCATCTTTAAGCAGGTGCTTTTGTTTCTTCGCAAAGCTACCTGAAAATAATTACCAATCAATTTTTATTTCAACTGGTTTTTCTTCAGCACAACGTCTAAAGGTAACTTCAAGCACTCCGTTTTTATAGTTGGCTTTTGCACTCTTTGGGTCCACACGTACTGGAAGCTCAATATCTTCTGAATATTTGAAAGGTCTGTTGATCCTTATTTCTAGGTTTTGAGCAGTCGCATGCAGAAGGATATCTTCCTTTTTAATCTCTGGAAATTCTGCAAGTACATGTACCAATTCTTCGTTTTCAAAAATATCAATTAAAGGATCTTTTACTTCGGAGGGAAAGGTCTTCTCTTCATTTTGAGAATATTCTGGAATGTTTCCGAACTTCTGGAATTCAAGATCTTCCCCTGGGCGACGGATGATGGAAAATCCGTATACGAATGGAATAGACTCTCCCATTTCTTCCAGGAGGGTTTCGATTATTTCTTCCAAGTTGTCAAAAAGTTCAGATCCAAAATCTTCAAAGAAATCTTTTCTTTTTCTTATGCCCACCATTATTACCTCTGCTTTTCCTTGTGCTCCCAAAAGATTACTCAATATTGATTGAGGATCGAGAACTGGATTCTAGCCTCTTAAAAGTTACTTCCAGCACGCCGTTATTATATGTGGCTTTTGCACTCAGGGGGTCAACCTTCACGGACAGTTCCACAAGTTCTGAATAATTTGGATTCCCATCTATTGTTTTGATGTCAAGTATTAAATCAGTTGCGTTTAATATAATATTTTCTTTCTCAATGCCCGGTATTTCAGCGATCACATGTATTGTATCTTCGGTTTCCAGGATATCAATGAGGGGTTTTCTTATGTCAAGATAACGTTTGTCCCCGAGTTCTATTTGTTCAAATGTAGGAATATTCCCAAATTCTCGAACTTGTGGACCTTCTTCTTGTCTATGGGTTACAGAAAAGCCGTAGACAAAAGAATTTTGCCCAAAATTTTCTATGTTTATACCAATTACCCCGTTGAGGCAATCAAAAATTTCGTCCATGCCCTGAAGAGTATCGATTCCAAGAAGTTTATCGAAAAAGATTCTTCTTTTTCTCTCGTTTCTGTCCATCTCCACCACTTCGTTATTAATTATCTATTTTCAATTTATTGCAATTCAGAATCGATGAAAAAACAAATATCTTTGAGTAGTTCCTTCAACTTCAAAAAACTGAAAAGGCTGAGATTCACTGTTCTTTCAAGCAGCAGGCTTAATCAGCCTAAAGTAGACTCAATAGTATTTTTATGTTCAATCTCTTTTTCTTGCTCTCCAGCCTCGAAATCTTCTTCTTCGAGATCAGTTGAATACTTAGCAAAAAGTTCAGTACTTTGATCATAGATCTTAAGAGATTCCGTGGATGTTGTAGGCTTTACACGGCGTATTGCCCGCTCAAAATGTTTTTTTGAAATCTTGACTTCTCTTGCCTTTTCCTCAATATCTTTCCGTGCAATACCTGGAGTAACTATAGCTCTGAGAGCTAACATTGCAGCTTCCCTGCAGATGCTTCCAATATCGGCACCTACATATCCTTCGGTGAGATCAGCAAGCTCAGAAAGTCTCACATCCTCAGTAAGTGGTTTTCCTCGTGTATGGATCTCAAATATTTTTTCTCTGCTCACCTTTCCAGGGGGCTTAATATAAATGAGTCTGTCAAAACGACCAGGCCTGAGAAGAGCGGGGTCCACCATATCCGGCCGATTTGTAGCCGCGACTATGATCACATCCTTAAGCTCCTCTATCCCATCTAACTCAGTGAGTATCTGGCTAACGACTCTTTCGGATACATGCGTATCAGATACAGAGCTTCTTTGAGGAGCAATTGAATCGATCTCGTCAAAGAAAATTACAGTTGGAGCAGCTTGTTTTGCTTTCCGGAAGGTTTCTCTTATTGCACGTTCAGATTCACCTACATACTTGCTGAGAAGTTCTGGACCCTTAATACTGATGAAATTTGCCTCACTTTCACTGGCTACAGCCTTTGCCAGCAGAGTTTTACCTGTACCAGGTGGTCCGAAGAGCAATACACCTCTTGGAGGCTTTATACTAACAGTTTTGAATATTTGTGGGTACTTTAAAGGCCATTCTACAGTCTCAATAAGTTCTTGCTTTGCCTTTTCAAGTCCACCGATATCTTCCCAGCTCACATGTGGAACCTCAACATAAACCTCTCTCATGGCTGAAGGCTCGATATTTTTCAGGGCTTCTCTAAAGTCCTCCTTTGTAACCTCAAGGTTATCAAGGATCTCCTGTGGGATTTCTTCTTCCATATCAATTTCGGGAGTAATCCTTCTTATAGCATGCATTGCGGCTTCCTTACAGAAGGATGATAAATCAGCTCCCACAAATCCATGAGTTACATCGGCGATTTCACCAAGGCTTACATCCTGTTCGATGGGCATACCTCTGGTGTGAATGAGAAGAATCTGCTTCCGGCCATTTCTATCAGGAATTCCGATTTCGATCTCTCTATCAAACCTTCCGCCACGGCGAAGAGCTTCATCTATTGAGTTGGGCCGGTTTGTCGCAGCGATTACAACTACTTGCCCCCGGGTCTTTAGCCCGTCCATCAATGAAAGTAGCTGAGCGACGACCCTGCGTTCCATTTCTCCGGTGACTTCGCTTCTTTTAGGGGCTATAGAGTCAATCTCGTCTATAAATATGATAGAAGGTGCATCCTTCTCAGCGTCTTCAAAAATTTCACGGAGCTTATGCTCGCTTTCTCCGTAATACTTGGAGACTATCTCAGGACCGCTGATAGTGATGAAGTTGGCATCAGTTTCACTTGCTACTGCCTTTGCGATCAACGTCTTGCCCGTTCCAGGAGGACCGTGAAGAAGAACTCCTTTTGGGGGCTCAATCCCCAGCTTCTGGAATAGTTCAGGATGTCTCAGTGGCAGCTCGATCATTTCCCTGACAAGCTGAATTTCTCGTCTAAGCCCACCTATATCCTCATATGAGATACCTTCTTGAATCCTAATTTCCTCAACATTTTTTTCCTTGATTAGAATTTCAGTGTCCTTAGTGACAACCACAGGACCTGCAGGTTTTGTCGATGCCACAATGAAAGTGAGGGGGTTATTTACAGTTTCCACCCTTATCTGCTGACCTTTGTTTAGAGGCCTTCCCTCAATAATTCTGAGGATGTAGTGGGCGCCTCCAACCAGCCTTACAGGCTGCAAAGGAGCTAATGTAACCCTCTGAGCGTGTTTTGCCTGAACTTTCTGAATCGTGACCCTGTCGTCGATCCCTACTTTTGCATTGCTGCGCAGGTTTCCATCTATTCGAATCCTATTTTCCTGTTCTCGTTCTACGTTTGGCCAGACGATTGCATAAGTTTTTGCTTTACCTAAGATTTCAATTATATCCCCGCTTATCAGCCCCATCTGCTGCATTAGCCGAGTATCTATCCTTGCAATTCCCCTGCCTACGTCTTTGTGATAAGCTTCAGTTACTCTCAGATTAATTTCTTCAATCATTTATTCTCAGCTCCAGTCTCACATAGTCGCCAATAATGCTGATTATTTTTAATACTATACTCGATAAATCCTCTCTCTGCAAGGTCTATCAGATTAGCATTGATAATGCTCGGGTGCAGGTGCAGGTTGTAGCATAGGGTAGCTAGAGTCGTTTCACTTTTTAGAAGCTCAAAAAGAAGTTCGCATTCTACAGAGTTTTTGGCGACCTCTTCAATTGAATCCATGGAGAGGTTCATCATTTCTGTGTACTCGACCTGGAGATGCTTCTGCATCTGTGCAAGCTCTTCCTGCCTTTTTTTCAGTTCTTGAAGTTTGCTGCTCAATTTCAGGAATGAAATAGATGATTCTTCTGTTGCAGTAGCCTCCTTCTTCTCAGCTACATAAGATTCTCCTATTATCTCCCTGTCAAGAACAAGGTCCTGAAGTGTCACAGTATATGAGTAAGGTGACACTGACACTTCAAGTCGCATGTTATTTGCGATATTGAAATACTTGCGCCTCTGTTCATCAACGCTGTACTCTATTAGCCCTGCTCGTTCAAGCAGGTTCAGATGACTTATTATAGCTTTTGGTCCTACTCCCAGTCTGCCTGATATCTCACTTACATAGCAGGGGCGGTTTGCAAGAAGCTGAATAATCTTCCTGCGATTCTCATTTCCCAGAATGTCAAGTAATTTTGCTGGATCCATTTTTCCCCTATATTAATTGTTAAAATCTTATGAAATATTTTGGCAACAATATCGAATAATTACCTTCATGTTGCCTTTAGAATGGCTTTTAATAATTATTAATATTTTAAGTAAATTTTAACAGGGTTACAAAAATCCCTTGAAAACTTTGGCCTGGGAACTGACTGGGTAGTGGTATGTAATTGATAGTAACCAATAGTTAATATTTATAATATATAATAATATCTATTTCCAAATTAACATATATCGTTGCTCTGGATTCAGTAAAATTAGTAAAAGATGTTCTTATATTAATGATATAAATCTCTTAAATTAGATATATTTCACTAATAAATACAGTATGCTATCACAAAAAAAGTATTATATCGCAGAACGTGTTTAGACAAAAAATAAATTTAGAAATCAAAGATTATAAAATATATAATTTAATTGTATGCAATAAATAGAAACATAAAGCCAATTAATGTATACATAAAGAGAATTTTGATAAACTCCTACGCATTTGAATATTGGAGAATTTAACTCTACTAATACTAATTTTTATTCATGAAAAATCTTACTGATTTTGCTCCTAAAGAAAAATACAAACTTCTTCAGTTAGTTGGAGACAAACTTGTTGAAATTGATTTCTTAATTGATTGAAAATCTTTTCTTAGTATTTTTGAGTCCATATATTTTAACATAAAAGTTTCCTGAGGCAGACCTGAAACTTATGTAATCATTACGCTTAAAATAATTGTTTTATAGAAATTTCATAGTCTTTCCGACTTAGAACTTAAGAAACAATGTATTGATTTAATTTCTTTCAGGAAATCTCTTGGTTTTCCTGAGTAGATACCAGACAGTATCACAGTCTGACCAATCAGAAAAAGAATTATTGATAACTGCACAGAAGAAAAAATATGGGAACAATTGCAAACCAACTTGATTGCATTATTTTTGAAAAATAAAACTGGGAATTGAGGAATGGTAAAATAATGGGAAAAATTAAGAATCATAGCACTATCAATGACGTTGGGTATGCTTAAGATGTTAATAATTTTCTGATTAAAAAAACTGTATTTATGTTACAGTTAATGTAATAGTATATTTTGCTAACAAAAAATATATTACCGTAGTCCAATGGGAGCATTAAAATTACGATGAAAATAGAAAAAATTAAAAGTGGAAGGTAATAATTATCAAACTGGTCTGAATTTAGTGAAGATACACTGTGGCACATTCAAAAGTGAGTTAATTTGGCTATTTAAGTTTAAAATTTCTTCCACATTTCAGATTTCTATAATTAGGTCATTTCAATTAGTTACTTAAAATCCTTGAGCATAGGATTCCGTCTATTTTCTTCAAATCCAATACCTGCACTCTTTTTTGGAATTTATCTATAACTTGTGAGCACGAACAAAGTATATATAAATTCAAAATAGAAGCTGGGGGGAAAGTTCTAATCTTCCCTAAGTTCTTTTGAGCGTTCACTTGCCCTTATTACTGCGTTCATAAATGCAGCCCTGATTCCGGCTTCTTCAAGAGCATGGATGCCCTGAATCGTAGTTCCGCCAGGAGAAGTGACCATATCTTTGAGTTCTCCTGGATGCATACCTGTTTCGAGTACCATTTTTGCAGCTCCAAGCACAGTCTGGGCTGCCAGTGTCTGGGCACTTTTTCTATCCATTCCTTCAAGGACAGCTCCATCAGTCATTGCCTCGATAATAGGAAAAATGAATGCTGGGCCGCTTCCTGAAAGGCCTGTGACAGCATCCATGAGAGATTCAGGCACCTGGACGGCTGTGCCAACTGCAGAAAATATCTCAAGAGTAATCTTCAGGTCTTCAGGAGTGGCATTCTTGCCAAGAGCAATTCCTGAAGCAGCTTCCAAAACCGTGGCTGCAATGTTCGGCATTACGCGTATAATCCTGGTGTCCTTGAGGAGGGCCTGCTCATAAGTGAGAAGAGGCACTCCTGCGGCAATCGAGATCACAAGTTTGTCAGAAGTTATGTAATCCCGTAAATCTGCGAGCACTGATCCGAGTGTATTGGGTTTCACTGCAAGAATAAGAATATCCGATTTCTGAACAATAACAATATTATCAGTCGATACCATTATACCCATCTTTGCTTGCAGGTCTCTCAGAAAAGGTTCGTATACATCACTTGCACTAATATTTTCATGTGTCACTATTTTGGCTTTGATAATGCCCTTAATAAGAGCAGATCCCATTTTTCCTGCTCCTATAAATCCTATATTTCGGTTTTTCATAAATGATCCTCCTTATTTCCAACGACAAATATGATATAGAGAGGTACTGGCTATATTATTGTAAAATAATTTCACAGAACATTATAGGATCGAGATAAGATTCCAGGTGATATAATATTTATCTAACCTTTTCAAGAATATCTATGACTTTAATTTAATTCTTCCAATATGCCAATATTTTCTTTTTTAACTACATTATCATAATTTTTATAGCCTAAAATACTCTCTATTTTGTTTGTATGGGCTCCTTTTATTTTAATAAGTTCTTGAGAGGTGTAATCTGTTATTCCCTTTGAAAAAACCCTGCCTTCACATTCTATTTTTACAACGTCTCCCCTATCAAAAATTCCCTCAACCTCTACAACACCTGCCGGCAAAAGACTTCTTTTTCCTAGAATCGCAGCCTTTGCACCTGCATCTACATGAATAGTGCCTGAGGCCCTTGAAAGAATGATCCAACGGGAGCGATTTTTCGGGATACACCTCTCAGCGAGGAAGAAGGTTCCGATATCTTCTCCTGAAATAGCCTTCAGAACTACATTCTCAATTTCGCTGTTCGCAATTAACATGTAACAACCTGCCATTCTACAGATCTTTGCAGCTTGTATCTTGGTTTTCATTCCGCCTACACCCTTGAAGCTTGTAGAGTCACCCCCATAACTCTCTATTTCAGATGTAATCTTTTCCACAAGAGACAGAAGTATGGCATCGTTATTTTTCTTGGGGTTCTTGTCAAAAAGACCGTCGATGTCCGAAAGAATGATCAGGAGATCGGCATCTATTTTGCTTGCAACCATTGCCGAAAGTTTATCATTGTCGCCGAATATTGCTTCAATTTCATTTGTGCATATACAGTCGTTTTCATTTATTATTGGAATGACCCCATATTCCAGTAGTGTAGATATACTGTTCCTCAAGTTGAGGTAAGATACTCTATTCGAATAGAATTCATAAGTAAGAAGGATCTGAGCGACTTTCAGATCATGCTTTATAAAAGCTTCACTCCAGTCCTGCATCAGAATGCTCTGCCCAACAGCTGCCGCTGCCTGCCTGATAGGTATTTCACGGGGCTTTGGAGCAATACCCAGTTTTTGGAGTCCTACGGTTATTGCTCCCGAACTTACTAAAATTATTTCTTTTCCCTGCTTTCGAAGCTCGAAAACCTGGGATGCAATGCTTTCCATAAATGTGGGATCAATACTACAATTTTCCTTTGTATCGGCGCAATTATTTTTTGTAATAGAGGACGTACCTATTTTGATGACGATTTTATTTACATCAGTGAGAAATTGTTTTCTATCTACCACTCATAAAGCCTCGTAGGGTATTTTGAAAATGCGACTGAAATAAATTTTTAACCGCAATCCAAGTTTCTATCACTTTTATTAAATTTATGTAGGTATTTCAATCCAGATATTACACTCTCATTACAAATATTAAAGGACTTTCAATTAAAATCTCTAAATTTAATATCAAGTTTCATGTGTGTATAGGGCTTTGCATTATTCCCTGCATAATTCGAAACAACATGCCCCTTTCCCAAAAGAATATACTTGTATATCAGCAATCCTTCCATCCCCACCGGCCCGCGGGAATGGATCTTATTTGTACTGATTCCAACTTCAGCTCCTTTCCCATAACGATAGCCGTCTGCAAAACGAGTTGATGCATTTACCATAACACTTGAAGAGTCAACAAGTCCTATGAACTCTTTTCTCCTTGAAGAATTTTCAGTTATTATCCCATCAGTGTGATGGGAGCCGAATTTATTTATGTGATCAATAGCTTCTTTTATGGAATCAACGAGCTTTATAGAAAGGGTTAGATCATTGTACTCTAGACTCCAGTCCTCTTCGGTTGCCTTTTCAAGCGGAGAAAATCCTCTACTTGCAAGTAGAATATAACTTTCGTTATCACAGCGCAGTTTAACACCTGCCTTAATATATATCTCTGCCATTTTAAGTAAGAATGAATCTGCAATCTTACGATTTACCAGGAGAGTTTCGATGGCATTGCATGCAGCAGGGTACTGCACTTTGGAGTCAAAGCAAACCTTCAAAGCTGTATCGAGATTCGCATATTCATCCACATATATGTGGCATACTCCGCTAGTGTGTCCAAGTACGGGGATTTTCGTATTGTTCTGTATAAACTTGACAAACTCATTTGAACCTCTTGGGATAAGGAGGTCAATGTAGGTATCAAGATTCAAAAGATCCATCACTTCTTCTCTAGTTTCCATGAGCTGGAAAGCACCTTCTGGCATACCACTAGTAGATTCAATAGCTTTTAAAAGAATTTGGAAAATAGTCCGATTTGACTCTCCAGCCTCGCTTCCACCTTTAAAAATAGTTGCATTCCCACTCTTCAGACAAAGCGACATGACTTGGGGTACTACATCAGGTCTAGATTCAAAGATAACTCCTATCAAGCCTATGGGGCAACTTACCTGGTAGAGAATTAGGTCCCTATCAAGCTCAAGAGTAGAGATAGTATCTCCTACAGGATCTGTGAGCTTTATGACGTCTCTGATTCCTGCTATCATCTCATCAATTTTTGAATTACTTACTTTGAGTCTGTCTACAAGGGCCTGAGTAAGTTTCCCTTTATTTTTCAGCTCCATTGCATATTCAAGATCCTTTGAATTTGCGTCCAGAATAGCTTGTCTCTCTTTATCGATGGCTTCAGCCATAGCCTCTAAAGCTATATTTTTTATCCTTTCGCTTAAATTGGCAAGTTCAATTGACGCTTTTTTTGCCATTACTACTTTGTTTATAATATCTTTAGCCATATAATCACCATCTTTATCCAAAAAAGTCATAAGCTTCAATCATGTAGCTAGGAAACTAAACTCTTTAATCGTGTAATTAATTTACAAAATATTGGGCGTTATCAGGTATATTGAGGCAGAGTGCATAATTTTCGGCAAAATCTGTTCCATATTCCTTAATTTTCTTTTTTGATTACTGTGCCATTACTATTATACTTGTTTCCTGTTATCCAGTTTCATTTATATAAATGGGTATTAAGCCCGTTCATCTCGATATTGATTCCTGGTTAGGGAATGCCCTCCCCATTTTGCTCATTGTTTTGAGTTCCTTGTTAGTCCTTTCCATCATATTTGTTGTTCTTATTTTTTGCTAGTGATTCTCTGGAAACTGTATATAGTTCATGATATCTTGCTGGAAGCTTTCAAGCGTATTAGCTGCAGTTTTACGTTCCATACTATCAAGGTCCATAACCAGAACATACCTTTTCTGATGATCTATAAAATGCTTATTTCAATTTCTCAGTCACTTAATTTTGCTTTTTTTTGGCACCGTCTTGAGCACTTGTCTTATTAGATGACATGACACATCTGAAAGCTTGATCCAAGAAATATTTTCTTACTTCTTTATGCGTCTACTTTATGCAAATCAGGAACTATTAACTTTACACCTCTCAAACATTTTTCTTTCAGATCATCAAAAAGATTTTCAAAAAACAAAGAATATTCAATCTCTAGTAATCTTACTTCAAGGACTTCATGGTGATCATGATCTCTTATCCAAGCAACTGAGTATGTCCAAGCCCCTGCTTTGGATATCGAGGAATTATTCAAAGTCAAATCTATTCATTTGTTTAGACTCCTCTTTTTTCCTAGTTCCTTGGATTTCCAACATAGTTTTTAATGATATCTAAAGTTGTATAATCATTCACAGTTTCAATGTTACCTCTATCTATCCAAAGATTGTAATTCCCTAATTATTTTTTAATCTCAGAATATTTTTAAAGATTTTTCGTGCTCAGATACTTTTTTTAATCCATATCAATCCTGAAGGGGAGTGTTTTGGCTCAGCATCAACAAAAAAATATACATTATCTAGATCATACTGATTGCATCAAACTCAAAAAATATATTTTACCAATTCAAAGGAATATATTTTTAAATAGTTGATGATGTAATTGTTCAAATAAAAATCTGTTACGATACTTCACACAAAAAATGTGTTACATCCATTTTATTGATATAAATTTTTGCATTACTTACTTCTATTTTATAATGAAAAGGTAGCTTAAAATATAACTCAGTTAGTTAATGACGGTTATCAGAGAAATTTCCGTCTTCTTAGCAAGTTGAGTGGTATTCGAATGGGATGGGATTACTTAAAACTTTTAGAGTATCCAAATATAAGTACAGGGATAATTTGACAGTGTAGCTAAAGTTCTCTAAAAAATGAATGCCTCATTATCCATTTCTGTCACTGCAAAAAGTAGGATGCAGAGCCAATAGCTTTACTGATAAAGCTTCTGTTTCGATTGTTTTCATCGGTGCATAGATTTTAAGTAAAACTATGCATATGCTACTAGTTGATGCTTGTTTATTTTTCTATTACTGCGAACCTCATAGTGAATTTCATCCCATTTCCACTTTTCAAGTCAAATTCCCCCTCTAATTGATCTACAAGGGAAGCTATCAGCTGAAATCCAAGACTATTAAGACCTTCAATTTCAAAGTTCTCAGGAATGCCCACGCCGTTGTCTGAGACCTCCAGGATAAAACTGGTACTCTTACAACAATCTTTTTTGTTTTCTTCTCTACGGAGTTTAATTTGAATTTCTCCCTTAACTCTGCCGGGAAATGCATATTTGAGGGAGTTGGAAAAGAGTTCATTAATAATCATTCCTAATGGGACTGCAGTATCCATCTCAAAGAAAAGTTTATTTTCCAAATCCATATTTAAGCTGACATCGACATTTCCAAGTCTGTATGTCATAAAAATATTCTCAACAAGTTTCTCAAGGTATGATGAGAAACCAATTTTGTCGCCTCCATTGCCTTCATGCAGTTCCTCATGAATAAGAGCCATAGATATCACTCTGTGTTGGATTTCCCTGAAGGCGTCTAAGACTTCTGAGTCCATTATATCCTTTCGGTATTTGAACTTTTCAGCCTGAAGGTCAAGAAGGGAAGAGATAACCTGGAGATTGTTCTTGATCCTATGATGAATTTCCTTTTCCCGGAAATTTTCAATTTTCTTCAGAGACTCTTCTGCCTTTTTACGCTTCGTAATCTCCTGAACTGTTGCTCCCATTTGAATAGGAATATTTTTTTTCATCAAAAATAACTTCACTTTGTTCATTGACTACACGTCCTTCTCCATTGGCTAAAATAATCATATAATCTATGTAATATTTATTTCTATTTAAATTTATTTTAACTTCATTACCCGAGTATATACTAAGGTAGTTTTTGTTGAATAGGTCGTTACTATGTAATAGCAGATGAAAAAGTAAATTATATTAGGCCCTTAACATATATATAATTTTTAGTATATGCTATTATTCTATCGGTCTGATTTTTCTACGCAATAAATTCTTGAGTAGAGATATTTCACATCTAAAGAAACCAATTACATGCAATACACAGAAATTTAACTTCGAATTTACAGCAAATTCGCTACATTACCCTCCGCTGCAATGTACCGAAAGTTCAGTAAAAAATAATCGATTTTGTACCCTTTTTTCTTCACCGCAAAAACCAGGATTAATTGAGGGGGGGACACCGGATGTATATATACTTTCAAAGAGTCAAAAGTAAAGAAATCAGCCTGTAAATGAACGTCCGATTCAGAAATGACAACTCTATACTAAAATCATTACAAGATTTAAGGTAATGGGCTTACATTAAGTCTTAAAGTTGAAGTTGAACCTGATGATGGGATTTCAAAAAAGAAGATCGAGGAGATGCAGATAGCTATAAAGGAACTGGGTATGAATGAATAGAATATAATTCATTCTTGGATTAACTGAACTTTATACTTTCTTTACTTTTTATCCTACATCCAGTAGGTTGACAGTGCATTTTGAATATTTTTACTGAAAGCATTTTTCTAATTATGTAACAATTTATTTGGTTTGAAACTGGTTAACATCTGGCCCAACGTCTATTACATGTTCAAATTACAAAATGAGATTTCTTCTACTTTATTTTGTGAGCTTAGGTGACCAGGATGATCTGAAATGTATAAAAATTGATTTTGTTAGCTGCAGGGGGAAGAGATGCCTTCAGCCCTTCAGAAAGTCTACTGCAAGGTACGGAATATCTATAAATTATAATTAGATTTAATTTACCATATCTTTTTTGCATATATCCTAAATAGTATTAACATAAAACAATTAGTAAAGAATTATGTGGTCATGATATCATGAATTATCAAAGGTTTTGGTCTTTCCCCGCCAATCAATAAATGACTTAGTCTCAGTCCCCACAGTAGGTTTTTTTGAGTACCCTTAGAAGATCTATCTGACTCAGGAAAATGCCCTAATAACCCTATAATCTTTCATTTTTTGATTGAACTAATCTAAACCCTACCTCCACACCTAAGCAAAATATCTGTAAATTTACAGTTAAGTTTTATGTACGATGTGTTTGATTTTATTTTCTATGTGAAATCGCGGCTAAAATATATGTATATATATTTATTGATATATATCTATTTTATATTAAACATATATAAATATGGATTAATTTTATATTCATTTACAGAAATAATTTTGATGTAACAACGTCGGGACTTTACCTATGTGATATAACCGTGAATAGGTAATGATTTGTCACTTAGACTGCTTTATGTCCTTCAGCAGTAATCATAATATCCTTTTGTGGGCTTGCAAGTTTTATTATAATACATCGTTATTTAAAAATAAGGAAATAGGTTTTAATTAAAACCCATAAAATGATTATTAAGCAACGAGTTTTTTGCAGTTTCGTTTTCAGAATGATAGTTGATAATTTATTTCAAATATTGCTGCTTAAAAAATATTGTATCCAATAGTGTATCCTGGAAGAAACTTCATATTGTATCCGATATTGTATCCACGATCATATCTGTTTATAACTCTAATTGGATATCTTACTTCAATCGGATATCCTTCACGGTCTTCATTCAAATAAAACTGCTCATCTGTTGATTCCAAATTCGGGTTCATTGTTAAGCTTACTGGCTCAGAAGCTTCTGTTTTGCTTTTTTTATTAATGCTTATTACTGATTCACTAGTTCCATTTTTGGGTTTTGTATTTATGCTTACTGGTTCAATAGTTTCATTTTCATGTTTTGCATTTATGCTTACTGGTTCAATAGTTTCTTTTTTGATTGCAGTTTCGGTGCTTACTGTCATGGCAGTTATAAATGCTGGCTTTATAAGTGTATCATTGCCATCAGGTCCCCATACATTTAATGTGACATTATAAATCCCAGGTTTCCCAAAATTATGATGAGTCGTTATATTTGAACCACTATAAGTAGTGGCTCCAGTTCCTTCATTCTCAAATATCCAGCGCCAAGAAGTAACATTACCTGTGACGTCACCAGTAAACCGCGTATGTAAAGGAATAGTCCCATTTGTAACGTTAGCAGAAAAATCATTAATTTTGATATTGCCTGCTGCTAAATACGCTGGCATCAAAAGCAGTATCAATAAAGCCATCGGTAAAAAATATTTTCTCATATCGAATTCTCCTTAGGACTAACGCATTTTATATGCAAAAAACACTAGCAAGTCAATCATAAGTATTATGATTTAAATAATTTGAAGCTTTAAGCATGTGGTTTTTCAATGAATTGCGTAAGTTCATATTGTTCTAATTTTCTTGCCGATAGACTATCGGCAGGGAGTTTTTAGATTGACTATCCCACATATATACTTTGTTCTTCAAATACAGAATTTAAATAAGTAGAAATAAGTAAATAACTACTTTTAATGGTTTAATTCCAGATATCATCTCTAAATTATGAAAAACAAGAAACGAAAATAAATGCAAAGATACAATATTGGCTGATTATATTCTTTAATTCCAAGACGAGATGATATCCAACTAAGTAAGGGGGAAAGATATGGATTGTAGCACAAAAAACCACATAAATGGATATTTGTCTAGTATACTTCGAAGGGCCGAAAGATGGCTGGATATGCATTGATTCTTATTAATTGACACGATAGGTCATATTACAAAAAATAATGGTATTGATTTAAAAATAATATTTTTTTATTAGTTTAGGGGACCAGGCTGATCTAAAATGTCAAAAAAATTGATTTGTTAACTGCAGGGGAAGAGGATCCTACAGCTGCCGGAAAGTATACTGCAAGGTACGAGTGGTACCTCTAAATTATGATTAGTTTTAGTATCAATTAGTTTAAGTTAGTGATATTTAGAATATATACAAAAAAAAGTATAGCAAATTAAATCTAATTATTAAATTAAAGGTTTCCCAGCACCTTCAAGCAGACTTTCTATCGAGCTACAGGTATTTCTTCACATACAACTCACAAGATCAATTCAAACATCTGGTTGAAACAAACTACTTATATCAGTTTTGTAAACAATTTGTTGAAATCGGAGATCAAAAAGTACCAAAATATTTGATCCGTTCTTGAAGTGTGAATTTAAAGAATATTATCGATGAAAAGAGATATTAAAACATGCAGGAAGAACATTCTTTGGTAGAAGAGGATCCAATGACGGAAACTGCTATGGTTGAGATGTGAGGACTTCTGACTGAAGAACAATACATTTTTATGTTTAGTGACTTAACCGAATCCAAATGAAGTATTTATTAATTATATATTGGTTAAAAATGCGAAAAAGAAGAATTAGAAATTTCTGGAATTCTCTGTGATTTTTAATAGAAATTTAGGGTTAAAAAGATAATCTACCCTTTTCCTAATAATGACCTTTAACTTTTGACGTTAAATTTTCGGTAGTGAGGGAGAAGAAATCGTGTCCTTAAGCTCTAAATCATCTATCATTGGGAAAGTAAGGGAATTAATAAAATCGTCATCCTCCCAATTCAGAGCCCTAAAGTTTGTCCTGCTGATCGGCGTGATGAGCTTTTTTGCAGACTTCGTGTACGAAGGTTCGCGAGGAATAATCGGTCCTTATCTTGCATTACTCAGAGCAAGTGCGTTTACTGTTTCCGCAGTTACCTGATTTGGTGAATTCATAGGGTACGCTTGGCGCCTTATTTCGGGAAGCTTCAGCGATAAAACTGGTCAATTTTGGTTTATTACAATCTTTGGTTATGTTATTCAGATGGCTTCAGTACCGTTGCTTGCATTGGTCGAGAGCTGGCAGATGGCAACAGTGCTCATTATTCTGGAGCGATTTGGCAGGGCGACTCGTAACCCTCCGCGCGATGTTATGCTTTCTTATGCTGCCAAAGAGATGGGAGGATATGGCTGGGCCTTTGGCGTCCATGAAGCACTTGATCAATTCGGAGCATTATTAGGTCCGTTGGCTGCAGCCGGTATCCTTGCTTGGCGTGGTGACTACCGGCTCGCTTTTGCCATGTTACCCATTCCAGCTCTCATCCTGCTCTCTCTCCTAGCTGTTGCACGCTTAACTTATCCCCATCCAGAAGAGATGAACGATATACCCACCAATTTAGAGGCAAAGGACCTTCCTTATGCTTTTTGGCTTTATCTTGTGGGAGCTGTGTTTGTAGCCATTGGATTTGCAGATTTTCCTTTCATGGCGTATCACTTAGAAAAGATGTCTATTGTCTCCACTTCAATGATTCCAATTTTCTACGCAGTGGCTATGGGCATGAGCGGATTAGGCTCTCTACTCTTTGGCCGCCTCTTTGACAGTGTTGGCATTATCATCCTAGTCTCCTTAACGATTTCTCTCTGCCCTGTTTGCTCCATTAGTGTTTCTAGGAGGCTTCTGGGAAGCACTCATCGGAATTGCACTATGGTGTCTGGACATGGGAATCCATGAGTCGATTATTCCTGCCGCAGTAGCCTTGATGGTACAAGTTCAACGACGTGCTTCTGCGTATGGTCTCTTCACGGCGAGCTATGAACTTTTTTGGTTTATGGGGAGCAGATTGATTGGCAGCCCCTATAGCGTATCGTTGCCATTGTTAATCGCGTTCTGCTTGGTTACAGAATTTGCCGCCCTCCCACTATTTTTTCTAGCAAAATAGCAGAGAAGTCCAAACTCACGATTTTGACAGTGGAATAATAATATAGGTCTAAATTACGCATAAATTCATCGAAAAGTGAAAAACAGAAGCAGATACTTAATTGTCAAAATCTCAATAAAAGACGCCTTCAGACCTTGAATGGAAGGGTCACGTCAGGGTATTCTCCCCGCTGAAGTCATCCCTTAAAGCTTCGTCTGCAACGGAGCAGATAAAATGCATCTTTTCCTGAAAATTGTTCAAACTGGATCAACCCTTTTGTTTTCCGAAACACGGCTAAACTACTTTTTTCTGCAAATAGCTTACCTGAAGGAAAGAAGGATAATGCGTATTATCAGAGATGGAGTTTAATCAATTTCCCTAACAACTTCGAAGGCAGGAACGAAGACCGGAATTCAATATCAAAATTGCAAGATCCCTGAGGACTTTCCGGCTTTCTGAATCTCGCACTTATAAGAGCTATAAAAATAGAAAGAGAAATTATGACAAAGTTAGGACAAAATAGATTAAAAGTGCTTTGAACAAAAGTTTAGGTGCCCGGAGCGTGACTCGAACACGCGACCTCCAGATACCTCAGGAGATTAAAGACGCCTTATTTAAAAGTCCCTATGAGTCTGGCGCCCCAACCGACTAGGCTATCCGGGCCTTCAACACACAAATGTACGAAGCTATATTAAAGGATAGCGATCGGAGGAGTAAAACTAGATTTGTATCAAATCGTTATTCTAGACGAATACCCTGCAGCTTTTTGAGGAAATGGAAACTTTCCCAAGAACCATTATATTCTAGCGGATTTATATCTTGATCTACCTTCGCACTATAAAAATAGAACTACTTAATGCAATCCATTATACTTATAAAACAAGATATCAAATGTTTTTTATGGAGTATCAATAAAATTTCATTTAGACAATGACAGAAATAATTATTTCAAATTTATATGCTTTCAAATTGGTTTAAAACCCTAAAAGATGATTAAAAGAATTTTTTATTCCTTATCAGATTGCCTAAATTTTACCATTAATTAGACTAATAAGTGACTACAATAAATTAAAAACTTCGAAAAAAGTAGAAAAGCTCCAAATTGGAAATGCTAACTGCGAATCAAAATTTTTATAAAACTGCATGCTAAAAGTACAGCACAAAACAAGAATTATAATATGATAAGAGAATATATATGCTTTGAGTAGGTAATCTATAGTGAAGTTCTTAGATAAAACATTTAAGTAGCATTATCTAAAGGTAGAAATGAATGAAAATCAAGCAGAAGAAAGCTTTACGATGGCTTCTGCCAGATTCCCGTTTGACTTTATTAGAGCTTCACATGCCTCTTTTTCAGAAACACCTGTCTGTTCCATTACGAGTTTTATATCATCTGCGGGAATTTCCAGTTCTTTCGGGATTTCCTTTGCGTCACCTACAATCTGGTATGTTTCTGAGCCCTGAACATTCATGATAGTGACATTTGCATTTTCTATGACGATATTTGAGTCTGCAGTCTTTATTATTACTTCCTGAACATCCTTGAGCTCTTTGACATTAATCCCCATCTGCTTCATCATTTGCTTCATTTTAGCCGGGTTCATACCCCGGCCTCCCACTCCTTCAATTCCTGGAAACATGGATTTGCTTCTCCTTTGTTGATAGTTTTTGTTTGTTCTTTTAGGTTCTAGTTCACATACTTTGTCATGGTTTTATTTACCTTTAATGACATCCTCCCCCACATGTGCCGCATCCACCGGCTGTGGGGTTGCTAATAAGGAATCCTTTCCCATTTTCATCTTCAATAAAGTCAATGCTGCCCTCAGAGAAGCTTCTTTCAATATCTTTTGCCATCACGAGTTTGATTCCATTACTTTCTATCGTTACATCTTCTTCCTTTACTTCACCATCAAAGGAAAGTCCATATTGAATTCCACCACATGAGACTCCGGCAACAAATATTCTGAGAGCAATTTCGGGATTTCCTTCCTGTTCAATCAGTGTTTTAAGTTCTGAAGCAGCTTTATTTGTTATTTCTATCATTTATACACCTCTTTTTTACTTTGAACGTTTTCTAAAAGGACGCCTCCTTTAATTTTGATACTATTCATCCATTACAGCTTACAGATAATTTCCAAATGGTATATATTCTTGCATCTGATACATATAACGTTTATTTCGAATTAACGTTTATTTAGAATTGGGACTTTATTCTCCCGAAAGATACTTTTTTGATGGAACATCTGAGAGAGCAGGACACTTATTCCTTCTGAATAAATGTTATTATTCTTCTAATATACAAATATAATATATATATAGATTACATACTTTTCCGGATAGTTTGCCACAATTTTTAATTCACAGAAATTCAGCATCTTCATCCATAGGCTGTTCCAGGACCTTTGCGTTATAAGCATTTATTTCCACAGAATTACGCTTTCCCCTCACTTCCCAGATAGGGATATGCACAAGCTCCATGTCGAGATCTATATCTTCAGCTTTTGGGCCGATGCTCCTATGTTCATATATAATTGCCTGGTCGTCCATATTGTTAAAGCGCATTTCACGTGTATTTTCCTCAATAATTAAATCTAGAATGATCTTCTCACCCTGCTTCCTGTTAACATTCGGCCTTTTTATCTCATGCTGTACTGCCGGGATTCTTGTCGGCATTTTAAGAACTTCAATTTCCATCTCCTCGTTTGATTTATTCAGCGCGTTAAGAAACCCTCTCCCTTTGCCGGCAATACTTAAAACTTTTGATCGAAATCGCTTTTCTACCTCAACATTATATATATATTTCCAAAAAGGTACAAATTTCAAAATTGCATCCTCAGGATTGCTGAGATAGGATTTTGCAATGTCTATCGCCTGATTTTTAGACAAATTTGGTTCCACTGATCGTATATTAAGCATTCCGTATGAATCAACTTTGGGAATCTCCCCCCGTTCCAGTTTGTTTGGATTATTCATTTCCTCATAAGGCCTTAGCAGAGATTTGGCTTCAAAAAAGGCATTATTTGCCCCCAATGACTGGCTCTGGGGTGGTAATAGCTCTTCGCTATAGTCAGATCCCTGCCTGAATACATCTTCTTTCAAGCCTTCTGAATTCAATTCAAAAGTTGTTGCGGTGGATGAATCCAGTGTCTTATTTGTTGATGGAGCTTCTGGTTCAAAATGCGAATTTTTTGTTTTTCGTTCTATATTTAAGAGAACCGTCCTTCCTATCCTAAGGGCCAGATCATCTCTGTCCCACAAATGGATCCCAAATTCAGCTGCATAGTTACTTAATTCTCCAGAAGTTTTCTGGGTCATTACATATATTCCTGTACAACCTTCTAACTTTTCGTAAAAGGCTTTTATTTCTTCATAACCTGGTCTTAAAGCACACCTTACATGAACATGATATCGTTTTTTCTCCACACTGATGTCACACCGACTGGATATTGTAACATCGTATCCAGATGATTTGAAGATATCCACAAGAATTTTTAAAAGGTCTTGCTCCATTATTCTCACCCTTCTATATCTTACACAGCTAAAATAGTTTATGTTTTACACTTAATAAATATAGAAGACTTTGATAAACCCCTTAATTTCTTCATATGCTCATAAATTGTATATGAATGACTCGCAAAAACCAGAGTTTATCAAAATCCTCTCTAAAAATTTTATAACCTATTTATACGTCAAAGTTATCTCTTTTAATCCTTTTTTATTATTTTTCCAAGCATACAACTATTTAAGAAATCAAATCATAATAAATTACATTATGAGTGGGATCAAGCTTGGAGCAGACTCGTTTTCAACATATGAAGAAGGAATAAAGAGAGAATGGGTTACAGGAAACGGACTCGGAGGATATGCTTCCTCCACAGTTATTGGGGTGGGAACGAGGACTTACCACGGACTACTTGTAGCAGCTCCAGAAAATTTACCAGGAAGGTTTTTGCTCCTCTCATCCCTTGATGAAGAAGTTTCTTCCAATAAAGAAATTTATCGACTTGCAACTCATAAATATGAGGATACTATTTTTCCAACGGGCTTCAATTATCTTTCCAAATTCATTCTTGCCCCATTTCCACTCTGGGTTTATCATTCAGACATTTTTACCGTAAAAAAAAAGGTATCCATGATTCATGACAGTAATACAACCTGTATTCTCTATGATATAAATTCCCGAAAAGAGGGAGCTTTGCTAAGAATTTTTCCTCTGGTAAACTCTAGAAATTTCCATTGCACTACCAGTTCGGGAGACATCGCCTTTTCCCAGAAAGCTGATTCGACAGGAGTGAAACTAGAAAGTTCTAAAGGTTTTACTTTATCGCTATCATCCAATCTTCAGTATCACCCTGATCCTAAGTGGTACTACAATTTTGTTTACGACGATGAAAAACAACGAAAATGCAACTTCCAGGAAGATAATTTCAATCCCGGCTATTTTGAAAGCAAAATAAAAATGGGAACTTCACGATTTTTTATTGCTGCTTCAACCGGGGATATTTCCTTTTTTACTCTCGATAAAGTTGATGAACTTTATAGTAGAGAAACGCATCGACATAAGCTTCTCACATTTAATTCAAAACTTAATGAAACCTTTGCCCTCAAGCTTTTGAGGGCAACTGACTCTTTTATAATAAAAAAAACTTCATCAGGTGAGAGTACAGTGATTGCAGGATATCACTGGTACTCTGATTGGGGGCGAGATACCATGATTTCTCTGCCTGGTCTGCTTTTAATTCCTCACCGCTTCGATGAGGCCAAGTACATTCTCCAAAATTTTTCCAGACATTGTAGAAAAGGCTTGATCCCGAACGCTTTCCGGAATCTTGGAGGAGAACCAATCTACAATACAGTGGATGCTTCTCTCTGGTTTATTCATGCAGTTGGACGCTATTTCGAATATACAAAGGATCTCCTGCTTCTAGCAGATCTCTGGAATACCATGGATAGTATCATTGATAATTACCTTAAAGGCACAGACTTTGGAATTGGCATGGATTCTGATTATCTTATCCGTCAAGGGCCTCAACTAACCTGGATGGATGCCAAAATCGGAGAACTGGCAGTAACCCCAAGAGCAGGCAAAACCTGTGAAATCAATGCCCTTTGGTATAATGCCCTGAAAACAGCTTCCAATCTGGGAACTCTTCTCGGCAAAGAGATTTCTTCTTATGAGGCTCTTGCAGCTGGGGTAGCTTCGAACTTTGAAGATCTTTTCTGGAACTTGGAAACTAACTGCCTCTTTGACCTCGTATATAAGAACGAAGGAGGAAAGCAGGTTAAAGATCCTGCTATCCGGCCTAATCAGATATTTGCTGTAGCGCTCCCTTACACTATGCTTTCTCCTGAGAAAGAAAAAGCTATTGTGGACAGAGTCGAAAAAGATCTATTGACCCCCTTTGGGCTCAGAACGCTTTCTAGTGACCATCCATCTTATGTAGGACACTATAACGGAGATTCCGTAACTAGAGATACAGCCTACCACAATGGAACCGTATGGCCTTGGCTCCTAGGTGCCTATGTGAAAGCCTATAGGAAAGTACACAATTATTCAAAAAATAGTTTCACAGAGATGCGGACTCTTCTAAAGGGATTTGAGATCCACCTTGAAATCGCAGGCATCGGCACAATTTCCGAGGTTTTTGACGGGGACTATCCTTACTCTCCAGGTGGCTGCATTTCCCAAGCCTGGAGTGTCGCAGAGATTTTAAGGGCATATGTAGAGGATGTACTTGGGATCAAACCTTGAAAGCTGAATTAGGATTAATGTTCCTTATTTTTAAAATTTAAATACTGAGTATTACGGAAAAAGCAAACATTTAACGGCTTAAGTAAGGTCTCTATAATCCCATAAAAAGGCAACTTGACTATAATCTCCCGAATGCAGCCAGAGGATCGAAAAAATAAGCAGATCTTCCAAAGCAGCAAATATTTAATTGTTATCCTATTTTTCAAACCCGTTCTCAGATATTATTGTAAAAAGATTGACTGGTGAAGGAGGAGCAAATTCGAAATAACCAATTAGTGAGCTGAAGGTGAGTTAAAGTAAGTTACAGAAAGTGAGTTGTGAAAATAAGCTATCGGAAATGAGCCCTAGTAATCAAGGTCATGTATCCACTTTGTTGATCAAAATTAAAAAAGTACATTTCAATGTTTGGAAAAAATAGACCGAAATCTTGTGCTCATAGTCTTCAATAACTAATCTCCAAAACCATAATTTAGGAAATTACAAACTTGTAATTTTTTTATTCCAGAGTTCCGAAGCAAAGACTATTTAACAGCTATATTTATATATTACTCTAATCTCGTATTTCTCAGCATATTCGTAATCTTACTGCTTTGAAATGGATATAATACCCTATAAAGTAGTCTAAATTCATCCGTCTTAACCAACATTATAGAGGAGATGGTAGGCATAAATTCAATAATTCTCGCAGGTGGCTCAGGTGTGCGACTTTGGCCTCTCAGCAGGGAAACGTATCCCAAACAATTTTTAAAATTTGGTAAATTTTCTCTTTTCCAGGAGACTGTGCTTCGCTGTCTTGAAATTTCCGATGTCTCTGAAATTTTTGTTGTGACCAATAAAGACCAAAAATTTTTCGTGATTGATCAAATTAAAGAAATCGGATATTCGATTCCTTCTGAAAATGTCTTAATAGAGCCTGAAAGTAAGAATACACTTCCTGCAATCTTCTTCGGAATGAGAGAAATTGAGAAAAAATTTGGGAATTCCATAGTAGGAGTCTTTTCTTCAGATCATGTTCTTGACAGATCTGCGATGAAAATAATTTCTTCGGCTGAAAATCTGACTTCTGATTTTCTTGTTACCTTCGGAGTTGTTCCCGTTACCCCTCATACTGGATATGGCTATATTAAAACATCAGAATTTTGTGAACCGGGATATAAAGTTTCAGAATTCAGAGAAAAGCCAGATTTAGAAACTGCCAAGAAATATATTAAAGAAGGTTGTCTCTGGAATAGTGGAATTTTCCTTTTTAAGACTGACCTTTTCTTTGAAGAAGTTAAAAAACATGCACCATCTTTATTCGGCTGTTTTGAAAAATATGATAACATTAATGAAATTTATGGAAATGTGGAGAAAATTTCCATTGATTATGGGATAATGGAAAAATCCGATCGAGTAGTAGTTGTAAAGCTAGACCAAAAATGGAGCGATCTTGGAAATTTTTCGGCAATTTATGATGAGCTCGAAAAAGACGCGGTAGGAAACGTTGTATGTGAATGTGATCCTTTACTACTTAATTCTGATGGAAACTTTATATATTCAAAATGTGGTAAGATTGTTTCACTCATCGATATTAAAGACATGATTATCGTCGATACCAGCGACGCCCTACTAATTTGTCCCAAATCTAGTAGCCAAAAGGTAAAGGAAATTGTCTCTGAACTTAAGAACAAGAAGGATGAGAGGGCATATACCGGGCAAACAGTCTACCGGCCCTGGGGGTCTTACACCTTACTAGAAGAATACCAAGGCCATAAAATAAAGAACATTACTGTACTCTCTGATCAGAAGTTAAGTCTCCAACTTCATTATCATAGAAGTGAGCACTGGGTAATTGTAAAAGGTATGGCTTGGGTTGAAGTTAATAATCAACAATTTTTCCTGAGGCCTGGAGAAAGTACTTTTATAAGAGCCGGTGAGAAACATAGGTTGTCTAATCCTGGCAAGATAACACTTGAGATTATTGAGGTGCAGTTCGGAGAACTTTTGGAAGAAACGGATATTGTTAGGTTTGATGACGTGTATGAGAGGAACTGATTCGAAGCTCATGATCCTGCAACATTAGACTGAATACCTTTGTTTCGTATGTTTTTCATAAGGAGAACCCTGTTATTTATATTGTTTGGAAAACAACTATAAGTCCTGATTTATATTAGATAATCGATATTGAACCTGAATAAATTATATTTATCGAATGCCACAATGAACAAATAATATTTACACTGGGATATATTATAAAGAGAAGGTAAATATTTAATTAGTCTTGTGAGTAACTACAATTTTTATTATTAATGAAGAAAGTTTGTGTAGTTACTCAACAGATAGTCTCATAAAAATTAGATTATATTCTATGCTTTCAAGCATTCTGAGTTTTAATTTTTTTTTAACAATAATTTTAACTCATGGGAAATTTTACTGATTTTGCTCTTCGAGATGAATATACACTTATTCTGTCAGCTTGAGATAAACTTGCTAAAATTTATTTTTCAATTGATTGAAAATCTTTTCACATAATTTTAGAGCCCATATCTTTTAACAAAACCGTTTTCTGAAGCAGACCTGAAGCGGAAGTAATCACTATGTTTAAACTTATTTTTTCGCAGCAAGAAAAATTACCACAATAATATGGAATCTTGTTATAAATAACAAGATATACCAAGTTGAAATAGGATATCAAAAGAGAAAAATTCGGAAGAGAAAGATTGTTGAGACTGAAAAATTCTCAGTTGATACATGTATAAAAATAATTAGTGAATAATCTCAATCATGGAAACGAGAATGGAGAAAGAGTACTTCGGAACCAGTTTAGTCACTTACTTACGTTTAAAATCAGGAATAAGATATCAATAAGGCTCTTGCAGGTGCTCCATCACAATCTTCAATTTTCAGAGGCAAGCACAGGAAGAAATAAACTCCTACCTCCACTAAACTGAGCTCTAGACATTCCACTATGTTTACATTTCCTGAAAGGAGTATTCTGTGAGCAGACATAATTTTGGAATGAAAACTGTCTATTGAAAAGCTGTCTATTCCAATAGTTTTGAACTTTTTTTCGACAATCCATGATGCTGCACTTTCATCAAGATATGTGGAGCCAAATTTTTTCCCCACATAATCATTATTTTGATAATTGATATCTTCGGAACCTTTTTGTTTACGAGAAGAATTTTTTGTTTTCAGAAGTAGAATTGAGATATCTTCAGAAACCCTTGCATCCTGGAAAGCTTTCTCAAGAATTTCAGCGGTCAGTGAACCCTCCAGAGAAGAATAATCGAGAATTAACGCCATTCCCATCAGGCTCTCCAGTTTCAATTTGTCAACAGATATACCGTTGCTCAGGATATGAGAAGGAGCATCTACATGCGTGCCTGTATGACTCCCAAGACTCAACCTAGATACCACACAGCCTTTATTTTCAAGAGTACAGATACTCTCAATTACAGGTTCTGGGTCTCCTGGGAAGATTTTCGTAAAAGGAGAAATTGGGGTTGAAATGTCTATGACTTTTCTCTTCACCAGAATTTTCTCCACGATAAGCACCTTATTCCATATTAATGATGTATCTGTTCATGCAATCATCAGTATATTCCATGCATATTGTGAATTTTTTCTGGTCAGTTTTTGTAAGCTCGTTTTCCTCATAAGTTACGCTCACAGTACAGATATCCTTGTATTTTTCGCACCCTTTGCAACCGAAAACAGAGACATATCAGATCTTTTCTGAAAACAATAAATCTTTGATACCTTATTATGTGTTTCTGAGATATATGATTTCTTTAATTAAATGTTCCTCATCCGATATATATAATCCAAAAAAAGCTGATTTTCCACTACCATTTATTTGATTTTCTTCCCGAAATACACTTAGTATCATTTTCGGTTTTTTTGTTCCGCGCTTCAATTATGTTAGTTAGAGCATATCTACTTCAGTGAATGAAAACACAAACTTTCGTTACATTGGATATCTAATTATGAGAACATCAACCACTTAATAACAGAAAACCAACAAATCTTATATATAAAAAAAGAATATGGAGACTCAGATATGGAAAAGCTCATTGAATACGAGACTGGTTCTTTTAGTAGTTACCTTTCCAAAGGCTGCAGGCTCTGCCAGGAGGGGGCAACAATGGTACTCTTTGTAACAGGCCTTTGCCCAAAAAGCTGTTTTTACTGCCCACTTTCCGAAGAAAAACGTGGAAAAGATCTTGTTTTTGCAAACGAAAGATCCATAAAAAACGATGACGACATACTTAAGGAAACTGAGCTCATGGATGCCCTTGGGACTGGAATCACAGGTGGGGAACCACTTCTGAAAATAGGGGAAGTCCTACACTACATTCAAATTCTTAAATCTTCTTTCGGACAGGATCACCATATCCATCTCTACACTTCTCTGAGTCCTGACAGACAGATGCTTAAAAAACTTGCTGACGCTGGCCTTGATGAAATTCGTTTACATCCACCACAAGCGATCTGGGGAGATCTAAAACACAGTCCTTATGCGGATAGCTTACAACATGCAAAAAAACTGGGTATAGAAACTGGAATTGAGGTTCCTTCCATTGAAGGGACAGAAAAAGTTGCAGTTTTTGCAGAATACATGGGAGTTTTCCTTAACCTGAATGAATTGGAGTTTTCCGACACTAATTCAAAAGCTCTCCTAAAAAACGGTTTTTTCCTTGAATCAGATACATCTAACGCAGTTGCAGGTTCAGATAAATATGCTGAAACTACTCTCTCCCTATGCAAAAAAGTACATTTTTGTTCTTCAATCCATAAGGATGCAGTCCAGCTGCGTAAAAGGTTTCAGCGAATTGCAAAGAACATGGCAAGAGAGTTTGATGAAATCACAGAAGACGGTACTCTGGTATATGGAATTATTGAATACTTAGACCACAAAATTGCAAAAAAAATTCTGGAAGATATAGGAATTCCATTAGAATTGTTTGAAGTAAAAAAAGGGAGAATAGAAATAGCTTGGTGGATTCTTGAAGAGCTAAAGGAAGAGATTAAAGAAGAATTAAAATCACTTGGAGCCAAGCTTTTAATTATTGAAAGATATCCATTTGAAGATGGATTACTTGTAGAACTGACTCCTATTTAAGGATTGTGTGCCTGGAAAATATAATGGTGAGAAAAATAATCAAAATTACGGCTTTGTACCACGCTAAAAACAACTGAGTATATGCACACCTCTACACCTTATATAAAAAAATTATTCAAAATCAAATATTTTAATTTATTTATATGACTCTTTTTCTCCATGGTTTCCCTGATTTTCAACATAGTTTTTAATTACATGGCAAGTTGTTCCATAACTCATAGTTCCAATGTAACCTCCAGTATTCCGAAGTTTACAATCCAAAAAGTGATACTCCTATGATGATTCCAATAAGGGATAGGAAAGGATGAATTTCTCCAACCCTTTTCTGGATCATTGGCCTGAGAAAACTATCCATGCGACTTACAAAGATCCCTGCGACAAGATAGTCATCCTGCAGTATATTCACCCAATAATAGTCGCAGGAACCCAGACTAAGGTTGAGCCGAAGACCGGCACAAAAGAAAGGTGTGTTGCGATAGAACTCCAGAGAAAAGCTCCCTGGATTTTTACGATAAAAAAAGTTATAGTCAGAATTACACCCTGGAAAGGGCTACATTCCCGCTGGAAATCATAGTTGTCCTGACAATTCGTCTGATCTCGTCCAGCAGAATGACTTTATTTTTCTTCATTGAATGGAACTGCCACGTAAATTTTGTGTATAAAATTAGAATCTTCTCCTTTTAAGAGGTAGTAGAACAAAAAATACCTGATTAAAAAACCTATAGACTGCTGGCTCAGTATTTGAATTGAGCCAAAAGGAACTTACTTGTGCAATTGACGGCTTCAGAACCAATGCAAATGGCCCTTTCTTGCATCTGTTTTTGGAGAATATCTATAGGAATACCCAGGCCTGAAAGATAGTGGGTGAGAAAATGGTTTTCAGATCTAATAGATGCAAAAATAAACGCCTAGTTAAGTAATCGACTCTCATATCAAAAAATATTCCCGCCTTTTTCACATGATTTGCAATCTTCGGACTTTTACCAAGGATAGTGAGCTGGTGAATTTTAATCCACTGAAAATTGGGAGCCTGGGCCACCTCTGAATTGGCTCCCAATTGTGTGATTCAACCCTGCGATTAAGAGACAAAGAGGTCTTAACTCTCAATCGTTAACTTCTCCTATATGTTATAGCTGTATATCATATGAACGAATCTCAGATTCCCTTTCCATTAGGTTGATTGCTTTCTTAAAATATAGATGACTTGCCCTATTATTGACTTATAAAAATATTATCCCCCTATTTTTTATAAAATCTATATCTATTTTTTGATTGTGTATTTTTTCTAGTTATAATATTAAATATATAACTATCTATTGATTATTATCTATAACTAATTCTTCAGAATAAAAGGATAGTAGATTCCTTAATTCATAATTTCTTCAATTTCGAAACCATTTCTACAAATCAAAAGAAAATAACAAAAATTATTTGAAGTAATGAAGTAGTTGATTGTGGCAACGAAAACCGACTGCACTTCTGATAAATGCACAACCAATTTACTGTCTGTATTTTCTGAATTATGTAGTATCATTAATTTAATAACCTTACCTGATGAAGCAAACTATATATCGTAAGAAATGTGTAATGTTTTAATTTCTTTCTGCAATACCTTTGACAATTTCTCTTGAATCTGCAACAAAAGACATATAGTCTAAAATAGGCAAACAAATTATATACATGTGAACATCTGCAAAATTCGGTTGAGATTTGGATAATTAAGTGTTGAATATTACTGTTTTTCAGTTCAACAACTTAACACATGAAATTCATTTAGTTCCGTAGGAAATCAAACTTTGGAGCTGATTAATCCTTGAAGGTGCATGGTATTATTACAAATATGCAGATTCATAAAATGGCTGGGTTTATATTTTGTACTTGCTGGGCCAGGCATAATCGTGATGGTAGCAGACAATGATGCAGGTATTCTAACAACCTATACCGCAATAGGTGCCAACATGCTACTAAAATTTTTCCTAAAAAATAAACTATATTTTATATAATAAATATTTCTAGTCTAGACTGGTCTCAAGTTCTGTGTTAGAGATATATAATATAGATATTTTTGTAATCTTTTTTAGCTCTCTTTTCTATTTTTTTAATGGATTGTAAGTAGGTCCAAAAAATTTAGCTATTGCAGTATCAGAGTTTGAAGTTACTGTTTTGTTGTTAAATGAACTGGTTGCATACGTCGAATTAATCCCAAAACCAGCATCAAGTTCTCGTGGTATTACATAGTATTGATCGAATCTTTCAACACTTTGACCAGGTGCAAGATCACTGAAACTTATTTGCGATGATCCAAATATGTTATCGTTAACAGTAATAGGGGTTCCGTTGCAAAAAATCCTTTCTAATGATACAATAGAATAAAAAGGAAATCAAAGATAGTAATATGCTATCTAATTCCTTTAAATGGAAGCACTATGAAGGAGAAATTATC
>Ga0224559_1000242_pt1 | contig 38083 bp, 25 predicted proteins | sample 714S33034metaG_FD_180676 | JGI IMG/M metagenome (GOLD analysis project Ga0224559, IMG submission 180676) | Peat soil microbial communities from Stordalen Mire, Sweden - 717 S3 30-34 | ecosystem: Environmental > Terrestrial > Soil > Wetlands > Peat | place: Sweden: Norrbotten County, Stordalen... | reverse complement strand
TTGGCGTGACGAACTTTCTTGAATCCTCATATCCGCGCTTCTTGAAATATCCTTTCAGGAGAAAGTTGTGTTTCAGCGCTTCCATATTCTCTTGAAAGTTCGTCACGCCAATCTGCGCCTGCTGCATCGTTGCATGAAGTGTAGTCGTGGTCTCTTCCAGGTTGCTATAGAGTTGCTTGTCGTTGACCAACGCTCCGACGGTTCCCTGACCGGAATCAATTTTGGCGCTCACCGAATTCAAATGCGCCGTGGCCAAAGTCGCATTGTCGATGGTCTGCTGGCCGCTGTCCAGAATGCCGCTTGCCTTCTTAAATAAATCCGACAATACGAGCGGCGGTTCACTCTGAATGATCTCGCCATCCTTCACTTCGGCTTGCCCCACGGAGCCGAATGAGATCGCCACAAACTGGTTGCCTAAAACACCCTCTGTATTGATCGAAGCCACTGAGTCTTGCTTGATGATCTCGTGTGTCGATTTATCGAGGTCCATGAGCACCGTTACCTGTTCACCCGGCTTGTGAGGCAACGCGATGCTTTCCACAGTTCCGCTGTGAACCCCGCCCACCTGCACGTCGGCTCCCGCAGCCAAGCCCGCAACATTGTCGAATTGCGCCTTAAGATGGTAAGTTGAGCGAAACAGATATTCCTTGCTCCCGATAATGAAGACACCGGCGGCAAGAACTGCCAATGTCACAACGATGAATGCTCCCAGCCTCGCCACTCTCGACATAGTTCCTCCTACGACTGCTTCAGGAATTCCTTGACAAACTCGACATCACTTCCCTGAAGATCCTTAAACGATCCTTCGATCACAACATTTCCTTGATCCAGCAGGGCCAAGCGATTGGCAATCGTCTTGGCGCTGTGCAGATCGTGAGTTACTACGATGGACGCCATCTGTCGTTCATGCTGGAGCTTGAGAATCAGATCGTCAATTTCCCCTGAACTGATGGGGTCCAGACCTGCCGTTGGCTCATCAAGAAGCAAAATTTCTGGCTCCAATGCGAGCGCCCGCGCCAGGCCCACGCGCTTCTGCATTCCGCCCGAGATATCGGATGGCATCTTTTCGAGATTGCCTTCCATGCCCACTTCGGCAAGTAACTGCTTGACCCGGTCGCTGCGCTCGGACTTGGACAACTCTCTTCGGTGGTGTTCAAGAGGAAATGCCACGTTCCCCGCAACCGTCAACGAATCGTAAAGCGCGGCATGCTGAAAAAGGAATCCCATCTTTTTTCTGATTTCACCCATTTGATCGATCGCCAGACCAGCGATGCTCTGACCATGAATGCGAATCGAGCCGAAGTCTGGTGTTTCGAGGCCGATGATGAGCCGCAGCAAGACGCTCTTTCCTGTTCCGCTGCGTCCCAAAACGGCGAGAGTCTCACCGCGATTGACACTTAGATTGATACCGTCGAGAACTTTGTGTATTCCGAAGGCCTTGCGCAAATCCTCGACAACGATGACCGGCGCTTGGCCGTCATGCTGAGGTTCTTCTTGCTTCATCGCAATGTCATTGGCAGCGGCCATGGACGATCCTCAAGGCTCCAGTCAAGAGTTATGGGAAGACAACCAAAATGAGTTTCACCAGCACCACATCGGCCAGGATCACAAAAAGCGATGCAATGACCACCGAGTTAGTGGCCGCGCGGCCCACGCCCTCGGCGCCTCCGCGTGTGCGCATACCTTGAAAGCACGCAATCGTCCCAATAATCAAGCCATAGACCGCGGTCTTGAAGGTCTGCGGTAGAAATGAACTGAAAGTCGCTCCATGAAACCCTGCATCAATAAATTGATGGAATGAGAGCGGCTCAACCAGAGTCTGCGCAAACCAGCCTGTCAACAAGCCGGATGCGTCGGTGGCAAGAGTCAGGAGCGGCAGCATCAAGATGCAAGCGAGGATTCGTGTCGTCGCTAGCAGTCTGTATGGATTGATGGCCGATGCCTCAATGGCGTCGATCTGCTCGCTGACTTTCATCGACGCCAGCTCCGCCCCCATGCCGGCGCCCACGCGGCCACTTACAATCAACCCTGTGATGATCGGACCCATAACCTGAATAACCGAGTAGACAAGAGTTGCGGGAAACATGGATTTGGCGCCAAACCGAGTTAGACTGTAGCGGGCTTCCAGCGAGATGATGACTCCGATCGCGGCGCCCGCCAGGGCGATCAGCGGGAATGACTTGGACCCGACTTCGTCGAGTTGCCGAATCAGCTCCCGCCATTCATACGGCGGCGTCACTGCTGCCCGGAGAACCTTCCAGCAAAATATGCCCAGATCGCCAAACCACTCGAAGAAGCCGTTGACCAGCTTCGTTACAGGATCTGCGGCAGAAGGCGCGGCATCGACTCGCCGCTCCGGAATGGGCGGATTGAATGCTCCAGACGCAATGACGCCGTGTTCGCTCACTTGTTCGGTCCCTCCACCGGAGAACCGTGCGCATTGTTCAGATGCATGCGATGCAGCAGCGAGTGAGGCCCGCTATAGAAAAACTCGAGCGAGACATTTCCCGCCATATAGAGCAGAAGGCTGTAGTTGCCCATGCGGAACGCATCCCTTGCGCCAAAGCGATCGGGATACCAGCCGTAAACCGCGGTCATCGTACCAGCATAGGGCGCGACCAAGGCAGGGAAAGAGAAGACACGGTGACCGTCCTCGCCGCGCCGCGCTGTCAGGGTCGAAAGCGCCGCGTGGCTTAAGCGCGGGAGAAATCCCGTACACTCACACCGGTAGTACAGCGCATCTTCCTTGAAGGCTTCCGACAGGCCATAACGAGTGGTTGTTGCAACCGTGGCAATGGCAAAGTCCGATCCGAATCGCTTTCCGTATGCTTCCGCTCCTTGCCTCCACTCTGGCGGAGCATTGCTTTCCTGATGAAACGCAGCTACCAGTCCAGCACCTGCAATCGGGTAAGGGCCGAACGCATCGAAGCTGTAGTTCCTCAACATTGTTTTCTGCGTCGGACGCACATAGGCCAGGTCCAGTTTTTCAGAGGGCGCGCTTGCGGAAACGGCGGAGGAATCTCCCGCACCAAGCAAAGATTGCGGCCTTGCCGTCAAGCTCAAACCCGCCAGGACTACAGCGGCCACCAGCAGGAAGATCATCTGGCGAAGCTTGATGCCGAACGGCTCTATGATCGATTGGCGCGCCAGTCTGCCCGCCTGGTCTTCGTAGAATGCGAGCAATGACTTCGAACTTCGTCTCCAAATAGTTGTCGTCAAGATCCCTCCTTCGGCCGGCATTGGCTCTCTCAATTTCATAGGCTGCCAGTAACAAATGCTGGCGTAACCTGCGCGCATAGTGATATTGACAGGGTTGAATCGCTTGAGAATGGTCATATTTGCTCGCAGGAGCAATTCTCCGATTGTTTTTGCTGTATGAATGGATCATTCGTCTGACCGCTATTGCCTGTGCGCATGAACAACGAATCGTTCGGGAGCCGCGCCTATATAGTGAAAGGGGTAGCAGGTCACGAGAGTCAAGCCGGATTCAGTCGCAAGAGAAACGACGCCGCCGTCGCCCGGAGCAGTGATCTGAATCCAATCCACTTCGTATTTAATGATCCCAGCGTTGGTTTGAAGGAGAATCTCATCCTCTCTGTGAACGTCTTTCAGGCCGCGAAAGAATGTGTCGCGGTGGCCGGCGATTCCGATGTTTCCCGACTCGCCGGGAAGGGCCGTCCCGTTGATATGCCCAACTCCAAGGCGCAGAGTTCTCGATGTCGTCCCTTGCAGAACCATCACCGACATTCCAATCCGTGGAATCTCAATGCGGCCCAGCATATCCCCTTCTTTGACGCGATTCCTGGCCGGAATGACTGGATGCTGTTCTTCCGCGTGAATCTGCTCATCCATTCCGCGGCTTGCGGCGTTCTGAAAGAGCCTCGCACTGAACAATGTGAGCGCGACATAGGCGAGCGCAAGTACACCGGTGAGCATGAGAATTCGCCGCGTCCAGCGAGTGAACCGCTGGCCGCGCTTGACGAATATCTCTTGTTCATTTTTTTGAGTCATGGCCAACCGTCTGCAATGAGTTCAGCGCCGGCACCGATGGCACGGAGTACCCGGTTCGCGTGCGAACCGACAAGCGCCCACGCCCAGGAGCGCTGGCCTTCACCTCTACAGTCCGATACCCGCCGTCCGGTTTTGGAATAGAGGGAACATAAGCCAGCGTGTACTGATTGCGTATGTCATGGGCAATCCCCTCGCAGATGGATGCAATCTCACTCGATGATTCAGGAAAGAACGCCTCGCCACCTGTCTCTTTCGCAAACCGCTTGAGCACGCCTGGGTTCTGATCGCCGTCCTGCGCGTCAAAGATGCCTATCGCATAGATGATTGCTGTGGAGACTTTGGCCATTTCAATAACCTGGGCGAGATTGTGCCTGCTCGCATTGTCGCCGCCATCGCTGATTACGATGAGAACCTTCTTGTCGCATTTGCCTTTTTTGAGGTGATCGAGAGCCGTGGCAATCGCATCGTAGAGCGCGGTCTCGCCAATGGTATGGATTGCGGAAAGCGCGCGCTGCAACTGATCGCGCCGATCTGTGAAAGGAATATCCGCCGGCAAGCCATAAGTGACATGCTCGTTGAAGTTGACCACAAAGATCTGGTCCCGCGGATTGCTTGAAGCCGCGAAGGATAATCCCGCGGCAATCACGTCCGCGCTCTTCGGTCCCATGCTTCCGCTGTTGTCAATCACCAGCCCAACTGTAACTGGAATATCCTGATGGCTGAAGTGCTTGATCGGCTGAAGAACGTGATCCTCATAAACCTGAAAATCATCTTTGACTAGTCCGGAAACCAAAGCATTGTGGTGGTTCAAAACGGTTGCGCTCAAGATAACCAGATTGGCATTGACCTTGAGCGTGTAGTCGCTTGATTCATTCTGCGCGGAAGCGAGAGCCTGAGAGCAGGCCACGTCCGGCGTCGTAATAGAAGCAACAAAAGCGAGCAGGCATAGGGCAAAAGCAGACCATGCGAAGCGCGGATTGCGATATGCATCAAACGCTGTCCTCTTCGTCATCTCTGTGATCCTTGGTAGGTGCTTGATGCTTTTCGACAACAGATCAAGGTTCGTTCTTCCGCAAAGAATCGAGGCGATGCTCTCCCGCACCGCCTCATTGATCAACTTCTCCCGGCCAATAGAATGGCCGGGAGGGTGCAGACCGGAGCGCCTGGATTAGATGGACTTTTTGGCAAACACAGAAAGCAGAAATCCAGAGCCGAGCAGCAACATGCCGGCCAATCCAATCAAGCCGAGATTGCTGGCTGTCTGGGTCAGGGACGCGACTTCCACGGGTGCAGGCTCAGCCGCGGGAGGCGCTTCGACAACCTGGGCTATCTCCACTGTTTCTCCCTTTGGAGTTACAGCCTCGACAGGCACCGCAGTCAATACTTCAACCGGCGCGGCTGTGATTACGGCAGGAGTCGAAAGCACAGCCTCATTGGTTTCCGAGGCCAGTTGAATGGCTTTCGACCTTTCATAGACAAATTGCTCGCCCCATTGACGGCCCGGATAGAACCATGCCTTCAGAGCTTCCGGCTGGCCGGCGGGCCGCTCGCTGAAAGTCATGACCGTCTTGCTGGTTGACTTCAAACGATAGTTGGGCATTGCGATGATGAGGGTGTAGACATGGGTTTCATCCTGGTTCGAGATCTGCACGATGTGGTTGTTCACACCTTCGTTGATGACCTTGAAAACATAGGTTCCCGCAGGCAATATCTGGGCGCCTGAACCCCCAACTTCGACGGGCGCGGTGAAGGTTACGAGCGACTTTCTGTTGAAATCGTCGGCCTTGGCTTTCGGCGCGGCGAGTACACAGAGCGCGGTCAGGCATAGTCCTGTTCCAAATCCCTTGAGCAGTGTCATTGTTTCTCCAATTCATTCTCCGACTCACTGGCACGGCGGTTGTTATGCGGACTCTTTATGTTGTCGGTTTCACAAAAGCTCGCACGCCGGAGATTCCGGCAGCCATCTGTTCCGTGGCGTGTACTGAATGCCAGTATTTCCTATCGATTCATCCATGGCTGTCCAATATTGACCGGCAGAGATAAATTGCGAGTTGCGGAAAAATGAATGCTCCGTATTGCTCAGACTGCGGCGCATACCCGTGGCTAGAGTCAATAACGTAAGGGTAGTTTGATGCCGGTCCGGCAAGGTTACGGGCATTGAAGAACGGACTGGACCCCTTATGGTGACTGCGCAATCCGGGTTGATCCTTGCGGCAGCAGTGCATCTTACGCAACACACGGAACCGCAGACGCCTAAAAAGGGGGGTCATCCATGCGAGGACTCAAAACACTTCTCGGCACTACCGCATTCGTTGCGGGACTGGCTTTTGCAACAGCCTCTCACGCGCAAGTTGTCGTTGACATCGGCATTCAGCCTGTCTGCTCCTACGGCTATTACGACTACGCGCCCTACGCCTGCGCGCCATACGGATTCTATGGGCCAGGATACTTTTACGGCGGTGTCTTTCTGGGCATGGGTCCCTGGGCCGGCTGGGGCTATGGCCACGGCTGGGGCAGCCATCGCTTCACGGAAGAGCGCGGTGGAAGTTATCACGGCGGCGGCGGGGCCATGGCCAATCGCAGCAGTTTTGCGCGCGGCGGCGGAGCAGAGCGCGCTGGCAGCAGGCCAGCAGCCCGGACAGGCGGCGGTGGCGAAATGCACGGCAGCGCACCAGCTGCTCATGCTGGAGGAGCACGTCCCAGTGCAGGTCACACAACGAACGCGCGTGGCGGCGGGTCTCATGCCTCCGCTCCGCATAACGGCGGCGGTCATGTCGGCGGCGGCAATGGCGGTGGCGGTGGCGGTGGTCATGCTGGCGGTAATGGCGGCGGCGGTGGTCATGCCGGTGGCGGCGATCATGCCGGTGGCGGCGGACACAGATAGCCGCCAGTTGATGTTCTAGATTTTAAGTAGAAAAAACAGGCGGGGCTTTGCGGCTCCGCCTGTTTTGCTTGAAACGCCAAACGATCACCTTGTGTTCTCGGCAGATCGCGCCACGAACAACAGCAAAGGTGCGCCGTCCAGGCGAGCTGAATGCCGGCATCTAAAAACCGGCCTGCGCAGCGCTTACCTCCGCCAGATGCAGTTGAATCCGCGCCGCTTTGACCGGCTCGCCATAGTGGCTGGCAAGCAGGTCGGCTGCTTTGCTCTCATCCAGCAGTGGCCGGACCGAGGCCAGCTTGATCGCCGATTGCGAGGCCATCCGCGCCACGGCCGCCTTGCTGGAGATGGAGTTGACCAGCGCAAGAATCGCATTGACCGCTGTCGCAACAACATTGATGTCGGCCAGCGCCTTCTGTTGGCTGGCGGGATTGGTAATCTTGGCCGCCTGGAGCAGCGAGGCGTGGACCTGCTGCTGGAAGGTGACCACGGCGGTTTGCAGTTGCGCCAGCATGCTGGCATTAGGGTTGGCCAGATAGGCCTTGGCCTGCGCCACCAGCGTGTTGGAAGCGGCGTCAAAGCCCACTGTCGCCGCCGTGAAGATGGGCTCGGCGGCAGGGTCCAGCACGGCGGCGGTCGCATTCACCGTGGCCACGGCGCTTTGCAGCGTGGGCGTCCAGTTGACGATATTCTGCGCCACGCTGATGCCCGAACAGCCGGCCGTGAACGGCAGCGGCAACAGCAACGCGATCAGCGCCCAGGCGCCCAGTTTAGTAGTGGAGTTGGAAGATCCGGAAACACCGGTGTTATTGGCGGTGCTGGCCGGATCGCGGGCCAGCAAACCCAACAACGCCGTGGCCAGGCCGCTGACCAGCGTAATCACGGTGCCGTTGCCGGCCGCGCCCAGCGTGATGCCCTGCTGCGAGAACACGCCTGCAATTGTGATGATCCCAATCAGCAGTCCTGCGATTGAGGTCTTGGGTGATTTCCAAATATTCGAGATGGGATTCATGCGGAATGCTCCTCGCAAAGAAAAAGGCGGCTTCGGCCGCCTTGGTTACCGACAGAATTTTAGACCGCGGAAGCAATTGAAAGCTGTTTCCGCCAAAAAGAAATCGAGACCAGAGGCCGGATTTTTAGGTCCAGCCGCTGGTCTCGATCTTTCGCAACTCTCCGAATTCGAGCGCCACCGTGGTTGCGGCTCTGGCTCGCGGCGGAGAGCCGCTGAAGTGCAGACGGGAGACGGTCCCAAGCCCCGGAACCATCCGCTGGGGGACGGCGAACACATTCGCCGGGCTCGGCACATCCGTCTCTTGTCCTGCTACTTAGAAGCCTACGCGCTCTTTCCTAAATTATCGGTAAAGATCCGTAAAACTTTATTCAAAATGTTATTTTTCAGAATTCGCCTTCCTCGGCTATGGTTTTCCAGAGATTTATTTTTCCAGCGCGGCGGGTGTGGCGCGAGGAATGCCTCAATTGCTGGGAGTTCTGTCAGGCAAGGCAATCGTATGAAAGAAAGAGATTCCGTCACAGATTCACAGTTTCACAGTAAATAGGGGGGGAGGGGGTCGCCTTTCCCGCTCAATTTGAACCAGCCCGATTGAAAGAGCCAGATCGGATTTCAGAGTGATTGGCTTCATCGTAACAAAAAACACAAAATAATCTGCAAAATTGTTCCTGCGATTGTACTGCGCCTTCAGGCCTGCTCCCGGCGCGGGAACAAGAGCCGGAGGAGCATCAGAGCCGGGGCCAGATTCACCGCCGCAGTCAGCCAAGCGGTCCGCCAGAAGCCGAAGACCGGGATCAGGTAGCCGCTCAGCACCAGAGCGCCCGCGCAGCCGCCCAGCAGATCGACGGCGTAGAGCAGGCCAAGGCTTGGCCGCTTGCCATCCTCATAGAGTTGCGTCACCAGCGGGAACTGCAAGCCGCCCAGAACGCCGCAGAGCGCAGCCAGCGCGGGAAAGAGGCACTGCGCGGACAGCCAACTCGCGGACGCACCGGTGAACTTCGCCGTGAAGCTGACCAGCAGCATCAGCGCCGGCGCCGAGAGTGCAAGAAGCAATTGGGTTGCGGCAACTTTTCCGCAAACAGAATTTGAGTTGCGGCGAAGGTCCAGCATACCGGAAAAACATCCCTCAGTAGCTAAAGCCAAAGTTTGTTCTGGCGCGTTTACGGCACGACTAAAGTCGTGCCCTTTCAAAACAGGACTTGTGCCACGAATTGGCCGCAAGCCGAGCCAGCTTCCCACCGCAATGCCGGCCATGAAGAGAGCAATCAGAATGGCCAACTGATGGTAGAGGTAGCCGTAGATCGATTGAAAGGCGAGCAGCAGAATGATCTCCAACGCCATCAGCGTAAAGCCGGTTGCGGCCATCGAGCAGGCAGCGGCGCGGGCGCGCTGCCCACGGGTGGGCGCAAAGCTGAGAAGCGCAACGGCCATCAACAGAAACAAGAGCGCGCCGCTACAAATCTCTGCGAAAGGAACGCGACCTGCAGAGCGCAGCCAATCGGCATAGACGGGCTTGAACTGCGCGCTCCACAGAATCGTGTTGAAGTAGTAAGCGATGGGCGAGAAGTCGCGATTGATTGGCGTCTTTAAGAGCGGTTGCAACTCATCGCGCACCTGCTCCATGCGATCCGGCATCATGCGATAGGGGATGAAGTATTGGCTCACATAGCGCGTCTTCAGATTGCGCTCCAGCAGTCTGGTAATCAGCGTTTGCGGATCGTCCGTGAGCAGGCCGGGGCGCATCGCCGCGAAGAAGTGAATCGTTTCGCCGGGGATGGCGACGACCGAGGGAAAGACCAGCTGCAGCGTGCGCTGGATGCAGCGCAGGAAGGCGGCGAGATCGGGACTGATGGTCTCTTCCGAGGAGCGCAGCGTTAGCGCGAGCAGGCCATCCGGGGCGAGATGATTGTGCGCGGAGCGGAAGAACTCCACGGTATAAAAACGATTCAACTGCGCGGTTTGTGGGTCAGGAATGCTGACAATGATTACATCGTAGCTCTTGCGCGTCTCGTTGAGATAAGCGCGGGCATCGCCGTAGTGCAGATGTACGCGCGGATCAAGGGGCGCGGCGCTTGCGGGAAGGAATTCATTCGCCATGCGCAGAACTGCGGGGTTCAACTCGATCAGATCGATGCGCTCGACGGAAGGATGGCGGAGCGCCTGCGCTACGCTGCCATTTGCACCGCCGCCGATGAGCAGAACGCGCTTGGGCGCGGGATGCTCCAGCAGCGCGAAGTGAACAGATTCTTCCGCGGCGGCCTCGTCCGGCGCATTAGCCAGAATGAGACCGTTTTCGTAGAGGCTGCGCATTTCGCCGGTCTCGATGACAGTGAGGTTGCCGTAGATGGAATCGCGCGACGCGAGCAGGTGAAGGCCGCGCCAGAGGCTCGCTCGTGATTGTTTCTCTATGCGTGGTGCAACCGCAACAAGAAGAATTGCTGTGAGCAATGTTGCGGCGGAGATCGCTGTTGAAAGGCGCTTGCTGCTCATGCGCAAGACAAGAATGCAGGCCATTAGCAGGTTCATGGCGAGCACGATAGCCGCGATCTGAAAGGGCGAAAGAACGCGCAGAAGAATGAGGCTGGCGATGATTCCTCCCACTGCGGAGCCAGCCGCTTCCAGCAGGTAAGCCGTGCTCGCTGCGTTACGCTCATTCACGCTGCGCTCGATGCAAATCATGTGCGCCGCGGCTACAAAGAGCGCGCCGGAAAAAATGCAGAAGAGGCTCATGCAGGCGAGCGATGCAAGCAGGACTGGGAGCGGGCCAACAAGTTCTCCAGGCACGGTTTGAAAGAGGCTTTTACTCGATCGCAGCGCCCAGATAGCCAGCGGCAGATTCACGCCGAGCAGGCATTCGAGTGCGGCAACCATGCGGCGCGGATTGCGCGGGCTGAGGGAAAACTTGCTTGAGAGAATGCTGCCCACGGCAGTCCAGAAGAGCCACGCGGCCAGCGCAATTCCCAGCGAAGATTCGCAGCCATTGTAAGCGGAGAACAACTCGCGCATCAGCACAATCTGGCCGATGATGGCGCTGAAACCGATCAGCATCAGAGCCGCATGGACGGCCCATGAAGAGTCCTCAACCCGGTGGTCCGCAGCGGAATGGAGGCATAAGCTCATCCGAGCGCAATTATTCATCGCGCTGCCGGAAAAAGCAAATCTGCGCAGATTACAAAACTTACATTGTAAAACTTCTGGCGCGATTATGAGGTTTCCCACCCATTTCGCAAAAAACGCGAAATGGATGGGGCACGGAATTTTGTAATCCCATTCAGTTCCATTCATTTCTGATGGGCAAGGTGATGTGTATCACTGCCTGTCGTCTTTGCGAAGTCGAGAATCAATGGTTTCGGGGTCAAGCCTCGCGAAGAGGAGTTTAGATGGCGAATTTAGAGAAGAAAGACCGCGGCCAGATGCGGGTCGATGTGGATGAATGCAAGGGCTGCGGCCTTTGCGTCGAGGCCTGTCCGCCCAAGGCGATTGAGCTGGGCGAGCGGTTGAATCACTACGGCTATCGCACCGCGGCCTACAAAGGCTCAGGCTGCACGGGCTGCGGAATCTGCTTCGTGGTCTGCCCGGAGCCGGGCGCGATTACCGTTTCCAGGCTCGTAAAAAATGATCGCGGCGCGCAAGCAGCCGCCGTGGGAGCAAGCGTATGCGCAAGCAACTGATGAAGGGAAATGAAGCGATTGTGCGCAGCGCGATCCTGGCTGGCTGCCGCGCATTTTACGGCTATCCGATTACGCCGGCCAGCGAGATTGCCGAGGCCGCGGCGCTTTATGTTCCGCAAACTGGCGGAGTTTTTTTGCAGGCGGAGAGCGAAGTGGCGGCGATGAATATGCTCTACGGCGCGGCCTCGGCGGGTGTGCGCGCGATGACCGCGTCGAGCGGGCCGGGGATCAGCCTGATGCAGGAAGGCATCAGCTATATGGCCGGTGCGGAGTTGCCTTGCGTGATCGCCGACATCACGCGCGGGGGGCCGGGATTGGGCAACATCGCCGCCGAGCAGGGCGATTACAACCAGGTGGTCAAAGGCGGCGGACACGGCAACTATCGCACCATTGTTCTGGCGCCGCACTCGGTGCAGGAGATGGCCGATCTGACCGCGCTGGCCTTCGAGTTGGCCGACCGCTATCGCAATCCAGTGGTGCTGCTGGCCGATGGATTCATCGGGCAGATGATGGAGCCGGTGGAGTTTGCGCAGGCTGCCGTTGCGCCGCAAACGCCCGCCTACGCGGTGACCGGAACGCAGCAGACGCGCGGCAATTTGATCAACTCTCTTTATCTTGACGTCGATGCAATGGAGGCGCATCAGGGCCGCATGGAAGCGAAGTATCGCCGCGCAGAAGAGCTGGAAACACGCGCCGAAGAGTGGCGCACCGAAGACGCGGAGATTGTGCTGGTGGGCTACGGAATCATGGGCCGCATCCTGAAGGCTGTGGCTGCAGAGGCGCGCGCGCAAGGACTGAAAGTTGGAGTGCTGCGACCCATCACGCTCTTCCCGTTTCCGAAGCCGCACCTCAGGCGCCTGGCCAAGAGCGCGCAGGTTTTTGTGGCCGTTGAAATGAGCAACGGACAGATGGTGGATGATGTGCGCCTTGCGCTGAATGGCGCGCGGCCCGTCGAGTTTTATAGCCGCGTGGGTGGCAATGTTCCCACGCACGACGACGTGCTTGGATTTGTGCGCAAGATTGCGCAACAACATACGGCGGCCATACAGCAGGAAGAGGAGTGTGCGGCACATGTCTAGCGAGATGATTGCAGAATACGAAGTTTCGCACGGCAAGGCCAAGGCTTTCTACGCGCGCTTTGAGCGCAAGGAAGAGCTGCGGCATCAGACGCACTTCTGCCCCGGATGCGGGCATGGCCAAGTCCACAAGATGCTGGCCAAAGCTATCGACGAACTGGGCATTCAGGACCGAACGATCATGGTTGGCCCGGTCGGCTGCGGCGTCTTCACTTACAACTATTTCGATGTGGGCAACATCTCGGCGGCGCATGGACGCGCGCCGGCGGTTTCGACAGCCGTGAAGCGCAGCAGGCCGGAGAGCATTGTGATCGACTACCAGGGCGATGGCGATCTGGCGGCGATTGGATCGTCGGAGATTCTGCACGCGGCCAATCGCGGCGAGCCGATCACCGTGGTTTTCATCAACAACGCAATCTACTCGATGACCGGCGGTCAGTCCGCGCCGACAACGCTGCTGGGGCAGAAGAGCATGACCTCGCCCAACGGGCGCAACGCGGCCAACGAGGGCTATCCGCTGCACGTCTGTGAACTGCTGGCCACGCTCGAGGCACCAGTCTACATCGAGCGTGTCGGACTTGGCGATACAAAGCAGATCATGCAGGCCGCTCGCGCCATCAAGAAGGCCGTGGAGAATCAGGTGCAAGGGCTGGGCTTCTCGTTGATTGAGGTGCTCTCGCCCTGCCCTACGCTCTTCAAGATGACTCCCGTGCAGGCGCAGCAGTGGGTACGCGAAGTGATGGAGAAGACCTTTCCGCTGGGCGTATTTCGCGACCGCACCAAAGAGGCCGAGCCGCGCGCGCTTCCTGAAGCGGCTCCCGCGCTCGGCCAGCTTCCGCATATTCTCGGCGTCGCCGACGAAGATCTGCCCGAAGGCAATCCGCTACCCATTGATGCGGCGGCGGAGATCGATCTGCGCGTACGCGTGGCGGGCTTTGGCGGGCAGGGCGTCCTGCTGCTGGGTGAGGTGCTGGCAGAGGCTGGACTCGACGCAGGGCTGGAGGTCTCGTGGTTGCCGTCGTACGGGCCTGAGATGCGTTCGGGCACATCCAACTGCCATGTGCGCATCACGCGTAAGGTGATCGACTCGCCGATGGTGACCAATCCCAACATTCTGGTCGCGATGAATGAACCCTCGCTGCGGAAGTTTGTGAAGAGCGTGACGCCGAGCGGATGGATTCTTTACAACGGCGAGGAGTTTCCCGCCGATTGCGCGCGGGAAGGGGTGCGCGTGCTGGCGCGGCCCTTCACGGAGATCGCCAATGAACTGGGCAATCCGCGCGCGGGAAACATGATAATGCTGGGCGCGCTGCTGGAGATCACCGGAGTCTTGCGTGACGTGAATGTGGACGCGGCGCTGGGGCGGCTGGTGAAGAATCCGCGCTTTACCGAGTTGAACCGGCGCGCGCTCCAGAGGGGCCGCGAACTCTATCTGGAGTCGCAGATCCAAAGCTGATGAAGGTAGTCCAGACTCAAGCTACGTTGGCAACGAGGAACAATTTTTGTTCATCTTCGGCTAGCAGTCCGCGAAATACATCAGCGGCTACCGGATGGCCAAAGAGCCAACCTTGGACCAGAATGGTGTTTGAAGACTTGAAGGCTGCAAAATAATTGGCCTGCTCGCTGGTCTCCACTCCTTCCACAATCACTTGCAACTTGAGCGTCTGGGCCATGGCCAGAATTTGCGGCAAAATGCTCAAGGTCACCGCTTCCGTGCCGACGGCCTGGGTGAAGGAACGATCAATTTTGATGGCGTCTATCGACAGGGTATGCAAGTAAGAGAGGCTCGAATAGCCGGTTCCGAAGTCGTCGATATGAACTTCATGCCCATTCCGCCGCAGTTGATGGATCGCCGCCACGGCCACATCCTGCCGCGCGGTGGAGCTTTCCGTAATCTCGATCGCCAGTTTTTCCGCAGGGACACGGGCCTGCCGTAAAGCATCTTCCAGCATGGACGGGAAGTCTGGATCGGTCAAATCCGCCGCGGCCACATTGATGCTTAGCCGGAAATCTGAATCGCCGCGCAGTACCTCTCCCATATCGCGCAAAACATGGCGCACCACCAGTTTGGTGATCTCTCCCACAAAACCGCGCTCTTCGGCGATCTTGATGAAAACATCAGGGCCTACCATCTGGCCCTCCTCGTCGATCCAGCGCGCCAGCGCCTCGGCCCCCACAATCCGCTGGCTGGCCAGATTCACAATCGGCTGATAGACAACTCGCAGATTGTCCCTCCGGATGGCGCGCCGAAGCTGCTGCTCCATGCTGCGATTGCGGCGATAGAAGAACGAGCCAAGAAAACCCAGAATTGCGCCGCCCAACCCGCTCCCCAAGCTGGAAAGCGTCAGCAGATTGCGATCATAACTCAGTGCTTCCGGAATTGAAACGTATGCGGAAACGCACTTATTATATTGATCGGAACAGCGGGTCGCATAGAAAGTGTCTCCCACACGCGCCCGCCCTTCCTTCGTAATCACCTGACTGATACGCGCCTGGTTTGAGCGCGACTGATCCGCACTGCCTTCCAAGGTCAGCTTCAGACTGGGGTCATTCGGTGAGACAAAAAAGTAGTGAGAGCCTGTGATACGCATGAAATTCAAAAGATGCGGCGTATAAACAATGTACGAACTGCCTGACTGCAGAAGTGCCGCCCGCAATTTGCCTATGCGAGCCGAAGTATTACTTCTGTAAAAAAGCGTGCCGTCCGGCTGGGCGTAATCGGGTTTGAAGAGCATCTTTTTCAGATCCGGGCTGTTCATCGCGGCGGAGCAGACGATCTGCCCATCGCGCATCCGCCCGCCATCCTTCAAGTATTGCGACTGAAAAACAAGTGCGCGAAAGTAGGCCATTTCAGCTTCTGAACAGAAGGGAAGCGTAGAGGCGTTCATTGCCGCCAGCGTAGCCCGCGACTCGTTTGAGAACTCATCCGCAACCGCGATCAAACGCCCGGAATCCTGCGCGATCTTGCGTTGCGCCAGCTTGAGAGAAATCGCGCGCCCCACCATATAACCAGCCAGCGTTCCCAGTACAGCCATCAGTATAGTGGCCGTCAGCGTTACAAGAATCCTCTCCTTGAGTCTGCGCTTCATGGCAACGAACTCCCTGGAGGCTCAACCGGCAAGGCTCTCGCCATGAAGCCGGCGTCGGCCTTCCGTCCAATCTATTCATCGGCGCTTTAAGATAGAGCATTACACAGAAATTATAAAATTCACACAGAAAATTCGGCAGAATCTATCAAAAATCTGCCGAATTCCATTACAAATTAGATTCTTTTCTTACTATTGATGAGCCGATGGCGCTGGTCCCACAATGCGGAACTCGCCGCTCAGATGCATGAAGCTCATCAGGTAGAGCATCCCGTCGTAGTAGCGGCCCTGACCGCTGGGAATCGGAGTATTCCATAGCGCTTCCGTGAACTGCTTCGCACGCGCCTTGTCGGTGGCCGCCAGTCCTGCCACGGCGTTAGTGCCGACCAGTCCGGCGGCGTGATCCTCCGGCGTCGATCCTTTTCTTGGGGCGGTCGGCTTGCCGTCCAGCGTGTAGACCGGGCCGTACGTGTCGATGCCCTGCGAGACGAAGAAGCTCTGGATGCGGTCGCTCAACTGCGGCTCGGTGGAATCTTTGCGCCACCACGACCAATCCACGCTCCAGTTACTGGCCGTTCGCCATGCGTCGTAGGCAAAGTTGCTTGAATTGGAAGAAAATGGCATCTTGCACGGCGTGCCGTCAAAATTGGCGTAGTCGGGCGCAAGGCCAGTCTGCGGATTCGTCGCCTTCACAAAAAATGCGCGGCTGACCTCGGCGGCATGCGCCCAGAAGGCGCGATCCTCTTCCGGCCCCCAGCGCGCCCACAGCTCATAAAAAGCAGGCAGATGGTAGGACGGATCGGTGAACGGATGCGGCATGACTCCCGGCACAAAGAGAATCATTCCGTTCTCCTCGCTCACCTCCGCACCCACGGTGCGTGGCCCACGCGAGGTCGGCCCGGTAATCACCGCGCGGTGGCGCATCGCCGTCAGCAGCTTGAGCGCTTCGGCGTGATAATCGTAGATGCCGTGACCGCCCGGCCATCGATTGCCGGCAAACAGCAGCGCCATGGCAAAATACTGCTCACCGTCCGGCGCGGGCGTCTCCTCGTTCGCCGTGCCGTCGGTCTTGCACGACCACGAGAAGTATCCATACGATGGATGCTTGGGATCGCCGATGTACATATAGGTCATCGCCCAATTCCACAGCGCGTCGAACTCCGCCTTCTTGTTCAGTTGCACCGCGATCATCATCCCATACGACATTCCCTCGGTGCGCACGTCGTGGTTGTTCCAGTCGGTCAAGTACATCAGCGGCCCGTTGGCATTGCTGCCTGCGGCGAAGACCACGGATTGCGTCTGCGGATCGCCGTGGAAGAGCTGCTGAAAAGCAGCGTCAATCTTCGCCTTGATCTCTTTTTTGGAATGGCCGTCTTCCTTGAAGAGATTGCGGTACTTGCCCGTCGCATAGGCTCCGGAGCCGTTCCGCGGCGCTGATTGAGCACGCGCGCAAAATGATGCCGCGAGCATTGGAATCAAAACCATTGCGGGTAGGAAATTCCTGATTTGCCTGGAAATGTTCATTTGCCTTTGCACTCTCATGGGTCTCCACTTCACTCAACGATCCACTTTCTGCTGAGATCATTTATATACGAATTGAGACGGCCTTGCGACAGGGTGAGTTTCAGCCAGGGCAAACGCATCTTGTGATTCCGCCTCCATCCTGTCAGTGGCGTCGCAACTGGCACGCGAGCCGATTGCTCAGGATGAAACAATTTTGCTTATCTAACTTGAAACTGCTACTAAAACTGACTATCGCGGCTGCTCCCTACTCCAGCCTCATCGGCCCAGATGGAAGAGGCGCTTCAGCTCGGGAGAAAACTCCTGGACAAAGTGGATTCCGCCAATGAGTCCCATCGAAATGTGGCCGCTCTGCACTCCCTGGACCAGCGGGTCGTAGGAATTGGGATACCACATGGTTTTGATCATGGAGCTGCCGTACGCCCCGGTGAGTTGGGGAACGTCGAGCGTCAGATGACCGCTGTGGGTGTAGGTCAAAAGGGTCATTTTGATGGCGTGTCCGGTGCGGGGAAAGAAGCCGGAGCAGGCGCAGGCGAAGTAGCGCGTATCCGTTCCGGCCGCCGCGGCCATGCTCTCCGTGATCGAGTTCTGAATGAAGCCGCTGGCCAGACTGCTTCCGGTGCGGCGCAGATAGCCGCGCGGGGTCCGGCCCCACTCGGCGGGAGAATTGATCATCTGCTTGTACGCGGCAATCCCCAGCGAATCAATATAGAGCGAGGGTCCAGCGCCGTCTTCTTTCACCCAGTCCCGCCATCGCTCGCGGCCGGTGAGCGGCTTGTAGGTGCTGATATTGAAAGGCTCATCCGCGGTGATCGAATCGGCGATCAACCGCTTGACGGTGTTTTGGGCGCAGCTGAGGCTGGGCGCAAAGAGCAGAAGAAGCAGCGCGGAACGGAAGAGGTTAGTCACACTTTCATTCTTACTCAGAAGCGAGCAAAATAGGCCCCGCATCGAGAAATATTTTGCAAGAATTTGAGAGAAAATCCGGCCAGCCGGCGTTCACCGTCTCACAGTTTCACAGTAAATAGGGGGGGGAGGGGGTGTCTTTGGGGGGATCATGGATCGGGATTCTGGGGCTCGCTGCGCTTGGCTTTCTGTATGACATTTTTCTCATCCAATACGATTGTGCGCCTGGGAAAAGAAATAATCGGCAAACGACGGAGGCGGGGTTGCTGGCTGCCGCGCGTAATCCGGCTGGAATGCGGCTCGACACCCTTGCCGCGTCCAACTATACTTGCTGAAACGCCCCTTGACAAGGAAACGGCATGGAATCCCAGACAATCTCCCCAAAGCCTTTACGCGTCCAACTGGCTGAATTCCGGCTGATTCCGCGCATCGAGACCTATCCATGGGCAGTTTCCTTTGCGCAGACAGCATGGGGAAAATTGGTCGTTCTGGCCGTCTTCGGACTGGAATTGCGCTGTTTTCACACAGATATTGCCGCTCTTCTGCTCTTGCTTCTGTTTATCGGAACCATAACTTTTTTGCCGGAATACCGGCGATTCGTTCTGGCCGCGACTCCATTTGCGCTGGTTGTCACGCAAAACATCAGCAACCCGATTCGGCTGAGCTTGAATCTAGCCGTTATTGCGCTGGGCATTATTCTCTATTGGTGCGTTATGAAGTGGCCAAAGTCACGCTTTGGACGAAGGCCGGTGGCGTTTCTTCTTACGGGATTTTCAGCGCTGATCCTTCTGGCCTGCGCCGCCGCTCCAAGTTCATGGCCATACTCGATTCTATGGAATCTGGTCGGCCTGATGGCCAGCTACATTTGGTTCATTGCTTATGCGCTGACCGACCGGAACTCCCAGCCCAGGCGCGATCTGACGTTGGAGCTGGCGTCCTTTCGCCCGCTGTGGGGATCCACGAATACACCGTTTCCCAAAGGCGCGGCTTATCTTCGCCGCATCGAGGCACAAAATCCAGAACAACTGGCAATTGTGCAATTGAAGGGATTGAAGCTGCTTGCGTGGGCAGTCCTGCTCGCGCTGTTCCAAGTCTTCTGGAATCAATTCTTCCACAGCTATTTGCAAATACCGTTGCCGGATGATGCGCTAGCCATGAGCGTGCGCGGGACGCCCGTGGCCTGGCACTTGCGATGGGAGAGCCAGATACTTTATTATTTCGAACTCGTTCTGTTCGTGTCCATTTTTGGACATAAAATCATTGCCTGTTGCCGCGTGGCTGGGTTCAACGCGCTGCGGAACACCTATCGCCCTCTCTCTTCGACGACACTGATGGAGTTTTTCAACCGCTTCTATTACTATTTCAAGGAATTACTTGTCGATTTGTTCTTCTTTCCAGCCTTCCTCCGGTACTGGAAGAAGCATCGACGTGTGCGAATGGTCTTTGCGACCTTTGCAGCCGTAGTTTTTGGCAACTCATTTTTTCATTTCACGCGGGATTGGCAATTTATTCAGAGTGATGGACTTTGGAAATCGATGGTGAGTTATGAACCATCGATTGTTTATAATGTTGTTTTGGCGACCGGATTGAGTATATCTCAACTGCGAAAGCGCGGCCCCAGAACCGCCGGCTTTGTTCGCGGGCGTCTTCTTCCCTCGGCTGGGGTCTGTATCTTTTACACGATACTTCTGGTATTTTCGTCCGCTAGCCGAATCTTTTCGGTCATGGATACCCTGAGGTACTTTGCCAGCTTGTTCTTTATCCATTTCTAGGGGGCGCCAGTGAAGGGAAAAGTGGAGATACATACGTTTGTGCAGGAACTGCTGACCAACAGCGGCGACGATGAGCCGCTGGCGGACGGCGATTCGCTGCTGCTGAGCGGGCGATTGCAGTCAATCGACGCGGTGGAAATTGTCATCTTCCTGGAAGAGAGTTTTGGCATCGATTTTGCGCAGATTGGCTTTGACCGGGAAGATATCGACAGCATCGATTTGATCTTCTCTCTTGCGCAAACGGCCGGCAGCGCTCATTCTTGATCCGGCATGATTGCTTTGCGAAAATCCAGCGAAAGTGCAACCACAGGTCCTTCGGCTCCGCTACGCTTCGCTCAGGATGACAGTTTTTTAGTTTGGAGAGGCATGATGCAAGACAAGGACAAGCCAGACAGCAATCCGCAAGCCGCAATCGAGAACGCGCTGCGCATGCATCCCGGCGTGAGAGATGCCGCCGCAGTTCATGACAGCCGTGATGGCTTTGCCGCTTTCGCCGTGCCGGACGATCCATACATGAACGAAATGCCGGGACGCGGAGCGGCGGAGCCGGCCCTTCTGGGCAAATGGCGAAAGACATTCGATTTGAGCCAGCTCACGAAGGAGGCTGCCACCGCCCCCCTGGGATTCAACACCATTGGCTGGAACAGCAGTTACACGCGGCAGCCGATTCCCCTGGAGGAGATACGCGAGTGGGTTGAAACCACCGTGGGAGATATTCTCCAGCTTGCGCCGAAGTCCGTCTATGAAATAGGTTGCGGAACCGGCATGCTGCTGATGCGGATTGCGCCAAGCTGCGAAAGATATGCCGCGTCGGATTTCTCTCCGGTTGTGCTGAGCAGGCTCAAGGAACAATTGCGAATGGCCCCTGCCGTGGCGGAATGCGTGGAGGTGATGGAACGGAGCGCGGACAATTTCGAGGGACTCGATGATGATTCCTGTGATGCGGTAGCGCTCAATTCAGTGGCGCAGTACTTTCCCAGCGTCGCTTACATGACGAAAGTGATGGAAGGCGCGGTCAGAATCGTAAAACCAGGCGGGCATATATTTGTTGGCGATAATCGAAGCCTGCCACTGCTGCCAGCCTTCGAGTCTTCCGTGGAGTTGTTTCAGGCGGCGGATGAGATGAGTGCCGGAGAGCTGCGCGCCCGGATTCGCCGACGCGAAGAGAGAGAGCAGGAACTGGTTCTCTCCCCAGCCTACTTCCTCTCTTTGCGGGACCGGCTTCCAAAATTATCCAGAGTGGAGATAAGGCCGCTTCGCGGGCGTGCCGACAACGAAATGACCCGCTACCGTTATGAAGCAATTCTTCATGTTGGCGGCGAAGCAGAAACCTCATCGGGGGATGAATTTCTGGATTGGACGGAATGCAAATGGACATTGAACGAGATTCGTTCGATGCTGATGCGGCACCGCAATGAACGCATCTGCATCCAGCGGATTCGAAACGCGCGGATTGAAAAGGATCTCGCCGCTCTGGCGATTCTAAGAGACGCGAATGAGGAACTGAGCGCCGGAGAGTTGCGGCGCAGGCTCGAAGCAACGGCGAAGAAAGGAATCCATCCCCAGGATATTCTCGATCTGGAAGCGGAGGGCTTGGGATTTTCTGTCGTTCTCAGTTGGGCGGCCGGCCGGCCTGACGGAAGTTATGATGCGAGCTTTATCCCGGCAGGATTGTCGCAAGGGACAACTTCAGCGGCGATCCGCTGGCCGGAGCCGGATGCCCGCGAATTCATGCGCCAGGCAAATGCGCCTGGGCAAGGCAGGCAGCGCAACGAGTTGATCGCTCAGTTGGTTGCGCATTGCCGCCAGCACCTGCCTCCGGAATTGGTTCCGCGCGAAATTACGCTGGTGGAGACGCTGGCGCGCCCCGGGAAATAAAATTCAGTGCTGGCATTCTAACCAAGATGCGAGAGTAGACCGGGGAAAGATCATGGCTGCCGGGTAGCGAAGACGCTGAATACCGCAGTGCCTTTCAGCATGGGATCCTGTTCGATGGCCACCTGGAAGCCGTGCCCGGCCAGGATTTTCTGGATTTTCTCAAGGCCGCCCGCCTCATCCTGGACTTCGATTGCGATCTGCCTGATCAACTCCCAATGCTCGGCGCGAATCCCCGCCAGTATCTCCTGTTCGCTTCTTTCGGCGTCGATTTTCAGCAGATCAATCCGCTGGACGCGCTCCTCGTCGATAATCTCCGAGAGCGTCCGCAAGCGGCAGGGAAAGGTTGCTTTCTTGAACAGGAGGCCGAGAAACATCTCCGCGGCTCGCTCCGAGAAGCCGCTGTTGAGCATATATGTTCTGGTGGTGGCGCGATCCGTTTCCAAATTGACGTGGAAACCGGAGCGAACCGTGTTGGCGGGGTAAAAGGTAAATTCCGCGCTTCCCGGCTCGCTCGATAATCCGCATTCATAGAGGCGGGCATCGACGTCATGCAGCTCGATGTTGGCCTTCAGGCATTCAAAAGCCGCGGGGCTGGGTTCGAAGGCAAAGATGCGTATGCCTTTGCGTTCCCGATGAAAAAAAATTGACGACAACCCAATGTTGGCGCCCACATCGAAGACGCAATCCCCATCGCGCAACTCGATGCCGTGCTGCAGGTAGCACCTTGCGCTGAAGACTTCGCGATGGACGAAACGCGCTTCGTCAGCATTCAACGAAAACACCGTCAATCCGTCAGAGAGAGTGAGCTGTCGCATCATAGCTATCATGAATTATGCGCTTTCCGGCTGAGTGAAAACAAACGCGCCTCCCTGGGATCTTTGCTGGAAGACGCAATGCCCGCCCTGCTAAACCAGGTTTTCATCCAGCATCCGGACGAGCGCTTTGCGGTCGATCTTTCCCGTCGCGCCGAGCGGCAGAACGTCCAGCAGATGAACCCGCTTGGGGATCATATAATCCGGCACACGCCTTTTCATCTCCTCACGGATCTGATCGCGGGTGATTCCGGCGGCGCAGTGAAAGGCAACGATCGCCTCGGCGCGACCATCCTTCAGCGGCCATGCAACGGCCGCCACCGAATCCGTGCCCAGAATCTCGCGCAGATGCGCTTCGACTTCTTCCAGCTCGACGCGATTACCAAGTATCTTGACCTGATTGTCGATCCGGCCCAGATGGTGAAATGTACCGGCGGAGTCCTGGTAGGCCAGGTCTCCGGTGCGATACCAGCGAACGCCATCCAACGTGGGAAAGCGCGCCGCGGTAAGCTCCGGATCCTGGAAGTAACCACGCGCCGCTTGCCGGGTAGAAACGACCAGTTCTCCCTGCTCGCCGGGCAGCAGGAAGTGGAGATCAGCGTCCACAATGCCGGCGCGAATGCCGGGAAAGACCGTGCCTATGGCCATCGTTCCGCGATTAGGAGTAACGCAGGGAGGGTCTTCCAGAGTCTGCGCGATGCAGTCAACGGTCAACTCCGTTGGCCCGTAAAAATTTTCGACGATGCTGTTGGGCGCGGCGATCTGCCAAGCCTGGGCGGTGGCGACGGCGAGCGCCTCGCCGGCGAAGATGGAAATGCGCAGCGACGGAAATGCGCCCGGAGTGAGCATCTTCATGCGCGCCATGAACGAAGCGGTGGAAGGCACGGAAAACCAGAGCGTCAGCGCGTGGTCACGGATGAACTTGGCCGGGGCCATGAGCTGCTCCTTGGGAACTGCAAAGAGCGACGCGCCCGAGCTCCACGCCATGAACATATCGAAGACAGAGGCGTCAAAGGTCAACTCCGATGCTTCCGCCACGCGGTCATCCGCGTGCAGATCGAAGCGCCGATGCATGATCTCGATAAACTGGGCGACGCTTTCGTTTTCGATCATCACGCCCTTGGGCGTGCCGGTGGTGCCGGAGGTGAAGAGAATGTAGGAGAGCGCATCTCCCGCCACGGTTACCGGCTGCGCGGGGCCTTCGTCGGCCAACTCCGCGAAGCTCTCCAAGCGGATTCCGCTGAACTTCGAGGCGTTCTGGGGCGGCTTGGCGTCCTTGCCGAAGAGAATCAGGCTGGGCGCGCATTCCAGCACAGGGTCCGAGAGCAGATTCAGGCCGGCTTGGTCGGCGATCAGCGCATCCAGGTTGGTTTGCTTCAGAATGCGAATCACGCGGTCTTCGGGGGTGTTGGGAGTGATGGGAACGTATGCCGCGCCGGACCAAAGTGTACCCAGCACGCCAGCGTAGGCTTCCAGCGTGCGAGAAGCAAGAATCCCGATCTTGCACGGCTTCTCGCCGGTGCCTTGGCCGAGCCGGCCCGCGATGCGCCGCGCCAATGCTCCCAACTCCCCGTAAGAATACCGCGACTCACCCACAAACAGCGCCAATGCCTGGGGGGTTGCGATGGAGTATTCATAAAATGGCAGCGCCAGATTATAGTTTGTTCGCGGATTCACAATCGAGTTCATCAGCCAGGAGACTCCCTGAACAGAAGTATAGCCTGACAGATTGATAGTGAATTGATAGTGAAGGAGTGAAGAGGTGAATGAGTGAAGCATCAATAGCGCTGGTTTTCACTCACTCACTCACTGAGGAATGCCCGCATGGAGCGGCTTACCGCTGGGCAATCACCGTGGGTTCCGGCGCGCCCTTGGGAGAAGACAGATAGCCTATCACCGTGTTCTTGGCGCTCACTTCGTTGACAACGATCTCAAACAACAAGGGGCTTTTGCCGCTGTAGAATTGGAGCGGCTCATTCAGGCTCTTGTCTCTCTTCTGGTACTGCTTGTCGTCGGAGAAAACAGTGATGGTGTACCGGCTCCTCTTCGCGTCGGATTTGTTCAGTTCCAGGCTCACTGTGCCCACCGCCTGCTTCAGCCCTTTGACCAGCGTGAACTGGTAGTAGTTGCGGTCGCCCTTATGCTTGAGAATCTCAAGCTCGTCGGCATTGCGCGCAATCATGGTGCTGTGGCCGTTCACATCTCCTCTCATTGAGGTCAACCGATTGTTGGTGTCGGCCAGGTCGGTCTGCGTCTTGGCCACATCGGTTTTGACGCCGCCGACATCGGTCTGCACGCCGGTTACGGCGCTGGAGACCGCCGCTACCTGCCCCTCGGTCTGCTGTTGCTCGGTTGCCAGTTGCTTTGCCGCTTGCTCGCCGCGAGCCTCGCGGGCTTGCAGCGCCGCCGAGCGCGTATCCAGTTGCTTCTGCGTCACGCCAAGCGAGGTCTTCAACGCATCCGTGGCCACAGCCAGCCGCGCGTCGGTATCTTTCAACGCCGCGGTCAACTTGGTGTTCTGCGCCGCGGCATCTGTCTGAGCTTGCTGCTGAGTGGCCAGTTTGCCGCTTAGTATGTAGCTCCAGAGAATCCCGCCCAGCCCCAAAAGTAGCGCCACTGCGAGCGTCGCCAACAGTGCGCCGGAATACGTTCTGGGAGTTTCTTGAACAATTTCATCGCTCATGTCATTCCTTTCACTACTCAGACTCAACGTAGCGCAGTCCGGCCCCACTGTCTGCCCGGTATAGCTCACCATGAACATCCGCCGTCACACAGCATGAATTGCGAAAAAAACGATTTTTATGCGCCATGCGCAAAAGTTGGGAACAGGAGATGAAGAGACGGCGGAAAAGAACCTCTTATCAGGTAAATCAAAATCCCCCCTCCGGGCCACAAAATGCGCGCCCTTCGCTATTCTCGCGTCCGCGATAGTAGAATTCAGTTGCTGCGAGGAATGATGAAAAAGATCGCTCTTGCCCTCCTGTTTTTCTCTGTGACCGAGGCCGCGCTGCTTGCGAAAGAGCCGCCTGCAAGTCCTGCTAGAGCATCCGCTCCGCTCGCCAACCGCGGCAGCGCGGGGCCGCGTTATGACGTGAGCAACCCTGCCTTTGGCGCGATAGGCGATGGGAAGGCGGATGATACGGCCGCGATTCAAGCAGCCTTTTCCGCTTGTGGAAACACCTTTAACAATGCGCCGGCGAATACGCAGCAGAGCAGCGGCGTGGTTGAGTTTCCCGGCGGTCGCAACTATATCGTCGCCAAGACGATCAATACATACAACTGCCAGATCGAAGGCACAACAGGCAACATCCAGGGTCCATATTCGCCTCCCCTGCTTCTGTGGAATGGACCTTCCGCGGGCGTGGTTGCAAAGATCACCAGCTTCAGCATCACGTCGAACACCGTTACATTCACAGCCGCAAACAGCCTCGCTGCCGGGCAGTTTGTGGAGATCGGAGGACTGGCCGCTGGCTTCTATCTGAACAGGGCGATCTTGCAAGTTTCTTCAACCGGCCTCTCCAGCGCGCAGTTTGAAGCGGTGCTGTCCTTCGGCTGGGCCAACGTGAGCGCCACCGCGGACAGCGGCACAGCCACTACGGTGAATGTCTTTATTGCTCTGCCTTCCAACGCACGCTATCAGCAGTCGATCCACAACATCGCGCTGGGAAACAAGTTGCCCAAGCAGGCCAACAAATATGATGTGGGAATTTACTTTGGCTCTCGCGTGGACACCGGCACGCATATCACGAATACCTGGATTGGCGGCGCCAGCATGTACGGCTATTATTTTTCCGCAGGCGGCATCAACATTGATTTTGACAAAGGCTGGAGGGCCGATGGCGTGGGAGTTGCCGGTATATATTGGAGGATTGCGGGGAGTGATTCCTTTGGTGTGGCAAATGGGACCATCGACAATAACCGCAGCGCATATGACACTTCAAGCAGCGGCGCAGCAGTGATGCTGGACAACGCGGCCTGCGTTCCCAACTTGAACATTCACTTCACTTCCCGGAATGTCAAAGTCGAGGTAAACACTACGCTGACGCCGGGGCTGGGCGTATTCACACTTTATGATTGTCCCTCGAATGCCAACGGAGAGCAGTTCTTCCTGGACTTTGAAAGCACATGGGTAGCGCCCGCATCGCAAGTAAGGATCGCGAATTTTCCTTCTTTTGTGATGTCGCCGCCGAACGACAAGGCTCTCAATCTGAGTGTATTGAACAGCCAATTCCCCAACGGCGCGCAGGGCAACACAACCATGCGCTGGACCGGTCTTCCAGAGCTGTCAAGACACGACATTCTGGGTGCCAGCGGAGTGATTTCACTTTTTGCCTATGCGCCTTCGATGAACAGCGGCGGCGAGAGGCTTGCGGCAAGCAGATCACCGATTCAACTGCTGGGCGATGTGAATATCGATCAGTTGTGGCAATATGGCATTCACGCCTCCGACTTTCTGTATGCGGATAAGGACTTCATTGCACTCGCGAATGGAACCACCTTGTTTTCTGGGCAGATTCTTGCACCGCCGGCGTATTGGAACGGAGCCAATGGCAAGCGCTTTGCCCTCGACGTTGTCTATCAGACAGGCACCACAGGCGCGCCGAATGGCGGGAACACTGCTTGCTCGGCAACGATCCATGATTATGTGCTGACCTGCACCAGCGCGGCAGATCTTTCCGCGGGGCAGCATATCACCGTCGGCGCGGATGCGAACAAGACAATTGAATCCGTGGATGCAACAGACGCGAATGCCGTGCGCGTGCATCTCACCAGCAATCTCGCGGCGGCACACGTACACGAGACGCTCGCATTTTCCGCGCCTTTGCTGGCAACGGAGATTCAGATGCCCACAAAATCATCCGGCGCTCCGTCTTCATTATTCTGGTCGCTGGGCGATACGGAACAGAACTCCAACGCCGCAACCAACGGAATCGCAGCTTGGGTCAACGTAGCAGCTGGCACGCCTGGAAGCTGGGCCGGGATTCCCCTCGGCGACAGCAATGGAAAGATCGCGGCCTCTCAGTTGTCCAGCGCAAGCACCGTTGGATCAGGAAAAGTTGTTCTGGCAAATCAGCCCACAGTCAGCGGACTGACCGGCACGGGCGTCACAACGCTGAACGATCTTGCGATCAAAGGGCGTTGCATCGGATGCGCTGGCACGAGCGCTCGCACAGCAGAAGCCTTCTGCGCGGGAACGGCAAGCTCCTCCAGCACAATCCTGCTCTTCGGCGCGGGCGGCTCGCAGACATCCTGCACGCAAAGCCCTGGACCGCAAACTCTGCAACAAGTGCTCACGGCAACAGGCGGCACAGTGAGCAACCTCGCGGTGCGCTGCGGGCATCTCGGCTCGCAATCTTCAAGCGGCAAATTCACGGTATGGGATCTGCCCTCGGGAACCGCGATGCGCGATGCATCTTCAGGCATCAACACAGGTTTGATCGTCATCGTGGGAAACTTTGTGTCGAACGCGAACAAGACGCTCATCGACAGCACGCATACATTCAACTATGCGGCGGGGGACATGATTCGCATTCAATTCACCACCGAGGCTCACGAGACGCTTAGCGATTGCACGGCGAGCTTCAACTACTGATCTCAGGGCTGTGAAATCAGAGTGGTGTTCGGATAATAGTGAGAGAGAATCTCGCGGAAGGTTGCGCCCGCGAGCGCCATGCCAACCGCGCCAAACTGACACAAACCCACGCCGTGGCCCAAGCTGTGGCCTTCAAGACGCCAGCCATCGCTCTCTGCTGTTGCAGTGAATTCGTTTCCTGGGATCGCACTCCAACCCCATTGCCGCGCCTGTGCAATCCTCTTGCCTTCACTTCCCGTCTGAGGCGTAGGCGTGTTCGATCCAATTTTGCTCCTCCAAGTAAATGGATGCTTGCGGCACCATGCGCAAGTCACGGCATAGTAGGGATACGCGTCACCGGGTTCCATGCCGGCGTCGCGCAGGCTGTGCGTTTTTCCTCCGCAACGGCTGGAGTACATCGCTGCCAGCGGCTTGTCTCGATAGGCAAGGATCAATCCTCTTGTGGCCTCGACTGCGCGTGTAACGCGGCCGCTCGACTGAGGCGGAGACTTGAGAAACTGGCAGTGAGTAGTATCACAAAAATCAAAATCATTGTGACGCGGACCAGTTGCAAGAAAGGAGCGAATGGCCACGGCCTGCGCTTCAAGTGCTTCGATCGGAGCGCTCTCCATCATCTCCGCGGCAACAATCGACGCCACTGCCGTCTCGCGATCCATCGCAATGACGGCCACCAATTCGCCGTGATGAGCAAGCACTGTGAGCCGGCCCCAATAAACGCGATGAATTTTCGCCGGCACAGAAAGGTGAAAGGCAACAGAGCTTCCGTCGCGCGCAGCGACTGACCAACTGCTTGCGGAGTGCGAACCTGCAACGACGCGATCACCCTCGGCGCAAAAAACCATCTCACGGCGGCCTGGCTCGCCGTTGAGGATGTGCATCGCGCTGCTCGCATTGCCCTCTGCTTTCACGGAGAGAACGCGCTTGTTCTCCGGCTCAACAAGCAGTTCATTGGGATGAAAAAGTCCCAGCACGCCAAAGCGAATCTCCTGCTGTGCTAATGCAGCCGATGTAGCCAGCAGCAACAGTGGCGCCAATGCAATGAGTTTGCGCGACGTTGCGCGAATCGCGCTATAAATCGTGTCAGCCATCAATACATGTATTATCGCTCGCCAACTTCAAGTGCGCGCAAAATGGATCCCGCGACCTTCGCGCTCTCCGCGCCGGTCACGCCATGCACGCGCACCAGAAGCACTATGCGCGGCTGTGCGGCTGGATACAAGACAACTGTGAAGCCATCCGCGGCTGCTTGCGGCGCGTGCGGGCAGGCCGCTGTTCCGGTTTTAGCCAGTGCTGCGTTGTTGCCCAATGCCGCGTCAATTGCGCGCGCCGTGCCGCGATCCGCTGAGCCGAGCATCCCTTTCACAATTCTGCTCTGCATCGGCTTTTGCTGTTCTCGTTCCAGTTGCAGGTATGCATTGGCCAACGCCAGCGGCGATTCTTTCCATGCGCTTCCTAGTCCAACCAGGCTCTCTGTCGCGGCTGTTGTGGGAGGACCAGCGAGTTTATAGTGAGCGAAGGTAAACGCCGCGCGTGTGCGATCCAACGCGGAAGCCAAATCCAGAAAATATGCATTGCAGGATTGAGTGATCGCCTCTTCAATGCCGAGAGATCCGTGACCGCGAGGCAGCCAGCAACGGCTGCGTGTCCCCATGCAATGCACTGTTGGAAAATTTCCGCTGTGCTGTTCTCCGTATGCGATGGCGAGAAACGGTTTGACCAGCGAGCCAGGAGAGATCGGCTTTTCATCGGGCCATCGCTTGGCAAGAACATTGCCCGATGCATCCGTCAGCAGGTAAGAAAGATTTGCGCTGGGAAAGCTGCGCTCAATGACCGCCTTTGCGGACTGCGAGAAAAGCGGTGGCTGAGTCCGAGACGAAATGCTAAAAAACTGCAAGAAAAAAACAACCAGAATTGCTGCGCATAAACCTCGTTTACGCAAAAAGACTGCTTTTTCTCCATTGGCCTTCATTATCGAGCCCATTGATAGCTGACAGTCTGCGTTACAGTTGCGCCACGATCTCTCTCTTCAATACGTTCCGATTCCAGCCTGGAAAAAGCTTGGCTGAAGCTCTCCACATTACATGAAAAGAATGCCGGTGTTTCACTGCCAGCGACGCTCTCGTTGCAGATTGCGCCGCGATGCCCAGCAAGATCAAGCTGCGTCATCAGGCGACGGAAGTTGCTCTGCTCCTGCGAATGCCGGAAGAGCGCGGCATACGTCACGCCATTTTTTCCTTCTGCAGGGATGATCTTCTGCACGCGCGCCAGCATCGCTTCCATCAAAATTGCATCGTTGGCAAGCAGCAACTGCTTGCCGCTTACGGCAATATAAAGTGGCACGGTTCCGTCCAACGCGAGATACTCGCCCGCCGCGCTTTTCCGCTTCTCCCAGCCGGCACCGGGCTTCCCGGCGGTCAAGTTCTGCGGCAACGCTTGCGCCAATGCCTGACGTACCGCATCTTCATCCCAGCCGCGCTGAGATGAGAGAGCCATCGCTGTTTGCAGCGAAACAAATACGCCATCCTTTGGCGAACGCGTGGAATACACTTCAAGTGATGCATCCGGCTGCTGAGCGATGAGCAGCTCGCGCAGCGGCGCAAACGCATCCACTTGATAAACCGCAACTGGAGCCTGATCGATGAATGTGTCGAGCTTCTCTGCGCTGCCCGCGTTTTCCGCTGCGGCCCGGGAAGGCGCTGTGTACGATGCAACCTGCTGCGCCTGCTTGATCTCCAGCAGATTGCCACGCAGCGATGCGAGCAGATTCTCCGTATCCGGCGAGGCCTGCGCCGCATAGAAGGCCGCATCTTCAGGAGCCAAGGCCGTGAGGTCTCGAACATCTCCTTGCGCAGTAGCCGCAAATCCAGCGCGGCGCAACAGCACTCGCTCTTCACGATAGCTCTGGCTGCTTCTGTACAAGTCACTCACTGCCGAGGCGTATTGCTTCATCTCCGTGATATTCTGCTGCACCCAATAGCTGCGAAAATATGGCGTGCTCACAATTTTTTCCAGGTTAAGTACCATACGCAAATCACCGCGATCACCCACCGCCTGCTTTACCGCTTCAGCAAACCATCCCTCGTTGCCAAGATTTTGCTTGGCTGTTCCTGCAATGCGATCCAGCACGCCCGCCACCAGGTCATCTCTTGTGCCGAGAATCAGCCATCCATCTTTGCTTGCAAAGGCCGCAACGCGCGAAGACTTCTCATCCTTGCGCACAAAGAAGGCACTTCCCGCTTCTGTGCGCTGCTCGAACTTGCTCCGCGTCTGCCACAGCGGAGTGCCTTCTATCGCCCGCTCATCGAGGCGCGTGACATAAACAAATTCAAGGTTTCCGATGTCGTAAAGAGCAAGGCAGCTCTCCTTGCCAGCAACTTTATCGAGCAGGCTTTCGTCAGCGGGAAGTCCGGCGGCCGCGGTGAATTCATCTTGTGCCTGCGAAAGTCGCGTGAAGAGACGCGATGTGCTGAAAGCCGCGTAGTTGCCGCTCTTGAGCCATGCGCGCTTCTCCTCCGATGAGTTCCAATCGTGGAGGAGGTTGCTGAAATCGCGCGCTTCAATCGAGAGCAATGCGCCCTCGGGCAGCAGCGAAGGCAACTCGGTCTTCGCTTTGATCGCCTGCTCCAATGCGCCGATTGCGAATACTAATCCGCAACTTGCAATGATTGCCGCAATTGAAATCAAGAGGTGTCGTTTCATTCCGCATCCTCCTCGTTATTCGCCTTTTTCCGTGGAACAAACAGGTCACCCGGCAAAAGCCGCGGGCGCACCACTCGATCCTGATCCAGCTCATTGTGAATCTGCGGAGCGCGCGCTTCATTTTCCGCAATTCGAGCCGCTTCCGTCTCCAGGCGCTTCTGCTCTTCTTCCAGAGCGTGATGCCGCGCGGAATCATGCTCTTCGCTCAAAGCATTCCGCAGAAGCGCCAGCGCTTCGCCTGCCTCATTGCGTTTCTCGTGCGCGCGAATCGCAAACCAGGTCAGCTTGTTTGCTTCTTCCGGTTTCAATGTTGTGAGGGATGGAATCTTGATCTGTCCGTAATAGCCCTCGTTCTCGATAGAATCGCATCCCTGCGAGTATCGCTGTCCATAGAAGCTGCCGTTCTGAAGAATCTGCTCGGCTGCGACAAGCGCGCGTGCGTTTTGCCCCGCTTCAAACGCGGCAGAAACGTACTGCATACGCAATGCAGTGTCGTTCGGAGAGGCGGCATTCGCAGCGAACAAGAGGCGCTCACGCGAATTCTTATCGGTTGTGCAAGCAGCCGCATCCATCCGCGCCTGAACGAAGTATGGCTTGCTGGCCTCGTCTTCGCTGGGGCAGGCATCGCGCGCAAGCAAGTTCAGTTCCGCGCTGCCTGTCGCAGGGTTTGCAACGTCGTGTCCCTTCAGTGCGCGCGCAGCATCAAGCCGTACAGCGTAAACGGCCTTGGAGTCGGAAGCTACTGCGGTGAGCATTGCAATCGCTTGTCGCGCTTGCGTCTTCGCGGTCAGCATCGCAACTGCAAGCCGCACCTTCAAGCTCGCGTCCCAAGGAGAGGACTGCGTGAGCGGCTGAAGAAATTGAATCGCCTCGGAGTATTTGTGTTTCGATTCCAGAAGACTCGCCGCGGAATCCGTATCGGCGTATGGATTTCCGCTAATCAGCGTCAAGCGCTTGAGCAATGAAATCGCGCCGGAGACGTCGCCCTCATCAAGATCGATAGCCGCAAGGCCAAGAAAGTTCGGCGCGCTCAACTCGCGCGCATCAAGCGCCCGCTCATAAATGAAGCGCATGACCTTTTGCCCGGACTGTTCACTCAGTGAACGAACCGAACTTTGCAATTCACCCGTTTCGGGTGCTGTGTCTGGCTCTTTCTTCCATCGCGCAATCAACTGCGGCAAAAGCTGCTCGGCTTCAGTTAAACGAAGATTCGAATCAAGCCAGGGCATGGACTTCAGCTTTACTCCCTGAATTCGAGACAATTCAGCACGTGCTTCCGTGAATTTCTTCTCTTCGATCAAGGCATCGATCAGGTTGGACTCTTCATACTCAAGTCCATAAACCTCTTCACCCGGTTTGGCTTGGGCCTTGCGTCGCTGCAACTCGACAATGCGTGCCAGAATCTGACTGACTTGTTTTTTGACAATCCATTGGCTATGACGAATCGAGACCAGCTCACTGGTTTGATCGCTTGCGGAAGTTGTGATTGCAAGCAACCACTCCATCGAATCGCCATGCGCGTGATAGCCCGCTTCAAGCAGCGGCTCGACGCGATATTCGCCGTTGCGCGCAATATAGATGCGCAGCATCGCATCCACTTGTTCGCTGATTGCCGCATACTGATTATGCGCTGCGACATCGCCGAGCACCAGCGCAAAGTCGCCCCAGAAGCTCTCCGGAACATGGCGCGCATCCATCTCCGCTGCAAGCTGCATCACGGCCAACTGCCAAGCAGCCACGGCATCCGCTTGGCGGCCCTGCTTCCAATCAATCTGTGCGATGCTGTCTAAAACGGCGGGCTGATCGCTTTTCAGATCGAGCGAATGCTGATAGTCGGCAAGCGCTGAATCGCCGCGACCAGCTTGCGCGGAATAGTCGGCAAGCTCGGCATACACGCTGGCGCTCTCCGGTGTGTGCTCAAGTTCGGATTCCAGATAGCCCTCGGCCTGCGCATCTTTTTCTTCGTCAAGATATTCGCCGTAGCGCGAGCCGTAATAGAACCACTCCTCGCCAGCCAATTGCTCATTGCGATTCACTGGATGGCTGATACGCTCGCCGATGGTCGCGTCTACGCCAAGCGCGCCGTTAAATCCTTCGCGCACTTGCGGCTGATGCACGCGCAGATAAAGGCCAGTCAAACCCGTGTATGCCTTCTTCCAAACGGCGGGCATTCCAGAAGAACGCGCAGCGATTCCCGACAAAGCAAGATCCTGTTTTCCGTTAGCCACCAAGTACTGCGCCACTTGATTCGCAACGTCGCGCTTTCCTTTCGTTGCGCCAGAAGCATTCTGCACAAGCTGCTGCGGCCACTTTGCCAGCAGCAGTTCCATGTAGCGCTGCATCAAGTTACCTGTCATTCCTCCGTGCGACGCCATGAAATCCAGCACGCGCAATTCCGACTCTGTGTCCTTAATCGCGCGATAAATCTCCGCTGCTTTGGATCGCACGCCCCATTGCTTCATCGGCGGGAGCTTCGCTGCCAGCAACTCTAGCTTTGCGCCGACGCCATCCAATTGCACGCGCTGACGTTGTAGTTGCAGCCACTCATCCAACTCGCCGCGATTCGGGTCGCCGCTCTTCTCGACAAAATCCCAAAGCAGATCGGACTCCACATCCTTGAGTCTTGCGGCTTCTATTGCGGGCAGATAGACGACGCGCAATTCGTTTCCGTCCGCGGCTGCCGCGCGCTTGCTTTGCAACCATGCGGCAAACTGCGCCTTCTCCTCCGGTGTATCGTATTGGCCCACGATTTCGGCCATGGTTCTCAACGCCTGCGCGAAGCTGGACTTCGCCTGCTCAGTGCGCTGCCGAATCCGCTGCTTGCGCCAGTCATCGCTGGTGATTGCGCTGAAGCCTTCCTTCACCACTTGCCCTGCCACTGCGGTGAGGGGAACAGATTCTGCCTGTTGACGCGCAATTGCCAAACGCGTGAATGCCGCATCTGTCTGACGCAAACGCGCCATCACGCGAGCGTAAATCGTCGCGCATGATTGGTCTTCTGGATTGACCAGAAGGTCAGCTCCGGCAAGCGTCACACATTGATCGGCATAGCTGCGCGCATCGTCGAGCAGATTCCATTTCTCCAAATTCGTTGCCACTTCGGCATAATTATCCGCGTGCGCTGGACGGCCCGTTATCCACGCCCGTTCGAGGGACTTCACGGCATCCACGTTGCGTGCCTGACGCGCTCGGGCTTCTGCTTCCTTCACCATCCACTGCGGATCGCGGAAGCTCAACTTGTAGAGCTGCTCGTAATCGGCGACGGCATCGTCGAGCTTGTAGAGCCGCTCTTCCAAATCGGCCTTCGACTCATACAAATCCTTCTGCTCAGGCCGCACATGAATCGCCTTGGCGTAGGCATCAATCGCCGCAGGGTAATCTTCTAGCGCTGTCTGCAAGCGCGCAAGAACAATACTCCAGCGAGCGTCGCGCGGAGACGCATCGACTGTCTTGTTGAAAAAAGAAATCAGCTTTTCGCGTTGTCCGTGCGCACCCGCAACTAGCGCGGCCTCCTGCGTAAGCGCGGTGTCTTCGGGATAAGCGTTGATCAATTCGATGTACTGATACACCGCATCGTTCCAGTTTCCAAGATGCGCAGCCGCCGCAATCATTCCACGGCGCAACTGTGCCAGCCTGTCCGATTTCTCGGCACGATCCAGTGCCGCAGTCTTCACCACGGCCAACTGCGCGCGATAGAACAACGCAAGCCCCGCCTGATCGCCGGAGTGCGCGTAGTTGTCAGCGAGCGCTGCTTCAATGGTTGCATCCAGTGGCTTCTGGCTCAGCAGCGACTCCAGCAATTTCTTCGCGCGCGGATACTCGCACGACTCTGTCAGCTTGCGCGCGGCTTCCAGATGGAATTGCTGCTTGAGATCAGGATAGGCTGCATCAGCAGAGTCCATCAGCACTGTGACTGCCTGCGGCTTGCGTTCATGCGCCCAATCATAATCAACTGTCGCGCGCACCACACCAAGAACTTTGCCATTCTCGTGATAAATCGCATCCACTTCCAGCGCAGCCGCGGCAGGATTACGCTGCTGCAAGAGATCCACCAATTGATAGCGCAACTCCAATGTGCGCACTGGATCTGTGGTGAGCGCAATCTGGCGGCGCAGCGCCGCTTGCTCCAACTCCGGCAAGGCATGAGTACGCGCGGCATCCGTCACTGCATCGAGCACGTCAAAGGACTCCGTCTGCGCAACAACCTGCCTCAACTCCAGCGGCATATCCGCGCCGCGATGCTCGGCATCAAGCAGGCTCATGCGCAACTCGATCATCGTGCTCGTTGGGTTAGCGGTCTTCAGCAATCCCGCTGTCTCAACTTCAATCGCTGCGCGCAACTCCGGCCTGCGCGCCAACGCGAGCAGACGCGTGCGGCTCTCGTCAGATGGCTTATCTCCCAACGAACTAGCGACGTATTCCTTGATCGCACCCGGAAGATTGCTTTGGCTTTCTTCGATTGCGCCGGCCTGATAGCCAAAGAGCGCGGGCTGCGCCAAGTGTTCGCGCGCCTTGCGCAGTTGTGTCGATGCAGAGGCAAAATCAAAGTAATCCCAAAAGACCGTCGCCGATTGCAGATAGCCGTCCGCCTCGCCGGGATGCACTTCCTCCATGCGCGTCCAGTAGGGCGCGGCCTCACTCATGCGCCCGCGATCTGCGTAGATGTCGCCGATGCGCGCGAGCATATCCAAGTCATCCGGCCTCGCGCTCAGCAAATGCTTTTCAATGGCGATAGCCTTGTCCGTATCCTCAGGATGAAAATACGCCAGCGAGCGTTGCAGCGATGAGGCCTGCCGGCCGAGCTCTTCATCAGCGGGAAACTCGGCGGCCAGCGCATCAGCCGCGTCCACGCCGTCTTCATAACGCGATTTCCACAAGCACGACTCCAGCCAGAAACGCACAGCCGCAGGATTCGATTGCGCCAGCGCGGACCAATTCGTTTTGTCGATCTCCGGCGCCTGCCGGCGCAGTGCATCGAGTTGCGTATCGAGCCTGCCCGTGCTGCTGAGCAATTCAAACAATTGGTCACGCAGATCAGAAGCTTCCGGCCAATGCTCCCACAACAGCTTCTCGGCCTCTGCTGGCTGATTATGCCGGTTGCTGCGATACTGCGCGAGCAGATTACGCACGAAGGTCAGATCGTGCGGGAAGCGATCGTGCGCGTAGCGATTCACCTCCAATGCAAGCGATGAATCCGGCGCGGGAGCCTGCTCCAGATACACTTCCAACTCGGTTCCGGAAAAAATTCCTGTCACTTTGCGCGACAAAGTACCGTAGTCAACCTTGCGTCTCTCGCGAAGATAGAAGCGCGCCAGCTTGGTGTACCATCCAGTGCTGAGCGAGGTGTTCTGAAACTGCTCAATGGCGCGCTGATAAACCTCTTCTTCGTGCTCGTTCAAACGATTCTGTTCAAGAAAGCTGGCCAGTTTTTCATAGAGACCAGGGTCTTGTGGATTGCGATCCAACTCGCCGCGCAGCAACTCCAGCGCATCGGGCAAGCGCTGCATCTCCACCAGCCGCGAGAGAAAACGGTCGAGAACTTGCGCGTATTCAGCGGAGCGCACTTTGCCTGCGGCTTGACCATCAACAGGCTTGTTGTACGCTGCACTCTCTTCACCCAATGGAACGCCATCTGCCTTGGCCGCAAGTTCCTTCAGCAGAGTCTTGTAAAGCGCAAACTCGTTCTCCGATTGATGAGTCTTGCTGTAAAGATCGCCCACTTGCAGCGCCACTTCCACGCGGCGCGCGTCTGCGGGAAACTGCGCAAGAAAGTTTGTGCCCTCGCGGATCACAGCATCATCTTCCGCGTAAGCTGCGTAGGCGTTCATCAGTTGATAGTGAAGCTCGGCGCGCTCGGCGGATTGCGGAAAGCGCCGGTCAAACTCTGCCAGAATCTCTGCTGCTTTGGCGCGATGAAAGTATGGAACGGCGAGTTGATCTTGGGTTGCATACTCCGATCTAGGAGACTGATATGAGTTGAAGAAAAGCGACAAAATTCCATTCAGGTAGCCCGGCCCGCGATCCATTGTGGCGATGCTTTTGTAGAGCGCCAGATTGCCCGCGCCCACGCGCAGCGGCTGCTCCGGCGCGGTGAGCAGAATGCGCGCCAGCCCTGCCAATCCCTTCTCGTTTGCATCACTCGTCTGCTTGTTCGCGGACAGCGCATAG
>Ga0224559_1000240_pt1 | contig 38610 bp, 34 predicted proteins | sample 714S33034metaG_FD_180676 | JGI IMG/M metagenome (GOLD analysis project Ga0224559, IMG submission 180676) | Peat soil microbial communities from Stordalen Mire, Sweden - 717 S3 30-34 | ecosystem: Environmental > Terrestrial > Soil > Wetlands > Peat | place: Sweden: Norrbotten County, Stordalen... | reverse complement strand
CTGGACTCGCGGCACCGTGCTCGCGCGCGCCGAGCACCGCGATGCCCCCGCCGTGGGGCGCGCCCTGCTCATCGGCGCCGCCGTCCTGCAACGACGTGAACTCGCCGCCCGCGCCGGCGTCCGCCACCTGCCGACAGTGGTCGCCACCATGCGCCTGGCCGACACCTGGCTGGCCGCAAGCTAGGCGAGGAGAGAGCACAGAGCGCAGTGAGGGCACAGAGCCCTCTGTGCCCTCCCCTCCGACCCTCCGTGCACTCGCCTCTTGACATTATAGTTAACCATGGTTAACTATTGTTCCATGGCAAGCAAACGCTCAGACCTCGACGTGGTCCACCAGGCCATCGCTTGCCTTGGCCGCCTCAGCGACGCATTTCGCCGCCGGCGCGAGGCGCTGGCACTGTCGGTCGGTCTTTCCGACGGGCAGTGGGGCGTGCTCGAGGAGATCGCCACCGAGCACTTCATGCCGAGCATGTTCGCGCGCAACCGCGACAGCTCGGCCGCGGCGGTTTCCAAGACCTTGCGCCAGCTGCTCGACAAGGGACTGGTCAGCGTCACGCTGTCCAAGTCGGACGGCCGCCAGCGCGCCTATGTCCTGACTGCCAAGGGGCAGCGCCTTCTCGCCACCCTGCGCGACGAGCGCGCGCTGGCCATTCAAGAGATCTGGCTCAAACTTGACCGCCGCCAGGTGCACGACTTTGTCGCCTTCGCCACCCAACTGTCCGAGCGTCTGGAACAGTACGAGAGCAAACCATCGAGGAAGGAACTGTAGCCATGGCCCAAACACTGTACGAAAAGGTCTTCGACAAACACGTCGTCCGCCAGTTGCCGTCGGGGCAAGCCCAGCTTCTGATGGGCCTGCACCTTCTGCACGAGGTGACCTCGCCCCAGGCCTTCGCCATGATTCGCGAGCGCAAGCTCAAGGTGATGTTTCCCGAGCGCACCTTCGCCACCGTGGATCACATCGTGCCGACGCATACCAAGCTGCGCCCATATGAAGACACGATCGCCGAGGAAATGTTGCAGAGCCTGGAGAAGTCGGCGCAGGACTTCGGCATCCGGTTCTTTTCGCCCACGGCAAACGAGAACGGCGTCGTGCACATCGTGGGACCCGAGCGCGGCCTCACCCAGCCGGGCATGACCATCTGCTGCGGCGATTCGCACACCGCCACCCACGGTGCGTTCGGTGCCCTCGCCTTCGGCATCGGCACCTCGCAGATCCGCGACGTACTGGCGACACAGACCTTGGCGATGGAAAAGCTGAAAGTCCGTCGCATCGAGGTCAACGGCAAGCTGCGCCCCGGCGTGTACGCCAAGGACGTAATCCTCTACATCATCCAGAAGCTGGGCGTGAACGGCGGCGTCGGCTATGCCTACGAATACGGCGGCGATGTGTTCGACCGCTTCACCATGGACGAGCGCATGACCGTCTGTAACATGAGCATCGAGGGCGGCGCGCGCTGCGGGTACGTCAACCCCGACCAGACCACCTACGACTATTTGAAGGGCCGCGAATATGCACCCAACGGCGCCAACTGGGACAAAGCCGTTGCCTACTGGGAGAGCATCAAGAGTGATTCGGGCGCCAAGTATGACGACGTGATCCGCTACAAGGCCGAGGACATCCCGCCCATGGTCACCTGGGGTATCACGCCCGCGCAGTCGGTCGGCATAGAGGGCGCGATACCAGCGGCCGAGAGTTTCTCCGTCGACGAGCGCGAGTCCGTGAAAGAGGCCTACGCGTACATGGACTTCAAGGCCGGCCAGCCCATCGTGGGCACCAAGATCGACGTGGCCTTCATCGGCTCGTGTACCAATGGCCGCCTGTCCGACTTCGAGGAAGTGGTCAAGGTGCTCAAGCTCGGCAAGCACAAGGTGCAGGCGAACGTGCGCGCCTTGGTCGTGCCCGGTTCGGTGCAAGTGCGCAACGACATGCTGGCGCGCGGCTGGGACAAGGTCTTCGCCGACGCTGGCTTCTCGTTCCGCGAGGCCGGCTGCTCGATGTGCCTCGCGATGAACCCCGACAAGCTCAAGGGCCGCGAGGTCTGCGCCTCGTCGTCCAACCGCAACTTCAAGGGCCGCCAGGGTTCGCCGCAGGGCCGGACATTGCTCATGAGCCCGCTGATGGTAGCCGCCGCGGCCGTCACCGGCCAGGTCGCGGACGCACGCAAAGTTTTCGGAATCAGCTAATTGGAAACCCTGGGAGGGTTTCCAAACCTTCCCGCGATGGTCCGCAGCGAGCAAAGCTCGCCGACTGCCCACACGACTGAATCGATTCGGAAAGGACTGCATCTATGCAAGACGTGAAAAGGAATCTCTTTGAAGGCCGGGCAGTTCCCTTGCGCGGCAACGACATCGACACCGACCGCATCATCCCCGCGCGCTACCTGCGCACCGTCGTGTTCGACGGCCTGGGCGAGCACGCCTTCGAGGACGACCGCGCCCAGCTAACGGCGAGTGGCCAAATTCATCCCTTCGACAACGAAGCCTTTCAGGGCGCGCAGGTTCTGCTAGTCAACAAGAACTTCGGCTGCGGATCCTCGCGCGAGCACGCACCTCAGGCCATCATGCGCTGGGGCGTGCGCGCCATCGTCGGCGAGACCTTCGCCGAGATCTTTTACGGCAACTGCGTGGCCATCGGCGTGCCCTGCTGCAGAGTCTCGGCCAAGGTGGCCGAAGCGCTCATGGCGGCGTTCGAGGCCGATGCGAAAATCGAGATCCGCATCAGCCTGCAGGACAAGTCCATCGTTGCGGCCGGTAAGACCTTCACCTTCGACATGCCCGAGGGCGTGCGCCAGCAGTTCCTGACCGGCCGCTGGGACTCGACGGCCGAGCTGCTCGAAGCCGCCAACCAGATCGAGGCGCGGGCGAAGACGCTCGGATACTTCAGCAACTTCGCTGCCTAGTCGCGACTCGGGAAGATGCCGCGAAGATACATTGCCAAAACGTGACAGACTCCCGGAAGTGATCTAAAAGAACTCAATGTGTGTTGATGTAGGACACATAGCTGCGTCACCAGAATCAGTCGCAAGACTCAACTCATCAACCGAAAGAAGGAACCTCATCATGACCCAGACCAAAGTCCACGTTTTGTCGACCACCGCCCTCGCATCCCTGTTGTGCGCGGCACCTGCACTTGCCCAGGCTCCCGCTCCGGCCCCCATGTATGCGCCGGCCCCAGCCCCCATGTATGCGCCAGCCCCGGCACCCATGATGGCGCCAGCCCCCGAAGGCGCCGCCGTAATGCCCGTGGCACCCGTCGTGGTGCCCCGTTCTCCGGACGACATGACCGGTTCGGTCGGCTTCGGCGTGGGCGTGGCATCAGGAACCGACCTCATCAAGACTGACACAACCAACCTCATGATAAAGTATTGGATGAGCGATGCCATGGCCATCGTTCCTCGCTTGGCCCTTTCGATTAACGCGGGCGGTGGCGGCGCCCCCACAACCTGGGGGTTCAGTCCTGAGGTTTTGGCATCGTTCGTCCTGCTCAAGGGCGCTTCGACCCGGCTGAGCGCCGGTGTTGGACTTGGCATCGACTTGGCCAAGCAACAGCCCCCGGCAGCGCTGGGCACACCAGCCGCGCCCAACACCGACACCTATATCGGGATCTACGTGCCAGTGAACGTCGGCGTGGAGCATTTCTTCACCCGCTGGTTCGCCATGGGAATTTCCGCCGATTTCAGGTTCCTCGACTACAAAAAGCAGGGTGACGGCTGGAACTTGGGCGTGGACATCGACACCCACGCGAGCTACATGGGCTCGCTCTTCTTCTACACCGACTAGCCACACCCATTTTCAATCGCCGAAGGGCGTGTTGGCTGAACACCGACACGCCCTTTTGCTTGTCCAGAGACAGAAATGCCGCTGGCCACTGCTGGCGTAGTAGGATGCGTTCGCCTCGCTTTTAGGAGGGATCGTCATGCCCACATTCGCGAAATTGGCCCGTGTTGCGGCTTTCCCGGTTGCCATGCTGCTCTGCCTTGGGCCAACCGGCGCCTTCGGGCAAACCCAGTCTAGTGGCTCAACTCCCGCAATCGGCGCGGCCGCCCCGCCCGCGGTTGCCCAGCCCACGCCCGCCGCGCAACCAGCGGCCGCCGTAACCGACGCCGCGAGTGCAACGCCGCCGGCGGCCTACCCACCACCCCCGGCTGCCAACTACCCGGCCCCAAACTACCCGCCGCCTGGCTATTACCCGCCGCCCGGCTATTACCCACCGCCTGGCTACTACCCCGGCGCCGCGTACTATCCGCCGGCTCCAGTCGGACTGCCGCCTGGGCACCACGAGCATGACGGCCTCTACATTCGGCTCAGCGCCGGTCTCGGCTATCTGCATGCCAGCGCGAGCTTTGCGGGACAAACCGAGACCATTTCCGGCGCCGGGTTAGGCATGAACTTCGCAATCGGCGCAGCGGTGGCGCCCAACTTGATCGTCTTTGGCGAGATAGCCGCAACCTCGGCGGAGAGCCCGACATTCGATCGCGACGGCGTGCAACAGACGTCATACTCCACCAGCGTAGACTTGGTCGGCTTCGGCCCGGGCCTCGCATACTACCTCGAACCGTTGAATCTCTATCTCTCGGGCGCCGCGCAGTTAGCGCGGGTCACGACCAACGACAACTCGGGCAACGGAAGCGGCGGTACCGACCTCACCGATTTTGGCTTCGGCATGAGCTTCCTAGTCGGCAAAGAGTGGTGGGTTTCGAGCAACTGGGGCCTGGGCGCGGCCTGCATGCTCCATTTCGCTTCCATGAACCTCAAGAACAGCGACGGACGCATGACCGCGACCGGCGTTTCCGTCCTGTTCTCGTCCACCTACAATTAAACGATCCACGGTCCGCATCCGAGCTATCGAACGTTGACCATCCAAAGCGAGAAGTCGCGAAGAAACCGCCGGAAGCCGTCCAGGTGCTCCGCCGGGAATCCGTAGGCCGCCACCGCGCCTTCGAGCACGCGTTCAAAGCACGCCAACCACACATCGCGCGCCGCTGGCGTGATCCGGAACGCTAGGTGCCGCGCCCGCATGCGCGGCGGCCCATGCTGCTCGGAATACTCCGCTGGGCCACCCAAGAGTTGCACGAAGAACATGGCCGAGCGCCGCGCGCTCTTGGTCAGGTCACTGGGAAACATGCCTCGAATCGAGGAGCGGCCGAGCTCCTGGTAGAAATCCTCCACCATGCGAATGATGTTGTCGCGACCCATGGCCGCATGGATCGCGCGGCTGGGCGCGGGAATATCGGCTGGGTTGATGGGGGGAGTGAAGATGTCTTTGCGTTCGTCCATGTTTTTCCGCAAGGCCTGGATTCAGAAAAGCATGGCGCCGGAGAAACCAAAGGCTTCGGTTTGGTCGGAGTGGTAGCTGCAAGTTTCCTGAGTCAGGCTGTCGACTCCTTGGCAGTCGAAGCTCGCGAAGTGGCGAAAGGTGGCGTTGAGCAAGCCGCCGATCACGACTTTGCGCAACGGAAAAAACCAACCCGCGTTGAGACCGAAGACGACGCCCTGTCCATTGCCTGTCAGACCTCTGGTCGAGCGGGTGTTGCCAAACCATCCTACCTTGGGTCCGATGACGATTTCCCCGGAGCGCAAGTGAAGAAGCGGGCTGAGCGTGAGGTCGAGGTCGTGCTCGCTCGGACGCCATATGTTGGGGTCGGTGTCGTGATTCATGATGTCCCAGCCGATTTCCCCGTTGAGGGAGAGTTTGGGGGTGATATGCCAACCAAGCAGCGTACCCACGCGGACGCAAAGCGCGTAGCCATCCGAGCCGGCGGCCACGGGAATGTCGACTCCGACATAGGGCATGGCCAAGAAACCGGTTCGATAGCTTGGCAAGGCGACAGGTGCTGCCGGGGCCTTCATGGGCAGTGCGGGCTCGGGCTCCGCAGCCGGTGGCAGTGCCTCGGCTTGAGCGTGCGCCGCGCGCGGCAAGGCGAAGCCCAGACACATGAGTCCTATCGCCAGCGAAATCGGTTGCGGCATAAGGCGTTTCGACAGCACGGTGGAGGGTGCTCCTACCACGGATGACGCCGGACTGCCGCTATCCGCTCGCCAAGGGCAGGCTCACTTCAAAGCGGCTGCCTTGGGGCTGGCGGGAAACGTAGACCACCTCGCCGCCGTGGTAGCGCGCAACTTGGCGAACCAGGGCTAGGCCGAGACCAAGGCCGGTGTCGCCGGGCGGTCGAGGTCCGGGCGGGCGGTAGAAGGGCGCGAAGATGCGCTCACGCTCGCTTTCGGGCACACCGGGGCCATCGTCTTCGACCGCGAGCAGGACTTGCGTGCCCTTGCGCAGGATCTCGGCGCGGATCGCGCCGCCTTGGCCGTGCAATTGTGCATTGACCAAGAGGTTGCGCACCAGGCGCTTGATCATGGCGGGCTCGCAGGCAAACACGATGGGCTCGCCCGCGACTTGCGCGCCGACCGCTTGGGCTTCGCCGCGCACCAGGGCGAACAGATCGACGTCGGTGAAAGGCCGCCGTGGCACGCCTGCTTGCGTGCGCGCCGTGAGCAGCAACTCTTCGACCAGGGCATCGAGTTCTGCAATGTCCTCGGCCGAGCGGCGAGCGAGTTCGGCGCGCCGAACGGCATCGGGCTCTTCGGCGAGAAGCTCCAGGGCCATGCGCACGCGCGCCAACGGCGAGCGCAGTTCGTGCGAGGCGGTGGCGAGCATCTGGCGCTCTTGCGCGAGCAAGGCCTCGATGGCGGCAGCGGTTTGATTGAAGCGCTCGGCGAGCAGGGCGATTTCATCTTTGCCCACCACCGGCACCCGGTGCGCGAGATCGCCCGCGCCCCAGCGCCGCGCACCCTCGGCCAGGTGCTCGATCCGCCGCGTGATGCTGCGGCTTAACGGGTAAAGCCCCACGGCCATGACCAGCGCCAAGCCGAGGAGCATGGGCAAGAATAGGCGGCCACGCGGTCCGAAGTGGCCGCGTTCGCGCAAGCCCAGCATGCGCCCGTCGCCCATGTCGATGAGCCACAGCGGGCCGCGCGTGGTGTGGTGCCATCCCGCCGTCGCGCCCGCCGGAAGCGCAAGCGGCGTTTTGGATTCTTGAAAAAGCTGGCGGCCTTGTTCGTCCCAGACCGCGATGTCGATGTTCAACACGCGCGCGGTTTCGCTCAAGCCGCGCGCGGCTTCGCCCTTGCACACGCCGGGCACGGTGCACACCAGCGAACGCGCCAGCGGCGTGATGAAGTGCGAAACCGTTCCGCCGGGCTCATGAAAGGCGCGCGCCATCACGGCGGTGAGCATGAGCGACACCACCGCGATGCCGAGAAAGGCCAGGTACAGGCGCAGATACAGCCGCCGGGTCATCGCTTGTCCTCTTCCGCGGGCGGAGTCAGCACGTAGCCGGTGCCGCGCACGGTTTGCACGAAGCGCGGATGGCGGGCGTCGTCCTCAATCAGTTGCCGGATGCGGGAAATGTGCACGTCGATGCTGCGATCCACGCTGTCCCACTCCTCGCCCTTGAGGGCTTCCATGATTTGTTCGCGCGTTTGCACGCGGCCGGCGCGTTCGGCGAGCAGCAGGAGCAAATTGAATTGGCGGCCGGTCAGCTCGCGGCGCTGTCCGCCCACCCGCACCTCGCGAGCCGCGCGATCGATTTCGAGCGATCCGAAGCGCAGCACATCGTCCGGCTGGCCAACCGTCGGCCGCGCCCGGCGCAGGATCGCGGCCAGGCGCGCGAGCAGCTCGCGCGGGTTGAAAGGTTTGGGCAGATAGTCGTCGGCGCCGATCTCCAGCCCGATGATGCGGTCCATGTCGTCGCCTCGCGCAGTCAGCATCAAGATGGGCACCTGGCAGCGGGCACGCATGCGGCGGCAAACTTCCAGTCCGTCGATGCCGGGCAACATCACATCGAGAATGACCGCGTCGAAGTCGGCGCGTGCCTGCGCGGCCAGGCCCGATTCGCCGTCACCGCGCACCTCGACTTGATAGCCACGCGAGCGCAAATACTCACCCAGCATTTCCACAAGGCGGGCATCGTCGTCGATGAGAAGTACGCGCGCTGGCATGACAAAAGAGGCCGGACCGACTAGCGGGGAGCATAGCCGGTCCAGCCAGGTTGAGGAAATTGGCTTGGATCGCGTGGGGAGCCGCCGAGCTTTGCTCGGCGCGGACCATCGCGGGAGAGTTTGGGAACCCTCCCAGGGTTCCCATTAGAAATGATGGCGGCCGTGGTGTCCCTGGATGAACTTGGCCAGGGTCTGCCGCTGCTCGGGGGTCAGCACCTGGGCCGCGTCGAGCAGGGCCTTACTGAATACCTGCGAGCCTTGGTCCATGAGCGCGATGGCCTGCACGCGCAGTTTCTCGACCGCCGCCCGGTCCACGGTGTCGGCGGTGAAGGCGGCAAGGATGCCGTCATGCAGTTGCTTGTGTTGCTGATGGATGGGCTGCATCTCGGCAAACATACGCTCGAAGATGGCCTTGATGGACGTGCGCTGGGAATCGTTTGCCTTGAGCATGCTCAGCATCTTGTCGAGCCTGCGCTCCATGAATTCCTTGTGCTGCTCGGGCGTGCCTCCGCCGCCGAAAGCCGGCGGGCCGAAGCCGAATCCGTCATCGGCCGCGTGCGCGCGTGCCGCGCAGAAGCCGGCGCCCAGCAATACGGGCACGGCCGCCAGAAGCAGCCACAGGTGTCGTTTCCTCGCATGTGGTGTCTTTGTCGATTCTGTCGAGTTCATCGGGACCTCCTTGGGACGGTGGTTGTTCGTTCCGTCTGCTCTCAAGATGCGATCCGCGTGCTACGGGCGTATTGCCCGCAGGTAAAGTTAGGTAAAGTCGGCTGACCCCGGTTTTTCGCGATTTGCCGGCGTACGCGCTAGGCTTGGGGATCGTGGAGCCACTCGCCGATCTTTTCCGCCAGCATCTCGAAAGCGAGAAGCGTGCGTCGCCCAATACGGTGCGCGCCTATATGGCGGATCTGCACGAACTGATGGCCCACGTCCGTGCGCGACGGGGAAGTGGCATTGCGCAAGACGCGCCTTTGCAGATCACGGAACTCGACACTTTCGCGTGTCGCTCGTTCCTGGCGGGCCTACACGGTAAGAACGATCCCGCCAGCATGGGGCGAAAGCTGTCGTCGCTCAAAACGTTCTTTCGCCTGCTGGTGCGGCGCCGGCTCATCGCGGGCAATCCCTTGTCGTCATTGCGCGGCCCCAAGCGCGCGCACCGCCTGCCCGAATTTCTCGGCAAGGAAGAGGCGTCGCGCTTGCTCGACGACAAGCCGCCAAGGACGCTGATGGCATTCGAGGTTGCACGCGATCAGGCCCTGTTCGAGATCCTCTACGGCAGCGGCCTGCGCATTTCGGAGGCCTGCCACTTGGATGTGGGCGACGTAGTGCCTGACCAAGACGGCGCGCGGATCACCGTGCGCGAGGGCAAGGGCGGCAAGGATCGCATCGTGCCGGCGGGTGGCAAGGCCTGGCATGCGGTGCAGGACTACCTGGTTTTGCGCGCACGCATGGCGGCGGAGCTCTCGACGCAGGGCCGCGCGGTGGATCCGCAAGCGCTCTTGCTTTCGCGTCGGGGCCAGCGCATGGGCGACCGCGAGGCGCGGCGCAAGCTCGACCGACGCGAGGTCGAAAACGGGGTCAAACGCGTCTCTCCCCACGCCCTTCGCCACAGCTTCGCCACCCACTTGCTGGCCGAGGGCGCGGACTTGCGCTCGATTCAGGAGATGCTGGGCCATGCCAGTCTGCGTACCACCCAGCGCTACACGCAGGTGGATATCGACCGCTTGATGGCGGTGTACGACCGTGCCCACCCGCGGGCAACGCTTCGGTCGCGCTAGAAAACGCAACACGGCCGAAAAGGGTTCGTCCGCGATTGGCGATTTGAACGATTTCTGCTACTGATCATCATAGGGTTTGACCACTGGTTCGACCGCGACGAGAAGTACATGAAGCGAGATCCAGCAACGCGACCGAGGAAGGGCCGGCCTTGGGTGTGGTTCCTGTTCGCTGGAAGCTTGGCCGTGCTGCTTGGGGCCTGTGTCAGCACGGGCGATGGAGTGAACATTCCCACTTCAACCGGAGGCGCGGCCTCGGGCGGAACCAGCGCGGCGCAATCAGGTGGTGCGCGGTCGGGCGGAAGCAATGGCACGAGCCAGTCGTCTGGTGCGGGCGGGATCGTTGGCACGGGTGGTTCGGCGGCCTCGGGTGGTGCGACAGGAAGTGGTGGTGCGACAGGAAGTGGTGGTGCGAGTGCAGGCACGGGTGGCACAACCAAAACGGGTGGTGCGTCCGGTTCGGGTGGCACGACTGGTGGCTTGCCCGGCATGCGCGGCCTGACCCCACAGCAGATCGTCAAGGACATGTTCTTGGGCTGGAACCTGGGCAACACCCTCGACGCTTCCCCAAACGAAACCAGTTGGGGAAATCCCGAAACAACCCAAGCCATGATTCAGGCCGTGCACGATGCGGGATTCAAGACCATGAGGATCCCTGTCACCTGGACAAACCATATTGGCGCCTCTCCCAACTACACCATCGATTCGGCGTGGATGGACAAGGTGGAACAAGTGGTCAAGTGGGTTCTCGCCGCCGGGATGTACGCCATCGTCAATACCCACCACGACGCCGATGAGCAGTGGATTCTTTTGACCGACACCAACAGTTCGACCTTGTCGGCCGCAACCCAGACTCAGGTCACCTCCGAGATCACCGCGGTTTGGACCCAGATCGCCACGCGTCTCAAGAACTACAGTGACTATCTAATCTTTGAAACCTTCAATGAACCCCATGGTTCGGTCAACCCATACAATGGCGGAAACGCCGCCGAGCAGGCCGTGCTCAATGCCTACATCGCGGCTGCGTTCGCGGCGATTCGAGGCACAGGTGGCAACAATGCCTTGAGGCAAATCATGATTCAGCCACACGGGGCAAGTCCGGTAGAGGCCGGCATCAAGGCCATGGCCATTCCCAACGATCCCAATATCATCATTTCGATTCACACCTACTATCCCACCGGATTCAGCATGAACGGCTCGCCTGCCACCTGGGGAACTGCGGCGAAAGACTACACCGATATGTCAGCCTCGCTCGATCAGTTACTCGGTTGGTTGCCCGGCCGGGCCATCGTGATTGGCGAATGGGGCTCGGTGAGCGCCGCGCAGCTGGCTTCTCGGGAAAAGCATGCCAAGGCATACGCCCAAGACGTTACCAAGCGAGGCATGTGTCCCGTCACCTGGGACAACGGCGCCAGCGACTTTGGCCTGCTCAACCGAGAGACGAACCCGCCTTCGTGGACCTACCCGACGATTGTCGCCAACCTGTTGGCAGGCGCTACCGCGGGTTCTGCTCCGGGCGCGGCGGACGCCGCATTCCAGTAAGAACGCTCCGCGAGTCCAAGACGGCTACGGGCTGGTTTCCCTTTTACTCACTTGCCTGCCCAAACGCTCTCGCGCATGGCTGCGAACGCGGTAAGCTCGGCGCATGCAGTACCCCAAAACCCGAGCCACCACGGTCCTGGTCGTGCGCGCCGGCGGCAAGGTCGTCATGGGCAGCGACGGTCAGGTCACCATGGGGCAGACCATCGTCAAGTCCGGCGCGCGCAAACTGCGCCGCCTCGCCGACGGCAAGATTGTCGCCGGATTCGCCGGCTCCGCGGCCGACGGCTTGACCTTGTTCGAGAAGCTGGAGGCGAAGGTCAAGGACGCTGGCGGCAACCTCATGCGTGGAGCGGTCGAGCTGGCCAAGGACTGGCGCACCGACCGCATGCTGCGCCGCCTGGAAGCCCTGTTGCTGGTGGCCGATCGCGAGCACATTCTGGTGCTGTCGGGCACGGGCGACATCATCGAACCCGACGCGGACGTGGCGGCCATCGGCTCGGGCGGAAATTTCGCCCTGGCCGCAGCGCGGGCGTTACTCGCGGAAACCCAGCTTTCGGCGCGCGACATCGCCGAGCGCAGCCTGCGCATCGCCGCCGACATTTGCGTGTACACCAATACCAACTTCGTCTTCGAGGAGCTGTAGCCCATGGCCGGTCCCCTGCAAGCCAGTGCGAAGCGCGGCGAAGCCCTCACCCCGCGCGCCATCGTCGAGGAACTCGATCGGTACATCGTGGGGCAGAAGGCCGCCAAGCGCGCGGTCGCCGTGGCCTTGCGCAACCGTTGGCGGCGGCAGCAGGTGCCCGAGCCTATGCGCGACGAGATCTCGCCCAAGAACATCATGCTCATCGGGCCCACCGGCGTGGGCAAAACCGAGATCGCGCGCCGCCTGGCCAAGCTGGCGCACGCGCCTTTCATCAAGGTCGAGGCGTCGAAATTCACCGAGGTCGGCTACGTGGGTCGCGACGTGGATTCCATGGTGCGCGACCTGGCGGAAACCGCAGTGTCCATGCTGCGCGAAGAGGAGCGTGAGCGCGCCAAACCGCGCGCGCGCGAAAACGCCGAGGAGCGCTTGCTCGACGTGCTTCTGCCGCCGAGCGGCTCCCAACGCACGCCGACCGGAGCGATACCCTTGCCGAGCGCGGGCGAGCCGGCGACCGCCGAGCCGAGCACGCGCGAGAGCCTGCGCCGCCTCCTGCGCGACGGCAAGCTCGACGATCGCATGGTCGAGATCGATACCCACGAGGCCGGTAAGTCGTTCGTCGACGTGTTTTCGGGCACGGGCATGGAAGAGATGGTGCTCAACCTGCAAAACATGATGCCGCAAAACCGGAGCACCAAGCACCACCGCGTGACGGTGCCCGAGGCGCTGGAGGCCCTGACCGAGGAAGAGGTGGGCAAGCTCATCGACATGGATCGCATCACCAAAGAGGCGATCCGCCGGGCGGAGCAGGACGGGATCATCTTCATCGACGAGCTCGACAAGGTGGCTGGGCGCGAGTCGGGCGGCCACGGCCCGGACGTCTCGCGCGAGGGCGTGCAGCGCGATCTTCTGCCCATCGTCGAGGGTTCGACCGTGTCCACCAAGTACGGACCACTTAAGACCGACCACGTCCTGTTTATCGCGGCCGGCGCCTTTCACGTGGCCAAGCCCAAGGATTTGATTCCCGAGTTGCAGGGGCGCTTTCCCATTCGCGTGGAACTGGAATCGCTCACCGACGCCGATTTCGTGCGCATCCTGACCGAGCCGGAAAACGCGCTGGTCAAGCAATACACTGCCTTACTCGCCACCGAAAAGGTCCACCTCGACATCCAGGCCGACGCGGTGGCCGAGATCGCGCGCATCGCCGCCGATGTCAACGCGCGCATGGAAAACATCGGCGCGCGCCGATTGCACACCGTCATGGAGAAACTCCTCGACGAGCTGTCCTTCGAGGCGCCAGGCCTCGGCGAGCAGAGGGTGCCCATCACCGCCGCCTACGTCCGCGAGCGCTTGGAAGGCCTGCTCAAGGACGAGGATCTTTCGCAGTACGTGCTGTAGCTATAGAATTTCCGACCACGCCGGGGCGGCGGCGAAGGCGGCGTGGATGAGGCCGACGTGCGAGTAGGCCTGCGGGAAGTTGCCCCACAGGGTTTGCGTCGATGTGTCGTAGTCCTCGGAGATGAGGCCGAGCGGCGACAAGCTCTTGCACGCGCGTTCCAGAACCTCGCGCGCCTCGGCCAAGCGGCCGGTCGCGACCAAGGCTTCCACCAGCCAGAAGGTACACAGCACGAAGGCGACCTGTGGGCGGCCGAACCCGTCGTCATTGCGGTAGCGGAAAAGCCAGCCGTCGCGACCCAGTCCATGGCGGATGGCATCGACAGTGGCGTGAATGCGGGGGTCGTCGGCGGGAAGGAAACGCAAGGTGGCGATCTGCAGTAGCGAGGCGTCGAGTTCGGCGCCCCCCCACGTGCTCGCGAAGCAGCCCAGGGTCGGATTCCATGCTTGGGCAATAATTTGCGCGCGAATGCGGTCCGCGGTGCTGCGCAGTTCGGCCTCGCGCTCAGGCTGAAAACGCGCCGCCACGCGGGCCATGCGATCGCTGGCCGCCCAGCACATCAGGCTGGAGAAGGTCTGGGGTTTCCATTCCGTGCGGTATTCCCAAATGCCGGCGTCGGGAACGCCCACCACGCTGGCCGCCTTGCGCGCCAGACGCTCGATAAGCTGCAACACCGCTGGCGAACGTTCGGCGGCGAAGCGCTCGTCGAGAAAAATGGGCGAGAGCGCCAGGACCATTTCGCCAAATACGTCGTTCTGCATGTGGCGCGCGGCCGCGTTACCCACGCGCACGGGCCCGTCGCCGCCGAAACCGGGCCAATCAGGAAGCACGTGCTCGTCGAGATCCGAACGCCCGTCGATGCGATACAAGGGCGCCAGGTCGAGCTCCGGATGCGCGCCAGCGACGTTGAGGAGAAAACGCACGAAGTCCTCGCGTTCGTCGAATTGCCCGAGCAGGCGGAAAGCACCGAGCACGTAGGCGGCGTCGCGCAGCCAGCAGTAGCGGTAGTCCCAGGTTCGGCCGCTGCCGGGCGCCTCGGGAATCGAGGTAGTCATGGCTGCCACGATGGCGCCGGTGTCCTCGAAGCAGTGCAGTTTCAGGGTCAGCGCCGAACGGATGACCTCGCTTTGAAAGATGGGCGGAATATCGCAGTGCTTGACCCAACGTTGCCAGTAGCGGCGGGTCTGGGCCAAAAAGCGCTCGGCCAGCGGGGCCAGCGATTCCTCGACGGGGGCGCCGTAGGTCAGCACCAGATGCCGTCGTTCCGTAAGCGTGAAAGCGCGGCCGTCGAGGTACGTGAGCGGCACGTCGGTGGTCAAGCGCACCTGGCTCGAAAACCCTTCGTAGCGGACATGGTTCGAACCCGTGAGCAGGGCCGGCTTGGCCTTGGAAAAACCTAGGCGCGGATCGCAGGCCACGCGCACGCGCGGGGTGCCCTCAAGTGGGTCGATGATGCGGTAAAGCTGGGTAGGGTGGAAGACGCGATCGTACTGCAAGAAACGCGGGGCGAAGTCGATCACGCGAAAGGCACCCGTGGCGCTGCGGAATGTTGTCACCAAGATGTTGGTGTTGTCCTCGTAGGCCATGACGCCGGGTTTGCCGTTCTCGGCGCCGACCAGAAAACGCCCGCCTTCCTGCTCGTCGAGCAAGGTGGAAAACATCGGCTCGGAATCGAAACGCGGCAGGCAGCCCCAGACCACGGCCCCCGTGTCTTCAACCAGAACCGAGAACTGACAATTGCCGATAAGCGCCAGTCGCTCCAACCGCATGCCCTTGAACCTAGCAGAAAGCCGGGTAGCATGGACGGGGCTCGACAACGCGTGTGCTCCGCCGCCTGCATTGGGCTTGGCATACATCCGATTGGAGGTCTCGATGAGACGAGTCGCGCGCTTCCTAATCGCAATTCTCGCCTCTGGGGCGCTCTTGGCCTGGCTGGCGGCGACCACGGTCGAACGCACCACCCGCCAGTGGTTCGAGGAGGATATCGCCACGCGCGCAAGACTCATCGCAACCGGCGCGCGCCAGGATTTGCTCACGCATTGGACGCCGAACGACGTCGATAGCTTGGGCCGCATCCTGGCCGGCATCGCGCGCGACGAGCGCATCATGGCCGCGGCGCTGTGCACGCGCGATTTCGACATGATCGCCCGCACGCCGCTTTTGCCCGCGCAAATCACCTGTCCATCCATCGGCAAGCGCATGGCCGCAAGCCCCCGGCAAGAGCACGCATCGTCGGAATCGAGCTCCGTATATGCGTGGGTATGGGAGTTGCCCGGTGGCGACGTCCATGTCAGCGCGGTTCCCCTGGTTCACAACGAGGAAGAGCCCGGCTTCTTGGTGCTCGTGCACGATCTCTCCTTCGTCGAGCGCCGCGAGGACAAAACGCGAAGCTTCTTGCTGGTCGCTTTCGGGCTCTTGGCCCTGGGCGCTTCGGTTGCCACCATCTTGGCCGCGCGCTTTTCGCGGCGCGGGTTTCGCCGGGAATTGCTTCGCTTCATCCAGGGGGAATCGCACCGCAAGGAGTTCCTGCCCATCATTCGCGACGTCCGCGAGTTGGTCGAGCGCATCGCCGCCGAGAGGGAAATCGACGGGCAAGGCGGCGCGTGGAGTCCGCAGCGCCTCAAGCAGACCTTGGTGCGCTACTTTCCCGGCGAAAAAGTCATCGTGCTCGCCAACCGCGAGCCGTACATTCACCAGCGTAACAAGAGCGGCGCTATCGAGGTCGTGCATCCCGCGAGCGGCCTGGTCACCGCGGTCGAGCCGGTGCTACGCGCCTGTTCGGGCGTCTGGGTGGCTCACGGCAGTGGATCGGCCGACCGTGAATCCGTGGATCGCCGCGACCGGGTGCGCGTGCCACCCGGCGAGGAATCCTATTCGCTGCGGCGGGTGTGGCTTTCGCCCGAGGAAGAGCGTGGCTACTACTACGGCTTTTCCAATGAAGGGCTGTGGCCGCTGTGCCACCTGGCCCACATGCGCCCCATCTTTCGCGCCGACGACTACGCCACCTACGTCGCGGTCAACCGCAAGTTCGCCGAGGCGGTATGCAAGGAGGCCGATTCCGATGACCCCGTGGTCCTGGTGCAGGACTACCATTTCGCCCTGGCGCCCAAGCTGATTCGCGAACGCCTGCCGCGCGCCACGGTCATCACCTTCTGGCATATTCCCTGGCCCAATTCCGAGCGCCTCGGCATCTGCCCCTGGCGCGCCGAGATCCTCGAAGGGCTGCTCGGCAGCAGCATCCTCGGGTTCCAGACCCAGCTCTACTGCAACAACTTCCTCGATTCGGTCGACCGCCACCTCGAAGCGCGCATCGATCGCGAACAGAGCGCGGTGATTCAGCACGGGCAACCGACCATGGTTCGGCCCTATCCCATCTCCATCGCCTGGCCGAACGAATGGGTGCAGCAAGCGCCCGCCGTCGAGGAATGCCGGCGAAGCGTTTTCGCCGAGCTGGGGTTGCGCCAAGACGCGATCCTGGGCGTGGGCGTGGATCGACTCGACTACACCAAGGGCATCGAAGAGCGCTTCCTCGCGGTCGAACGCCTCCTCGAACGCTTCCCTGCCTACGTCGGCCGCTTCGTTTTCGTGCAATTGGCGGCTCCTAGTCGCAGCCTGATCGAGCACTACCGCCAGCTTGACCAAGCGGTCGAGGAAGCCGCCGCGCGCATCAACAAACGCTTCGGCGGCGGGAGTTACAAGCCGATTCACCTTCTGCGCACGCACCACGAGCCGCCCACCGTGTTTCGCTTCTACCGCGCCGCCGATCTGTGCTACGTCAGCAGCTTGCACGACGGCATGAATCTGGTGGCCAAGGAGTTCGTGGCCGCGCGCGACGATGAGCAGGGCGTGCTGCTGCTCAGTCAATTCACGGGCGCGGCCCGCGAGCTGGCCGAAGCCTTGGTGGTGAATCCCTACGACTTGGAAGAGGCCAGCACGGCCCTGGCCACGGCCATCACCATGTCCCACGAGGAGCAACGGGACCGCATCCACGCCATGCGCGCCTTCTTGGCCGAATTCAACGTCTACCGTTGGGCGGGCGGCATGTTGATGGATGCCGCGCGCCTGCGCAAGAAGGCCAGCATGCTCGACCGCGGCGGCGAGGAACCGAGGCGCAAAGTGGGGCTCGTGTAGTGAAGAACATTCTCGCCACGGCCAACCTGTCCACCCTGCGGGAGTTTGCCCGCGGACGCGTGTTGCTCGCCTTCGACTTCGACGGAACCCTGGCTCCCATCGTGCGCTTGCCCGAGGCCGCGGCCATGCGCGTTCGCACGCGCGCCTTGCTCGCGCAAGTGGCGAAGCTGTATCCCTGCGTGGTCATCTCCGGTCGCACGCGCGCCGACGTGAAGAAGAAACTCACGGGCGTGCCCCTGCGCGCGGTGATTGGCAACCACGGCATGGAACCATCGCGCAACCTCGGCCATGCGCGCTGGTTGGTGGCCCTGTGGCGAGCCCAGCTTGCCGCGGCCTTGCCCAGCGTTCCGGGAGTGCACATCGAGGACAAAGGCGTCAGCCTGGCCGTGCACTACCGGCAGGCACGCGCGCGCGCGGCGGTACGTCGCGTGGTGCTCATCGCCGCGACCGATCTGCGCGGGGCCCGCATCGTCGAGGGCAAGATGGTGGTCAACGTGTTGCCCGCCGGAGCGCCCGACAAAGGCACCGCCGTGCTCGGTCTGTGCAAGCGCTGGTCTTGCAATTCCGCAATCTACGTGGGCGACGACGACAATGACGAAGACGCCTTCGCTCTCGGAGACCAAGGCCGCTTGCTCGGCATCCGCGTGGGCCATTCGCGGCGCTCGCAAGCCGCCTACTACGTCTCGGGACAACCCGTGGTCGACCGGCTCTTGACCGAACTCGTGGCCGCGCGCAAAGCGTAGGCCCGCGCTCAAGGATTCACCAAGGCGATATTGTGGGATGCAATGCGGGCTTTTTCGCCTATGCTTGCGCCCCGTCGTTCTCGTGATTCGCCTCGACAACATCAGCAAGCAGCACGGCCCGCAGATCCTCTTCATCGAGGCCAGCGCGGCCATCTTGCGCGGCGAGAAGATCGGGCTCGTGGGCCCCAACGGGGCTGGCAAGTCCACCGTCTTTCGGCTCATCATGGGCGAAGAATCGTCCGACGAAGGGCAGATTTCCATCGACCGCAACGTCACCATCGGCCATTTCAGCCAGGACGTGGGCGAGATGCGCGGCATGCCCGCGGTGTCGGCAACCATGGACGGCGCGGGTCCGGTGTCGGCCCTGGCGAGCGAGATGCACGAGCTGGAACACGCCATGGCCGATCCCGCGCGGGCGGATGAACTGGACGCGTTGGTCGATCGCTTCGGCCATGTGCAGGCGCGCTTCGACGAGCTGGGCGGCTATGCCCTGGAGGCTCGGGCCCGCGAAATCATGGCCGGCCTGGGTTTTTCACAAGAGATGATGGACGGCGACGTGGGCAACCTTTCGGGCGGGTGGAAAATGCGCGTGGCCCTGGCGCGCATTCTGCTGATGCGGCCCAACGTTATGCTGCTCGACGAGCCGTCGAACCACCTCGATATCGAGTCCATCATCTGGCTTGAGGGTTTCCTCAAGAACTACGACGGCGCCTTGCTGATGACCACGCACGACCGCGAGTTCATGAATCGCGTGGTCGGCAAGATCATCGAGATCGACGGCGGCGTGCTCACCACCTACTCGGGCAACTACGAGTTCTACGAAAAGCAACGCGCCCTCAACGAGACGCAGGCCGAGGCGGCGTACGCGCGCCAGCAGGCCATGCTTGCCAAGGAGATCCGCTTTATCGAGCGCTTCAAGGCCCAAGCCAGCCACGCGGCGCAAGTGCAGTCGCGCGTGAAGAAGCTCGACAAGATCGAGAAGCTGGAGCCGCCGCGCCGGCGCCGCAGCATCACCTTCGAATTCCCCGCGGCGCCGCGCTCGGGCGAAGACGTGATCAAAATAGAAGGACTGCACAAGCAATATGGATCCAAGGTCATCTACCGCGGCCTCGATCTCATGATCCGCCGCAAGGAGCGCTGGAGCGTGATGGGCATGAACGGCGCGGGCAAGACCACCTTGCTCAAGCTGGTGGCGGGCGCCGCCTCGCCCGACAGCGGCTCCGCGACCTTGGGCGCGGGTGTGCGCCTGGGTTACTTCGCTCAGCATGCAATGGAGCTGCTCGACCCCGACAAGACGGTCTACGAAACCTTGGAAGAGGCTTTCCCTCTGGCTTCGGTGGGCACGCTGAAATCGCTGGGTGGGTGTTTTGGTTTTTCAGGCAGCGACATCGACAAACTTTGTCGCGTGCTTTCCGGTGGCGAGAAGGCGCGCGTGGTGATGGCGCGCTTGCTCTACGATCGTCCCAATCTATTGGTCCTGGACGAGCCCACCAACCACCTCGATATCGGCACCAAGGAAATGCTGCTCGCGGCCCTGCGCGATTTCGAGGGCACCATGCTCTTCGTGTCGCACGACCGCCGTTTTCTCGCCGGACTTTCCAACCGCGTGCTGGAATTGGTGCCCGATGGCGTGATTCCCTACGGCGGCGGCTACCTCGAATACGTGGCCAAGAGCGGCCACGAAGCGCCCGGCTTGCGCGCGTGATGGGCAACGCTGGCGAGGGCTAGAACCCAGCGCCCATGCCGAGGCCGAAGAGAGCGTTGTTCATGGATTTTTCGTTGTCGTCGATACCGTGGTAGAGGGCGCCGTAGATTTCCGCGTTCATGGCGAACCACTTGTTGGCGCGCCATTCGTACCCCAGGCCGCACAAAACAACGTGGTCTTCTTCATGGCATTCTCCTTGGTGAACGGCGCCGACAACCGAACGCGCGTCTCCTATTCAAGAACACCGCGCGCCAGAGAAAGTTTCACCCGCGTTGCATGCCCTGGCCAGCGGAATCCGCTCCGGCGGCCGCCAACACCTCGCGTGCGTCGAGGCGGCGGCGAAAGCGGACGATGCGTGCCCCGGGCGGCAGATCCTCCTCCGTGCAGGCGCGCGCGTCGTCCAGGCACAGGATGAGGTTGGTCAGATTGGCCTGGCGGAGCAAGCCGAGCTTGCGCCGCACGTATTCGGGCGACCAGAATCCCATGATCTCGACCAGGAAGCTGCGCTCGGGAAACAGGCGGTGGCGCAGAAGAAAATCGGGAAAGATGATGGTTCCACCCGCGGACACAGGTTCAGGCTCGCGCACCAGATCCCAGTCGGGCGCGGCCTTCTTGAGATCCTTGGCGAAGCGTTCTTCCAGTTTGCTGTCGAAGGGTTTGGGCGGCTCGGCCGGGAAGATGGGATCGCCTGACTGCAAGTCGAAAATGGCCTCCTGACTGCGCAGCACACAGTCGGCGCGCAATTTGAAACGGGCACAATGGGGCAGGAACTGCACCAATTCGCCGAGAGCGCGGCCGTAGAGCAGGGTGTGGCGAAATACCGTGAACGGACCCGAGAGTTCCAGAACAGGCGGACTTCCCTCGGTGACCGTGCACAGAAGCCCGCGCAGTTTTGCCTGGCGAACCAGTGGTCGCACGCCGCCCTCGACCTTGATGCGCACGCGACGCGCGTGGAAGAGCAGGCTGCGCGCGATGAGCTGATTCGCACGCAAGGCGATTTCATTTGGGGCTGGGATTGCGGTGGGAGCGCTGACCAGTCTCTCACCCGGAAGATCCGCGAACAACGATCGCTCGACCGCTACGGGGGTGATGCCCAGGGTTTTGGCAGCGGCAGCGACGGCGGTCGCACGCTCCGTCTTTGGTTCGGCGGCGGCGGTGGCGAAGAGCACTTCGCGCGCCTTGGACGGTGCCACCTCGGCGCTGACTTCGCTTCGCCACAAGTGCATGAGCACGCCAAGGGCCGCGCGCGTCTTGAAGAGGGGCGTGGCGCACGGCAAGGGTTGGCGCAAGCGCTCGGCGAGCTCGCGCAAGGGCGAACCGGCAAAGCGATCGACTTCCTCGATCAGCACGCGCACCCATGTCAGGTCGCGATCGTCGAGAAAACCGGGAAGCACGCGGCCGCGGACGATGCGGAAGGGTAATGAAGCTTCAGGCAGCAAGGGCGCTCCTGCGTTTGCGCGCTTGTTTGACTTCAATGGTCGCGCGTACGACCAGCTCGTACACCAGGGCGCGCTTGCCGGGCCGAGGTCGCAGCACGCGGCCAACCCGTTGCACATGTTCGCGTTCGCCCTTGCTGCCGGCCACGATGATGCCCACTTCGGCCTCGGGAACGTCGACGCCTTCGTTGAGCACTTGGGCAGAAACCAGGGCCCGCAGCTGGCCCTCCTGGAACAGACGGAGCACGCGCTCGCGCTCGCCGCGCTTGATATCGCAGGTGAACGGCATAATGAGGTGGGCGCGACTGATGGCGTACGCGGTGGGATTGTCGGCCGTGAACACGATGGTGCGAGAGGCGCGGTGGCGTTCGAGCAGCGTTGCCACCATGGCGCGCTTGGCGGCGGGAAACGCGATGATCTTGCGCGCGCGGTGCCAGGCTGCCAGCGCCCGACGTCCTTCATGCGTGCGCCCTGCCACCCGGGCAAAGTCTTCCCAGGTGGCGTTGGGAGCAAAGCGCCTGAACCGCTGCATGGCATCGCGGAAGCAGTCCATGAGGGCTTCGTATTCCTCGCGTTCGTTGGGACCGAGATCCAGATGAAGAACGATGGTGTCGAAGGGAGCGAGGAATTCTCCACACAGCTCGTCCACGCGCAGCTCGTAGACCGTGGGTCCGATGAGTTCCCCCAGGCGTGCGGCAGCCACGCCGCGCGGCTTGGTGGCTGTCAGTCCAAGGCGCCACGGCGCCGTGCACATGTCGAGCGCTTCGTCGCGCATGCCACCACCAAAATGGTGGGCTTCGTCGACCACCAAAAACCCGAAACGGTTGCCGAGCTGGTGCATGTGGCGCCAAGCGCTTTCGTAGGTGGCGACCGTGATGGTGTCGAGTCGCCACTCGCCATCGCCCAGGCGGCCAGGCACGATGCCCAAGAGTTCGCGGATCGACCGCGCCCACTGGTCCAGCAACACGCGGGTGGGAACCAGACACAGCGTCGGTACCCTTGCGCGCGCCATGGCCGCGATGGCGACGCGGGTCTTGCCCGAGCCAGTGGGCAGAACCGCGGTACCGCCGCGGCCGGAGAGATCCCATGCCGCGAGCGCCGCCTCTTGGTACGGACGCAGGTCGATGTTGGCCGACTCCCGTACCGGCCCGGCCGCCAGCCCGGCCACCTCGTCCGTGAATCGGACGTTCCTATGCCCAAGCTCGCGAACGAGCTGGTGGTGAAAGCGTGCCGGACAGCGAAGGGCAGCGATGCGCGGATCCCACAGCGCGCCTGGGAGATCCGCATGAGCCTCGGGCGCATCAAGCCCGAGAAGAACGATGGTTCCGCGGTCGAAGACAAGTCGCATGCTGCGTGCTTCTGCACGCGACATGCCACCACTGCGAATTCATCGGCGAGGGACGATTACTTGGGCGCTGGACCCCGGCGTGGCGGGGTTGATGACTTCGGCTGCACGGGCGTGGGGCTTGGCTTGGAACCCGAAGGGGCTCCAGAAGACGGCGCGGAAGGGGCTGGTCCGCGATGAGGTCCTGCATTCGCCGGTGAGGCAGGCCCCTGCTGAACCGGCTGCGTATGCATCTGGCCGCCATGGACAGCGTTCGGGACAGCGGAATTTTGCGCAGGCTGGGCACCGAAGCCGGGATGTTGCTGCGGCTGCGCCGGTGGGGGACCGAAACCTGCACGACCGGGTTGGGCAGGCGGGGGCGGCGGTCCGAAGTGTCCGGGAGGATTTTGCGGCGCCGCTCTTCCCATCGGTTGCTGAGGTGGCGGCGCACCGTACCCGTGCTGGGGTGGCGGCGGGCCAAATCCGCGTTGGGGTCCGGGCGGTGGCGGAGCAGGCCTACGGAAATCCTCGCGCACGGCGCGGCGCTCGTACGGGCGGACATATTCGACTCGTCCCCCCGGTTCACGCCAGTAGCCGCGCCGGAACTCCCAACGTCCGCCCACCATCACGTAGGTGGGTTCGATATAGATGTGTCCGGGCGGAGAATACTCCCAGTACCCCGGTACCCAAGCCCACTGCACGCCTTCCCAGTTCCAGTACCCGCGCACCCAGAAATAGTTCGGGCCTGGGGCCATGGGGATGAATTCCTGGCGAGGCGGCGGCGGCGCGGCCGCTACATACACCGGCTGCTCCTCGACCACGACTGCGGGCGCCGGCTCGGGCTGGTAGACCGGCTGGGGCGGCGGCGGCGCGGGCTGCTGATAGTAGACCGGTTGGGGTTCCGGCGGCGGCGGTCCAACGGGAACTGCGGCGCGAACAACGCAGCCCGTTAGAACCGTTGCGGACACTGCGGATACCAGAAGCCAAGATGCGGATCGGGCCATGATTTCCTCCACGGAATTGGACGTACCAGGCTAGACCGGTATTCGATTTATCGCAATGTCCGACGTGCTGAATTATTGCCGCGACAAGAAGCGCGCGAGCACGGTCTTGGCGCCGACGCTGGCGAAGCGCACCGTCACCTTCAGATCCGCACCCGAGGATTGCCAGGCGCGCACCTCGCCGATACCGAATTGGGCATGGCGCACTTTCACGCCGACGCGCAATCCCAGTTCGCCTTCGCCAGCGCTGCTCGGCGCGCACCCTTCGTCATAGTGGCGCGTGATCTGGCCGGTCGGCACCGATGGGGCGGAGGGCTCCGACGGTCGTCGCGGCTTGACAGCCTCACGGTTCCAGCGGCCTTGCCACGGACCGGCGTCTTCCGTGTTGATTTCCTGATACGAACGCTGGGGCGTGGCGAGGTGCTCGGTTCCATCGGGCGGCAGATCGCGCAGGAAGCGGCTGGGCACGCCGCCAAAAGTCTGGCCAGACAAACGCCGCCAGCGCGCGCGGCACAGGTGCAGGCGCTTGCGCGCGCGGGTGACCGCGACGTAGCACAGCCGCCGCTCTTCCTCCATGGCGCCGTCGTCGTCGATGCTGCGCTGGTGGGGGAAGATTCCTTCTTCCATGCCCGTGACGAACACGACGTCGAATTCCAACCCCTTGGCGGTGTGCACGGTCATCAAGGCCACCGCGCCCTTATCGGGATCGTAGCCGTCCACGTCGGAGGCCAGGGTAATGCGTTCGAGAAAACCCGAGAGCGTCGGCGTCTCGCTTTCGCCTTGGTAGTCGCGCATCTGCCCGATAAGTTCGAGCAAGTTTTCCAAGCGCCCTTCCGATTCGATGCTTGAATCCGCGGCCAGGACGTCGCGGTAGCCCGATTCCTCCAGCACCTTTTCGGCCAGTTCGGCGGGCGGCAGATCGAGCGAGGCGCGCAGCCTGGCTAGCAGGGCTGCGAAGTCGCCCACCTTGCGCCGGGCGGCCTGGCCAAGCCCCGCCGAATCCTCGGCCGCCAGATCGAGCGCGGCGTGGAGGCTCACGTTGCGTTCGTTGGCCAGCGCCAGCAGCCGATCCACGGTGGTGTTGCCGATCCCGCGCGTCGGCGTGTTGATGATGCGTAGGAGGCCGATGGAGTCTTCGGGGTTTTGAAGGACGCGCAAATAGCAGAGGAGATCCTTGACCTCGGCGCGGTCGTAGAAGCGTGTGCCGCCCACGATGACATAAGGGATGTTGCGCACGCGCAGCGCCTCTTCCAGCACGCGCGACTGCGCGTGCGTGCGGTAGAACACGGCGAAGTCGCGGGGCGCGCAATCTTTCGCCAGATCGCCCGCGATGGTGCCGGCCACGAACTCGGCCTCCTCGCGCTCGCTGTCGCCCTCGAACACGATAACCGGCGCACCGGCTCCTTGTTCGGTGATCAGGCGCTTGGGCCGCCGCTCTTTGTTGCGCGCGATGACCGCGTTCGCGGTGCGCAGGATGTTGCTGGTCGAGCGGTAGTTCTGTTCCAGCTTAATGACGCCAGCGCCGGGGTGGTCCTGCTCGAAGTCGAGGATGTTGCGAATGTCAGCCCCGCGCCAGCGATAGATCGATTGATCCTCGTCGCCCACCACGGTGATGCTGTTCGTGCGCTGGGAAAAAAAGCGCACCAGCCGGTACTGGACGTTGTTGGTGTCTTGGAACTCGTCCACCAGCACATGGTCGAACAGGCCCGCCATCTCGGGCGCGGCCGGACAGTCGGCCTTGCACAGGGCCAGCGCCGAAAGCAAAAGTCCGCCGAAATCGACGGCGTTGGCCGCGCTTAGGCGCTCCTCGTACAAGCGGTAGGCCTTGCTCACCACCTCGTCGAAGTAGTCTCCCGACGGATAGCGATCGGCGGTCATGCCGCGGTTCTTGGCCTGGTCGATCATGGCCAGAACCTGGCGCACAGGGAAGTTCTTCTCGGCCACCTTCATGTCCGCCAGCACGCGCGCCATCAGCCGGCGCGAGTCGTCGTCGTCGTAGATGACGAACTCCTTGCGCAGACCCACGGCCTCGCCAAAGCGGCGCAGCAGGCGCGCGGCGATGCCGTGGAAGGTGCCGATCCACAGGCCGTAGAATCCGTGGCCCTGGCCCGCGAAGATGCGCTCCACGCGCTCTTTGAGCTCGCGCGCGGCTTTGTTGGTGAAGGTCACGACCAAAATGCGCCGCGCATCCGCGCCTCCGGCTAAAAGATGCGCCAGGCGATAGGTGATGACGCGCGTCTTGCCCGAACCAGCCCCGGCGATGACCAGCAGTGGTTTGGGTGGAAATAGAACGGCCTCGACTTGCGGCGGATTCAGCTCGCGCGTGAGCGCGTGAACCGACAAAAGACCAGCCGGCTCGCTGGCCGAAGTCGAAAACATGTCCGCCGTTTCCACGCGCTGGTTATACAGATCGCGGGCGCGCACGTCGACTGGCTAGAGGAGGCGACGCAGCGCCCGTTGAGGGTGGCGTGCCCCTGCGACGAGGTGTCGCGCGGACCGCGACAAGCCGCCGCACCCACGAGTGGTCAAAGCGGCCAGTTTGTCCGGGAAAGATGGTCTTCAGGACAGGACGCGCCCATGGCATCCGCCATGCAGGGGATCTTCAACGTCAAGCTGCACCTGGAGGTAGCCAATGCAAACAGGACACCGAGAATCAAGAAGAAACACCCTTGGATGCGTCTCCGCTGTCGCCCTGCTGGTTAGCTGCGGAGGCAACCTGGATAACAGGTTACGGATTGAGTCGCGAGGATATGAAATCGACAGTGGCGCTTCTAGCCACTGCACTGAACAGCCCTGGGCCATCACCTTTGATTTTGCCATCGACGCAAACGGCGTGGTGTCACACGCGAGCACGGATTTCCTGCCCGCCGATCGGGTACGATTGACCCAGTCGGTTTCGACCGTTGCGCAAGGTGCACTGGGGTCTGAAGGCCTGCTCGCGGCATCGTTGAGTTCGGTTGACGGTAGCATCCTGTCGCAAGAACTGTTCGATGATCCACGCTTCGTCAACGCCCGTGGGACAGCGGAACGCGGCAACGGCTACGGCTTGCTGTCGATTCAACTTGTCCCAGGAGCAAACCGTCTCGTCATCACGAACTGGCAAACGGGGGCAACGCTGCTCGATCTCGACATTCACGGCGATATACAGCTCCTGTGCTTGAACCAACCGTGCCTAAATCTCTGCACGAATTTCGACGGTGGCCTATCGCCGGTGCTGGACGGCGGCGTGGATCTTTCCGCTGCGGTCGCTGACGGCGGAGCGGAGTAAAGAAATGAAGATCGCGAAAGCTCACGGAGCGGCCGCCAGGCGTGTCGAGGTCATGCATGCCAGGAGCCGCGCCGAATGACGCTTGCCATTGCCGATGACCTGGACTGTCCCTCCTTCAGTCAAGAAGAGTTGCGCTCGGCGGCGAGCCCTGCCCTCGCGCGCCGCGGCGCGCGTGCGGAGATCCGCCGTCCGAATCCCTTCGACGATGGTGAACCAACCATTGTGGCGCGAGACCAAAGCATGTTGGCGGTACTGGAAAAGGTGAGGAAGGTCGCGCCAACGGAAGCTACGGTCCTCCTGCTGGGCGAGAGCGGCACAGGCAAAGAGTTGCTCGCGAGAAGCTTGCATCGCGAGAGCAGCCGCGCGCGTGGGCCGTTCGTTGCCGTGAACTGTGCCGCGATTTCGGAGACCTTGCTCGAAAGCGAGATATTCGGGCATGAAAAGGGCGCCTTCACGGACGCGGTGGCCGACCGGTGTGGCCGCTTCGAGCTTGCCGATGGTGGAACGCTCTTTTTCGACGAAGTTGGCGAGTTGCCCCCGCAGCTTCAGGTCAAGTTCTTGCGCGTGTTGCAGGAGCGCTGCTTCGAACGCGTGGGTGGTGTCCGAACCATCAGTGTGAACGTGCGCATCGTGGCTGCCACGAATTGCGACCTGGTCGAGAAAATGCGGGTGAGCTCGTTCCGTCAGGACTTCTATTACCGGCTGGCCGTCTTCCCGATCCATATTCCACCGCTGCGCGAGCGCCTTGCTGACATCATTCCGATCGCCGAAGCGCTCCTTCTGCGCATTTCCCGGCGACTCGGCCAGGATTCCTTGTCGCTCGACGATGACGCCCGCGCACGCCTGGTTTCGTATTCGTGGCCTGGGAACGTTCGAGAGCTGGGCAATGTGCTCGAGCGCGCCGCAATTCTTGCCGAGGGGGCCACTATCGGGACCGAGTTCATTGTCACGGGGCAGCCGGCCAGTACCGCTTGTGGCGGTGCCACCGTCATGGGTGAAAAGTTGGCGGATGTGGAGAAAGAGGCCATTCGGCGCATGTTGGCGCTCGAATTTGGCAATCGCAAGCAAACCGCCGCCCGGCTTGGTATCGGTCTGCAGACTCTCTACGACAAACTCAAGCGCTACGATCTAGTGTAATCCGCACGTGCAACACGTGTGCTTCGGATTGCTTGCCCGCGATAGCCTGGCGATCCAAGGGGTCAGCGGCCAACAGCGCTTGCAGAGCCGAATCGCCAATCGAGGCCAGCGTAGCGGCAGTCTGTCGCGTGGTGCCGAGGTGCTGCGACAAACTGCCGCGGCTGCGTAACTTCTGGATCCTTAGGCTTGAGCAAACATGCGGTGCGAGTTGCATTCCGCATGGCATCGCGCTTGCTCTTCCCCGATCCGTTCGGAACGAAAGGCCAAGCACCGACCATCTACAGACGGGCCATTCTCCTTCGAATCCACACAACGAATTGTAACAACGCACCTACGAGGCAAACATCATGAACAAGAAACTTTTCGGCTTATGGCAGGCTAGATTGGCGCCGCTGCTCCTGGTTGGGTGTAGCGAGGCAAGTGGTTCAACTCCACCTGGCGACGCCGGTATTACACCTGCGGGGAGCCTTGACCGCGTTACCGGCACAGGTGTTGACGCCAGCTCCAAAGCGGGACTCTCTGCGGCGCCTGGGCTCGGCTCTCTGAGCGTTTCTCCGCTGTCGATCAGCCCGCAGTTCGATCCCGCGGTTCATGACTATGTCGTTCGCTGTGCTGCCGGCACGAACACGCTTTCGCTCGCACTCACGCCCGCGACCGGGAACACTGCCCGGCTCATTTTGCCATCGCCAGCTCCGATGTCCTCGTCGCCCGTCTCTGTCCAGCTGCTACCGGATCAGGCCTCAGTCATCCAGACCACGGATGGTTCGGGAGCCTCTCAGCAGTACTGGATTCGCTGCCTGCCGCCCGATTTTCCGACAATCACCGTAGCTGCCTATCCCCAGGCGGGAATTCCCGCCGCCGGTTGGTATCTCATAGCAGATACCGTCGTCGCCGCGGGCCAGTCCGGCTTCGCAATGATCGTCGATGCACATGGCACGCCGGTCTGGTACCGGCGGACATCGGTAGGCGTCGCCGACGTAGATCACTACGCCGACAACACCGTGGTCTTCACTCCCCTTATGTCCCCCGCTGGTGGCCAGTTCGAGATCGACAACCTCGTCACGGGCCAGTCGCAATTTCTGGGCGCCGTGAATGCGCCCACGGATGACCACGAATTCCAAGAATTGCCCAGCGGCCACAGATTCCTGATCGCCGTCCCGCCCACGCCTGGTATCGACCTGACCGGACTCTTGGCGTATGGCCCTGGCGCGACTGTCGCAGACTGCATGATCCAGGAATTGGACCAAACTGGTGCATTGGTGTGGCAGTGGAAGGCCACCGACCACATCGATCCGGCGAGGGAAACAAGCCCCGCGTTCCTCGCCAACGGCGAAACGACCGTGGACGTCTTCCACTGCAACGCCGTGGACATCGACGGTAGCGGCAACCCGATTGTATCGGCACGCCATCTGAATTCGGTATTTTATATTTCCAAGAGTGACGGTCACATCGTCTGGAAGATGGGCGGAAGCCCCTACAACAAGGACGGCGCTCGCTATATCCAGGTAGTGAACGATCCGCAGACCGCCTTCTACGGGCAGCACGATGTTCGCTTCCAAGCCAATGGCGACATCTCGCTCTTCGATGACCAAACGGGAATGCCAGGCTTCGCCAGGGGTGTCGTCTATAGCCTCGACATGAACGCCGGCACGGCGCAGGTCGCCTGGCAGTACCTGGGCAGCGTGAGCAGCACTGCGATGGGCAGCTTTCGCCGAGCCCCAGACGGGTCGGGCGTGATTGGCTGGGGTCTGCCTAGTCAGGCACCGGCCCTCGTGTTTACGGAAGTGAATGCGGCTGGGCAGCCGCTGCTCGAACTTTCATTCGGAGTGGGGCAGGCATCCTACCGGGCACTGAAGTACCCGCTCGGCGCCTTTGATGCAAACCTGCTGCGCGCAGCAGCCGGATCGCCGTAGTGTGGGCGAGCAGCGCCTCTGTCGCGTAACGCGCGACTGCTGCGACAGACTGCCTCAGCTGCGCAACTGCTCGATGCCCAACCTTCTGCAAACATGTGGTGCGGGTTGCTTTCAGCCTGGCACCACGTTTGCTTTAACCCTTGGTTGTGCCTCGAAAGGAGGCTTCCCATGAAGAACCAAAGCTCAACAAATCCAAGCCTCGCCGCGTGGTCATCGAGCGCGCTCCAAGCGCCGAGCCATTCCGTGCCCGTCGACGAGGTGGGCCGCTTCACTGTGCGGAATCAATCGCCGTGTGGCGGATCGGGGATGGGGTCATGAAACTCAAAATGAGTGCTTCCCTGTATTTCCTGATTCTCAGGCTTGGCGTCGCTCAAGCCCAGGGCGTTGCTCCTGTCGAGGACGTAAATGGCCGGGCTTGGCCCGAGGCGCAACCCGAAGCCGTGCGGCCGCCCACGCAGCCGCCCGAGATGCAGCCACCGGCACCGCCCGCGCAGCCGCCCGCGCCTCCGGTCGAGGCCCAAGTGCAGTCACAACCTCAGGTTCAGCAACCCGCCGGGGGATCTCCGGGGGCAGGAGCTGGACAGTGGGTCTACACGAGTGAATACGGCTGGATCTGGATGCCGTATGGCAACCAGTACACCTATGAAGGCACACCCAACGACGCCTATCCCTATTCCTATGTGTACTACCCCAGCTATGGCTGGATGTGGTTGGCGGCACCTTGGGTTTGGGGCTGGGGCGCCTATCCCTACTTCGGCGTTCGCGGGCCAATGGGATTCGGCTGGTATGCTGGCCTCTACCACGCAGGCTACGGCTGGGGCGGATACCGCGGCGGTGGACCCGGCAGAGCCGGCGTCAACCCCGGTACTCGTGGCGGCGGAGTTACGCGAACCGCGAGCGATTACCACGCCGCGGGTGCGAATCGCCCAAGCTCGTCGAGTGTCTCGCGCGGTGGGTTCTCCGGCCATGTCGGCGGTGGCCATGGCGGCCATCGCTAGTGGTTCATGAATAATCTTCCTGAAGAAGGACGATGGTGACGCTGGAGATGCGGATACCGCCTTGGAAGCTACGCTTTCCGCAGGCTGTGCGGATGTGGGGACACGCCTCCATGTCGCAGAGGCCTTGAGAATCATGGCTGCAGGGGACGTTTGCTCGCCTAGTCGCAACTGGCCCGTGCATTGCACAGGTAAACACCGGTCTCCGGCATGTGCTGGATTCCACCCTCATGACAAGGAGCGCCCATGGCACGCAGACTCTTTTCGATCGCGGTGATGATATCGGCACTTGCTTTCGGCGCGAGCGCCGCTCGCGGGGATGAAGGACAGCGCTCCCCCCACGGCAAGATGTTCGCGGCATGCAAGGCCGATATGGAGAAGTTTTGCAAGGACACCATGGGCAACCATGAGGCCATGCGAAAGTGCATGCAGGACCACGCCAATGACCTGTCCGATGCGTGCAAGAAGGCGCGCGAGGAGCGAAAGGAATACGAGCAAGGCGGCGCCAAACCCGGCCAGGGCGCCTGAACCGATAGAGCCTGTCGGCAACATCAATGACAGTGGCCAAACCCACAACGATTTATCGATGCGGGAGGAATTGCTTCACGCAGATTGTCGCGAGGAACGGGGTAATCGGTCGAGAGTTGTCCGCGGTCCTTCGATAGTCACCGCTCAATGCTGAATGTCGCAGGCCAGTGGTCCCTGCCCGGCATGGAGAAACACAGTCCCGTGCCACTGACCGCTTTGCAGATTTCGACGGTCGGGCTGCGCAGGACTTCGCTCAGCAGTTCCAGGGCCTCGGGATCTCGTCGGCAAGCGCGACTCGCGCAACCATCGGCTCGGTTCGCGGCGTCCTCAGACGGTCCAACTCATCGGTTCCAGGAATAGCTTAGTCGTTCATCATGTCCAACCTCTTTCTGAACACCAGCAATCCTGAATTGCATCGACCATGCCGCGGCAGATCCACTAGGGATTCATCGAGCCGTCGGTTTCTCCTGTTGCTCCGCGCATCCCGTCCGGGACGAACGCTGCGACATCCTGTCGCTGCTTGCGCGACAAGGTGCCGCGCAAATACGGGTCCACAGAAGTGCCGATCTGGCAGGCCGGAAGTGCGAATAGCGCCCGGTTAGTTTGCTCGATGCATTTCCAACCTTCGCAACATATCCGCCCACCCCGAAGGGCCGCGAGCTGCTTCGGCAAATCGCAACCGCGCAGTGCACGCCTTAGCGTCGACAGCCGCGTTCCTTGGCCTGCAGCGAGGGCGATGGCCCCAAGGCTCTCGCGGCGGTCTTGTAGGGCCATGGAATTCTCCTGGCTGTCACACTGCTGTTGCCGTTCGCCGGGGCGGCAGAGAACTTGGACAAGTCGTCAAGCACGTGGCGCAACGCCGAGGTGGACCATGTGCGGGCAGATGCTAATTTTTCCATTCGGGGTCGCCTTTCCATTGTTCGCCCCCAAACGTGTGCATCTTCGGTGCCACAAGAGACGGCCAGACTGCAGTTCGAATCCACGTAGCGGCATCGACCCACGCGGCAATGGCTGGCCCACAAAGAGCGCGTCGCCCTGCCGCGCCGGGTGCGACAGATTGCCGCCCCCGTCACTCAAGATGGAATTCGCCTTCGGCCAGAATCCTTGCGGACTTGTCTTGTCCTTGAGCCACGCGCAGCAGGTAGTTGTGCGAAGGCTTGAATCCCTGTTGGGGCGAGAGCAGAAAACGCATTCCTAGATATTTGCCCGGCTTCATGTCCACACCCCAAACCACCAAAGCTTGGTGATTCCTGATGGCCTCGGGATTGTCCTCGTCCATGACGACCACGACCATTGGCGCGTCCGCCGAGCGGCCCTTGAAATCGGCGACCATCTCGACCTGCCAGGGCTGATTCGCCGCCACCTTCTGCAATACACCGACGGCCGCCACCTGAGATCCTCGCGCCAGCACAGTGATGGGGGACGCATCCTCCCGCACTTCGACGCCTTCAGAGGTGGAGCTGCCACCAGGTGCAAGGCAAACCGTGCCGGGATAGGAGCATTCCCGTCTCTGTTTGGCAGACACGAGGAAGACGTCGGGAATGTTGTCTTCGGCTTCAATGCCGGGGACCTCCCAAACATGCTCCTGCAAACCACTCTGGGCTCGCAGCAATGAAAACAGAACCATTTGAGTCAACATTGGCAGCCTCCTTTCGGGCCTACCCGAACAATCAGCAAGCGCAGTGCCAATGGTCGAACGGGCAAGTTGTCTCGCCTCGCGGAATCCGCATGACAGAAAGTCGTTGCCCGACCAACCGAGCCGCCGCGACGAGAGCAAAGCTGGCGCCAGGCTCACGGCACGGCACATGCAGTCCATTCGCCAGGTGCGGTCCAAAGGAGATCTTTCATGACGAATGTTTCCAACAATCACGAATTGATGATGGGCGAAGCTACTGGGCTCACACCCTTGCCGGTCATGCGCATCGCCATCGCAGATGATGATCCCGAGAGTCTGGAGCTACTGCGTCTAGCCCTCCAAGGCCCGATGACCGAGATCCACGAGGCGACCAACGGTGTCGAACTCGTCCAGCTTCTGATCGAGAATGACCCCTTCGATCTTGTCGTGACCGATGTTCTCATGCCGTGGATCGAAGGCCTTCAGGTCTTGCGATCCGCGCGTGTGGCGGAAGTTGCGACGCCCGTCCTGGTGATTTCAGGACTCACGTGTCCCGATCTTCAAACCACGGTTGAGCGCCTCGGCAACGCAGCTCTGCTGCACAAGCCGTTCGGGATTCCTGACTTGCGTGCCGCCATCTCCGCGCTGATGAGCAGACAACTGCTGTCATGAAGGCGCCGAACCGCAGCGCCGGCCTGCCGTTATTCCGTGTCGCCGTCTTTGCCTGCTTCGCGCGAGGCGAAGCGCTGCAGGGTCCGACGATCGATACCCAGAATGCTGGCCGCCGAAGTCTTGTTTTGCCCCGTGTGCTCGAGCACCCGCTCCATGTACCGGCGCTGCAGTTCCTCGATAGTTGGCCAGTCACCGTCAATCGCGGCCAAGTTGCCGGGCTTGGCGCTGGCATTGAGCGGAGGAAGATCGCCAGGCAAGATCACCCCGCGCTGGGACATGGCGACCGCTCGTGCGAGCGCGTTTTCCAGCTCGCGCACGTTGCCCGGCCAGGCATAGCTGCGGATCAGGAACATCGCCTCTTCGCTGATGTGCGGCTCGGGTCTGCCCAAAAGCGCGGCATGCCGGCTGGCCAGGTGCAGGGTCAGGGCGATGATGTCATCGCCGCGGTCGCGCAGCGGCGGTACGTGCAGGGACACCACATTGAGACGATAGGCCAGATCCTGGCGCAGCCGTCCCGCGACGACTTGGGCCACGAGATCGCGGTTGGTCGCGGAAATGACCCGCACGTTCACCTTGACCGCGGTGGAGCCACCCACCCGCCGCACTTCGCTTTCCTGCAGCACGCGCAGAAGCTCACCCTGCATCTTGGCCGGGACGTCGCCGACCTCGTCGAGAAAGATCGTGCCGCCCTCGGCCGTTTCGAACAGCCCCTTGTGGAGCGTGTTGGCGCCCGTGAACGCGCCCTTCTCGTGGCCGAACAGCTCGCTTTCGAGCAACCCCTCGGTCAGCGCGGCGCAGTTGAAGGCGACGAAGGGATGGCCGGCGCGGTGGCTTCGCTCGTGCATGGTGCGCGCGACAAGCTCCTTGCCCGACCCGCTCTCGCCCGTGATCAGCACCGTGGCGTCGGTGGGCGCGACGTGGGCGATCTCCTTGTAGAGTTCGATCATGGGCGGACAGGTTCCGACCAGAATTTTGTGCCCGGCGATGGCGGAGCGAAGCGAGCGGTTCTCCTTGGCCAGCCGCCGCCGCTCCAGGGCGCGCGCCACGGTTGCACGCAACGCCACGATGTCCACGGGTTTGGCCAGGTAATCGGCCGCCCCGCTGCCGATGGCGTCCATCGCGGCACCTGGCTGTGCGTAGGCGGTGATCAAAACCACCGGCGTATCGGGGAATTCCTTGGTGACGGTTTCAAGAACCTCGAGCCCGCTGGCCCGGGTCATCTGGATGTCGCTCAGCACCAGGTCGAAGGCGCCTTCGTGGAGGCGGTTCAGGGCCTCGCGACCGTCGGTCACGGTCACCACTTCATAGCTCTCGCCGCGAAGCACGGTGGCCAAGAACTCAAGGGTCAGGTCATCGTCTTCGGCGATCAGAATCTTGGCGGGCAAAACCACGCTGACGAGCCTATCATGGAGGCCGCGTGACACCGACAGGACTTCGCTCAAGGAACCCGATCAGTCGTGAGATTCCAAGACCCAGGATACTGACAAGCTGGCCGGTGGTCGTGGGTCTCGGCTTGGTGACGCTGCTGATTGTCGGGATGGTCGGACTCGATGTCTACTTTGCCGAGGCGGAGGCGCTCAAGACCACCGACATCATCCAGAACGCGCAACAATCAATCATCTTGCTCGATGACATCCGGGTCGACGCCAGACACATGGCCGAGGCCAACGACGCTCAAGAGATTGAGCGTTGGACTCGGGACATCGAGGAGGATTCCCTCAAGTACGATCCCATGGCCACCTACCGAGGTGAACGGGACGAGTGGAATCACCTTCAGCGTCTGCTCCGGCAACTATCGGGCCACCTCACCGGCGACAAAAGGGCCCGTATCGCACTTGAAGACACGATCGACAAGTCGGTTGACGATCTGGTGGCCATCAACGCGACCGCGGGTCAAGGTAACGTGACCGCCATCCAGGCCGCCCACCGCCAGGCCGTCTGGAGCGACGTGGTCGTCGGCGCGATCGTAGTCGCCATCGTGGCCTTCATTTCGGTCTGGTTGCTGCGCGTGCTTTCTCGCCAGCGCCGACTGGTCGTGGAGCGGGTCCGCTTGCTCCACGACCAGAACGCCGAGCTGGAGGCCTTTGCCGGGCGCGCGGCCCACGACCTGCGCAGCCCGATGAATCCCATTCGCGGCTACACGGATCTCATCCTCGAGTGCCCTGGGCTGCCGGAAAACGTGACCACGATGGCGCAGCGAATTCGCCGAGCCGTCGATCGCATGGCGCGGGTGGTGGACGACATGCTCGCGCTCTCGGTTTCGGGGCGACCACCCGCGGGACGTTCGTCGACTGCCGTCGTCATCGCGCGCGCCCTCGAGGAGATGGGCGCCGAACTGCAGGACATCAAGCTGGAAACCAAGTTGGGCGCGGGTCAGGTCGCCTGCGCCGAAGGCGTCTTGTCCCAGATCCTGCGCAACCTCATCGGCAATGCCATCAAATTTCGCGCCCGCTCGCGGCCCTTAAGCATCACCATCGAAACCCGCGAGGTGGGTCCCATGGTCGAGATCGCCATCGAGGACAACGGCATCGGCATGGATCCCGAGAACGCGAAACACGCCTTCGAGCCCTTCTACCGCGGCCTCACCGACCGGGAAGTTCCAGGCCACGGCCTTGGCCTGGCCATCGTCGAGCGCACCACCCGGGCCCTGGGTGGATCCTGCGAACTATGGTCGGTTCCAGATCGCAGCACTCGCATCGTGGTCAGACTTCCGCGTGCGTGAGCTGTGCGGACGTCACGGGAAGGTGTCTACGATGGGTTGCCGAGTAACTCGCTCACCGCCTTGCGCACGGCAGACAAGCAGATCGGCTTGCGCAAGAGCTTGGCGTTGCCCAGGCGATCGACTTCGACTTCAAGGTCTGGCCGCGAGATTCCGCTGATGAACAAGACCGGCGCTTGGACTTCAGACCCGCGCACCGACCTGATGGCCGAGATCCCGTCCATCCACGGCATGTCGACGTCGGTAATGATCAGATCGAACGGCCCATGCTCGGCTAGCAAAACAACCAGCTCGGCACCGCTGGCCGCCGGGTAGATCGCAGTAGTCGGAGTGCGTAAAATGTAGCTAAGCAGATCCAGAGTCTCTGCATCGTCATCCGCGATGGCGACCTTCGTGACTACCCTATTGTCGTTGTCTGGCGAGAGGTGAGGGCTGATTCCTTCGCCAACGGCTGACGGTTTCATCGTATCGGTTCCATGCAAGATTAGCGATGCCACGATCTTCCCACTGCATCGGCAGTGCCACGCGCGAAGCCAGCAGGACACGGCCTGATTGCCCGTGGTCCCCGCGAACATGGCAGTCCCCGTGAATCATGCGGCAAGCGACCTGGACATTCTGCCGCACCTGCCGCGACGAATTGTCCCGCCATGCGCTATGGTAATCAAAGGATAGCTAGCCATCCTCCCGCGGCTGCGTCAGACGATCGAGAATCAAGCCGAAGAAAGCCACGCTGCCCTTGCCGCGGAAGTGCCAGCCCAGGTGCTGGCCACACGCAGCGCACAGGGCGAAGCGCCACGCTAGACCGGGAAACCAGGGATACTCGTTGCTGTCGGGGCCGACGACGGTGCAGCCGATGGCCTCGGCGAAGCAACCGATGTGAAAAGGAAGACCCGCCGGGTTCATGAAGCGGTGTTGGTGGAAACCATGCACTACAAGGCGATGGCGCGGGCTGGTAATGGTGGCGACGCAGGTGGCACACAGGATGGCCCGCTCGTTTCGGACCTGGGCGTGGCTTTGGGGGATTTCCTCGGGCGCGCCGGTGGAAACCTCGGGTCGGCCTTTGAGCAACGCGAACATCGCGACCGCATTGTTGCACGATTGGCCACGTGTGATCCTTCAACGCACAGCAAACACCATCTTGCGGGCTTCGCGCGAGAGCACTACCTTCATGGGCGGGAATCTCTCCCACCCTGTACTCTCATGGCAGAGAAGAAGCCCGGTACGCGTTGTCGTGGTCCTCGCTTGGGGCTCCTTGCCGACAGCTATGAGTTCGAGTTTCAGATGCGCGTGCTCGTTGCGGCCGAACGCGCGGCTCGCGAACGCGGTCTCGATTTCGTCGCGATCTCGGGCGGTGTTCTGGGCGTGGAAACGCGCGATCCCAAAAGATTCATTTACGACCTTATCGGTCCGGATTCCGTCGACGCGCTTCTGATTTGCGCCCACACCATCGGGCACCACTCCACGCGGTCGGAGATGGCGGAGTTCGTGGCACGCTACGGATCCATTCCGCTGGTGTGTCTGGGCGTTGCTCTTCCCAACGTGACCACGATGCTCATGGACAACGAGGCCGGGATGTACGCCGCCGTCGACCATCTGGTGGACACGCACGGCCACCGCCGGATCGCTTTCATCACGGGTCCCGAGGGCAGCGAAGAAGCGCAGGCGCGCTTGCGCGGCTATGGGCGCGCCCTGACCGAGCGCAAATTGGTTATCGATCCGCGCTACGTGGTGACCGGAGACTTCACGCGCGAAAGCGGGATGCGCGCGGCGGCCGCTCTGTTCGGAGAGCGCGGCTTGCAGCCAGCCGACATCGATGCCATTGCCTGCGCCAGCGATTTGATGGCCCTGGGCGCGCTCGATGAGCTCGACCGGCGGGGCGTCGAGGTTCCACGCCATATCGCGCTCTCCGGATTCGACGACACGGAGTTCGCCCGCTACGCGCGCGTGCCCCTGACCACGGTTCGCCAGCCGCTCGACCGGCAGGTGCGGCACGCGGTAGCGATCCTGGCCGCGGCGGTGCGCGGCTCGGAAACCGGACGTGAGACGCTCACCTTCGAAACCGAATT
>Ga0224559_1000239_pt1 | contig 38800 bp, 32 predicted proteins | sample 714S33034metaG_FD_180676 | JGI IMG/M metagenome (GOLD analysis project Ga0224559, IMG submission 180676) | Peat soil microbial communities from Stordalen Mire, Sweden - 717 S3 30-34 | ecosystem: Environmental > Terrestrial > Soil > Wetlands > Peat | place: Sweden: Norrbotten County, Stordalen... | reverse complement strand
CCGCAATCATCAGCATGGCAAAAAGCCTGAGTATCAAGGTGCTTGCCGAAGGCGTCGAAGACGAAGCGCAAATGTCATTCCTGCGGGCACATCAGTGCGATGAGATTCAAGGCTACTACTTCAGCAAACCTTTGGCAGTTGACAAAATTGCCGCCAAACTGCGAGGCCACACTCCCGAGCCACACGTCTGAGCACAAGCCAAGGGAATTGCACTATGTCGATAGGAATTGCACTTTTGGTTTCCGCTGGTTCTGGCGTGGGCTGGACGGCGGCAGAACCTGTTTCAGCGTGCCGGAGCCCTCGGCGGCGTAAACCCGGAGTCCCCGGCAACTGGAATCCGTCGTCTCCGCGCCGGAGTAGTCGATGCCGATGTAGCGGCGGAATTGGGGCAACCTTGTAACCTCCTGTTCTCTAAAGCTTGACCGATTCAGTCAGCGAGAGCCTCAATCAACTCGGGTCGATTGTTCCGCACATTGCCCACGGCGGCGCTCACCTTCCATGCCTTCATTTCCTCTGCGGGGTACGGCCTGAGCAAATCCACCGGCAGATGTGAAGGCTCTGACGGAGCCATCCATCGATCGTAGTCCTCTGGTGCCAGAATCACTGGCATTCGGTTGTGTATCGGCTCCAGGAGTTCGTTGGGGGCAGTGGTGATGATCGTAAAGGTCACCAGGGGCTGGCCGGTGGCCTTGTCCGTCCACTTGTCCCACAGGCCAGCAAAGGCGAACAGGAAACCATCCTTGAGGCTGATGGCATAGGGCTGCTTCGTCCTCGCATCCAACTTTTGCCACTCATAAAACCACTCCGCTGGCACAAGCAGCCTCCGACGTTTCCACGCCTCACGGAACGCTGGGCTGGTGGCGACCGTCTCCGCCTTCGCATTGATGGTGTTGTAGCCGATCTGGGCATCCTTCGACCAGAACGGCACGAGACCCCAACGCATCATGATGAGTTCGCGTTTGCCGGTCTCCTCATTCAACCGGATCACAGGCTGAAACGTCTGGGGCGCGATGTTGTAGGACGGTCTTGCTTCGAATGCGTCTGCGCCTTCGCCAAGTTCCGCGTTGAACGCCTCGGCGATTGCTTGCGTATCGGCACACAGCCCATATCGGCCACACATGCGCTTCTCCTCCGAGCAAAGAACCCTGCTCCCCTCGTTGCGGGGCGTGTACTCCAATTCAGCGTACCTGCGACCTGGCCTGTTTTGCCACCAAATGATGCGGCTTGCCCAAAAACACCTCCGAGGGCAAGTACCGGCGCAATTCGCCGCACAAGGGGCACTCGACCGTGATCGACTGGAACGGGAACTCCCTGACGCCGGACGGCACATCGCGGCGGCACCGTTTGCAGGTGACGATGAAGGTCTTGCGCTCGACGGTTGGGAATCCGAATGCCATCGAGTGAGTATAGGGGAATAGAAGGCGAAGAACAAGCGCCGAGGGGAGAGGCATCTCCGTTGGGAGTCGGCGGCTGCAACGCTGGCTCATCGCATCGTCAGCTTGGCGTACTGCTCCTCAATGAGTTGCAGAAACAGCCCACCCCTCCCCATCGCGATCCCCTGATCCACCATCAGCCGGGTTTCCTGGTCGATGAATCCCCCGGCGCGTTCAACCAGTTCGACCACCTTGCCGGAGGACGCGAAGTGGAGCTTCTTGGGCAGGGGAGTCTGGAGGTCAGCCTCCAAGAACTGACATTGCCAGCCGTCGCGGAACTGGAAGGACAGGTACACACGACGGCGAGGGGCTTCTGAGGGTATGGAAAGAGTGTAGGCGAAATTAAGGCGATAATATTCGCAGCCCGTTCAGCTTGAACGAGATTGCGTAAATCTATGCGTAAAGGAATTTAGAAAAATCGGATGGGATTTCGGGTTTAGAGTCATCGAGCCGTATTGCGATATTGGCTCAACCCATTGAAACCAAAAGAGGTTTTTGGTTGCGGGGGCTGGATTTGAACCAGCGACCTTTGGGTTATGAGCCCAACGAGCTACCGGGCTGCTCCACCCCGCAAATACAGTCTATCAACCGGCTGCTCTGAGGTCAAATTTCGGTTAAACCGGCGCTGGGCTTCGCTCCGTCCGCCAGCGCTCAATCCGCCCGCCTGAGGGCTATCCGGTAAACTGCGGAAAGCTTGCAATATGAATGAGGAAGACCGCCGATGTCCCCTCTATATGTTGCTGTTCTGGCTGTCATTACCATGGTGCTGCTGGCGGTGGCGCTCTATCGCGCCTCGCAGGCTAAGACCAAGGCCGACTACCTGGTTGCCGGACGCTCGCTGCCCGCCGCGGTGCTGGTGCTGACCCTGCTGACCTCGTGGATCGGCGCCGGGTCGCTTTTTGCCGGGGCGGAAAACGCCTACCGCAACGGTTTTGCCGCGCTCTGGCAGCCGGCTGGGGGCTGGCTGGGCCTGCTGCTGATCTACTTCATCGCGCCCCGCGCGCGCAAATTCGCGCAATTCACGCTGCCCGACCTGCTGGAGGCCCGCTACAACCAGACGGCGCGGGTGCTGGGCACCTTCGCCATTCTGGCTGCCTACGCCGGCATCACCAGCTACCAGTTCAAGGGCGGCGGCAATGTGCTGCACCTGATCTTCCCGGAAACGGTGACGCCGGAGCTGGGCACTTACATCATCGCCGCCTTCGTCATTTTCACTACGGCTTTGGCCGGCATGTCTTCGGTGGCCTATATGGATGTGGCCATCGGCTCGCTGGTCACCGTGATCTGCATTCTGGCCACGCCGATGCTGTTTGTGAAGGCGGGCGGATGGGCGGGCCTGCACCGGGCGCTGCCGGCCTCCCATTTTCAGGTGCTGGGCGACCTGACCCTGCTGCGCGCGCTGGAATTCATGCTGCCCGTGCTGCTGCTGATGCTCGGCAACCAGGTGATGTACCAGAAGTTCTTCTCCGCCCGCTCGGAAAGGGACGCGCGGCTCTCGGTGGTTGGCTGGATCGCGGGCACCGTGCTGCTGGAGACGCTGATTGTCGCCATCGCCGTCTTCGGTTCGGCGCTTTACCCCACGGGCGAGGCGGCCAGCCGCCCTTACGAGATCATCCCCTACACGGCGCGCCACGGGCTGCCCGCGCTGATGGGCGCGCTGCTCTTGGGCGCGGTCTTCGCCAAGGTCATTTCGACGGCTTCAAACTACCTGTTTTCGCCGGCCACCAACCTGGTCAACGACGTTTTTGTGCGCTACATTGCGCCCGGAGCCTCGAATAAACGGGTTCTGATCGTCTCGCGTCTGGCCGTGGTGCTGGTGGGCTGCTGGGCGCTCTATCAGGCCGTCTACGCCGAGAGCATTCTGGAAAAAATGCTTTGGGCCTACACCATCTACTCCGCCGCGCTCACCCCCGTGGTGCTGGCAGCCTTTTACTCGAAGCGCGTCACGGCCTGGGGCGCCGTGGCGGCTATCGCCGCCGGCACGGTGGTCACGCTGGGCTGGGAGATCAAGGCCGTGAAGGCCCTCCTGCCGCCGGTCGTGGCCAGCCGCGACGCCATCTTCCCGGCGCTGGTGGCGGCCGTCGCGGCCATGGTGGTGGTCAGCCTCTTCACCCCCAAGCCGAAGCCGGAGCAGTTGGCGCAGTTTGCGGAGTAGGGCCATCGGGCAGGCTTGAGCAACCCTTCAAGGCTGCGGGGCGGGCTTTCGAGGCTTGCATCTAGAGCATTTTCGGAAATTGTGTAGACCTGGATTGCATTGGTATCCCACCCATTTCCGCAACAAACGCGGAAATGGATGGGGCACGGAAGTCTACGGTAAAAGCGAAAATGCTCTAGCAGGTGGAGTTGAGCTTTGCTGAGAAAAATAGTGCGCCGGGCAACGGTAATCGGCCTTACACTGGCGGTGGAAATCCGGTGCCCCTATGCCCGTCGCCCAACTGACGCTGGAAATTCGTATCGAGCACGCCCAGTCGCTCAAGGACCGGCGGCAGGTCGTGCGCTCGCTCAAAGACCAACTGAAGCAGGACTTCAACATTTCGGTGGCCGAGTTGGACGAGGCGGTGGTCTGGCAGTCGGCAACCATTGGCGTGGTGGCCATTTCCAGGTCGCGGGATTACCTGCACGGGCTCATCGAAGAGGTGGAGCGCGCCGCCCTCCGCATGGCCAACGAACTGGGCGCGGAGTTGGCCGACAGCTTCTGGGATTACCTGGAAAGCTGAAGGGCCGGTTGCTCTGCCACCAGTGGCGGATACGGCCCGCTGCTGAGGTTTAGAGCATTTTTGGAAATTGTGTAGACCTGGATTGCATTGGTATCCCACCCATTTCCGCAATAAACGCGGAAATGGATGGGGCACGGGAGTCTACAGTAAAAGCGAAAATGCTCTAGCTGCTCTCCGCCAAGGCAGGGAAATAACGCGCTTCAGCCAGCCCGGTTCATTGCTGAACGGATTGCTTTTTCTGCAGCCAGCTCGACCAGAGCGGCCCGCACTCTTTCGATCACCGCCGGCCAGTCGCCCGGCCTGGGCTGCCGGAAGAGGCGCGCGGTGGGGTACCAGGGGCTGTCTTCACGGTCGAGCAGCCAGCGCCAGTCGGGCAGGTAGGAAAGTAGGACCCAGAGCGGCCTGGCCAAGGCTCCGGCCAAGTGGGCGATCGAGGTGTCGATGGAGAGAATCAGGTCCAGATGAGCCATCTGCGCCGCCGTATCGGCCATGTCGCCGGTCACCGGCGCGAGATCGGTGATCTTCGCCCTCCGGCGGGCCAGTTCCGCGGCCGACGGGCCCATTTGCAGCGAAAAAAACCGCACATTCTCGAGGTTGAAGAGCGGTTCAAGCAAGCCGAGGGGAATGCTGCGGAAGCGGTTCTTGGGGTGAGAGGGGTTTCCAGTCCAGGCCAGCCCTACGCGCAGCCCCGTCGTGGGCCAAAGGAGCGCGGCCGCTTTCTTGAACGCTTCCTCGGGAGCGGCAAGGTAGGGTACGTGCGCGGGAATGCTCTCGATGGTGGTGCCGAAGGCCAGCGGCAGGCTCATTAGCGGGCAGCGGCAGTCAAAGTGCGGCAATGGGGGTCCGGTTTGCCATCCCGGCGACGAAGGCCTGCCGCCAGGGGGCTGGGTGTTCACCAGCGCGGCCAGTCCGGGCAGTCCGGCGGCGAGACGGCGCAGATTGGCGGGAATCTCCAGCACCACTTTGCCTCCGGCCGCCTGAACCAGCGGCACGTAGCGCAGGAATTGGAGCGAATCGCCCAGTCCCTGCTCGGCGTAGAGCAGGATCATTGCACCTTTCAACGGCGCGCCCGTCCACAGCGGCTGAGAGAAGAGCCGTGGCGGGTAAACCTTCCAGCGCACCTCGTGGTTGCGCCAGCCCGCAACGTAGTCCCCTTTGAGCAGTTGCAGCAGGCAGCGGTTCATCAGCGCCTCGCCATAGCCGGGTTTGATGGCCAGCGTCCGTTCGCAGCAGGCAACAGCCCCGGCCAGATCGCCCAGGTCGAAGAGGGCGTTGCAGAGGCAGTTCGAGGCCTTGTAATGCCCCGGATCGAGGGCCAGGGTCCGCTTGTACCAGACCATGGCCTCCTCTACCTTCCCCTGAGCATGGAGGGCGTCGCCCAGGTTGCAGCAGTAGTTGGCATTGTTCGGCGCCAGGCTCAGCGCCCGTTCAAAGCAGTTGACCGCCTCGTCGAACTTGCCCTGCCGCCGGTTGACGGCGCCCAGGTTGCACCAGGCCTCGGAATAGCGGGGCTTGATGGCCAGCGCTCGCCGGTAAAGGGCCGTGGCCCGGTCAAATTGATTCCGGGCCAAAAGCGTGTTGCCCAGGTTGTAGCAGGCCTCGGCGTGCTCCGGCTGAATCTCCAGAGCCCGCTCATAGCAGACCGCCGCCTCGTCGATTCCGCCCTGGGCCTGGAGCGCATTGCCCAAGTAAAAATGATAAGAAGCCTGGTGGCCCTTGAGGCCGATCGCGAGGCGCATCATCCGCTCGGCCATCTCGTAGCGCGCGGTTTTGAGGCCGGTCATGCCCAGCAGGAACAAGGCCTCCGCATGGCGAGCATCAAGGGTCAGAATTTGCAGGCAAAGCCGCTCCGCCTCCGCCATCCGGCCGGCGTCATACTCCCACCGGGCGAAGGCGAGAAGAACCGGAATCTTCTCCGCCGCTCCGTTTTCTCGCGGTTTGGCCGCCGTCTTGGGTAAAAGGCAGGGAGCGAAGTCCATGGGTTCGATGGAAACCTCTCTTTGGGGCTCGAACGACTTTGGGGCTAAGACGCCAAATCAGTTAAGCTGGATTCCTTTACTCTGGCCAGATCAAGGCGTCTGGTCTCTTGAAGGCCGCCGGTCTGGAACCTTTCCAAGAACTGGAAGCCCCAGGAACCAGAAGTCTCCCATGAAGCAGAAGCCCAAGAACCGGAGGTCCCTGCGGCACCGAAAAACCTTCACTGTTCGTTGCCAAGGAACAAGAAAACTCGCTTGATTCAATGCAATTGCATTGCCATTCCGGAAGATATAAGTTAGAAAAAGCTGGAACTGCCAACCCCGGCGCTCTGGTAAGCTAAATGGTTTACCCCCACGAGGAGGAGATTATGCCCGAACACAGAGCGAGGAAACACCATCAGGACCGGGTGGCGGAGACGCTGCGCGAGGAAATTGGCGTCCTCATCGAGGGAGAACTGGTCGATCCGCGCATCAATCTCTGTTACGTAACCGAGGTGGCGCTGAATCCCGGCGGCAAGTCGGCGCGGGTTTACGTGGCCGTTGACGAGGCCGTGAACGACATTGCCAAGGCCGAAGAAGAGACCGTAGCCGGTCTGGAGGCCGCCAAGGGCTACATCCGCAGCGAGCTGAAGGAACGGATGGGGGTGCGCCACGTGCCCGAACTCAGCTTTTTGGCCGACCGCTCGGGCCGTTTCAAGGCGCGTATTGAAGAGCTGATGGACCGGCACCGCAAGCGGCAGAAGACGCCCGTTGAACAAAGCCCTGCCGTGCAGAGCCCTGCTGGAGAGGGTTTGACGGCACAGAACTCTCCCGAGTTGAGTGCCGCGGCGGCGCCAAAGGCGCTGGTCGAGTAGCCGCGCATGAACCATTTCAATCGCAGTCTGGCTTTTGACTCCAGAAGTGACACGATGAGCCTTGCTCCGGGCCTCGCATCCATTGAGGAGACCCCTGCCGCATACGAGAGCCGGATTGAGGCGAGACGGATGGAAGAACTTCGAATACAAGAGATTATCGAGGTTTTGCGCCAGGGTGAGCGCTTCCTGGTCTGCTCGCACGCCCGTCCGGACGGCGATGCGGTCGGTTCCATGCTGGCCATGGGAATGCTCCTGGAGCAGTTGGGCAAGCGCGCCGATCTGGTGACCGCCGACCGTATCCCGAACAGCCATCGCGGGTTGCCCAGAGCTGAGGACATTCGTACCGCGCCGCGCGTGCATGGCTCCTACGACGCCGCGATCCTGCTGGAGTGCGACGGGCTGGAGCGCACCAGGCTGCGCGGCCTGGAAGATTTTTTTCTGGTCAACATCGATCACCATGCCAGCGGCCGGCAGTTTGGCCAGTTGAACTGGATTGACCGCTATGCGGCCAGCGTGGGCGAAATGGTCTACCGGCTGGCGAAGGCCGCCGGGGCCAGGATTACGCCGCAGATGGCCACTTGCCTTTACACCACGCTGCTGACCGACACCGGGGGCTTCTGCTACGGCTCCACACAGGCCTCCACCTTTGCCCTGGCACGGGAACTGGTGCTGGCCGGAGCCGATCCCATTCGCATCGCCCAGGATGTGTACTTTTCCGCGCCTGCCTCGAAGATGCTGCTGCTGGGCGCGGCGCTGGGCAATCTGCAGCGCGAGGGGAGGCTGGCCTGGCTCTGGGTCACCCAGCAGGACATGGTGCGCAGCTGCGCCGCCGAGGAGGACTGCGAGGGGGTGGTGAACTTCGCGTTGGCCATTTCGGGGGTCGAAGCCGCGGTTTTCCTGCGCGAGTTGCCGGATCGGCGCATCCGGCTGAGCATCCGCAGCAAGGGCCGGGTCAATGTCTCCGCCATTGCCGGCCGGTTGGGCGGCGGGGGCCACAAAAGCGCCGCCGGCTGCACGCTGGAGGGGCCGCTGCCCCGCGCGCTCGATGAGATTCTGGCGCAACTGCGCCCCAGCGTGGTTTTGCTGGTCGGAGGCTAGGGCTGAATAGGTTGCGGAGACGCTCCCTGCCACAGTAATTTCTCTGTTTTCAAAGAGCGCGGCTGAAGCTGGGCTCTTTCAGCGCAGAGAAACCACTCCTCCGGTGGTTTTGCAGCCACTTCGACCGTGCTCTTCAGAAAGCAAGGTTTCATAATGCACGGCGGCAATCCATTGAGATTCGGCCAGAATCTGTTAGCCTTGACCCTGTCGAAGCGCTGTGTAATCTCCGCGTTTTCTTGAAGCGCGGATTCTGGCCGGGGGCATTCAGATTCCCCCGATTGCCCTGACCGAAGCAGATTTGGCCGGTCTGCGTGAGGCCAAGCTAAATCTGCCCGTTGGAGAAACGCTGGAAGTGGACACTTTTCAGGAACCATCCGCTCCGGACTCGCCCCCAGGCTGGCGTCTGAGGCTGCCTCGTTGGGCCACCGTCTGCGAGGCCTCCGTTTTTCTCGGCTTTACCCTCTTTTTCCTTCTCTACGGGCAGATTCCGCTGCTGGGCGGCGACGGGCTGGGCCTGGTGGGGGCCGATGAGCCCCGCTATGCGCAGATTGCGCATGAGATGCTGGACCGCTTCGACTCGGCGCAGACGCTGAAGGCCAGGCTGAGCGCCTGCGTCACCCCCTACCTTTACGGCCACCCCTGGCTGGAGAAGCCTGCCCTCTACTACTGGCGGGCGATGTTCATCTTCCAGGACTTCGGCGTGCACGACTGGAGCGCCCGGCTGCCCTCGGCCAGCTTCGCCTTCGTCATGGCTGCGTTGATCTACCTGCACATGAAGAGATTCCGCCCTGGTGGCCACCTGGACGCGGCGCTGATTACCGTGGCCTGCGCCGGCATCATCGGCTTTTCCCGCGGCGCCTCGACCGACATGCAGATGGCGGCGCCGTTGGCCATTGGCCTGCTGGGCTGGTACGCCTGGTACGAGACCGATTCCAAGTTCTGGCTCTACGACATCTACTTTTTCACCGGCCTGGCCACCCTGGCCAAGGGACCGGTAGCGCCTTTTCTGGCGATCGTCATCGTGGCCGCCTTCGCCTTTCTGCGCCGCGACTGGTCGATTCTGTGGCGCTCCTTCTGGTGGCCGGGGGTGGCGCTCTATTTTGCCATGGTGCTTCCCTGGTTCATCGCCGTGCAGCATCAGAACCCCACCTTTTTCCGTGAATTCTTCCTGGAACACAATCTGCAGCGCTTTGCCACCGATCGCTACCAGCACCATCAGCCCTTCTGGTACTACCTGGTGGTGGTGCTGCTGGCCGTAATGCCCTGGACGGTGATTGCCGTGCGGGCGCTCGCTGACGGCATTCAAACCTCGGTCTGCGAGTGGCGGGCGCGCCACGCCAGCCGGTGCAAGCCCTGCGCCGGCCGCCCCGGCGACGCCTTTCCGGAGTTTCTGGTCCTGTGGGCGCTGATTCCCATCCTCTTCTTTTCCCTTTCGCGGTCCAAGCTGCCCGGCTATATTCTGCCCTCCATTCCGCCTATTACCATCCTCACCGGCGACTACCTTTTCCGCCGCCGTCAGACGGGACTGAACCGCTGGGTGCTGGCCGGCCACGCGGTGCTCTGCGCGGTGATGACCCTCTTCGCACTGCTGCTGCCCTGGTTTGTGGCCCACGGCCGGCAGATGCCGCCCTGGCACGCGCTGCTGGTGGCTCTGATGGCCTCCTGTGGCGCGGCCCTGCTGATTCTGGTGGTGGTCAAGGGCTTCGGCGTGGCCCGGCTGCGGCTGGTGACCACGGGAGTTTTGATGGTGCTTGTTCTGTTTCTTTATGGAATTGGCCCAGTCTTCGGCATTCCGGCCATAGCTCAGACCAAGCGGGTGATCCACTTGCTGGACCGCTCTTACTCGGCGCGTCCGCTGGCCGCGCAATTGGCCCAGTTGGCTCCCGGCGACGAGACGGTAGCGGTCTTCCGCGTCCGGCGCGACGTCGAGTACGGCCTCTCGTTCTATCGCAATCGCGAGGTGGTGAACTACGAAGAGAGCGGCGTGCCGGATGAGCAGCACCTGCTGGTGGCGCGGGTGACGGGCCGTGGCGGCGTGGATCTGCACACCCAGGCCGCGCTCGATGAGTACCTGGCCGGCCGCCAGTACGAGCAGCTTTTCAGTTGGCCGGAGCAGGGGCTGGTGGTCTATATGGTGGGCAGCCGGTAAACTGCCAGTGGTCAGTGGTTGTACCAACTGTAGGTGCCCCACCCTCGGCGCTGTCATCCTGAGTGGAGCGCAGCGGAGTCGAAAGCCTGCCCTGAGCGAAGTCGAAGGGGACCTGCTTCTTGCAACTTTGCGCCTAGGGTGGGATATCAAAGCACTCTATCGCAAAGCACGAAATCACGCGATCAGAGACGAAGGGACTAGGGACGAGGGAACTCTGAGCAGTTTGCTGCATATCGCCGCTGGCTGACCGCTGTTCACTGACCACGGACCACAGTCGTAAGGAAAGAACCATGGCATCGGGCGTTTCCATCGAGATCCTCGACCTGCGGCACTTTGCGGCGCCGTTATTGCGCCCCGTGCTGGAGGCGGAGGGGGAGCTCTGGAGGCAGCGCCTGCACTGGGATCACCGCGTTCCGGCCAAGCTGCTGATGCAGTACCTTGACAGCCATGTGCTGCCCGGCTACGCGGCCCTGGATGCGGGCCAGATCACCGGCTACGTCTTCTGCGTTTACGAGGAGAGCAAGGCGATCATCGGCGACCTCTTCGCGCTGCCCGGCCCCCATCCTGACGCGGGGGCAGCCGGGCGCTTCCTGGCTCGCGAGAAGCCGGCTCACGCCATCCAGCCTCATGAATTTTCCCCCCATGAAATCGAGGAGACGCTGCTTCGCCACCTGCTCGAGCTGCTGGTGAACTCGCCGCAGGTCGATCGCGTGGAATCGCAACTGCTGCTGCACCCCTCGGGCGCCCACGCCCAGGTCTTCCGCGAGGCAGGCTTCCAGATTTACCGCCGGCTCTTCATGGTGCGGCCGCTGGCCGGCTTCTGGGGAGCACCGCGCGTGAATCTGCCCGCCGGGCTGGAGCTGCGTCCCTGGCGCGACGAGGATGTAACCGCCGCCGGAAGCCTGATCACCGAGGCCTATCGCGACCATCCCGACAGCGTGATCAACGACCAGTACCGCTCGCTCCACGGCTCGTTGCGCTTTCTCCACAACATCGTCCACCATTCCGGCTGCGGCGTCTTCTCCGTGCAGATCTCGCACGTGGTGGTGGAGCGCTCCAGCCGCCGGCTGGTGGCGCTGCTGCTGGGCTCGCGGGTCAGCCCGGAGAGCGGCCACATCACCCAGCTCTGCGTTCATCCCTCCTGGCGCCGCCGCGGCCTGGCCCGGATGCTGCTCACCCTGGCCGCCTCCTGTTTCCTGCGCCAGGGCGTCAGCGAAATCTCGCTCACCGTCACCGAAGCCAACGCCGAGGCTGTCGAGCTCTACCGCTCCGAGGGCTACGACTGCGTGCATAGCTTCGACGCCGCCGTCTGGCGGCGGGGAAGTCATGCTTGAAAATCCTATAGGGATTACGCGGGGCGGACAAACCCGGTCCTATTTCGATTTTTTGGCCAGGGATACCGCAAATCAAATCGGGAACTGGGTGCCCCATCCTTGCGGCTGTCATCCTGAGCGGAGCGCAGCGGAGTCGAAAGCCTGCCCTGAGCGAAGTCGAAGGGAACCTGCTTCTTGAAACTTTGTCGCAAGGGTGGAATATGGCAAACTTCAATCGAAAACTTATCGCGCGACCAGGAACATCAGCCAGCTAATTGCAATCGTCGAGCCCACAAAAAGCACAAAGCAGTAGATTCCGTAACGGATCATGCGCCGGGGCGTCTCGCGCTGGGTAATGCCGAAGACGATCGAGGCGAAGAGGGCGAACAGCACCACCGCCGTAAAGTGGGAGGGCTGAAAAAACGTATGGCCCATCAGGATTTTCTCCCGGTGCGCAGATTGTGCGCGTCCACGGCGGCAATCACATTCAGCAGGCCGGCCACCACAATGAAGCGCGTGCCGTAGTCGGCAAGGGTCGTCTGCGCCTGCGCCGCGCCCAAGCCCAGAATCTGGCTGATGATGTACAGCAGCCCATTGCCCAGGTCGCCGGCCAGCCCCAGAATGTCCAGAATCTCGTGCGCGTTCGAGTAGAGCTTGCCCTGCATCGTCAGGCCCAGCACGAACATGGCCAGAATCGAGGCCGACAGCAGTGCCCCGCGCCCCCATTTGCGCAGCAGAAAGTGCCCCGCTCCGGGAACCAGCCAGCCGGCGATCAGCGGAAGGTAGACAAAACCCTCTCGCGCGCCGGGTTTTGCGCTGGTTTTTGCGCCCGGTTGCGCTCCCGGCTGCGAGACCGGCTGCGAACCGGAATTCGCCGCGGTGTTCTTGTTTTCTACGGTTGCCATTCCCTTTTGACTATACCGCATTCGGGCCAGGGCTCTGGGCTCAGGGTTCAGGGATCAGAAACCTGAGACGCGAGAGCCTGACTGTCGAATTCAGCGCCCCATCCGTGCAGCGGCTTTTCGTGAAACAGCGATTGAAGGGTGCGAATCCACGCAGTTCAGAGGGTTGGCCGTTCCTGCCCCCTGCCCCCTGCCCCCGAACCCTGAGCCCTGGCCCCTAAATCCTCACCAGCTCCCGCTGAATCCGCCCCGTAACCCAGGCCTTGCCCGGAGCGGTCAGCATGTCCACCTCGCTACGCACGCCGAACTCCGGCAGGTAGATCCCCGGCTCAACCGAAAAGCAGGTCCTCGGCAGCAGGAGCCGTTCGTCGTGGGTTTCCAGGTTGTCCAGGTGCGCGCCCGCGCCGTGCAGCTCGCGACCGATGTTGTGGCCGGTGCGATGTGTGAAGAAGGCGCCAAATCCCGCCGCGCGGATCACATTACGGACCGCGTCGTCGGCCTCGAAGCCGCGCATGGGCCGTCCGGCAGCGAAGGCCTCTTCGACGGTGCGAATGGCCGCGTCGCGGGCTTCGACGACCGTCGCGAAGACCTGCTGCTCGCGCTCCGTGGGTTCGCGCCCCACCACCCCGGTCCAGGTTATGTCGTAAAAAACGCTGCCGGGCCGGTTCAGCCGCGCCCAGATGTCGATGAGCAGAAAATCGCCTTCCCTGATGGGCGAACTCCCTTCGGCCGTAGGCTCATAGTGCGAGTCCGAGCTGTTCGCATTGACGCTGACGTTGGGCCCATCCTCCCAGACCAGGCCCTCGCGGCGCATCCCCTCGCTGAGCCACTGCATGTGGTCGAACTCGGTATACAGGGCGGCCTTGCCGGCGGCAGAGCGCAACCGGCGGCCAATCTCCCGCCAGCCCTCGGCCAGAATGGCGTCAAGGGCCCGCTGCGCCACGCCGTGCGTGGCCATCTGCTCCTCGCTCAGAACGGCTTCAAAGCGGCTGACCAGGTCGGCCGAACTGACAATCCGCTTGCCCAGCCCGCGCAAAAATTCGACCGTTCCGGCGTCCACCATCGAGACGTACATGATGGCGTTATTGGGCGAGTACTGCATGGCCACGGTGCGCGCTCCGGTCAGCATCAATTCCAGCCCGGCCTCCAGCTCCTGCCAGCTCGAATAGAGCGCCTTTGCGCCGGGCAGCCGGTCCAGCCGCCCCTGCTCGATGCGATGCACCAGCTTGCGCGGTTCGCCCGCGGCGGGCACAAAGTAGTACCAGCGCCGGGTAACCAGCGCCTTCTCATCGAGGTGCAGAATGCGCGCGGCGATGGGGTCGCGATGATGGTGGTCGTAAAACAGCCACCCATCCAGGCCAGCCTCGACCAGCGCCGCTTGCATCGCCGCAAGATTCGGCCCTGGATTCGGCTCGGGATTCGGTTCCGGACTCGCCTCTGAATTTGCTTCTGGATGCGCCTCGAAATTCATCATACCGGCCATGATACGCGCGCCATACGGCCAGTGGGCGCCGGCAGTAAGACATTGAATGCAAAAGTGAAATCGCTGATTTTTTGCTAAAATCTTAGCATTGGATCAGACCCATTCCAGCACAATGGCCCTCTGGTGGAAGGCGCAAGGGATTATTTGCGATTTCCTGATGGGTTATTTATGCCCTTCCTGTATTAATATTCTTAATCCGCAACAGCCGGATCACTCCTGGGAGCGACTGAATTCTCTCTCGGGGAAGCCATACGGCGAGCCTGCTCGTATGGCATGAAGGCTTGGCTGAGGGGAGACTGAACCGGACAGGATGCGGCCGTTTGCCTCCTGATTTTGGGCCGAATTGAAGCTGCATCCGCAACACAAATCTTTTTCTGGGAGAACAGTGCCGATGAATATGAATACCAATCGCATTCTGCAATCGATGGCCGGAGCCGCCATGGCAGTCGCCATGATGGCTGGCGCGCAGAGCCCGGCTCCGCCCGCGCCCGAGGCCGCTGCCAGCGCCGCGCCCGCCGCGGACAACTCCGCCATCCTCAAAGACATCGAGGATATGAAGGCGCGCATCGCGCAACTGGAGGCCCAGTTGAAGGCGCAGGCCGCCGCCGCCGCCGCTCCGGCTCCGGCCGTTGCTGCCGCTCCCGCCGCCCCGGCCGCGCCCACCTGGAGCGTCGGCCCCATGGACGTCAGCGGCTACGTCGACGCCTACTACAGCTTTAACGCCAATCGGCCCAACAATGATTCGGATGCGGGGCAGTACAACCAGCTCTATAACTTCAACGATGTGACCAACCAGTTCGCATTGAGCGCGGCCAAGCTGACCCTCAACCACGATCCCGATCCGGTGGGCGCGCACATCGATTTTCTCTACGGCCGCACCGATACCCAAGTCAATGGCTCTTCGGATAGCTACACAAATAGCGGCGTAGGCAAATACATCGAGCAGGCCTTCCTGAGCTTCAAGCCTGTCAAGGCCAAGGGCTTTGAAGCCGATTTTGGCAAATTTGCCACCTCGGCCGGCGCGGAGGTCATCGAGTCCAAGGACAACTGGAACTATTCCCGCTCGCTGCTCTTTGCTCACGCCATTCCTTACACCCACATCGGCTTGCGCACCTCCTACCCGCTTACCAAGGCCTGGACTGTCGGTGTGCAGGTGGTCAACGGCGTCTATGGCAACTTCAAGTCCAACAGCGGCGTCAGCTGGGGCTTTACCAGCGCCTACGTCAAGCCCAAGTACACCTGGAGCGCCAACTACTACACTGGCCCGCAGAACTACGACACGCAGAAGGGCTATCTGAACCTCTTCGATACCACCCTGCTGCTGACGCCCACCGCCAAGTTCAGCGCCTACCTCAACTACGACTACGGCCAGAACCGCGTTACGGATTCCAACCCGCCCTATCACAGCGAGGGGTTGGCGCACTGGCAGGGTGTCGCGATTGCCGCTCGTGAGCAGTTTGCACCTAAGGACGCCGTTGCCGCCCGCTACGAGTTCTACTTCGACCCGAACGGCTACACGATTGGCAACAGAGACGCTGCTAATTGTGACTTCAACGACAATTCTTGCCGCACGCAGATGCAGGAGTTAACTCTGACCTACGAGCATAAGTGGATAGAAGGCCTGCTGGCCCGTGTGGAATACCGTCATGACTGGACCAACGCCAATTACTTCACCAAAGGAAATTATGACGGCAAGGTGAAGGCGCAGTCCACGCTGACCGCGGGCTTTGTGGCTTTCTTCGGGCCCAAGCGGTAAGTGAAGCAAGACGTTATCTGACAAGCAACCAGCAACATCAGACAGAAAAGGACGGGCCAAGGCCCGTCCTTTTCATTTGCTGCCGGATGAGTTTCCATTCACTCCTGACCGGTAATCGGCCGTTTTCAAACAATCCTGGCAAAGCCAGCAACTCTTTTAATTTCCCTCATTCTATCTTTATCGCTTCAGCGCTAGCATTCTATTAAATCATTCAGGTATTACCTGTCGGCCTGAGCAGCAAATCGGAGACGGGTGAGCCTTACCAGACTCCCGGGGCTATCTGCCGGGGGCATCCGAACATAAGTCAATCTTTCAGGAGAATGCTCATGGCAGATCAAAAAGCACCTCAGATGCAGGCCACCCTGGGACTTACCGGGCTGACAAGCAACGCAATGGCCCTTATCGCCCCCGGCGCATTTCTATGGCTTACCTTCTACATTCAGGCCACCACCGGCACCACCGCGCCGGCCATGTGGCTGGGCATCTTTGGCGCCCTGCTGCTCTGCCTGGCCACGGCGGTCGCCTACGCTGAAATCTCCAAGATTTATCCCGGCACCGGGTCGAGTTACTACTACGCCGAGCAGGCGCTGCTCTCCAAGGACAAGGCCTTCAAGTACGCCCGCGTGGCCAAGTTCATCGTCGGCTGGGGCTCGCACCTGTATTACTGGGTCTATCCCGGCGTGATGGTGGCTGTTACCGGCGTCTTCGTCGGCTATGTGGTCGGCTTTCTCTATCCCGCATTTCTGAGCGGCTCGAATCCTGGCCCGGTTTTCATGGCGCTGGTGGCCGTAGCCTTCTCCTTCTTTGTCGCCTGGATCGCCCAGAAGGGCGCCGGCGCGTCGACGGCCGTCAACCTGGCCATCAACGTTGTGCAGATCTCCGCGCTGCTGGTCTTCAGCGTGCTGGCACTCGGTTACCGCACCAGCCATCCCTCGGGCACGCCTGGCTTCCAGTATGACTCGCAGACCCAGTCTACCTACATTTACCAGTTCGCCACGGCCAAGGACGGCTCGACAATGCGCGACTCGGCCGGCGCGCCGCTGCCCCTGCTGGATGCGGCGGGCAAGCCGGTTCCGTTCCAGATCACCTATCCTGAAAAGGACGCGAACGGCGCCTTCCTGACCCACACCTCCGCCGCCTCCGTCATTGCGCCGCATAAGTTCAGTTTCCTTTTCATTCAAGCCACGGTCGCCATTCTCATTCTGGTCGGCTTCGAGTCGGTGACCTCGATGGGAGGCGAGGCAAAGAATCCTAGCAAGCATATTCCCATAGCAGTTATCGCTTCGCTCTTGATACAAGGCCTGGTCTGCTACCTAATCGAGTATTTCGCGGCTAACTACTTCCTCAACTCGGGTTATACGATGCAAAGCGCGGCCGCGTCCGCGGCTCCCATTGGCGATATGATGATCATCGTCGGCGATGCGCTGCTGGGGCATGGCAATGGCAAGTACTTCATGCTGGTGGAAGCCTTCACCGTCTTCCTGGCGTTGATCGGCACCACGCTGAGCTGCATGAACACCGGCGCCCGCGTCACCTACGCGATGGGCAAGGACGACGAGGCTCCCGAGCACTTCGGCGTTCTGCACGCCAAGTCGCTGACCCCGCGGCGCGCTATCTGGACACTGGCCGTCATCTCCGCGGTCATCGGCGTGGTCGCCGTCTCGCTGGTCTTTGCCGACGCGGGCGCCCCCACCGATGCGGCCATTGCGGCGCTGCCTCATGGCATTTTCTCCAACTTCGGCTATGCCTCGCACGACACGCTGGCCGCGCTTCCCAACTCGCTATTGACCATCACTCTTACCTCCAACTTCGGCACCTTCATCCTCTACGCACTCAGCTGCTTCCTGTGCATCGTGGCCTTCCACGGGCGTCCCGACTACAACGTGGTTCTCCACCTGCTCATTCCTGGTTTTGGCCTTCTCGCCAATCTGGTCTGCATGGCCTTCTACCTGATCAGCCCGGTCTTCGGCCTGGGAACCTTCAAGGAGCCATTGCTGGCGCTGGGCATCTCGGCCGTCTGGGGCATTTACGGAGCCATTTACTTCCTTCGCTCATCCAAGGCTAAGGGGAAGGCAATTCTGCTTGAATCCAGGGAAGAAATTTAACCGCGGTTCAACCCAACCAAAGCTTCCGGGTGGCTTTTCTGCTTGTAAGTCGATGAGCAGGGAGCCACCCAGTGGCGTTTTATGAAGCAGGCTTTCAAAATCCCAGAAAAGCATTTTTCCCGCGGCAAAGGAAAAGATGCCCGAGGCGGCGGCGCCCATGCTCGACGTACAATTTGGCCAGGCCAGCGATTTTGGCAAAATCCGCACCAACAACGAAGACTCGATGGGGTCGTATATTCCCTCGTCCCGGCGGCTGGCCCGGTCCCACGGCTACCTGTTCGCTGTTGCTGACGGGGTGGGCGGCATGGACCTGGGCGAGGTGGCCTCGGCCACGGCCATCAAGGTTCTCACCGAGGAGTTTCCCAAGGCCCCGGCCGGCACGATGCTCCCCAATTTGCTGCCGCGACTGGTCGAGCAGGCCAACACCGCGGTTCACGACCGCACCCTGGCGCCCGAGTACCAGGGCAAGAAAATGGCCACCACGCTGGTCTCCTGCGCCTTGCGTTTCGACCAGGCCATCGTCTCGCATGTGGGCGACTCGCGCTGCTATCTGATCCGCAACGGCGAAGCCAGACAGATTACCCAGGACCACACCTGGGTCAACGAGCAGCGAAAAATGGGGCTGCTTTCGGCCCAGGAGGCGGCTACCTCCGAATCCCGGCACATTTTGATCCGCTCGCTGGGAACGGAGATGTTCGTCTCTCCCGACACTACGGTTCTGACCCTGCTAGCCGGCGATGTGCTGGTTCTCTGCTCCGATGGACTCCATGATGAGATGCCCGAGAGTCTTATGGCGGAGATTGTTACCCAGAAAAAGGAGATGCAGGAGATTGCCCGTGAATTGGTGGCCCGCGCTGTCGAGATTGACGGCAACGACAACACCACCGCGCAGGTCATCCGCGTCCGCTCGGTGGAGCCGGTGGGCATGTACCGCGGCCGCCCCTACCGGTTGCCCGGTTAAGCCATTTTTGGCCGGAATTCCTGGCGGCCATTATGGAATCCTTAGCTTATTTTTCACCGTTGCTGGTAGAGTTGACACAGTTTCACCGATTCTGATGGAGTATGCCGCGTTATGGGTTTTTACGACAGCTTGAAAGCTGGTTCGCAGATTGATTCCTACCGCATCGAAGCACCGGTTGCCCGCAGCGGCATGGCCTCCATCTATCGCGCCACAGACCTGCGTGATAACCGCCAGGTAGCCCTGAAGATTCCCCACCCCGACTTAGAGGCCGATCCCGTTCTCTTCGACCGTTTTCAGAGAGAATCCAGCATCGGCGAAAAGCTCGACCACCCCACGGTGATGCGCGTCTTCGGCGGCGAAAAGCGCTCCCGCATTTACATGGTGATGGAGTGGTGCGAAGGCCGTCTGCTGCGGCAAATTCTCAATGAAGGCCCGCTGCCGCACGACCGCGCCATCCGCATTGCCGTCAATGTCCTGGATGGCCTGGATTACATTCATGCGCACGGCGTCGTGCACCGCGACCTGAAGCCGGAAAACATCATGGTCGATGAGAACGACAACATCAAGTTGATTGATTTTGGCATTGCCGGCGACTCGGCCGCGCGGCGGCTGACCTACGCCAACTTTACCGCCGCTCTGGGCACGCCGAACTACATTTCTCCCGAGCAGGTGAAGGGCAAGCGGGGCGATGGCCGCTCCGACATCTACTCCATGGGCGTAATTCTCTACGAGATGCTCTCCGGCAAGCTGCCTTTCTCCGGACCCACGCCGCTGGCCGCGATGAATGACCGCCTGCTGAACCACCCCACTCCGCCCCGCGTCGCCGATCCCACCATCACCCCTGAATTGCAGGAGATTCTCTATCGCGCGCTGGAGAGGGAGCCGAAAAACCGCTACGCCAAGGCGCATGATTTTGCCTGGGACCTGACCCATCAGGACCAGGTCGGCGTCGAGGACCGGGTGGAGCTGCGCGACTGGCAAAAACGCAAATCCCAGCTTGCGCGCAAGATTCTCTACTACACCGCTCTGGCTCTTATCCCGGTTGTGATGCTGCTGTTGATGATTATGGTGGCGCATCACCACCGGTAACGGCGGCTTCTAGAGCATTTTCACTTCATATAAATGTGACACTTGCGCCTGCCCAAAGAGACTCCGCCGCCGAAGCGCGGGGCTCAATCCCCAATGAGGCTGACAATCCGAGGAATTGTTATACTTGGATATGTTGTCTTTTTCTGGCGTAAGCGAATCGGCGGCTTCCAGTTGGCGCGAAATCCCGTTTAACTACACTTCGGCCGACGATCATCGGGCCATTGGATTCCTGCTTGGCTCGGAAACGGTGCGGGTTCTTGAGGAGCTTCGCAGCGCCAGAGTCACGGGCCGCTCCGCCCGTCATCTCATGCGCATTTTTGGCGACGTGCTGATTCACCGCCGCAATCCCTATCTCTTCCAGGAACTGGTCGATTCCGCTCCCCGGCGGCAGCGCTTTTTTCAAGATATCGCCAGGGATATGGAAACTATCAGCGCCGGGGCAAACGGCAATACACGCGTACTCGACACGCTCGCCAAATGCCGCGAGCTGATTGCGGAGTTTCGCGGCGACGTGGAAGGCGCCCCCGATCTGCGCAACCGCATCCGGCGCGAACTCGGCTCCATTGTTGGCGGCGTCAACGTCCTCTTCGATCCTTTCTCGCTGGTTTCTCATGCCACCGACGCTACGGATTGGCGCCTGTATCTCCCGCTGGCCGTGGTGACGCCGGACGCGGAAGCGCAAGTGGCTCCGCTTCTGGCGGCCATCGGGCGCCTGGGTTTGAAGGCCATTCCGCGGGGAGCTGGCACTGGCCTGACCGGTGGCGCGGTGCCGCTGCGCTCCGGCTGCGTGGTGGTGAATACCGAAAAGCTCAACCGCATTCGCGGCATCGGCCAGCAGGAGCTGCAACTTGAGGACGGGCGCGCGGTCACCGCCCAGGTGATGGAGGTGGAAACCGGCGTCGTCACGGAAAGCGCCATGGAATACGCCAGCGAGCGCGGCCTGGTCTTCGCCACCGATCCCACCAGTTCCTGGGCCTGCACCATTGGCGGCAACATCGCGGAGAACGCAGGCGGCAAGATGGCCGTGCGCTGGGGCACCTGCATCGACAACCTGCTCGAATGGCGGATGGCCATGCCCAGCGGCCAGCGCTGGACCGTAAGGCGCACCAACCATCAGTTGCGCAAGATCATGCCGCAGGACGTGGTGACCTTCGACGTTCTGGACGAACAGAACGAGCCGGTGAAGCGGATTGAGCTCGGCGGCACGCAGATTCGCAAGAAGGGGCTCTGGAAGGACATCACCAACAAGGCGCTGGGCGGCCTGCCCGGAATGCAGAAGGAAGGCACGGATGGCGTCATCACCTCGGCCAAATTCGTGCTTTATCCCGAGTACCAAGCCAAGCGAACCCTCTGCCTGGAGTTTTTCGGGCCCGATTTTGAAGAGGCCAGCCGCGTCATTCTTGAACTTTCACGCGCCTTCCCCTTCCCTGCCGACGATCAGGAGGCGCTGCTGGCGCTCGAGCATTTCGATGACGAATACATCCGCGCCATCGGCTACAAGGTCAAGGCGGCCCGCGCGCAGACTCCCCGCGCCGTACTTCTCATTGACGTCGCCGGCAACAGCGCGGAGCAGGCCAGCCGCGGCGTGGAACGGATTCGCGCGCTGCTGGCGGAGCATCCCAACACCCTGCTGTTCGCCGCCCGCGATGCCGCCGAGTCCCAGCTCTTCTGGGCCGACCGCAAGAAGATGGGCGCGATTGCCCGCCGCACTAACGCCTTCAAGATGAACGAGGACATTGTCCTTCCCCTGGAGGCCCTGGCCGAGTTTGCGCATTTTGTCGATGGCGTCAACATTGAAGAAGAGCGTTACTCGCAGCTCTCCTTCGCCCGGCGCGCGGAAGAAATCCTGGCGGCTCCGGTGGCCGGCGAGGACGAGGAGCAGTCCGCCGCCCGGATTCCCGCCAGGGTCGAACTCTGCGTGAAATTCCGCGAGCAGGTGGAAGGCCTGGATGCGAAGACCTTGCGTTCGCTGGCCGTGCTCCAGGAGTTTCGCTACAGCCTGGAAAGGCTGATGCGCGGCTATCCCTCGGTGCTGGAGGCGCTGGACCGCACCCACCATGAAGTTCGCGATCGCCGCATCGTGCTGGCTACCCACATGCACGCCGGCGATGGCAACGTGCACGTCAATGTGCCCGTGCTCTCCAACGACCGGCCCATGCTGGACCGCGCCGACCGCCGCATCGACGAGGTCATGGCCAAGGTGATTGCGCTGGGCGGCGTGGTTTCCGGCGAACACGGCATCGGCATTACCAAGCTCAAGTACTTGGAACCGGAGCGCATCAAGGAGCTGACCGCCTATCGCCGCGAGGTTGATCCCGGCGGCCTGATGAATCCCGGCAAGCTGGAGGATTACGAGGCGCTCGGCTACATCTTCACGCCCTCGTTCAACCTGCTCGAGCTTGAGGCTCGCATTCTTCAGCACGGCCAGTTGGAAGAACTCTCGCACCAGATTGCGCACTGTGTCCGCTGCGGAAAATGCAAGCCCAATTGCTGCGTCTACTATCCCGCGCGCGGGATGTTCTTTCATCCGCGCAACAAGAATCTGGCCATCGGCTCATTGATCGAGGCGCTGCTCTACGACGCGCAGCGGAAACTTACCGCCCGCTTCGAGCTGCTGCCATGGCTGGAGGAAGTCGCCGACCATTGCACCATTTGCCACAAATGCCTGCCAGTCTGCCCCGTCGATATCGACACCGGAGAGGTCTCGGTTCTGGAGCGCGAGATTCTGACCGGTTGGGGGTACAAGCACACCTCCATCGCCACCAAGCTCACCCTGCGCTATCTGGACAGCCATTCACCGGCCTTCAACAAGCTCTTCCGCGCCTCCGTGATTCGGCTCGGCGGCCTGGCGCAGCGCCTGGCCAGCCGACTGGTGGCTCCGTTGCAGCCTGCTGATGGAGCTTCGAAGTTCTATCCGCTGCAAATGCTGCGTTCCTCGCTGCCGGCTTATCCTGGCCAGACGCTGCGCGACGTGCTGCCCAACTGCGAACCGGATCAGGCGCTGGTCTTTGAGCCCGCCCCGGCGGCAACCGGCGCCTCCGCGGAGCCGAAGACGGTCTTCTACTTCCCAGGGTGCGGTTCCGAGCGCCTCTTCTCCGACGTCTCCATGGCCGCGATTCATATGCTGCTGGAGATGAATACGCGCGTGGTTCTGCCGCCGCCCTTTCTCTGCTGCGGTTTTCCTGCCCACGTAAATGCCAAAACCGCCCAGCACTCGCGCACCGTTCTTCGCGATTCGATTCTGCTGGCCCAGATCCGCGGAATGTTCGCCGATCTTGACTTCGACGCTTGCGTAGTCACCTGCGGGACCTGCCGGGAAGGCCTGGCCGGCATGGAGGCCGAAAAGCTGTTCAAGCGGATTGTGGATACGGGAGCTTACCTGCTGGAGCGCGGCCTCAAGCTCCAGGGTGCGGACAATTGCCTCTACCATGCGCCCTGCCACGATTCGCTCGAAGGCAAGGCAGCCGGCGTCCTCAAGAAACTCGGCGGCTTCGGCGCCATAACCCCGGTGCCGCACTGCTGCTCCGAGGCCGGAACCCTCTCGCTCTCGCGTCCCGACATTACCGATTCCATGCTGGACCGCAAGCGCGAGGCTTTGGTCGAAGTTCTGAACGGCGGGAAGGCCACAGTGCTCACCAACTGCCCGTCCTGCCTGCAAGGCCTTGGCCGCTTGAGGAACCTTGGCGTCAGGCCATTGCACATCGCTGTCGCGCTGGCCGAAAAACACTCTGGCCCGGAGTGGAAGAAGAAGTTCCTGGCCCAGGCCAGCCGCGCCAGCACCGTCAGTTTTTAAGAGCACGTTCTGCGGATTATCTTTGTGCCCCAAGAGGGTTGGAGAAGGGCTGGAAGGTGGGCTATTTTGTCTCTCCGAGGCCGAAAATAGCAGCGCCGGAAACATTCGCCAGGGCCTGTCATTGCCAGCCGCACGTTCACCTTCACGGTCTGGTTGCTGCCGAGCTTTCAAATTCCCTTTTCTGCAGAACGCGCAGGGGTTCGGGTTGCAGATCGAGACTGATGTCTCCAATCCCGTCCAGAAACAGGCTGCCCTCCTGAGCCAGTTCGATCCGGCCGCGCTTTTGCGCCAGAGCGCCGGTAAAAGCTCCCTTTTCGTATCCGAAAAGCTCGCTTTCCAGCAATCCGGAAGGAATGGCTGCACAGTTCAACCTCACAAATGTTCTGTCACGGCGGGCATTTTGATTGTGGATGGCGCGCGCCACTGGCCTCTGGCCCTGTCGAAACGCCTGGCGCGCCGCGACCACCGTGCGCATGGATAACCGCTTTGCTTGCCGCTGATTCAGGCGTTTCAAAACGGTTGCCTTTACGCTGGCGGCTCAGGCCGGTATGATAAAAATCAGTTGGCTGGCTGGAGTTTTCTCTAGCACGCTCTCAGCCGGTTGCCTTTGAGCGGGAGTAGTTCAGTGGTAGAACGTCAGCTTCCCAAGCTGAATGTCGCCGGTTCGATCCCGGTCTCCCGCTCCATAAGAATCAATAATATACATACACGGACTTCAATCTGTGCTCCATTTGTGCTCCGATTACACCACCCAAAGGCTTTTTTCTGAACATTTCGCATCTGGGCAATGCAAGAATCGCGGCAAAGGTTGTCAAACTGGCATTCCGGCGGCCTGGGGCCAGTCTGACGCCCGCGGACTGTCTCTTGATAGACTCAAAATGCCATGAACATCACCCAACTGCAAAAGACCATTGAGCGCTTCTTTGCCGCCGGCACTGGCGCCGTCGGAGATCAGGCCGCCATGGCGGCCTTTCTTCAGCTTCGCGCGGCCCTGGAGCGCGGCGAAGTGCGCGCCGCCTCGCCCGACCCCGCCTCGCCCTCCGGCTGGCGGGTCAACGCCTGGGTCAAGCAGGGCATCCTGCTGGGCTTTCGCCTGGGCGTGCTGGAGGAGTTTCCCGCCGCTTCGCATTCCGCCCCTAGCCTTTCATTTCCCGCCTCTGGCCTTTCATTTGTCGACAAGAACACCTACCCACTCCGCCATTTTGGCGCTGACGACGGGGTGCGCCTCGTTCCCGGCGGCTCGTCGGTGCGCAGCGGGGCTTACGTGGCCCGCGGCGTGGTCTGCATGCCCCCCATGTACATCAACGCCGGGGCCTGGGTGGACGAGGGCACGATGGTGGATTCGCACGCGCTAGTCGGCTCCTGCGCGCAGATTGGCAAGCGCGTCCACCTGAGCGCCGCGGCACAGATTGGCGGGGTGCTCGAGCCGGTCAACGCCAGCCCGGTGATCATCGAGGACGATGTGCTGGTAGGCGGCAATTGCGGAATCTACGAAGGCGCCATCGTGCGCAAGGGCGCGGTGGTGGCGGCTGGAACCATCCTCACCCGCGGAACCCCGGTCTTCGATCTGGTCAACGGCGAAATCCTGCGCGCCACGGCCAAGTTGCCGCTCATCATCCCCGAAAACGCCGTGGTGGTGCCGGGCTCGCGCGCCATCGGCAAAGGCAAGGGCCATAAAAACAGCCAAGAGTGGGGCTTGAGCCTTTACGCGCCGGTAATCGTCAAGTATCGCGACGAGAAGACGGACTTGAGCACGGCGCTGGAAGAGCTGCTGCGGTAGAACAAGCTGGCAAACGCAAAGCGGCGGAGCTGGGATGCTCCGCCGCTTCTCGCATAATGCGCTGACTGACTTGGAGGCTGCCGCTTACTAGTGTCCGCCGTGACCACCATGTCCACCGCCGCCGCCACCAGCATGGCCGCCGCCGCCACCGCCAGATGGCCGCCACCACCACCGCCAGCATGGCCGCCACCACCACCGCCAGCGTGGCCACCGCCACCACCACCGGCACCAGCAGCATGACCGCCACCGCCACCACCGCCACCAGCAGCATGACCGCCACCAGCATATCCGCCACCACCGTGGCCATATCCACCACCACCGTGCGGTCCGCCACCGCCGTGGCCATATCCGTGATCACCACCGCCGCCGTGGGCCCAGTGGCCATGCTCGGCCTCATAGCCGCCGCGACCGTGGTAGCTTCCGCCGCCAGCATCCCTGAAGCGATGGCCGCCCCAGCCGTGGCCATAACCCCAACCGGCCCAGGGGCCTACGCCCAGGAATATCCCGTTGTAGAAGAACCCCGGGCCGTAAAAGCCGTAGGGCGCGCACTCATAGGGTGGATATTCATAGAAGCCGTACGGGCAAACCGGCGGCGGACCGCCGATGTCAATGCCGACTACCACTTGCGCGTGAGCCGCTGGAGCCATAGCCAGAACCAAGCCCACGAGCAATGCCGCGGAACCGAGTAAAGTCTTAAGACCTTTCATCTGCCACCTCCTTGAGGTGTCCGCAGTTCCTTTTGAACTGCGTGGAATGCTGTGCTGCCGTGAAAAACCATCCGCCAACCGGAGCCTTTAGGCTAGCCGGAGACGCCATCTGGGCGGGGAACTTCCCTTTTGCATCTCCCTCATAACGACCGGGTTGCTGTCTTCGCATCCGGGCGTTTTCAACTGTAGCCGCTGGCCACTCCCGGCTTCTGAGCAATTCTGTACACCTGTTTCCCTACCCGGTATTTTCATCTTCTGTTTTTGTAAACTCAAATTTTGGAGCAATGTTGCGGTAAGAAAGTATAAATCCACTGCCGCAGCCCGTAAGTGATAGCATCGAATCTGACAGATGCATACAAAAAAGCTGAAAATCATTCCTCTGGGCGGTCTGGGCGAGTTCGGCATGAACTGCCTCGCGCTGCGTTGGGAAGACGAGATTATCGTGATCGACGCGGGGCTGATGTTCCCGGAGTCGGAGTTGCTAGGAGTGGATATCGTGGTGCCCGATATCTCCTACCTGGTTGAAAACAAAGCGCATGTCCGCGCCATTATCCTCACCCACGGGCACATGGACCACATCGGCGCCCTGCCCTGGATTCTGAACGAGATCAAGGTTCCGGTCTACGCCACCGAGTTCACGCTGGCCTACGTGGAGGGCAACCTCGAAGAGAATCAGCTGCTGGACGAGACCGAGCTGATCGAGATCATACCCAGGGAAAAGTTCACCATCGGCCCTTTCACCATCGAGCCGATTCATGTGACCCACTCGCTGGTGGACGCCGTGGCCCTGGCCATCGAGACCCCGGTGGGCGTGGTCATCCACACCGGCGACTTCAAGATCGACCTCTCTCCGCTGGACGGCAAACTCTTCGATCTGCACACCTTTGCCGAGTACGGCAAGCGCGGCGTCCTGGCCCTCCTGCAGGACTCGACCAACGTCGAGCGCTCCGGCTACACACCCAGCGAATCGGCTGTGATCCCGCGCCTGGACGAGATTTTTTCGCGCACCAAGAAGAAGCTCTTCTTCAGTTGCTTCTCCTCGTCGATCTACCGCATCCGCATTGCTCTCGAACTGGCCCAGGCGCACAAGCGCAAGGTTGCCATCGTGGGCCGCTCGATGATGGAATCGACCGAGATTGCGCAGGATCTGGGCTACATCGAAGTTCCCCAGGGGCTGATTATCAACCCTGGGCAGATGCGCGACTACGCGCCCGAGCAGTTGCTGGTGCTGATCAGTGGTACCCAGGGCGAGCCGATGAGCGCGCTGAGCCGCGCCGCCGTGAACAACCACAAGCACGTCCACATCGAGTCCGGCGACACCGTGCTGCTCAGCTCCCGTGTCATTCCCGGCAACGAGAAGAGCATCTTCCGGGTCATCGACCACCTCTACCGCCGCGACGCCAACGTCATCTACGACAACGGCTCCAACGGATTGATTCACGTCAGCGGCCACGGCTCGCAAGAGGAGATGCGGCTGCTGATCAACCTGGTGCGGCCCAAGTACTTTATCCCCGTCCACGGCAACTACGGCAACCTGCGCCGCCACGCCCAGATCGCCATGGAGACCGGCGCCGTCGAGCACGCCATCGTGATCGAAGACGGCGACGTTCTGGAACTGGACAAGAAGGACGTGCGCAAAAAGGATAAGGTGACCACCGGCCGAGTGCTGATCGACTCCGGCTCGTCGATCGACGTGGTGGAAGAGCTGGTGCTGCGCGACCGGCGCATTCTGTCGGAGGACGGCGTAGTGCTGGCGGTGCTGGCCATCAACAAGCGCACCGGCAAGGTCGAACAGCAGCCCGAGGTCATCATGCGCGGCTTTGGCGGCGCGGATATTACCGAACAGGCCCGCGAGGTGGTCCTCAAAACCCTGGACGGGCTGACCGCCGAGCAGAAGGCCGACTACGGCATGGTCAAGGAAAAGGTGCGCACGGAATTGAAGCGGCTGATCCAGAAGACCACCGGAAGAAGGCCGATGATCATGCCGGTGATCATGGAGATCTGACCGCGGACGCCCAGTGCGCGAAAGCGTTCCTGCGCAATAGCGCTGCATCGGCAGCATCGGCCAGAGTGAGCCACGCTCACTCTGGCCGGTGCACGTCACCCCCATCATGCCGGCTTCTTGAACCCCTATCTTCCATCTGTTTTGCTGAACGTTGTGGAAGGCCTGAGCGAATTTTTGCCGGTCAGCTTACTCGATGGCCGAGGCGGAAACCTCGTGCAGCCAGCCGGGAGCTTTGAGCAGTTCGCGGGGGCGGGAGCCGTCGGCGGGGCCGATCAGGCCGTCGCGTTCCATCAAGTCGATCAGGTGGGCGGCGCGGCCGTAGCCGATGCGCAGGCGGCGCTGCAAGAGCGAGGTCGAGGCCTTGCCGAATTCGAAGACCAACTGCACGGCGTCGTTGAAAAGCGGGTCGTTTTCATCCGGGTCGGCATTCGAGCCGTCCACATTCTGGTGCTCTTCCTTGGGAGATTCGAGGAAGCCCTCGACGTACTCGGCCTGCCCCTGCGCCTTCCAGAAGCCGACCACCGCCGCCGTCTCCTTTTCGCTGACAAAGGGGGCATGGAGGCGCATCAGGCGGCTGGTTCCGGGCGGCAGGAAGAGCATATCGCCACGGCCCAGCAGAGACTCGGCCCCGTTGGTGTCGAGGATGGTGCGCGAATCGACCTTGGTGGCCAGCCGGAAGCTGATGCGGGTGGGAATGTTGGCCTTGATGAGGCCGGTGATGACGTCCACCGAGGGCCGCTGCGTGGCCAGAATCAGATGAATGCCGACGGCGCGGGCCATCTGCGCCAGGCGGGTGATCGACTCCTCGACGTTCGAGCGGTCGAGCATCATCAGGTCGGCCAGCTCGTCGATGATGATGACGATGTAAGGCAGAGGCTCCTCGTCCTCGGCGTCGTCGAAGAGCGAGGGCATCGAGCCCTCGAAGAGCTTGTTGTACTGGTCGATGTTGCGCACGCTACGCGAGGCCAGCAGCTTCAGACGGCGTTCCATCTCGCGGACGGCGTTTCTGAGAGCATTGGCAGCCAGCTTGACCTCGGTGATGATCGGCGTGAACAGGTGCGGAATGCCCTCGTACATGCCCAGTTCGACGCGCTTGGGATCGACGAGAATGAGCCGGACCTGAGAGGGCGTGGTGCGGTAGAGCAGGCTCATGATCATGGCGTTGATGGCCACCGACTTGCCCGAACCGGTCGAGCCGGCGATCAGCACATGGGGCATCGAGGAGAGATCGGCGGTGACGATGCGGCCGTTGATGTCCTTGCCCATGGAGAGCGTAAGCCGCGATTTGGCCTTGTGGAAGGTCTCCGATTCGATCACTTCGCGCAGGTGGATCGTCTCGCGCGTGCGGTTGGGAACCTGAATGCCGACGGTGCTTTTGCCGGCCATGCGCTCGATCAGAATGCTCTCGGCGCGCATGGCGAGGCAGAGGTCGTCGGCCAGGCCCGTGACGCGCGAGTACTTCACGCCCGCCTCGGGCTTGAACTCGTAGGTGGTGACCATCGGGCCGGGGTTGATCTGGACCACCTGGCCGCGCACGTCGAATTCGGCGCATTTTTCGACCAGCACGCGCGCCTCTTCGCGCAACTCGTCCTCGCGAATACTCTGGGGGCCGTCGGCGGGGTTCAGCAGCGTGCTGGGCGGCATCTTGAAGCCGCTAACCTGCTTGGTAGCCAGGGCAGCGGCGCGCAGTTCGGCGTCGGCGCGTTCGCGGATGGCGATTTCGTCAGCGGACGGGGCGCTGGCGGCGGGCTCGTACGCGGGCCGCGCGGGGGAGGGATCGAAGCCGCTGGCTTCAAGAGGCGTGGCGATGGGGCGCGGTTCAGGCGTTCGCGTTTCCACAAGTTGTGGCCGGGCGGAGAATTGGGGCCGCGCGGGGGCTGATTGCAGCGTTGCCGCGCTGGCCGCGGCGGGAATCGCTCCCAGTGAGGCTGCGGCAAAGGGAGTGGCGGCGACCGGAATCGGCACAACCGGCGCGAGGTTGGGTTGGGCTCCCGCCGACGAAGGCCTGTCGCCGGGGGCCCGAACTGGCGCATCAGCGGTGCGCTCCCAAATGCTGGTCCGGCGCGCTTCCCCGGCGCTCGCGTCCGCATCGGGCTGGAGATGGGCGCGTTGGAAGGCGGGAATCTCCTCCAGGTCGATTTCGGAGGCACGGCGGCGGCGAAAGAGGCGGGCAAAAAAACCGGGAGGCGGCCCCAGCGAGGCCTGACTCTCAAGTGAATCCGTCTCCGGGGTGAGAATCCGGGAGCCGTCCGGCTGGCTTTCCCGTTCGCGCAGGGCCTCGCGCTCGGCCATTCGCTCCTGCCGGAGTTCGGCGCGCTTTTCACGCCAGTTGCGCCAGCGATCACGCGCCTGGGACCAGTGGGCTTGGAGGCTCTCTGTGATGATCTGAAAGCTGACAGCCGAGGCAAAATAGAATCCGACGGCGGCCAATACGCCCGCTACCAGCCAGGCTCCCTGAAGATTGAGATAGGTGACCAGCAGCCCGGCCATCAGCATTCCCACCTGGCCTCCGACCGGTACGGCATGAAGCCAGAGCCAATGCCAGGGCAGCAGCGCCAGCACGGTGGGCAGAAACGTCAGTGATAGCAGGACGCCCATCCAGCGCAGCCACGCCAGCCCGCTGGGACGCGAACGCATCCACGTCCAGCCCAGGCCGCCCAGCCAAAATGGCAGCAGGAAGGCCGCAATCCCTAGAATTTGCAGCAGCAGGTCGCTCAGCGATGCGCCGAAGAGGCCAATCCAGTTGTGTACTGCGTGGGGGCCGGCCTCGCTTGATGCGGTGTTCAGCGAGGGGTCCGCCGGGTGATAGGTGGCCAGCGCAAGAAGGAGCAGAAGCGAGGTCAGTAGCAGCATCGTCCCCAGAAAGATGTTCAGGGGGCGGCTGCGGGTCGGCGATAGAACAATGCGAATGGGTTTCATGGCAAAAGCCCCTCGGCTGACGATACCTCCACAAAAAATCGTTTATGCTGCCAGAAAATCCCTGAACTGTATCCATTATCCCCGCAGTTTTGCCCGGTGCCAGCGAAAACAAACCGGGAGGAACCTCGCTGCAAACCCCCGGCGGAGGGAGAGCCCGCCGGTTTGATTAGGATAGGGGCATGAGCCTCAAGGGAAAAATCGTCTTCATCACTGGCGCCTCGGCGGGCATTGGCGCGGCCACCGCGCTGGCTTTTGCGGTCGAGGGAGCCCGGTTGCTGCTGGCCGCCCGCCGCGCTGGCAAACTGGCCGAGGTAGCCACAGGCGCATTGGAGCGCGGAGCAGAGGCCGTGCATACGATCAGCCTCGATGTGCGCGACCGCCAGGCTGTCCAGAAGGCCATCGCCGCGTTGCCGCCGGAGTGGGCCAGAATCGACATTCTGGTCAACAACGCCGGCCTCAGCCGCGGTCTGGAGAAGCTCTACCAGGGCAGCGTCGAAGACTGGGAAGAGATGATCGACACGAACGTCAAGGGGCTGCTCTACGTGACCCGTGCCGTCGTGCCGGGAATGGTCGAGCGCGGCCGAGGCCACGTGGTCAACCTGGGTTCGACGGCTGGCGAGCTGACCTACCCCGGCGGGGCGGTCTATTGCGCCACCAAGTCCGCCGAACGGGCCATCAACGACGGACTGAGGCAGGATCTGCTGGGAACGCCCCTCCGGGTGACCACGGTGGACCCCGGCATGGTCGAGACCGACTTCAGCCTGGTGCGCTTTCACGGCGACCAGCAGCGCGCGGCCAAGGTCTACCAGGGCGTTCACGCCCTCACCCCGGAAGATGTGGCCGAGGTGATCGTCTGGGCCGCCAACCGCCCCGAGCATGTGAACATTGCGCGGGTACTACTGACCCCGGTGCAGCAGGCCAATTCCCTGCTCTTTCACCGCGAGTCATAGCCAGTGGCACCGCAAATCGCAGCCAAGGGCAGCGCGAATTGCAGTCACGAGCACCGCGAATCGTGGCCGGACAGGGAAAAGCCCGAAGGCCGCGGCTATTTCAGCTTGGCTCTAGCCCATGGCCTCAATCTGCCCCTCGATCTGAGCCAGGGCAGCTTCCAGCGCGGAGCGCCGCGCCGGATGAGAGGTTCGTTGCGAGAGGATGTTCTCTCTTTGCAAGTCCAGCGCCTGCCGGAGACGGGATTGCTCGGCGCACGCCAGATGGGCCTGGCGCCGGGCCTCCTCGCTTACAACGCCGTTGCCGGGGTCGACCTCCGGTTGCTGCAAGGCATTTGCCATTTATTCCTCCACCGATCAACGTCCTTGAACCACGTGATCTATCTCTATTCTACGAGGCTTTGGCCGCGTTGCGTCCCGCGAAGTGGAGATGCTCGCCCTCGTTACAGCGGAATATCTTCCGGGCGCAGGGGCAAATTTCGCCGTTTAGCATTGATTCCTGAGAGTTTGTCGGGGCGCGCACCCCACTTGAGCGCCGACTCGGGCGAGGCTTTGCGCCCCTGCAATTTCCGCGAATCGTCACGATTGGCTGAGAATGGCCTGGTCGGATTGGAGCAATCCCGCCGTAGCCTCTCCCTCTCTGCAACCACTCCATTCGCCGCAGCCACTCCGGCAATCGCGTTAACCTTGAGACAATGCGGACGGCCTACATCGGAATGGGAGCAAACCTGGCCAGTTGGGCGGGGACGCCGGAGGCTACGCTGACGGCGGCGGTCCTGCGCCTGGAGTCGCTGGGGCAGGTGGTGGGCCGGTCCTCGCTCTATTCAACCGCGCCGGTGGGTTTCGCCGCCCAGCCCCGGTTTATGAACGCCGTGGCGGCGCTCGAAACCGGCTTGGAGCCGCAGGAACTCCTCCATGGACTGCTGGCCATCGAGGAGGAGTTTGGACGGGAGCGCCCGGCTGGCCTGGCGAACGGCCCCAGAACGCTGGACCTGGACATTCTGCTCTTTGGAGAACTTGAAATCAGCTCGCCAGAGCTGGTGGTTCCTCATCCGCGACTGGCCGAGCGGGCCTTCGCGCTGACTCCGCTCAACGAGATTGCGCCGCGGGCTTTTGTCCCCGGCAAGGGGCAGACCGTGGCGGAGTTGCTCGACCGCTTGCTTGAAACCACGGCCAGAAACGAGTCCGGCGCGGTGGTCCGGGTCGAAAGCAGCGTGTGGGAGAACCGGAAAGATCGCGGCCTTTAAAGCCCTTCCCCTTCACTCGAAACGGGTTTCCTCGACTGATAGAACAGGCTTTTCAGGTTGATTTGAGAACCAGATGTCGGGCAGAACAAGCCACTGGTTGACATCCACGTGCTGCGGCAGTATAAAACCGGGGCAGTACTGAAAGAGGAGGTTCTCTAGTATGAAAAAGTACCGGTGTACAGTCTGCGAATACATCTACGACCCAGCCGTCGGCGATCCTGAAAACGATATTGCTCCCGGTACGCCGTTCGAGAAGTTGCCGAAGAACTGGGTCTGCCCGCTGTGCCAAGCTGACAAGTCTGCCTTCGAGGTAGTCGACTAAAGCACGCCACCTAACTCTGCTTATTCAAAGCGCAGCCAAGCCTGCGCCACCGGCTGAAAGCTCTTGCGGTGCAAAGACGTCGGCCCCAGCCGTTCGAGGGCCGCCTTGTGCGCCAAAGAAGGGTAGCCCTTGTGCTGCGCCAGGCCGTAGCCGGGAAACTCGCGGTCCAGTTCCACCAGCAGCCGGTCGCGATGAACCTTGGCCAGAACGCTGGCGGCGGCAATCGAGAAGCTGGTCGCGTCGCCCCGGATGACGGCTTGCTGCGGACCCTCCCAGACGATCGTGTCGCGGCCGTCGATGAGCAGAAAATCCGGGCTGAGCGCCAGTTGCTGGACGGCGCGGCGCATGGCTTCGAGCGAGGCCTGGCGAATGTTGATGCGGTCGATAGTCGCCGCGTCCACCGCCGCCACGGCCCAGCAGACCGCATGGGCGCGAATCTCCCCGTCGAAGGCGACGCGCTTCTTTTCAGAGAGCTTTTTCGAGTCGTCCAGGCCGTCGAGCTGGAAGCCGGGCGCCAGAATCACCGCCGCCGCGACCACCGGCCCGAAGAGCGGTCCGCGGCCCGCCTCGTCCACGCCGGCAATGCGCCGCGCCCCGCGCCGGCGCGCATCCTCTTCCAGCCTCCAACCGCAAACCGAAGCTTTGGCCATCCTCCCAGTGTAATTCCCCGCCGGGCGAAGCTCCTCACGGGCCGTTTGCGGCCGCTCAAGCCAGCGCGATCACCACGGCTCCCGCGGTGATGAGCAGTCCGCCGGCGAGTGCCTGCGTGGTAAGTTTTTCGCCCAGCAGCAGCCAGGCGAAAATCATAACCAGAGGAACGCTCAGCTTGTCCAGCGGCGCCACGCGCGAGGCCGGTCCCAGTTGCAGGGCGCGGAAGTAGCAGATCCACGACAGGCCCGTAGCCAGCCCGGAGAGGGTGAGGAACAGGCAGGTGCGGCGATCAAGAGAGCGAATCTCTCCCCAGCCGCCGATTCCCGGCTTGCCCAGCGCCAGCACCAGCCCCCAGGCGAAGACCACCACCACCGTGGTGCGCAGCGCCATCGCCAGATTCGAGTCCACGTGCGCCACGCCCACCTTGGCCAGCAGGGCCGTGGCGGCGGCAAAGCAAGCCGAGAGCAATGCCCACATAATCCAGTTCATGGAAAACATCTTACGCGCCCAGCCTTTTATCCAGCTCCGTGACCGCATCCTTTCAAACCATCCAGGAATGTAGCGCCCAGAAATGTAGCGCCGGTCGCCAGACCGGCTGTAGCGCGGGTTTCCTAGCCCGCGCACCTTCAACCTGCGCACCTTCACCGAATAGAACAAAATCATACGGTCGCGGTACTAGACTGAATTTCATGGAGATGGGCAGGGCGAGCAAAACCGCATTGGGCGTGGCGATCCGGCGGGCGGCGCACCAGCTGGTTGACCGGCCTCCGGTTCTGGATGATCCCATTGCGGTGCGGCTGGTGGGATCGGGCTATCGCGGAAAAATGGGGCGCGCCTCGCACCGCGTGGGGCGGGATTTCCGCGCCTTCATGGCGGTGCGCAGCCGTTCGGTGGAAGACCGGCTGGCCGAGGCCGTGGCAGAGGGCATAAGGCAGTACGTGGTGCTCGGCGCCGGCCTGGACACCTTCGCCTATCGCAATCCCTTCCCTGAGCTGCGCGTCTTCGAGGTGGATTTCCCCGCCACGCAGGCTTGGAAACAGGCGCTGCTCGAGGAAGCCTCCATCGCCCTGCCCGCCGGGCTCGCCTTCGTTCCGCTGGACTTCGAGCGGCAGACGTTGTCGCAGGAGCTGGCCAAGGCGGGCTTCGATGCGCGCCGGCCCGCCTTCTTCGGCTGGCTGGGGGTGGTTCCCTACCTGACGCTCGCGGCCTTTCGCGCCACGCTCGATACCATCGCCCAACTGCCCGCCGGCTCTGCCGTGAGCTTCGATTACCAGCTCGCGCCGGAGACTCTCAGTCCGCAGGGCCGCACCGCCTTCGACGCGCTGGCCAAACGCGTGGCCGCCGCCGGAGAGCCCTTCCGGCTGCTTTTTACGCCGGACACATTGGAAGGTGAACTGCGCCGCGCCGGATTCGCTCGCTTTGAACAGTGGGATTACGAGCAGCTCAACGAGCTTTACTTCAAGAACCGCGCCGACGGTCTCAAACTCTCCGCCGTGGGACTGGGAATGCTGGCCACCGCCTGGGTCCAGGGCTGTGCTGCGCGCTAACATAAGTCATGCGCCCGTTTTCTCCCGTCCAGATTCTGTTTGCCTCGATCGCTTTTGCGCTTCTTGGCCTTTCCGGCTGCGGCTATCACACGCTAGGCGCGGCCACGCACCTGCCGCCCGACGTGAAGACGCTCTCCGTGCCGGTCTTCGCCACGCGCACCGAGGCTTACCATACCGAAACGGTGATGACCCAGGCGGTGATCCGCGAGTTTGCCACCCGCACCCGGCTGCGCGTAACCCCCGATACGAACCGTGACGCCGACGCCGTGCTGCGCGGAACGATTCTCAAGGAATCGGTGGCTCCCTTGACCTACAACTCCGCGACGCAGCAATCCTCCAGCTTTCTCGTCACCGTGGTGGCCTCGGTCACGCTCACCGGCCGGGACGGCAAAGTCCTCTACGAGAACAAGAACTACGTCTTCCGCCAGCAGTACCAGTCCACCGCCAACCTGCCCGGCTTCTTCGAGGAGAGCCCGGCGGCCGTCGAGCGGCTCTCGCGGGATTTCGCGCGGCAGTTGGTGGCCGATGTGCTGGAAGGCTTCTGAAGAACAGGGAACAGGGATCAGGGGTCAGAGCTCGACGGCGGCAAATTGCCGGGCGCCCCACCCTTCGAGCACATTTTGCTCGAAGGGTGGGAAACGATCCTGGCCTCGGCGCGCCGGGAAAAGGTATTCTGAAACGGAATGGTTGACGCATTGATTTACTGGCGGCAGGTTCCCCGGAGAATCGCCCTTTGAGCGCCGCGCGCTGGGGGGCGGGATTCACCGCGGCGGGCCGTTTTGTGGCGGAGATCGAAGCTGCCGCTGCCGGCAAGGGCGAGCTCCGGCCCGGCTACGTGCTGGCCGGCGATGAGACCTTTCTCCTCGACCGCTGCCGCGCGGCCGTTCTCAAAGCCTTCGTTCCGCCCGAGCTGAGGGATTTTTGCCTCTCCGATCTCGATCTGAACAGCACCTCGATCTTCGAAGTGCTGGACCGCGCCCAGACCCCCTCGCTGATGGCCCCCTTTCAGGCGATTTTCGTGCGCAATCTGCGCCAGCTTTACACGCGCGGCGCAAAAAAAGACGAGTTTGCCGCGCTCGATCGCTATTTTCGCTCGCCCAACCCGCAGGCGCTGCTGATTTTCGTCGCCGATTTTGTGCGCATTCCCTCCGACGCGCGGCGCATGGAAATGGACGACAAGAATCGCTTCGAGCGGCTGAAGGAGACTCTGGGCGAGCACTGCGGCATGGTCGAGCTGGCGCGGGTCAGCGAGGACGACGCCATGCGCTGGGTGGCAGCCACGGCGCTGGAGGCGGGCGCGCGCGTGGATCCCGACGCGGCCCGTGAACTGGCGGACGCGCTGGGCGCGGATATGATGCTGATCTCCTCCGAACTGGAGAAGCTGCTGCTCTACACTTTGGGCAAGGGGCGCATCACCCTGGGCGACGTCGAGACCATGGTGCTGAGCGCCAAGCAGCGCTCACTTTATGAATTGACCGACGCCATCAGCGCCCACGACCGGGCGCGCGCGCTGGCCCTGCTGCAGGGGCTTTTGAACAGCTCCGACGCCGGCGAGGACGCGGCCATCGGCCACCTCTACATGCTGGCCCGCACCTTCCGCCAGATGCTGGTGATCCTGGAAAAGAATGTCCGCGACTCGCGCGCCATCTGGCAGGCGCTCTGGCAGGGCTTCCGTATGCCGCCCTTTGCCGCCGACGATCTGATTCGCCAGGCCCGCCGCTTCAAGAACCGCCGCGAGCTGACGCGGGCGCTCCGGCTGATTGCCCGCGCCGATCTGGAACTGCGCTCTTCGCCGCCCGACAAGCGGCTGGTGCTGGAGCGGCTGGTCTACGAACTGGCCTCGGAGCCGAATCCCGCCTCGGCGCTGTCGGTATCCGCCCAGCTTTTCTTCGAGGGGTAATCCGGGCGACTCTGGATTACCCGGCCAAATGCAACCCCAGAACCTGTTTAAAAACTATGAGTTTTGAAGGGGACGGGCTTCAGCCCGTCCGTTGAGAGCTGGATTCAATTGCCGGCTTTAGCCGCTGAGGGAATGCAAATAGCCGTCAAAAACCTCCCTCAGGGGCTAAAGCCCGTACCCTTCAACTAAATTCGGGTTTTTAGACGGATTCTCAAGACGAAGCCGAAAACCGCATTGGCGTGCAGGCGGAAGCGGCATTCCCCTGGCAAGCCTGGAAAATTCATCCGCCGTCAACGCTGCGTGGAGGGCCACCCAACCGCTCCGCCGGAATCTGCCCGCTTTGCCCTATAGAATTAATGAAACGGCAAGTTGATCGGACGCGGAACGGAGAAGTTTTGAAGAAGAAACAATGGATCGTGGGTTTGGTGGTGCTGGTGGCTTTGGCAGCGCTGCTTTATTTAGGACGCGACAGCATTCAACAATTCAGCTTCGGAAAGTTCCGCACGCAATTTGTCCAGGCCGATTGGGGCAAGATCGCTCTCGGCATCGGCTGCATCTACCTGGCCTACTTCTTTCGCTCCATTCGCTGGGCCTGGCTGCTGCGGCACGACAAGAAAGTTGGGCCGTTCACGCTGTTGGGAACGCAGGTCATTGGCTTTACCGCCGTGGCGCTGATCGGACGCATCGCCGACCCGGTGCGGCCCTACCTGGTGGCAAAGAAGACGGGCCTGCCGCTCAGCAGCCAGATTGCCGTCTACATCGTCGAACGCCTCTTTGACCTCGGATGCTCGGCTCTGCTTTTCTCGCTGGCGATTCTCTCGATCGCGCCCGGCTCCATGCCGCATCCAGGGGCGCACAAGGCCGGCATGCTCACCCACCTGCTTTTGCAATTCCCGCTCCTGGCGGGTATCGTCGAGCGCTTCGGCGGTTTGATTCTCACTGCTTTTGGCGCTCTGTTCCTGGTCCTGGTGCGTTTTGCCGGTGAATGGGTTGCGCTTGGCGTTGAGCGGTTCCTGAGGCGCTTCTCCAAGTCCTTTGGCAAGGCCGCCGCGCATAAGATTCTCACCTTCCGCTCCGGACTCTACACCATGCGCTCGTTTTCGGATTTCGCCGTCACCACTCTGATTTCGCTGGCCATGTGGGGGC